>Kit_p2__coassemble_3004_pt1 | contig 9036 bp, 6 predicted proteins | sample Kit_p2__metabat2_high_PE_038 | metagenome-assembled genome bin Kit_p2 | reverse complement strand
AGGCTGGCCTCGCAGACATAGTATCCATAGTCTTCGTCATAGACGTAATTGCTGCAGGTCTCACAGCTGGAAACCTGACTTTTTTTCCCTGAACGAACTGACATTTCTTTCTCCTTTCCCAAAAATCTCCCACAATGCGATTCTTGCGGAGCATATTTATTTCATAGAAAATTGCATTCTGCGAAATAAAAAAGCCCTTCACATGTTTCCATGCAAAGGGCGAATCACCGCGGTACCACCTTTATTCTGCCGCTTCGTATGCAGCGGCAATCTCATTTGTCCTGTAACGGGAACTCCCGCGGTCCTCTACTGTCTGCTTTTCAGTCAGTTTCAAGGGCCGGGCTCAAAAGCTACCTTCAGCAGACCTTCCCCAAACAGTCTCTCAGCCAACGAACTGTTTTCTCTGGCGGGCGGCGTCCTGCCTACTCCTCTTTTTCTCAGCCTTTTTCTATTCCATTTCTGCTGCCCCGCAGGCAGCGCCGTGTCTGTCTTAGCTAAAAGCCTTCCAGACAGATATAAATAATATAGTAGGTTTGCCGGAGATTGTCAAGCAGAGGACGGATGTACGTGGAAAATTTTCTTGTTCCACTTAAAGTCACCGAAAATTTTTCCACGTACATAAACAGGGGTAGTCTAATGGATTCTATTGAATCCACACTCCGTTTGCATCTACCTGGTAGCCATCCGGCGTGGTTCCGTTTGTGAACAGCGCTCCGTTTATATCTGCGTAATACCACTTTCCTCCGGTCTCTATCCAGCGGCTTTTTGCCAGACCGCCGCTGGGACGGAAGAAATACCAGATTCCTCCGATCTGATACCAGTCATTGCTTACCATATAAGAATCTGGCTTAAAGCAGTAAACTTCCCCGTTAATCTCCATACACTCATTGGCTGCATAGGAACCATTGGACTTGACAAAACGCCATCCCTTAGAGTCCTCCTCCCAATGAGGGCTTGAAGACGAAACTGCGCCTCCCGGACTCTGCTGGCTTCCAAAGCCGCCTCCCGGACCTGATGCACCTGAACCCGTACTTCCGGACTGAGCCAGCGAAAATCCATAATCCAGCAGCGCTTTCGTATCCGCATAGTGCGTCTGACGGCTCTTTAAAATAACGACAGCCAGCCTTGTACCATTTCTCTCCGCACAGGTTACCAGCGTATTTCCCGCTAAAGAGGTGTAGCCTGTTTTCCCTCCTACAATACCGCTGTAATACTCACTTTTTGCAGGATTTACCATCTTATGGCCCATGGTCAGCTTTCTCACAGATGGAATGCTGGCCGTAGCAGGAAAATCGTAATTTACAGTGGACGCTATCTTGCAGAGTGTAGGATTAGAAAAAGCCGCGTCCGCAATCAGCGCCATATCCCTGGCTGTCGTATAATGGTTTGCATTGTTCAGCCCATTGGCATTGACAAAGTGAGTATTTGTGCAGCCCAGAGAAGCTGCTTTCTGATTCATTAAATCAGCAAATCCGCTGATACTTCCTGACACATGCTCTGCCAGGCCGTTTGCAACCTCATTGGCTGATTTTAAAAGCAGGCCATACAGACACTGTTCCACTGTAAACTGATCGCCGGCCTTAACTCCCAGGGTCACTGCCCCTGACTCCAGATTCGTAACCGCTGTCTGGGAAAACGTCACCGTATCATTTAAATTGCAGCGCTCCAGTACAAGAAGAGCCGTCATAATCTTCGTAATGCTGGCCGGGTAATATCTGGTATCTGCATTTTTCTCGTAAAGCACCTGATTCCGGGTAACGTCGTACAGAACCGCTCCCTCCGCCTTGATCTGAGGAACTGCCGCCTGGCTGCTGCTCTGGCTGCCTGTCTGGCCGCTGTTCTGAGACGCCTGACTGTTTTGGGATGTGGTCACAGTCCCGGAAAGAGAAAGAGGCCTGGAGGCAGAGGCTGAATTTCCTGAACCGGTTCCCGGCCCTGCCGGTCCCATCTCCTGCTGGCTGCTCTGTCCCGGCGTCTGGCTGCTGCCCTGAGGCGTCTGGACGCTCCCCTGCGCGGTCTGTCCCGGTGCAGAGCCATCCGGCGGAATCGGCTCCGCCTGAACTGTCCCTGAAATCATCAGGCTCATGGCCATAGCGAGAGCCGCCGCCTGCTTTGCATGTATTTTCCATTTCTTTTTTTTCATAAGTTCTCTCCCTGCTGCTGTCCTTGTTTCAGGCCAGCTTTATCATACTGAGCTTTTCCCATTATACTTCATTTTCGTTCTCCATACAATCAGCAGGGAGCGGAAAATTATTACAAAATTATTACAAATATTTTTTTCTTAAATCAGCCGGGCTCTCTGCAGATAAATAGGCCGGAGCCACATCAAAGACAGTTCTGCAGCCCTTCTGTCCCTCTTTGCTCATCTTGTATGCAGCTCTTGCATAAGCCACGATGACAGAGGAAGTAAATTCTGGATTTGAATCCAGCTTTAAGCTGTACTCAATAATATGGCTGTGTTCCTGCTCCCAGCCGGTTTTTCCGCTTCTGAATACAAAACCTCCATGGGGAAGGCCCTTGTGATCTCTGTCAAGCTCTTCCTGGCTGATGAAATGCACCGTTGTATCATATTCGTCAAAATAGTTCTTCATAGTCTTGATTTCCTGCTCAATAGCCGCCAGATCGGCTCCCTCTTCTGCCACTACGAAGCACTCTCTTGTATGTTTCTGTCTGGTAGTCAGTTCCGGGCTTTCTCCGTTTCTCACAGCCTCCAGAGCGCTGTCTACAGGAATGGTATACTGTCTGGCATCCTTGACTCCCTGAATCCGGCGGATTGCATCAGAGTGTCCCTGGCTTACTCCCTTTCCCCAAAAAGTGTAATTGCTTCCCTCTGGAAGAATGGCTGTAGCATAGAGGCGGTTCAAGGAGAACATACCCGGATCCCAGCCTACTGAAATGATGCCCACATGGCCGCTCTCAAAAGCCGCTTTGTCCACTGCCTCAAAGTGCTGCGGAATATTGGCATGGGTGTCAAAGCTGTCTACCACATTAAACCACTTGGCAAAGGCAGGTGTCTGTACCGGAAGATCGGTTGCGCTTCCGCCGCAGAGAATCAGCACGTCAATCTCGTCCTTTAAGCTCTCCGCATCCTCTGCCCGGTATACTTTTGCATTTTCTGTGAGAATCTTCACTGTCTCCGGGTCTCGCCTTGTAAATACTGCCTTCAGCTCCATATCGGGGTTCTGCTTCACTGCACACTCCACGCCCCGTCCCAGATTTCCATATCCAAGAATACCAATTCTAATACTCATATTGTTCTCCTCTCCCATCAGATAAGCTGCTGTAAAATGATAAGAAGGGAGTGATAAAACTCACTCCCCCCTGTAAGATTTGCATTATTATACATCACTTTTTTTATCTTTTCAAGACTTTTTTTCAAGACTTTTTTGAAAGATCAGCCAATTCCTCCAAACAGGATTCCCAGGACATACACACCCAGAGTCAGGCCAACAAATAGGTACCGCGTCACTGGCTCAAACCAGGAACCCAGCCTCTTCTCTCTGCCCTTCTGTGCCTGTTCTCTGGCAAAGCCTTTGGGGCATACCCAGAAAAACATGACTGCCGCTAACAAAGCTCCCAGAGGAATCATATAGATAGAAACTGCATCCATCCACATGCTGACTGCATCTGCGCTTTCAATAAATATACCCACGGCTGCTGCGATGAAAGCCACCACGGCTACCGCCATTTTCCTGGACATCTGAAACTGCTCCTGCAGCGCCTCAATCGGCGTCTCAAACAGGTTCATCAGCGAAGTAATCGCTGCAAACAGCACGGCAACGAAAAAGATAACTGCAAACAGCCAGCCGGCCGGCATCTGGTTAAACACAGCCGGAAGCGTGATAAACATGAGAGGCGGACCTGCTGTAACGTCCAGACCAAAAGCAAATACAGCCGGAATCACCACCATTCCTGCCAGCAGTGCAGCACAAGTGTCAAAAAATGCTACATTTCTGGCACAGGTCACCACATCTGCATCATCGCTTAAATAACTTCCATAGACGATAGTTCCGGAACCAGCCAGTGAGAGGGAGAAGAACGCCTGTCCCAGCGCATAGACCCAGGTTTTCACATTTCCTAACAGCTCCCACCTGGGGATGAACAGATATTCATATCCTTTTGCCGCACCTGGCAGAGACGCTACCCGGAATAAAAGAATCAGGAAGAATACAAAAAACACAGGCATCATAATCTTATTCATCTTTTCAATTCCGCCAGATACGCCGAACAGCATAATCAGAAAAGTCACAGCCAGACCCAGCATATGCCATCCTACGCTTCCAAAACTGCCGGACAAAGTGGCAAAATAGGCCCCCATATCCTCCACCTGTCCCAGTGTTCCGAAAACAGCTGCAAACAGATATTTTAAAAACCAGCCCACTACTACAGAATAACCAATGGCAATTCCCAGAGAACCGATTACAGGGATCAGACCTATCAGACGTCCCCCCTTCTTTCCTCGCATCTCCATCGCTTTTCCGAAGGCGCCTGTCGGCCCGGTACGCATCACACGTCCGAAAGCCATTTCTCCCAGCACACCGGAAAAACCCAGTAAAATGACAAAAATAAAGTAGGGGATTAAAAAAGCCGCTCCCCCAAACGCTCCTGTCCGGTAGGGAAACATCCAGATATTTCCCATTCCAACTGCAGAACCGATACAGGCCACAATAAATCCCAGCCTGGTCCGGAACTGATCTCTTGATTTCTTTTCCATACTCAGAATCCTTTCCTGTCTTCTTTTCCTTTCTAGTCTTCCTGCTCTAAGTCATCGAAAAGCTCGCTGTCATAAAATTCCCGAATCGTCATATTAAAACCCTCGGCAATTTTTTTAATATTGACAATGCCCGGATTTTTACTTCTTCCGTTCATGATACATTTTAAAGTAGACGGCGGCATTCCAGTTTTATAAGCCAGAGCATACAGGGTCAGCCGTTCCCGTTTCCGAAGCTCCTCTATTCTCTTTACAGTTGCTTCACAAATCTGCATAAATTCAGCCTCCTTTTTTATTCTGGCCTTAGTTTATACAATATTTGTGAGCAACTAGGGTGATCTATCATCCTTTTAATAAAGAAACAAAAAAATTGCCTGGCTGACTGTTTTTTCACTAAAAATTCTTTGCCTGTCAGATTTACAGATGCTCTAACAGCTGCCGGGCCTGACTTTCCCCTACAGCTGTTATACCGCAGGATTTCAGCAGACTGGCTGCAACTCCGTCTCCGGCTGTCAGGGTTCCTGAAAAGGTTCCGTCATAAACGGCCCCGACTCCGCAGGAGGGACTTCTCTCCTTTAAGACAGCATAGATGCAGCCGTGCTGCTCTGCCAGATTTAACGCTTTCCTGGCCCCCGCTTCGTACTCTGCTGTCACGTCGCGCCCATCGCGGGTGATCACCTTCTCCCCTCTGATTTCCGCCGGCACCCTGGGAGTAGGAAGCCCCCCCATTACCTCCGGGCAGATGGGGATAAACTCTGCTTTCCCCGCCTGCTCTAACTTGTTTTTCCACAAAATAACTGTCGCGTTTCGGTTGGAGCCTCCGCTGTATTTGCAGTTTTCTCCCAGAAGGCAGGCACTTACCAGAATAGCTGTTTTTCCCTGCCCTTCCCTTTCCTGCTGTCCAGACTCTTCGTTTCGCTTATTTGCCTCATGAGGCGGAAAACTGGCTGTTGTACAGTTCATAATAAAACCCTCCCTTTTTCAGCAGTTCTTCATGACTTCCCTGCTCGATGATTTTCCCCTCCTTCATCACCAGAATCTGATCTGCCTTTCGGATCGTGGAAAGCCGATGAGCCACAATAAAGCTGGTACGCCCTTCCATCATCCTGTCAAAGGCCTCCTGAACCATCAGCTCTGTTCTCGTATCAATGGATGAGGTGGCCTCATCTAAAATCAGCATGGGGGGCTGGCAAAGCATAATTCTCGCAATGCACAGAAGCTGTTTCTGTCCCTGGGAAAGGCTGCCTCCCTCCTCAGAAATCACCGTGTCATAGCCCTTTGGCATCCTGACAATAAAGCTGTGAGCATGAGCCTTTTTTGCCGCCTCTATAATCTCCTCCATAGAAGCGTCCGGCCTTCCATAGGCAATATTGTCCCGAATAGACGCCGTTTTCAGCCATGTCTCCTGGAGCACCATTCCATAGGAAGCGCGCAGGCTTCTTCTGGTCATCTGCCTGATATCGCAGCCGCTGACCTGGATACTACCTCTATCTGTATCGTAAAACCTCATTAAAAGGTTGATCACTGTACTCTTTCCGCATCCCGTAGGACCTACAATGGCAATCTTTTTTCCCGGTTCTACTGTAAGATTCAAATTTTCTATCAGTGAAATATCCGGCTGGTAGGAAAACGCTACCTGTGACAGCGCGACCCTTCCATCTGCTTCCTTCAAATCCACTGCGTTCTCTGCTTCCGGCGGCTGCGGCTCCTCGTCGATGAGTGCAAAAACCCTGGCAGCTGAAGCAATTGCATTCTGCAGCTCTGTGGCCACCCCTGAAATTTCATTAAACGGCTTCGTATACTGATTTGCATAGTTTAAGAAAGAGGTCAGCTGGCCCACGCTCAGAAGTCCATGAGCAGCAGCTGCTGCCCCCGCAATTCCCACACTTGCGTATACCAGCCCATTTACAAATCTGGTAGCCGGATTTGTAATAGAGGAAAAAAAGGTAGCCCGGAGGCTGGATTTCTCCAGACGCTGATTGATTTGATCAAACCGCTCTTCTGCCCTGCTTTCATAGGAAAAGGCCTGGACAACCTTCTCATTTTCCACAACCTCATTAATGAGAGACGTCATCTCTCCTCTGGCCTCCGACTGCTCCTGAAACATGGAAAAGGTCTTTTTAGCAATATAGCCTGCCACAAGCAGAGAAAGAGGTGTTACCAGAACCACCACAAGAGCGATAAAAGCGTTCACAGAAAACATGAAAATCAATGTTCCCACAATCGTCAAGGCCCCGGAAAACAGCTGCGTAAAGCCCATCAGAAGCCCATCAGAAAACTGATCCACATCTGTAATAATGCGGCTTAAAATATCTCCGTGGGGATGGCTGTCTATATATTTAAGAGGCAGAATCTCCAGACGGCAAAAGGCCTTGTCTCTTACGTCCATAGCCACTTTGTAGGTAATATGGTTATTGATGGCATTCATCAGCCACTGAGCTGCCGCAGCAGCCAGAATGATTGCTGCCATGGTTCCAAACATCCGGAACAGTCTGCTGAAATCCACCTTCCCTGGTCCTGTAATTAAATCAACTGCTTCTCCTATCAGAATTGGCATATAGAGGGTCAGCGCCACTGTCACTGCTGACAGTAACAATGAAAGTAGCACCAGCCATCGGTAAGCTCCGATATAGTTCAGCACTCTTTTGATGGTATCTGTTTTCAGTGTATCCTTGAAATTCGTTTCATTTTCTCGGCTTTTTTGCCGCTTTATCTGTTTTATCACTGCTTTGCCTCCTCTCCGGAGAACTGAGACTGGCAGATCTCCCGGTAAACAGGGCAATGTTTCAATAATTCCTCATGGCTTCCCTTTCCTGCCAGCCTCCCGTCATCCAGTACCAGAATCTGATCTGCGTATCGAAGGGCAGAAGCTCTCTGGGATACCAAAAAGACGGTTGTCCCTTCTGTGCGCTCCCTCAGCGCCTTTCTAAGTCTGGCATCCGTGGCAAAATCAAGGGCAGAAGAACTGTCATCCAGAATCAGGATATGGGGCTTTCGCACCAGTGCTCTGGCAATTGTTAGCCGCTGACGCTGGCCGCCAGACAGATTTTTCCCTCCCTGAAAAATCATGGTATCCAGCCCCTTCTCCCTGGTTTTTACTATCTCCAGGGCCTGGGCTGTTTCCAATGCCTCCTCTATCTCCTGATCGGAAGCGTTTTCTTTTCCCCAGCGCATATTGTCCCGGATTGTTCCCTTAAACAGCACTGCCTTCTGGGGAACCACTCCAATTCTCCCCCGAAGCCTGGACAGCGGAATGGCTCTCACATCCGTTCCATCGACTAGTACCTGTCCTTCCGTCACATCGTAAAAACGGGGAATCAGATTTACCAGGGTGGACTTTCCTGAGCCGGTTCCTCCTATCACTCCTATCATTTCTCCAGGCGCAGCATCAAAGCTGATATGAGAAAGGGAAGCCTCTTTCGAACCCTGATAGGAAAAGCTTACGTTTTGGAAGGAAACCCTGGGCATTCCTGGTACAGCAGCCTTCTCCTCTGATTTTTCCTGCTCTCTCTGCTGTTCTCCCGGATCCACAATGCTGCTTTTCATCTCAAACACACGGTTAATGCGTCCTGCACAGGCCAGGGCCTTTGTGATGGAAATAATCAGGTTTGCCAGCTTGATCAGCTCCACCAGAATCTGTGACATATAGTTGACAAGGGCCACCACCTCTCCCTGGGAAAGCCGTCCGCTGTCCACCTGAACTGCGCCTGTGTAGATTAAAATGATAATTGCCAGATTGACAATCACATAGGTAACGGGATTTAAAAGGGCGGAAATCTTTCCCACAAAAAGCTGAAACCGGATCAGCATCCCCCCTTCTTTTTTAAAAGCTTCTGCTTCATCCTGTTCTCTGTTAAAAGCACGGATCACCCTGGCTCCTGACAGATTTTCCCTGGTAATCTGCATGACCCCGTCTAACTGTCTCTGGACTTTTTTATAGAGAGGCATACTAAGCAGCATGATTCCGAATACCACAGCAGACAGAAGGGGAATGGCCAGAACAAAAATCAGGGCTGATTTCACGTCAATGGTAAAAGCCATAATCATGGCTCCAAAGACAATAAACGGAGAACGTAAAAACAGGCGGAGCGTCAGATTCACGCCCGACTGTACCTGGTTTACATCACTGGTCATCCTGGTAATCAGCGTAGCGGTCCCCTGCGTGTCAATTTCTGAATAGGAAAGACGGTTAATATGACGGAACAGATCACGCCGAATCCCCGCTCCAAATCCCACTGCCGCCTTTGCCGCAAAATACTGGGCTGTCAGAGAGCAGGCCAGACCGATTGCTCCCAGGAGTACCAGAACTGCTCCCATCTTTAAAA
>Kit_p2__coassemble_2951_pt1 | contig 9166 bp, 6 predicted proteins | sample Kit_p2__metabat2_high_PE_038 | metagenome-assembled genome bin Kit_p2 | reverse complement strand
GAGTGGTTGTTCCCATTACATTCGTGCGGACAAAGCTCTCCGGATCGGTGATGGAGCGGTCTACATGGCTCTCAGCGGCAAAGTTTACTACTACATCCGGCTTCTCCTCTTCAAATAATCGGAAAATAAACTCTCTGTCAGCAATATCGCCCTTTACAAACTTGTAGTTCGGCTTTCCTTCTACCGGCTTTAAGGTTTCCAGATTGCCTGCATAGGTTAAAAGATCCAGGTTTACGATCTGGTAGTCCGGGTACTTATTTACCATGTGGTGTACAAAATTTCCGCCGATGAAACCGGCTCCTCCTGTTACAATAATTTTCATATCTGTTTCTCCTGTCTGACTTTTTCTATCATTTCTGAAATTTCAGTTTTTATCTTAGTTCTGATGGAGCTTATCTACATATTTTCCGTCTAAAATGTCTTTTAAATACTTTCCGTACTGATTTTTCTTATAAACTTCGTAGGCAGCCATCACATCGTCCCGGCTGATCCAGCCGTTTAAGTAGGCAATCTCCTCCAGGCAGGCAATCTTTCTGTGCTGGTGGGTCTCTACTGTCTTGACAAAGTTCGTAGCCTCTACTAAGGACTCGTGGGTTCCTGTATCCAGCCAGGTAAAGCCCTGTCCTAACAGAATCACGTCCAGCTCTCCCTTTTCCAGATAAATACGGTTCAGATCTGTGATTTCCAGCTCGCCTCTGGCAGACGGCTTTAAGCTCTTGGCAAACTCCACCACCCGGTTGTCATAGAAATACAGACCTGTCACACAGTAATTGGACTTGGGGTTCTCCGGCTTTTCCTCAATGGAAACAGCTTTTCCGTTCTCATCAAATTCTACGATTCCAAACCGCTCCGGATCGTCCACATAGTAACCGAATACTGTAGCGCCTGACTCTTTGGAGGCAGCTGCCCTGAGACGCTTCGGAAGTCCCTGTCCCTGGAAAATATTGTCTCCCAGAATCATGGCCACAGAGTCATTTCCAATGAATTCTTCTCCAATGATAAAGGCCTGGGCCAATCCGTCCGGACTTGGCTGAACAGCATAACTTAAATCAATTCCAAACTGATGTCCATCCCCTAAAAGCTCCTGAAACCGGGGCGTGTCCTCTGGCGTGGAGATAATCAGAATGTCACGGATTCCTGCGCTCATCAGCACAGAAATCGGATAGTAGATCATGGGCTTATCATAGATGGGCAGAAGCTGTTTGGATGTTACCTTTGTAAGCGGATACAGACGTGTTCCTGAGCCGCCTGCTAAAACGATTCCCTTCATATTTTTCTCCTTGTACTTCCTTGTTCACTGCGTATTTCCTGCTTTTAGGCAGACTTATGCACTATAGGTAATATACCATAGATGGGCTCGTTAGTAAATGTTTACGGCTTACGAAATCCTTAATATCTTATAAAAAAAGAAGAGCCGGAGAAGGTATGCGCCCTCTCCGGCCCTGTCTTTCTCTCTTTCTTTTTGTTTCCTGAAAAATTTTTCTAACACAGTTTGCTTCCGTTGGCTGTCAGCTTGAATCTGCATCCTAACACCTCGGCTGCTCTCCGGCACATGAGCATCCGATCCAGAAAAATCTCGAAATAATCCATAACAGAACACATGGAATCATCCAGTTCCAGTTCCATCTGAATTACCTTCTTTTCCTTTTGAATCACCAGTCTGGAGGACAGTACCGCATAGTTTACCCGGTCATGGGCGTCAAAGGATGCTTTTACCTTATTTCTTACCCTGTTTCTGCGCACATCGGTTTTATCTGCCAGAATCAGGGCCGCTGAGATCGGATCTACAGCAGTTCCTGTCTTTTCATCGTGATTGCCCACTGCAGACATAATCACTCCTGTCTCCTTCAGAGGCATCCCCAGTTCCCGCAGAATCTGCCATCCTAATATCGCTCCTGTGTGGGCATGATCGCAGCGGTTGACACTGTTTCCAATATCGTGCATATAGCCTGCAATCCGGCTCAATTCCGCCTCCCTGCTGCTGTATCCCAGCTTCTCTAAAATTTTTCCCGCTGTATCCGCCACCTTGGCAGCGTGGGCAGCAGAGTGTTCTGTGTAGCCCAGGCTTCCCAGCACCTCGTTTCCTCTTTCTAGCAGAGTATTAATCTCCTTATTTTTTCGAATCTCTTTGTACGTCAGTTCCTTTTCCATATCTGCTTTCTGTTTTCTCCTGATTTTTTCTAAACTTCTTCCTTCTTTCCGGCATCACATTCTCCGGGCCGCATCCATAGCCAGTAAAGAGCGCTCGCACTCTGAGGCATCCATCGTAATCTGCCAGCAGAGGGGACTTCCTTTCATATGTTCGGAAGCATAGCTTAAACCGTTGGTTCTCTCATCCAGAAACGGTCTGTCTATCTGGTTTGGATCGCCCAGAAGAATCACTTTTGTATCTTTTCCGGCTCTCGTTATGATTCCCTTTGCCTGGCTGGGTGTCATATTCTGGGCCTCATCAATAATCAGATACGTTTTTACAATGGAACGGCCTCTGATAAAGTTCAGCGCCTCTGCCTGAATCAGACCTCTGTCGAAAATCTCCTCGATTTTTCCCTTCAGTTCCTTTTCATCTTCGTATCTGTTTGCTTCATCTGAATCAATCAGCTGCTCTAAATTATCCATCACCGGCCTTAAAAGCGGAGAAATTTTTTCCTTCTCATCTCCTGGGAGGAAACCGATATCATCATCAAACTGGGCATTGGGACGGCAGATCAGCATCCGCCTGTATTCGCCGTTTGGATGGTTTAGCAGCTTTTCCAGTCCCACAGCCAGCGCATAGAAGGTTTTGCTGGTTCCTGCCATCCCTTTTACAATGACAAGAGGAGCTGAAGAGGCCGGCTGCATTAAGGCCTCCTGGAGAAAACACTGGCCTGCACTGCGGGGTGTAATTCCATAGGGCTTCTGCTTTCTGTATTCTAATTTTTTAATTTTTCCGTTTTCAACGCGGCCCAGCTGTGTTTTATCAGGATTCAGTTCATTTCTCAAAATCAGAAATTCATTTTCAAATAATTCCAATTTAAGACGGTTTCCCTTCTCATCTGTCTGGTAGGCTTCAGAAACAGGGATTCCTTTCTTTTTAAAGTCCTTAAAGCTGTCCTCCGGAACGTATGCCTCTGCTCTGCCCCGGTACTGTTCCTGATCAGCCCTGACCTGCTCAGAGGTAAAATCCTCTGCCCTGACTCCCAGAATCTGAGCTTTAATTCTGAGGAGGAGATCCTTTGTCACCAGGATAACCTGCCCTTCCTCTGTCCTTGACAGTCCCTGGCAGACTTTAAGAATCCTGTTATCCATCCGTTCCTCCGGCAAATCTTCCGGAAGTACTTCATTAATAAAATTTTTTTCTATTTTTAATCTTCCCCCTGATGGGAGTTCTACGCCTTCTGTCAGGTCTCCATTCTGCCTCAATCGTTCTAATAAGCGAATTGCTGTCCTTGCATTGGCTCCTCTTTCCCCGTCTGCGTTTTTCAGATGATCCAGCTCCTCCAGCACAGCCAGGGGAAGGACTACCCGGTGTTCTTCAAAACGCTCAATAGCATCCGGAGCTTGAATTAATACATTCGTGTCTAATACATATGTTTTAATCATCCAAATTTCCCTTTCCTATTCCTCCATGGAGGTTTTTCCCTTCAGAAGCGTACTGTTATCGTATCATTTCTAAGTAAAATCAAAAGGGAGGTTTTGGAAAAAGAGCGTAAATTTTTTTATCAAAAAAGAAGCTCTCTGCCAGATTCACTGGATCGGAAAGCTTCTTTTCTTTATAGATATTAAATTGTCACTGCCATTTTCACCAATCCGATGATCAGCAGATGAACCGGGTAATACCAGTAGAAAAACTGCTTCTGGGCCTTGCCTGCCCGCTCTCCCCGGCTGGTCTCTCTTCCGTTATACAGAAACAGGATGGTAAGACAGGCAGCTGCAGGGCCCATAGAAGAAGCTGCTGCATAGGCAAGAGCCTCCACAGGACTGTATAACCCGCCGCAGCCGATGATAAACATCAAAACCCCATATAAAATCACCACATAGCCGCAGGCTTTCTTTTTCTCTTCCCGGCTTTCTCCTGCATTCCAGAACAGCAATGTGAACAGGGGAGCCAATACAGGCCAGTCGCAGAGTGTGCTGGCAAATACAATTAAAATCCCCAGTATCAGCCGTTTTCCCGCAAACCGCTGGTCGGTCCGGACCACCAGAAGCAGAAAGCAGAGAAACAAGGTAAACATCATATTAAAGGCCATAAAGCGGAATGCCAGCCAGAATGGAAACTGAGAAATAACTCCCCAGAGCAGGAGTCTCTGTCCATAGCGCTTTTTAGAACTGGTATAGCGGAATCCCTCTGCCAGAAAAAAGCACATGGCCACAGCTGTAAAATAACCTGCATTAACTAAAATCCCCTGGAGAAGCCCCGGCGGAAGCAGAGCCAGAGCAATGTGATTGCCTGTCATCGCCAAAATGGCGATCCATTTCACTGCTTCCCGGCTCAGTCCCCTGCCTGCCGGTTGATTCTTTCTGTCTTCTGTCATCCTTCAAAGTCCTCCCGGATTACCTCCCAGGCAGCGTCAATGCTGAAGTGATCTCTAATATAGCTCTGTGTCTTCTTTGACAGTTCCACAAGCTTCTCTGTATCACTGTAGGTCTTAACTACTGTATCGGCAAAGGCCTCCGGCTGATCCTCTACCAGAAGCACGTCTTCCACACCTGGAATTCCCTCGCTTCCTACAGAGGTGGTGACAATGGGCGCCCCATTGTAGATAGCCTCCACTACCTTGCCCTTGACCCCTGCGCCGTACCGGAGAGGAACCACTACCAGACGGCAGGTGCGGTAAAGCTCTGAAAGCTCCTCCTCACTGACAAAACCTTTTACAATAATACCGTTTCCTGGCTGCTCCAGAGCCTTAATCTCCTCTGTCACCTTAGAACCCACAATGTAGAAATTCACATTCAGTTTCTTCCGGATTAGCGGGAATACCTCGTTTGCAAACCACAGAACGGCGTCTGCGTTCGGCGGATGGGCGAAGCCTCCCACAAACAGCAATCCTTCCCTCTTTTCAAAGTCCAGATTCAGATTGTCTAAGAAGTCCTCGTACACATAAGCTGTAATGGCCTTGGCCTTCACCATGTCGTCAATCTCATGGATGGCCTCTATCTCCACCTCAGACGGGTAATAGGAAACCGCCGCCTTGTGCATCAGGGTAAATTCAATGGATTTCCAGTAGTCGGAATCCCTCTTTTTTACCGGATCCCCGGTCAGCTCATACTCCCTGAATTCTCTCAGGAAATGCAGATCATGGCCATAGAAAATAATCTTCATATTGGTGTGATCCGCGATATAATCCACATATTTTGTGGCAATATGAGGTCTGTTTAAATAGGCCGCTGTAATCTCATTTCCATTTTTATCCAGCCAGTCCCAGATTCCTGTCACATACTCCTGACCGTAGAGAATCTCAATTCCCATCTGCTGCAGGGTAGTAGAGTACGGCTCTTCGTGAAGATAATTATCTCCTAAGAACTTTACTACATATCCCTTTTTCAGAAACATTTTCAGATACTGGAAAGTAGTCTTTGAACCTGCGTCCCTGTCAAAGGTCGGCACATAGTGATCCACCACCAGAATGATTTTCTTTCCCTGGCTGCGCTCCCTGGCCCGGAAGGGATTCGGATTTCCCGTATTGACGCACTGTTTCTTAAACTCCTCTGCCCACTTTTCCTTAAGCTTTTCGCTGTTTTCCACCTGATAGCGCTTTAAGCCGCTGCCGTTTACATCTGTGCCATTGGAAATACCCTCAAAGTGGATTACCTTGGAGAGAGGCTGATATACTACCCGGTATCCCGCCTTTCTCACCTCAAAGGCCAGATCGGAATCCTCGCAGTAGGCCGGGGCAAACCGCTCGTCAAAGCCGCCAATCTGCTTCCACAGCTTCACAGACAGCAGAATAGCTGCTCCCGAAATGTAATCTACATCCTTCACATAGTTGTATTCCGCCTTGTTCGGATCGTCCAGACGGCCATAATTCCAGCCGGAACCGTCGCTCCAGATAATTCCGCCGGCCTCCTGCAGACGTCCATCCGGGTAGACCAGCTTAGAGCCTACCATTCCAATGGTATCGTCCGACTCGATCAGATTAACCAGAGAACTTAACCAGCCTTCTGTCACCTGGGTGTCGTTGTTTAAGAACATGACGTATTTTCCCCTGGCCGCCTCAGCCGCCTGGTTACAGTTCTTTAAAAATCCCTGGTTCGTCTGATTGCGGCGGATTACTAGATTTTCAGCAAACTCAGAAAGGTGTTCCGTCGCATCTATCGATACATCATCCGCGATGATGATCTCATAACTTACATCTTTTGTGTGCTCTAAAATAGAAGCCAGGCAGAGGTAGGTATAGTGAATCTGATTGTACACCGGAATCACAATGGATACCATAGGATTTTCCTCTTTAGGAAAGACCAGCTTTCCATAAGTCAGATACTCGTCCCCTATTTCGAAGTGCCCCTTGATACGGTTCTTCCCCTCGTCTGTGGTGTACAGTTTCAGGCTGGAAGCAGGATGAAGCACTGTATTCTTTACATAGCCCAGCTTCTTTCTCTGCACGGTCCCTCTGGGAACCGCCTTGTTAAAGGCCTGTCCCGCTTTTCTTCTGGCCTTGAAGATCAGAGCCTCGTGGCGGTTTAAGTAGGAAAGGGTTTTTCCCATCTCGCCGATTTCCCGGCGCAGATCCCCGATCATGTTCTCTAAATTGGCTACATGGTTGTTGGTCAGGCGTTGAACCTCCTGAGCCTTTCTGAGGGCAATGTCCTTCTCTGCTGCCTCTGCCTTCAGCTGGCTGATCCGGTCTTTTGCCCGCTCCATCTCCTGATCCGCCTGGCGCAGCTCCTTCATGGTCTTGGTGGAAACATAATAATTTCCCTGCAGAATCCTCTGATTCTCCCCGTGGACATAGTTCTGGAAAGAATTCTCCATAGCTTCATAGACGGGGAACAGCTTCTCATTCAGAGAAAACTCTGTCAGAAATGATGTTCTGTCAGGGAACAGATCTGCAAGAAGCGGTCGGTGATCCTCATAGAAATAAAACAGAATCCTGTATTGTAAGAAGCTCACTGGAATCGGGAACTGGAATACCCATTCATAGTCCAGGGCAATGGGAAGCTCCTTTGGCTCCTCCCCGCCTTCCTGATATTCCGGGTTCCGGCACATCATAATGTTGTCAAACAAAGCGTCTGCATTAGCCGTCCGAAAGGAGCGTTCCCCTTTTCCAAACGCCTCTTCAAAAACTTTTTTCTGCTTTTCCAGGAAATCTTCTTTCACCTGTTCAGGAGTCTCAGACTGACCGAACACATCCAAAAACTCCTGTGTCACGGTAAAATCAGAGACATATTCCGGCCGGCAGGAAACTGCTGTCTCAAAAGCCTCTTTTACAGCCTCCTTTACCGCCTCCCTTTTATTTTCCTCCGTTTCTCCCGCCGCCTGGGAAATCGTCTCTCCCACACGTTTTGACAGTGTATCTCCTGTCAGAAAGGCAAACCGGGCTGTCCGGCCTCCATCCCTGATTTCAGGTTTTAAAAAAGTCAGCCGTCCGCTCTCCTCGGAAAGTAGACGGTATTTCTCTTCAAAGGAACGGATATGGGCCTCTCCCTCCGGGCAGAGAGCTGTTTTGTCCACTGCTTTTTCTCCCTGCTCCATCCGGATAGCCGTCTTAATCTGAAAAGCCTTCTGTCTCGTTCCGTTATATTTTACATAAATGGTTTCTGACATAGTCTACTCTCCTTTTTTCCAGACAATAAGAAAGGAATCTGCAAAATTAGCAAACTGTCCATCCTCACAGGCAGCCTCAAACTCAGCCCCTACATCAATAGACGGATACTCCGGAAAATCATACAGCGTATGAATCCCAGCCAGCTCTCCCTTAGACGGCAGACAGCGGTCTGAGTAAATCACGGAAGGAACCCGGTAATCCGGCATAGGATAGTAAAAGGTACAGCCGGGAAATAAAGCAGACAGGCGGCTTCTGGTAAGGCTTACCTCGTCCCTCTTTCCTCCTGCCAGGTATTTCAGGCCAAACCGGTTGCAGACAGCGGCTGTCACCGTTCCGCCTGGCTTTGTCAGATCCCGCAGGATTTCCGCCCACTGATCCTCAGGCTCTTTAAATCCCCCAGCACATACCACATGATCGTATCTCTTGCCTGCCTGAAGAAGATCCTTTAACGAACCTCCCACACAGGAAACAGGCGCTCCTTCAGAGGTGTCTGGAAATCTCTCCCTGACTATGTTCAGCTGTTCCTCAGACTCATCCCATACAGTTACCGCTTTCACACGTTTTCTGAAAAGCCCTGTCAGCGCGCCGTAATCAGCTCCCACCTGCAAAAGCTCCCCGTTCTCCTGAAACTCATACCACTCCAGGAGATTTTCCCTGAGAGGAGAGAGAGCCATAAAGCAGTCCAGGTCAATACAGCTTTTCAAAGCCGCTGTCCTGTCCTCCCCGTATTCTCTTATGAGAGAAATCAATTTCTGGTTTAAATTCTTCATACTCTCAGCTCCTTTACTCTCCAGCCCTGGTAAGCTTCGTCTCCACCTGGGACTCCATGTCATAGACGCCTACTGTATTCTTATTGGAAATGACGGTAATATTCGCCACGTCGTACAGGCGGTGGTACACCACGTGCTCCCCGTTCTCGAATCCCGTGCAGCTCATGGACAGAAGATACTCTCCGCCCTGCAGAGTCATTTTCTGGGTAAAGGATACCTCGTAAACGTCCCCCTTCTTCACAGGCTTCACATCCGTTCCCTCAAACATGGTATTGGTTCCCGACAGATCCGTGCCCTTTTTGTCCTTGATCGTGTAGGTGAAAATCGGGGCCTGGATTTCTGTGTTGAAACGGATTTTCTCCTTGATAGTGAACATTTCCCCTTTCAGGAGAAGGTTTGTCAGATTTCCCCTCTCATCGCACAGTCCCAGGTCAATGATCTCGGCCCGGCCATCCCCATACTCTGTCCTGTTTCCATTAATCGTAATCTTGTCCTTCATAAGGCCTGTTTTCTCCCCAGATCCGTCCTGTCTTTCTGCAGCGGACACAACTTCCTGCCCGTCTCCGTTCTTTCCGGAAATGCCTTCGCCTGAAAAATCATTCATCTGGGCCAGCTCCTCGTTCAGGGAATCCAGCTGTCCTGCCAGAATCTTCT
>Kit_p2__coassemble_2932_pt1 | contig 9218 bp, 8 predicted proteins | sample Kit_p2__metabat2_high_PE_038 | metagenome-assembled genome bin Kit_p2 | reverse complement strand
CCATGGACGACGACTTTATCAACGCCCTGATGATCGGTATGCCGCCGACAGGAGGCCTGGGCATCGGTATCGACCGTTTCGTTATGCTGCTGACCAACTCCTATGCCATCAGAGACGTGCTCCTGTTCCCGACCATGAAGTCCCTGGACGCAAAGAAGGGCGAGAACAAGGCAGAGACAGCAGAGTCCAAGCCAAATGCATTCGAGGCAGCTGCAGCCAGTGTGTCCGCAGCAAGCGCACAGCTTGACCTTTCCAAGGTAAAGATTGAGCCGCTGTTTGAGGAGTTTGTAGATTTTGATACCTTTGCAAAGTCTGATTTCAGAGTGGTTAAGATTGAAGCCTGCGAGGCAGTGCCGAAGTCCAAGAAGCTTCTGAAGTTTACATTAAATGACGGAACAGAGAAGAAGCGCACCATTTTAAGCGGTATCCATGAGTACTACGAGCCGGAAGAGCTGGTTGGAAAGACCTGCGTGGCTATCACAAACCTGCCGACCAGAATGATGATGGGAATTCCGTCTGAGGGTATGCTGATCAGTGCAGTGTATGAGTATGACGGACGGGAAGGATTAAATCTTCTGATGCTGGATGACGTAATTCCGGCAGGAGCGAAGCTGTACTAAATAAATGTAAGAATAAATAGGCAGTCCTGTTTTCAGGGCTGCCTGTTTTATTGGCCTTTTATTGAGTTTATGAAGTTTGCCGCCAGATTCTTTTCTCCACACATTTATGGTACTTATCTGCAGAAAACATATCCGCCCCGCACTGTGCGGATGTATTCCATATTTTGGCTGCAAGGATCGATTTTTTTCCGAAGATTAGAGATGGTGTTGGCTACTACCTTCTGAGTGTTTTCGCTGTCTTTCCCCCATACAGCGCGAAACAGCTCTTCTTTTGAAAAAACCTGTTCCGGATGGGAGGCCAGGAACAGCAGAAGATTAAACTCATTATTAGTCAGAGGTACTGGCCTGCCGCTTTGCAGAACCTGCTGTGAACTTCCGTCTATGGTTAATTCCTGAAAGGTAAATTGGTACTGTGAGCTGAAAGAAAAGAGTTCAGCATCAATCTTCGCTTTTTTCAAAAGCTCTAAGAGATGTTTCTCCAGCTCTTTTCCCGGCTGCTTTGATTTGATAATAAGCATTTCAGTATTCTCCGAATTCTGGTTTTTCTATCTGGTAATTCCATCGATTGAGCGTAGCAGATTAACCATTTCAATGGCGCTGACAGCGCAGTCGAAGCCTTTGTTTCCAGCCTTTGTGCCGGCCCGCTCGATGGCCTGTTCGATGGAGTCGGTGGTGAGAACGCCAAACATGACAGGGATTCCGCTTTCTAATGAAACTGCTGCGATTCCCTTTGATACCTCGCTGCAGACATAATCATAATGGCTGGTGGAACCTCGGATGACGGCGCCGAGACAGATAACAGCATCGTATTGTCCGCTGCCTGCCATCTTCGATGCGACCAGTGGTATTTCAAAGGCTCCCGGAACCCAGGCGGTATGGATATCATCCTCTTTCACATTGTGACGGAGCAGGGCATCTTTGGCGCCGCTCAGCAGCTTTGATGTAATAAATTCATTGAAACGGGAGGCTACAATGCCGATTTTTATATGCTCTGAAACCAGTGTTCCTTCAAATATTTTCATGACACTTTCCTTTCTTATCTTATATATCAATAGTTTAATAGATGCCCCATCCGGCTCTGTTTTGTTTTCAGATAGCGGAAATCGTAAGGGGTAGCGGCCATCTGAATGGGTACACGCTGGGATATGTGCAGGCCGAATTCAGAGAGCTGGTAAACCTTGTCCGGATTATTCGTCAGCAGCCGTAAGCTTTTCACCCCTAATTCCCGCAGAATCTGAGCTCCTATATAGTATTCCCGCTCGTCTGCCTGAAAGCCTAAAGCCAGATTGGCCTCTAAAGTATCCATCCCTTTTTCCTGCAGTTCATAGGCACGGAGTTTGTTAATCAGGCCGATTCCCCGTCCTTCCTGGCGCATATACAGAAGAATTCCCCGCCCTTCCTTTTCGATCTGCCTCATGGCAGAGGCCAGCTGCTGTCCGCAGTCGCAGCGCAGGGAACCGAAAGTATCTCCAGTCAGGCATTCTGAATGGATACGGCATAAAACGTCACAGCCGTCTCCAATGTCGCCTTTGACCAGGGCAATATGATGCTCTCCGTTTAACCGGCTGACAAATCCGTAGGCCATAAAATCACCGAATTTTGTGGGCATATGAACGGCTGTTATCTGCTCTACCAGTTTTTCATGGCATTTCCGATATTCCTGCAAATCACGAATGGTGATAAATTTCATATGAAAGCGCTCCGCTAATTTCATCAGTTCAGGAGTACGCATCATGGTTCCGTCATCCCTCATGATTTCACAGCACAGGCCGCATTCTTTCAGACCGGCCAGATGGCACAGATCTACGGTAGCTTCAGTATGGCCGCTGCGCTCCAGCACTCCGTTTTTTCTGGCTAGGAGAGGAAACATATGCCCTGGTCTGCGAAAATCCTCTGGTTTTGCAGAATCGTCTACACAGGCCAGAGCGGTGACAGACCGCTCAGCAGCAGAGATGCCTGTGGAAGTGGAGGTGTGGTCAATGGATACAGTAAAGGCTGTTTCATGATTGTCAGTATTGTGCTGTACCATCTGGGGAATCTGAAGCTTTTTAATATAATGTTCCGCCATGGGCATACAGATCAGGCCTTTGCCATAGGTAGCCATAAAATTAATATTTTGTGCAGAGGCAAATTCAGCGGCACAGATAAAATCTCCTTCATTTTCGCGATCTGGATCATCCGTTACCAGAATGATGTTTCCCTGCCGTAAATCTTCCAGTGCTTCCTCGATAGTATTAAAATTCATAAGATATACCTCCTAAAATCCATAGTGGGACAGAAATTCCTTTGTGATTTTGCTCGTTTTCTGCTGCTGTCTGGCAGGCTGGCACAGCTTTTCAATATATTTTCCTATGATATCTGTCTCCAGATTGACCGTGTCTCCGCAGCAGCGGCAGTGAAGGTTGGTCTGGCAGATGGTGTGGGGGATCACAGACACAGAAAAACTGTCCGGTCTGACAGACGCTACGGTCAGGCTGATTCCGTCTACTGTGACAGAACCTTTTTCCACAATGTAGCGCAGAATTTCCGGGGCTGTCTGAATCGTAAACCAGACAGCTGTATCATCCGGCTGTATTTTCTGGATAATTCCGACTCCATCTGCGTGTCCTGTCACAATATGACCGCCGAAGCGCCCGTTTGCCGCCATGGCCCGTTCCAGATTGACGGCTGATCCGGCTGTGAGCTGTGAAAGAGAGGAGCGGTTCAGGGTTTCGTGCATTACGTCTGCAAAAAAACAGCGGGAAAGCAGGCGGGTAACAGTCAGGCAGATGCCGTTTACCGCGATGCTGTCTCCAATTCTGGTATGTTCCAACACTTTGTCTGCCTCAATCATCAGAACAGCAGAATGACTTCCTTTTGTAATTTTCCTGATAATTCCTATTTCTTCAACAATTCCCGTAAACAGAGTAATCCACCTCGCTTTCGATGAGAAAATCATCTCCCAATTTTTTTAAAGTACAGTTTTTCAGAAAAAAAGCATCGCCAGGAAAAGGTACTCCTGAGCCTTCAATGGGAGTTCTGGCCTCCTGGCCTCCGAACAGTTTAGGGGCAATGTAGGTCTGAACCCGCTGGACAATTCGGCTTTCCAGGGCAGACCAGTTCAGTGTGCTTCCCCCTTCCAGTAAAATACTGTCAATCTGTTCCTGTCCCAGCTGCTCCATCAGCTGGGACAGATCCACATGGCCGTTTTTTTTGCCCAGGGTGAGTATGCGGCAGCCAGTATTTCTGTAAACAGCCAGGCGGCTTCTGTCGCTGCAGCAGGTTGCCAGAATGGTCGGTATTTCCCGGGCGGTCCGGATTATCTGTGAGTGGAGCGGCGTGCGCAGATAGGTATCGCAGATAATGCGGACCGGATTTTTCTCGGCAATACGGCAGGTGAGGAGAGGATCGTCAGCCAGGATAGTTCCCACTCCGGCCATAACTGCGCTGTATCGGAAGCGCTGCTGCTGGACGTGGTTCCTGGCTGCCTCTCCTGTAATCCATTTGGACGCACCGGTATAAGCAGCAGTTTTTCCATCCATAGTCATGGCATATTTCATTACAACAAAAGGGCGCTTTGTCTGTATGTAATGAAAGAATACTTCATTCAGCCTGTCACAGTCTTCTTGCAGAACATGTTCAGTTACAGCTGCGCCGTTTACACGCAGAAACTCTGTTCCCTTTCCGGAAACAAGAGGATTGGGATCGGAGGAACCAATGACAACACGGCGGATACCGGCAGCCAGAATCGCTTCTGTACATGGTGGCTGTTTTCCATAGTGGCAGCATGGTTCCAAGGTCACATACAGCACAGCTCCTTCTGGATTTTCTGTACAGTCGGCAAGGGCAGCCCGTTCTGCGTGCAGACCGCCGTATTGCCTGTGCCATCCCTGGCCGATGATCCGGCCGTTTTTTACAATGACAGCCCCTACCATTGGGTTGGGCGAAGTGAGACCTGCCCCTTGTTTTGCAAGCTTCAGCGCCAGGCTCATATATTCTGCGTCATTCATACCATATTACCTCCTGAAAACAAAAAGCCCCGGACAAACGTCCAGGGCAGAAAATGGCCGAAAACAGCCTGATATAAAAATAAAAACCCTGGAATGTAAAAAAACATACCAGAGCATCAGCCATAAGCACAAAAACAAGGATCAGTCAAATCGATTCTGTGCCTGTCATCTTCTTTCATCCAGACTATACGGTCGGCTTCGGAGTTTCACCGAATCATGCCTTACGGCTCGTGGGCTGTACCACCGGTAGGGAATTGCACCCTGCCCTGAAGACGTTTTATTCGATTACAGTCGCATTATAGCACGGGGATGAGTGAAGCGCAAGAGGCTCAGTGAAACCGGGACGAAACCGGGACAGATATGTTTTTTGACTTTCCTCTTTTTGATGCGTATAATAAGAATGAACTGTTTTAGAACAGTGAAGCACAAAAAAGACAGCAGAGGAGAACAGATGATTCACAGAGAAGATATGCTGGAACTGACCAGAAGAATGACGCCTGCCCGTTCCTGTATCAGCCGGATCGCAGGGGCCTATTTTGATGAAGAAGGGTATGTAGACGGAACCTTTAACACAAATTTTCTGCGGCTTTCGGCTGCAGAACGTACAAAACAGCTGGCACTGGCCAAAACCGTGCCGTTTTCTGACACTAATGTGCAGCTGAAAGATTACAGAATCCCCAAAGAGGCCAGGCGTCCAGGCGGAATCTGGCAGCTTTTGGATGGAATCCGCCAGTCGGAAATGAAAAATGACGGACTGTTAGACTTGCTTTATGAGGTAATCGGCGAGCAGTATCAGCCTGGTTTTCCCTACGCCTGTTTCCTGTTTTACGGCAGGTACGATGTGCCTGTAAAAGCAGAGGATAAAGAACGTCTGGAGGACTCGGAGGAACTGTATGAGTACCTGATCTGCACCGTAAGCCCTCTGGCAGGGGAATATGAGCCGGGGAAGGCGGAGTTTGGATTCCTCTATCCAGCGTTTCGTGACAGAAGCGGGGACAGAGACTATGTCAACCTATTTGAGAGGATTCCGGAAAGACCTCACAGAGAACTGTCAGAATGGCTTTTAAAGGGATAAGCCGGTTCTGCCAGCCAGAAAGGCATAAAAATACAAAATTGTATGAAAATTGTAAGAATTACCTATTGAGGAGAGGCAGCAGGATCTGGTAGACTATAAGGGATGTACTAGGTGAAATTGCTAAAAGGAGAATCGACATATGAAGAAAAAATTACCACTGGCTGCTCTGGCAATGGCGGGAATTTTAGGCGCTTCTGTCTGGTTTCAGCCTCTTGCAGCCTATGCGGCTGTCTGGGAAAAGTCAGGAAGCGGATATGAGATGCCAGATGGAACTTCCATAAGAGGAGTGCTGAGAAGGGGAATCGATGTGTCCCACTGGCAGCAGAATGTAGACTGGAAGCAGGTGGCGGCAGATGACGTGGATTTCGTCATGCTGGGAACCAGATATAAAGGGGAAGTGGATCCTAATTTCAGAACCAATGCAGACGCTGCCTATGCGGCAGGTGTGGATCTGGGCGCGTATATTTATTCCTATGCCACCAGCGTGGAAATGGCAGAACAGGAGGCGGATTTTATCCTGAATCTTGTAAAGGATTATCCGATTTCCTATCCGATTGCCTTTGATGCGGAGGACGCGGGAACTCTGGGAACTCTTCCGCCGGAGCAGGTGAGTGCCATTATCAATGCGTTCTGTCGTAAGATTAAGGATGCAGGCTACTATCCTATGGTCTACGCCAACGAGTACTGGCTGAACAACAAGATTGACAAATCTTCCCTGGACTACGATATCTGGGTGGCACGGTATAATGTAATGTACACCTATGACAGTCCGGCGATCTGGCAGGCCACTAATACCGGTTCAGTCAATGGAATTGCAGGAAATGTGGATATTGATTTCCAGTTCAAGGATTATGCTTCTGTAATTCCGGCCAATACATGGAGAAACATCGCAGGAAAACGCTATTATTATCAGAATTATGTAATGCAGAAAAACAGCTGGATTAACGATGGAAACGGCTGGTATTATATGGATGAATCAGGAAGCCCTTCCATAGGCTGGAAGAGCCTGGAGGACGGCGTTTACTATCTGGCTCAGAATGGAAAGATGCAGACGGGCTGGCAGGAGCTGGAAGGAGCCTGGTATTACTTTAAGGATTCCGGACGGATGGCAACTGACTGGTATCAGGCAGATGGAATCTGGTATTATCTGGGAAGCGACGGCAAGAGACGGGCAGGCTGGCAGGATATTGACGGCGGCCGCTACTATCTGGGAACAGACGGCAGAATGGCATCTGGCTGGCAGAAGATTGACAATTCCTGGTACTATCTGGGAGCCGATGGAAAGATGGCATCCGGCTGGCAGGATATTGACGGAAAGCGCTATTATCTGGGAACAGACGGCAGGATGGAGACAGGCTGGAAACAGATGGACGGCCACACCTATTACTTAAATAGCGATGGAAGCATGGCTGTGGGCTGGAAGCAGTCAGGAGATACCTGGTATTATATGAACAGTGACGGCCATATGCAGACAGGCTGGACAGAGGTGGACGGAGCTCTCTACTATCTGAATGATTCCGGAGCTATGGCAGCTAATACTGTTCTTGATAGAAACGGAGTAAAATATCAGGCAGCAGCAAATGGTGTCTGCACAGAGGTTCCGGCTGAGAATGCAGCGGAAGGCCAGGCCGGAGAGCAGGCACAGATGGAAACAGAGGGCAGCCAGAATGCAGAAGGCCAGGGCGCAGAGGCTCAGAAGCCGCAGGATACTGGAAGCGGACCGGCCGGTCCGGCTTCTGATACACAGTAGAAATCTGTAGTTTAAAAAGAATATAAAAAAGAAAGTGTTCCAGTTGTTTATTCAGCCGGAACACTTTCTTTTTAAGTTCAAAGGAAAACCTTATTCTTCTTTTGCTCCAGTCTCCTTTTCTGCTGCAGGCAGTTTTTTTACCAGAACAGATTCTATCCTGCGGTTTGCGATTTTTTCCGCATGGAGAGAAAGGCCGTATAATTCAGCATCAACCGTAGTTCCGTCTTTTGGAAAGGTTCGCAGACAGCTTAAAACCATGCCGCCGATGGTGTCATATTCCTCTTTTTCAGGGAGAGCAATGCCCATCTGTTCGGCTGCCTCTTCCACAGGGGTGTCACCGGGAAAACGCCAGAGGTTTTCGCCGACTTTTTCAATCTCCGGCTCCATAACCGGGTCAAATTCATCATAAATATTTCCCACTATTTCTTCCAGAAGATCTTCCAGGGTAATTAGTCCGGACAGGTTTCCGTACTCATCTATGACAATGGCCATGTGAACCTTTTTTGTCTGCATATCCCGGAACAGATCGTCAGCATGAATGGATTCCGGGACAAAGTAGGCGGTGTGCAGCAGCTGAGAGAGGTTTTTTGGCTGGGGTGCAGTAAGATTCAGAAGGTATTCTCTTGTATAGAGAATTCCCCTGATATCCTCCCGGTCTTTTGTATAGACAGGGAGCCGGGACAGCCCGGATTCGCGGATCACAGATATAATTTCCTCTTCAGAAGAGTCCTCGTCCAGGCTGACAATATCAGCCTCTCTTGTCATGGCAGCCAGGATAGACGTATCGCGAAAATCAAATACATTCTGAATCCACTCAGTTTCCTCTGCATCAATAGCGCCTTTTTCCTTTCCCAGCTCTATCATCATTCGCAGCTCTTCCTCGGTGAGATTCTCCTCCTCTGCCTCAGCCTTCATTCCAAGGAGGCGCAGTACCAGATTTGTGGAAAACGCCAGAAAGGTGATGACAGGCTTTGCCAGAAAGGCGATGGCAGATACGATGCGGCAGGAAAAACGTGCCACTTCATAGGGCTTCTGCATGGCAATCCGCTTAGGAACAAGCTCTCCAAAAATCAAGGTAAAGTAGGAGAGGATAAGGGTGATGAAAATGACGGACAGGGTGTTCAGGGCAGCAAGGGGAAGAATCCGGAATCCCAGAATGTCATACATCCAGTGGGTCAGTGGCTCTGAGAAATTTTCGGCTGCAAAGGCACTTCCCAGAAAGCCGGCCAGGGTAATTCCGATCTGTATGGTAGAGAGAAAGCCGGAGGGTTCTTCTGCCATGGAGAGAAGACGTCCCGCGGTCCGATCTCCTGATTCCTGAAGCTTTTTCAGCTTAGTGTGATTCAGAGAAATGACTGCGATTTCAGTTGCTGCAAAAAATGCGTTGAGAAAGATGAGACCTGCCTGTATCAGCAATAGTCCAGGTAAATTGTCCACAATAATACTCCTTTTAGTAATAAATGATCTGCCGGAAAATGAATAATGTTCCGGAATACCGGCACTGGCCGGACAATATAGGTATTCTACTAAAAAGGCTGTCTGATTGCAATCGGGAAAGGCGAAGCTTAACAAAGCCTTAGCAGAAAGAGCGATCAGAGGGGCAGGAATCATAAAAAAAGTGGCTGAAAACAGGGAAAAAGCATGGAATTGAAGAAAAAATATAGAAAAATAGGCACAAATCACGTTAAAATCTTGTCAGTATATTGACGAAACGGCATTTCAATAGTATTCTTATTCTATTATATAAATGCAGGTTGTTATACCGAACTTGCATTTTTTTGTTT
>Kit_p2__coassemble_2927_pt1 | contig 9229 bp, 8 predicted proteins | sample Kit_p2__metabat2_high_PE_038 | metagenome-assembled genome bin Kit_p2 | reverse complement strand
ACGATGAACCCTTGTAAATATGGGATTTTTCCTTTATTTACAAGGGTTTTTCTATTTCAGTTTCGGTGCGCTCAGTTCTGGAACAAGCCCCACAGAAGTGAATACAATATAAATAAAGAACGCTATAAGGAAAAGAGAATGGGAAGAGATATTAAAAAATGTCATCCCCGCCTGCAGGAGGCTTTTCAGCAGTTGCTGGCCAAATGCAGCGCCCGCGGACTTACCGTTGGTCTGGGAGAGTGCTTCCGAACTGTAGCAGAACAGGATGCACTGTATGCCCAGGGCAGGACGGAGCCGGGAAGTATTGTAACGTATGCAAAAGGTTCCAGCTATGCTTCACAGCACCAGTGGGGGATTGCCTTTGATTTTTACAGAAATGATGGGAAAGGAGCCTATAACGACTCGGATCATTTTTTCCAGCGGGTAGGTGAAGTGGGGAAAAGCCTCGGGCTGGGCTGGGGTGGCGACTGGACCAGTATTGTTGACAAACCGCATTTTTATCTGCCGGACTGGGGCAGCGGGACAAAAATTTTGAGAAAGCAGTATGGAACCTTTGAACATTTTAAGAAGACGTGGGAGGGAATGAAGATGGATTATACCTATATGCCCATCAGCACAGGAAATGATAAGGTGAAAGTGACGGCATCTTCTCTGATTATCAGGAAAGAACCTGGGGGAGAAGACACAGGAAGCAGATATCACAGGGGAGAACGAATCGCGCCGATAGAAAAGGCAGTATATGCTTCAGAGCGGTGGTTTAGAACGAAACGAGGCTGGATCAGCGCAGACTATCTCCGGGGCTGGATTCTGGAAGATAACCAGTGGTGGTATATTGAGCCGGGATATTCCTATCCGAAAGGCTGTCTGAAGCTGATTGACGGGAAATGTTACAGTTTTGATTTTAACGGCTGGATGCTGACGGCAGACAGGATTCGATCCGATGGAGAAATCGTCTGATTCGGATACTTGCAATCCGTTTGGGAATATTGTATTATTTTTTTGAGAAGTATACACAATTTTCCTTGTTTTAACTGGGGGGAGATAAAATATGGCAGAGGAGATGCGAAATGATTTTTCAAAGGGCAGTGTGGTGAAAAATATTTTAAACCTGGCAGTGCCTATGACATTGGCCCAGCTGATCAATGTGCTCTACAATATTGTTGATCGGATATATATTGGAAGAATTCCAGAGCATGCTACTCTGTCCCTGACGGGAATCGGGCTGTCTCTGCCTATGATTACCATGGTGACAGCATTTGCCAATCTGTTTGGAATGGGAGGCGCCCCGCTCTGTTCCATTGAACGGGGGAGGGGGAATCTGAAAGAAGCAGAAAAAATCATGGGAAATTCTTTTTCCATGATGATGATATTCGGTGTGGTGATGACAGTGTTCGGCCTGATTTTCAAAAAGCCTCTTCTCTATGCATTCGGAGCCAGCGATGCCACCTGGCCCTTTGCAGATGCCTATATTACGATTTATCTGCTTGGAAGTATTTTTGTCATGACAGGATTGGGAATGAATAGTTTTATCAATTCCCAGGGATTTGGACGGATTGGCATGTGTACCGTACTTTTGGGAGCGGCAGCTAATCTGGTGCTGGATCCAATTTTCATTTTTGGGCTGAATATGGGGATTCAGGGGGCAGCTCTGGCTACCGTTATTTCTCAGGCGCTCTCTGCTGCCTGGATTCTGTGGTTTCTGACAGGAAAGAGGGCAATTCTGAAACTGAAGCTTTCCTGCATGCGTCCAGAGTTTGGGCGGATAAAAGAGATCACAGCTCTTGGAATGAGCGGATTTACTATGGCAATTACTAACTGCACGGTTCAGATAGTCTGCAATGCCACGCTTCAGGTGTATGGGGGTGATCTGTACGTGGGAATCATGACAGTTATCAACTCCCTCAGAGAAGTGGCTATTATGCCGGTACACGGCGTGACCAACAGTGCCCAGCCGGTGATGGGATTTAATTATGGCGCGAAGGAGTATGGAAGAGTAAAACAGGCGATTCTATTTACCTCCATCTTTTCTATCTTTTACACGACACTGGCATGGGCGCTGCTGCACGGTTTTCCGGAATTTTTTATTCGCATGTTTAATCAGGATCAGGCTCTGATTGAGGCGGGAGTACCGGCTCTCAGGCTGTATTTCTTTGGATTTTTCATGATGTCTCTTCAATTTGCAGGTCAGGCGGTTTTTGTGGCTCTGGGAAAATCGAAGCAGGCAGTATTTTTTTCTATTTTCCGCAAGGTAGTGATTGTGACTCCTCTGACTCTGTTTCTTCCGTCTCTGCTCCATATGGGAACAGACGGCGTATTTATTGCAGAACCGATTTCCAATTTTGTGGGAGGCGCTGCCTGTTTTGGCACTATGATGTTCACTGTGTGGCGGGAACTGACAAGAAAACAGCATAACCTGCAGTTATAGTGTTATTCTATTTGCGGAAAACAAAAGAATCGTATTGACAATACAGAATCAATCTACGATAATGGAATATATTATAAAATTTGTTCGGAAAGGAAGGGTGAAGCCCATGTATAATATAAGAATCGAGAAAACAGCCACACCAAAGAAAAAACCGGGAGCAGATGATCCGCTGAAGTTTGGAACTATTTTTACGGATCACATGTTTGTATGCGATTACATAGAAGGACAGGGCTGGGTGGATCCCAGAATTGTGCCGTATCAGCCTCTTTCCCTGGATCCATCCTGTATGGTATTTCATTATGGACAGGAGATGTTTGAAGGTCTGAAGGCTTATAAGAGCGAGGACGGAAGAACACTATTATTCCGCCCGGACAAGAACTGGGAGAGGGCAAAGAACAGCAATATACGTCTCTGTATGCCGGAAATTCCTAAGGATATGTTTCTGCAGGCATTAAATGATCTGGTAAAGCTGGATGCAGACTGGATTCCTACGAAACCTGGAACATCCCTATACATCCGCCCGTTTATGTTTGCCACGGATCCATTCCTTGGAGTCCGTCCGTCTAATACCTATAAGTTTTTAATTATTCTGTCTCCAGTAGGCGCTTACTATGAGAGCGGTCTGGATCCGGTTAAGATCTGGATTGAGGATGAGTATGTAAGAGCTGTAAGAGGCGGAATCGGTGAGGCGAAGACAGGAGGAAACTATGTAGCTTCCCTGGCTGCCCAGGTAAAGGCTCATGAAGAAGGTTATGCCCAGGTATTGTGGCTGGATGGTGTAGAGAGAAAATATATTGAAGAAGTAGGCGCCATGAATATTTTCTTCAAGATCAATGGAACCGTTGTGACTCCTCAGCTGAACGGAAGTATTCTTCCGGGAATTACAAGAAGATCTGCCATTGAGCTGTGCAGAGAGTGGGGAATTCCGGTGGAGGAAAGAAAAATTTCTGTCGATGAGATCGTGGAAGCTGCCAGAACAGGAGCCATGGAGGAGTGCTTTGGAACCGGCACGGCGGCAGTTGTATCTCCAGTAGGAGAGCTTCGATATGAAAATGAAAAAATGGCGATCACAGGCGGAAAAATCGGTCCTGTTACCCAGAGAATCTATGATACAATTACAGGTATCCAGCTGGGAAAGGTAGAAGGACCGGAAGGCTGGAGCGTAGAGGTAAAGTAAAAACGCGGAAAATAGCTTGACAAACTGGGAAGCAATGCTATAATCAAAGAGAATAGAAAGCTGACCATGCTTAGATACAGTTAACACGTTGAGAAGAAGAGTAGGCCGGAAGAAGCTGTCCAGAGAGAGAGACATCAGGTGAAAGTCTCTTACAGAAGAACCGTCTGAAGACCATCTTTGAGTGTCCCTTAATCGGGAACGGTGATTCCGTTATCATCATAATGAGAGGTGCAGGAACTAGGTGTCTGCACAATCAGGGTGGAACCGCGAATAAATTCGTCCCTTGTTATACACGAAGTGTATGGCAAGGGATTTTTTTGATTCACAGGAAAAACTGTTCTGTGAATCACAGTACAGTGCAGCTGTATCGCATATGGAAGCAGCCGGCAGAAACAGTTGACAAAGAAAAAGGAGATAAAACCATGAAGATTACATTAAAAGACGGCTCTGTAAAAGAGTACGCATCTGCCATGTCTGTTATTGACATTGCAAAGGATATCAGCGAAGGCCTTGCCAGAGCTGCCTGCGCAGGAGAGATGGACGGAGAGACGGTTGATCTGAGAACAGTAGTGGATAAGGACTGCCAGTTAAATATTCTGACAGCAAAGGATGAGAACGGCCTGGCAGCTCTCCGCCATACAGCCAGCCACATTATGGCTCAGGCTGTAAAGAGACTGTACCCGAACACAAAACTGGCAATCGGCCCATCTATTGCAGAGGGATTTTACTATGATGTAGATCCGGAGCAGCCTATGACAGCAGAGGATATGGGAAAAATCGAGGCTGAGATGAAAAAGATTGTGAAGGAAAATCTTCCGATTGAGCGTTTCACTCTGCCGAGAGAGGAAGCCATTGCTTTCATGAAAGAGAAAAAGGAGCCTTATAAGGTGGAACTGATCGAGGATCTTCCGGAGGGAGAGGAGATCAGCTTTTACCGTCAGGGTGAGTTCGTAGATCTCTGTGCTGGTCCGCACCTGATGAGCACAAAGGATCTTGGAAAGGCTTACAAGCTCTTAAATCTGGCTGGAGCTTACTGGCGCGGAAGTGAGAAGAATAAAATGCTGACACGTATCTATGCGACAGCTTTCTCTAAAAAAGAGGAATTAGAAGCTTACATCACTATGATGGAGGAGGCTAAAAAGCGTGACCACAGAAAGCTGGGCAGAGAGCTGGGCTTATTTATGATGCATGATGCAGGTCCTGGTTTCCCGTTCTTCCTTCCGAAGGGAATGCAGCTTAAAAATACTCTTCTGGACTATTGGAGAGAGATTCACCGCAAAGCAGGATATGTAGAGATTTCCACACCGGTTATCTTAAACAGAAGCCTCTGGGAGACATCCGGACACTGGGATCACTACAAGAACAACATGTATACAACTATGATCGATGAGGAAGACTACGCAATTAAGCCGATGAACTGTCCAGGCGGCGTACTTGTTTACGCTTCTGAGCCGAGATCCTACCGTGATCTCCCTCTGCGCATGGGAGAGCTGGGACTGGTTCACCGCCATGAGAAATCAGGACAGCTGCACGGACTGATGCGTGTGCGCTGCTTCACACAGGATGATGCCCATATCTTTATGACTCCAGAGCAGATTAAGGAGGAGATCAAGGGCGTTGCCACTCTGATCAATGAGGTTTATACCCTGTTTGGATTCAAATACCATGTAGAACTCTCCACAAGACCAGAAGACAGCATGGGAAGCGATGAGGACTGGGAGCTTGCAACAGAGGGCTTAAGAAGTGCTCTTGAGGAGCTGGGACTTCCTTATGTAGTAAATGAGGGAGACGGAGCCTTCTACGGACCAAAGATCGACTTCCATCTGGAGGACTGCATTGGAAGAACATGGCAGTGCGGAACTATCCAGTTAGATTTCCAGCTTCCGCAGCGCTTTGAGCTGGAGTACACAGGTGCAGACGGAGAGAAGCACAGACCGATTATGATTCACCGCGTTGTGTTCGGCTCCATTGAGCGTTTCATCGGAATCTTAATCGAGCACTTTGCAGGAGCATTCCCGACCTGGCTGGCTCCGGTACAGGTAAAAGTGCTTCCGATTTCTGACAAATATGCAGAGTATGCTTCCAAGGTATACGAGGCTCTGAATGCAGCTGGAATCCGTGCTGAGCTGGATACACGTTCCGAGAAAATCGGCTACAAGATCCGTGAGGCTCAGACTCATAAGATTCCGTACATGCTGGTAGTGGGACAGAAAGAGGAAGAGGAGAATACAGTGTCTGTAAGAAGCCGTTTTGCAGGCGATGAGGGCGCTTCCTCCTTAGAAGGATTTATCGAAAATATTCAGAAGGAAATTGCATCCAAAGAAATGAGAAAGATGGAAGAGAAAAAGGAAAATTAATCCGTTTCTTCTATTATAATGCAGTTCTTCCAGCTTCGGCAGGAAGAATAAAAAGCTTAAATCATCACATAATAGTCCTGAACAAGAAAACTGTGGCTGCCTGAATCAGGAAAGCCCGGATAAAGGAGGACGTTTGAGATGACAAGACTTGACTGCAATGTAACAGGATGCGTACACAACTCAGAAAACTGCTGCTGCCGTAACTCTATTACAGTGGAGGGAAAGGCGGCCAGAGAAAAGTGTGGAACCTGCTGTGCCAGCTTCGATGAAAACAAAGGACAGATGTTCAAAAATATGTTTAAGACACCAGAGAGCGAACTTCGTGTAGCCTGTGAGGCAGAAAACTGTATTTACAATAAAGACAGATTCTGTGTAGCTGAGCATATTGGAATTACTGGCGGAAATGCGTCAGAAGCGTACCAGACAGAGTGCGCCAGCTTTAAGGCCCGCTGAAACGCGTAGGGCAGTATTACAGCAGGCGGGGCCTGTTTAACAGAACTGCAGGATAAGGGAAGAGAAGAGGTTTTCTTTAGAAAATTTCTTCTCTTCCCTGTTTCAGATAGTGAGATAGAGTAGGCACAGCAAAAATATTCAGGCCGGTGCAAATGCTAGAAAAATGTCAGGCAGGAATATTGAAAAAAGTTCTTGACGGAATAGAAAACGTATAGTATAATACTAAAAGTTGTGAAGAACAACATCAGGAAAGCAGGTATCCGCCTCACCCTGGCACGCGCAGTGACCAGTGGTTCATACAAAATAGAGAATGATCCAGAATTGGAATTTCCTATAGTTTATGAGCGGGTAGTCTGACTGCCCGCTTTTTATCGTTCTGCACTGTGGCGGAAAAACGGCCGTATGCAGCAGCGATTGGTATATTGATTCATTCATCATCACAGTATGGAGGTGGACGGCTATTAGCGATTTAATGATTAACGAACAGATTAGAGACAGAGAGGTTCGTTTGATTGGAGAACACGGAGAGCAGCTCGGTATCATGTCTGCAAAGGATGCCTACAAGCTGGCAAAGGAAGCAGAGCTTGATTTAGTAAAGATTGCTCCGACGGCAAAGCCGCCGGTCTGCAAGATTATCGATTACGGAAAATTCCGTTACGAGCAGGCCCGCAAGGAAAAAGAAGCTAAAAAGAAACAGAAGACAATCGAGGTAAAGGAAGTACGCCTGTCCCCGAACATTGACGAAAATGACCTGAACACAAAGGTGGGAGCGGCCAGAAAGTTCATTGAAAAGGGAAACAAAGTTAAGATTACTCTTCGTTTCAGAGGCCGTGAGATGGCTCACATGTCCAAAACCAAATACATCCTCGACGATTTTGTGGAGAAGCTGGCTGACATTGCGGTTGTCGACAAGCCATCTAAGGTTGAGGGAAGAAGCATTGTGATGTTTTTAACTGCAAAACGTTAAAAATAGACCATTATCTAAGGAGGAAAATAAACATGCCTAAAATGAAAACAAGCAGAGCAGCTGCTAAGCGTTTTAAAACAACAGGAACAGGAAAGTTAGTAAGAAACAAAGCTTACAAATCCCATATCTTAACTAAGAAATCTACTAAGAGAAAAAGAAATCTTAGAAAAGACATCGTTACTGACGCTACAAACGCAAAAGTAATGAAGAAGATTTTACCATACTTATAAGATTGAGAGATTAAGAAGGAGGAAATAACCGATGGCAAGAATTAAAGGCGGATTAAACGCTAAGAAGAAACATAACAGAGTGTTAAAGCTGGCTAAAGGCTACAGAGGCGCTCGTTCCAAACAGTATAGAATCGCAAAGCAGTCTGTAATGAGAGCATTAAAGAGCTCCTATGCAGGACGTAAGGAGAGAAAGAGACAGTTCAGACAGCTCTGGATCGCACGTATCAACGCTGCTGCACGTATCAATGGCTTATCCTACAGCAAGTTCATGTACGGCTTAAAGCTGGCTGGCGTTGAGATGAACCGTAAGGTATTATCCGATATGGCTATCAGCGACGCAGAGGGCTTCGCAAAGTTAGCAGAGTTAGCTAAGTCCAAACTGGCTTAATTCTGACGGCTTAGAATAGTGTAAACAGCTGCTGAGAGAGAGGCAACTTTCTTTCAGCAGCTGTTTTTTGAAAAGTTTATACAAACGCAATTAACAAAAAAATTAAAAAAATTGCAAAAAAGACTTGCCAAATCCTGGACACTGTGATATACTATATATCGTCGAGAGGACATCGGCAGGAAAATAGAATAAGCGGGAGTGCTGGAATTGGCAGACAGGCTAGACTAAGGATCTAGTGGTTGTATGATCGTGTGGGTTCAAGTCCCATCTCCCGCATACGCAGAAGTGGCGGAATTGGCAGACGCGCACGGTTCAGGTCCGTGTGGTAGCAATACCGTGAGAGTTCAAGTCTCTTCTTCTGCACGATAAAGAGTTCTGAGAAATTAGAACTCTTTTTTCCTATATATAAAAATAGAAAGAGCGAAAGCCAGGAGGAAGACCTGGTGCAGTTCTTTCCTGTCTGGGAGGAGGCGTTTCGTTTTATGAATCTGAAGCTGGTAAAGGGGAGTATGGAATATAAGACCCAGATCACCGGAATGGTGGAGGAGTGGACTGCCTACAATGACAGCCACGACGCCAACACATCGCCCTGGTCCATTTTTAAAAACGACGTTCATGATTTTGATGCTTATTTAGAGCATCTGGAGGTGACGGAGCCTGGAGATGGGCTGGTTCCTGACTCCACCTATTTCTGTCTGGACCGGGATCGGGATAGGATGGTGGGAGCCGTGAATATCAGGCACAGTCTGAACGATTATCTGCTGGCATACGGAGGCCATATCGGCGATGGAATCAGGCCTTCCGAGAGAAGGAAGGGCTACGGCACGGCGATGATGGGCCTGGCTTTGGAGGAGTGCAGAAAGCTGGGAATTGAAAAGGTTCTGGTTGTCTGCAGTCGTGACAATGTTGGTTCGGCTAAAACGATCATGAAAAACGGCGGTATTTTGGAAAATGAGGTGGAGACAGACGGCTCTGTGATGCAGCGGTACTGGATTACGCTGTCATAGCAGAGTGAAACTGACGGGAGGGCGGCAGGATGTTTGGAAAAAAGAAAATAGTGTACCAGGGGTTTGATATGCAGGAGTTTAACAAAATCAGGGAACTGCTGAGGGGAGCCGGGATCTGGCATGACTGGAAGGTGGACGACCGGCAGACGCATTTTCTGGCTCCGGGAAAAGGAACGGTCAGGGGCAGTTTTGGCAGCGCAGGGGTGAATCTGGACATTACAAAGT
>Kit_p2__coassemble_2922_pt1 | contig 9244 bp, 9 predicted proteins | sample Kit_p2__metabat2_high_PE_038 | metagenome-assembled genome bin Kit_p2 | reverse complement strand
CAGATAAAATAAAAAAGAAATAGAGAAAAGGACGTTTTCCAGCTTTGATGTGAGAGGCTGGGGAACGTCCTTTTTATTTATAGAATTTATCTATAAAGATATCTTTGTTATTATAATGAACGATTTTTATTATTGAACAAAATAGTGTATTATCATTTATATGATAATCTTAAATTAAAGGAGAGTTTGGGTATGAAAAGGAAATTGAAGATGCTTCTTTTACTTATGAGTGTATCTGTATTCCTACTTATGGGATGTGGAAAGTCGGATAAGACTGTGAAAGAGGATAATCAAAATCAAGAAGCTGGTGAAAAAACAGTTATTAAACTTGGAAGTTCTGGAATTAATACAAATATGATTGATATTATTTCAGAACTTATGCCTGAAAATTATGATGTTCAACTTGTAACATTTGATAGTAATGCAGGTGGTGCTGAAACTTGTGCTTCCGGTGATATTGATGGATTTATTTATAATCATGAACCATGGCTAAAACAATATAACAAAGATAATGGTACAGATTATGTTGTAGTAGATAAATTATATTATGGGCGTTCTGCTTTATATTCTAATAAATATGATAAGTTAGAAGATTTGCCAGATGGTTGTTCAATTGCTATTTGTAATGATTCCGTAAATATGGAAAATAATCTATTGTTTCTTGAAGAACTTGGACTTATTAAAATGGGTGAAAAGGATAGTGAAGATTCATTTTTAACGACTATTGATGTGATAGAGAATCCTAAAAATATAAAATTTGTAGAAGTGGAAATTAGTTATGCTGTAGGAAGTTTAGATGAAGTTGATGCAGCAATTGTTTCTTCTACAAATGTTTTAGAGGCAGGGCTTGATCCAGAAAAATTTCTTGCTGAAAACGTATCGAAAAAAAATTATCCAATAGGGTTAACAGTTGTAAAAGAAAATGAAAAAACTCAATGGGTAGCTGATGTATTAGAAGTTCTTCATAGTGAGGAATTTAAAAAACGTTTTAATGAGATTTATAAAGGAAGTCTTGTGCTTTTCTAAAATACTAACTACTAAGAAGGACTTTCTCATTTAATGAGAAAGTCCTTTTGGAAATCTAAATAAATTGGAGAAAAATATGATCGAAGTTCAAAACCTTTCAAAAAGTTATGGTGATATTAAGGTTTTACATAATTTATCTATGCGTTTTGAAGAGGGACGCATTTATGGTCTAATTGGACAGAGTGGTTCTGGAAAATCAACACTTTTGAGATGTATTAATGGATTGACACCATATAATGAAGGATCATTAACAGTGAATGGTGTGGAAGTTTGTGATTTAAGTGATAGGGATTTACGAGAATTCAGAAAAAATATTGGCATGATTTTTCAACATTTTTCACTTCTTAATAGATTGAATGTATATGATAATATAGCCTTACCATTGGAGTGTTGGGGATATTCAAAAGAGGAAATAAGTAATAGAGTGTTATCTCTTTTAGATATGGTTCATCTTAGTGAAAAAAGATATGCATTCCCAAAAGAACTATCAGGTGGACAAAAACAACGTGTAGCCATTGCACGTGCATTAGCTCTAAATCCTAAAATATTATTATGTGATGAAGCAACATCAGCATTAGATCCTAATATTGCACAAACTATAATGGAATTACTTGTAGAAATAAATCAGTCATTAGGTATAACTATTCTTGTTGTGACACATCAGTTTTCAATTGTAAAAAGGTATTGTGAAGAAGTGTTTATATTAGAAAAAGGTAGAATTGCTGCAAATGGATCCTGTTCAGATATTTTTTTGGAGCCGCCAAGTTCATTACAGACTATAGCTAGTGAAACTGATCAAATAATTTTTCCGAATACAGGAATAACAATTCATATGATACTTCCAGATACAGTCGATTCACAAACTATAGTTAGTCAAATGTGTATCGATACTGGAATTCCATGCAAAATTATTTCTGTAGAAAAGAATGATTTTTTTTCAAAATCGTTATATTCAGTAATTATTAACGTGTCAAAAACTGATTGTTCTTCTGTAGTTTCCTATTTAGATAAAAAGAAAATTATTTGGAATATAAAAGGAGGAGAAATAACAGCATGATAGATGAAATTATTTTTAAACTTGAAAAGTATTTTATGCCATTAATATTTCCTTCTATTTTTGATACGTTAAAAATGTTAATTATTACCATGATTTTAGCTACGATTTTTGGCTTTGCCATTGGTACCGTACTTATTTTAACTAGAAACGGTGGGCTTCATTCTAACCCGATTGTATTTAATACAATAAATTTTTGTGTGGATTTTATTCGTTCATTTCCTATAATGATTTTGATTGTTGCGTTGCTTCCACTAACAAAAATTATAATGGGAACTAGCATTGGAGTAAGAGGTGCTATTTTTCCACTTACGATTACAGCAACTCCTTTTATGGCAAGAATTTTTCAAAATGCAATGATGGAAGTCGATCCTCAGTTAATAGAAGCAGCACAATCTTTTGGTGCCTCGAATAGACAAATAATATTTAAAGTAATTTTACGAGAAGCTATTCCATCTATTGTTTCCGGAACAACCTTAGCAACAGTAACTTATTTATCAGCTACAACAATTGCAGGCGCTATTGGAGCAGGGGGATTAGGTTCTGTTGCTATGAATTATGGATATAATAGATTTGATAAAATTATATTATATACGGCAGTGATTATTTTGTGTATCCTTGTTCAATTGATCCAACTTATAGGTAATAGCATTTATAAAAAATTATAGGAGAAAATTATTATGAAAGATTTTTTACCATGTGAATTAGCTAGAAGGCTTTATTGTGCAATTGATTGGCCAAGAAAAGTTGTTGGTATTCGTTTTTTATTTACGAAAGAAGAATTTGATCTTGCTAACGCAACAAATTTACAAAAGCCAATACATTATTGTCAAATGGTCAATGCTGCTACTCATGGAAATGCAGTAAAGGGTTCAGAAGATGCACAGGGATGTCCTGCAGCTGCTATTGCATTAGGAATGAAGGTTCCTGATGAATTTCAAAGAAGTGGACGTCGCGCATTTGCAAATTGCTTGTATCATGATCAGGTAACAGCTAAACAATCACGAGATCGCCAAACAATATGTGATCATAGAGCTTTTGGTGTACTTGTAAAACCACTCGAACAATATGGTGGAAATGAATTACCTCCTCATATTGTACATGTTATTACAAATCCATATTACGCAATGCGTATTATACAAGGCTATACATATTATTATGGGATAAAAACAGATTTTAAAATGTCGGGTTTGCAAGCTATGTGTTCCGAGAGTACCGCTTACCCTTATATGTCAAATGATATAAATTTATCTATGTTGTGTGGTGGTACACGTGATGTTTGTAAGTGGAAAGATAATGAACTCAATGTTTCTATACCATACTCAAAATTAGCATTAACTATCGAAGGTACCCTTCGAACAATGAATCTTGAAGATCCAGATACTAAAAAGAACATAGCTCGTAGTAAATTGAAAGCCAATAATATGTATGATGAATTTCCACTGGAAAATGGATTTAATTACTGTAAACTTCCACATAACTTAAAGAATTAAATTTTGGAAGGTTTACCTGTGATACTTATAATGTTCTTATCCAGTCCCAGATAAGTCTGCCGGAGTACTTCTCCTAAAGCCGCTGCTGCTTTGGAACGGTAGCCTCCAGATGGGTAAAGCAGGGCCAGATCTAAAAATACGCCGTTTCTGCCGATTTTCAGATACTGTGCCGGTTCATGCGCTGGAATACAGGAGCGATAGGTGGCGGCCAGCCCCAGCCCTGCTCTGGCCATAGCGGCAGCCATGGGAGCGGAAACCTGGGAGCTGGCTGCAGCTGGCTCCACACCGGCCTTTAAAAGCTCCCTGCGAAGCATTGTTCCAAGGACCGTGCCGGGAGAACCGAGAATGTAGGTGAACTCTTTCGTATCTTTCAGATCGATCCAGTACTCACCTGATTTTTCGCGGCATGGATGGGCGAAAGCCATGACAGGGTGGTTGGCAGATGCGGCCAGAACGATTTCATCTTTCATCAGAAAATCGCAGCTGTGCCTGATTTTTTCCGATGGGGCAGCAATCAGGGCGATATCTAAAAGGCCTTTTAAAATCCGATCCTCCAGATCCCAGCTGTCCAGCTCTGTGATTTCCACCTGAATCTGCGGATAGGAGGCATGAAACTGTTTCAGAGCAGGCGGAAGCAGATATGTTCCGCGGAAGGAACTGATGCCAAACTCCACCCGGCCTCCGTTGAGTCCTTCAATATCCCAGACCTCACTCTGGGCCAGACGGTAGTGGTTTAAAATCTGTCTGGCATGAGAGATAAACACGCTTCCCGATGGAGTGGGGCGCACACCGCGGGAGGTGCGTACAAAAATAGGCGTTCCCAGCTCAGCTTCGTATACAGAAAGCGCCTGGCTGAGGCTGGACTGGGCCATAAACAGCTTTTCAGCGGCGGCAGATATGCTGCCCTCATCTGCAATAGCCACAATATAGTTCAATTCTTTCATATCCATAAATCAGCCTCCTCCTTTTCATATCGGTTTTTCCGATGGACTCTATTAAAAAATCTGTATTTCTCCGATGATATAAATCAGTGTATAATAAAAAACATCTAAAAGCAATCCGGATTTGAAGATAAAATTATACAATGTGCATTACAGCGTAATGGAGGGAGAAAAGATGAGCAACAATCTGATGAAAGGCGTGATCGATATGCACGTCCATTCCAATCCTGATCTGAGGCTTAGGGCTTACGATGATTTTGAGCTGATGGAAGCCGGAATCAGGGCAGGAGCCAGAGGAATCGTGATTAAAACTCACCAGGGAAGTACGGCAGAGAGAGCCTATCTGTGCAATCGATACAATGAGAGAGTTCATGGAGATACCAATGATTTTACCATGTTTGGAAGTATCACATTAAACCGTGTGGTAGGGGGAATCAATCCCAGGGCAGCGGAGACAGCGTTAAAGCTGGGAGCTAAGGCAGTATGGCTGCCCACACAGTCTGCCAGAAACCATATGGAAAAAGTGGGGCAGGACGCCAGTCAGTGCGCAGAGGTAGTAAGGGACGGAAAAATTGTGCCGGAACTTTTCGATATTTTTCAGCTGGTGAAGGATTTCGATGCAGTTTTAGGAACTGCCCATATCTCTCCGAAGGAAGCCTTTATCGTAGTAGAGGAGGCCAGAAAGGCGGGAATCAAAAAGATTGTCCTGACCCATCCGGAATGGTGGATTGTGGATATGAGCCTGGAGGATCAGATCCGCATGGTAAAGGATTATGACATTATTTTAGAGCGGTGTTATGCCCAGAATATGGGAAACGGCCGATATAAGAGCAATCTACAGGATAACCTGGACATGGTGAAGGAAGTCGGATATAAAAATGTGATGGTATCCACAGACGGCGGACAGACAGAGAATCCCCACTGGGAGCTGGCTCTTGCAGAGTATATTCAGTTCCTGTTAGACGGAGGAATTCCCAGAGATGAAGTTTACTATATGACCCACACGATCCAGAGACAGCTTCTGGGAATCAGAGAGGAGGAGTAATTATGCTCAGTATACTGCTTGTAGCCTCCATTGCCCTGGCGGTTATCCTGGGTTATAAAACACAGATTAATACAGGATTTTTCTGTATGGCTTTTGCCTATCTCTTAGGCTGCTTTGGGCTGGGAATGAGTACAAAGGAGCTGGTGGCCTGCTGGCCTACCAGCACCATGTTTGTTATTTTAAGTGTTTCGCTGTTCTATAACTTTGCGGCAGTGAACGGGACGCTGGAAAAAATGTCATCCCATCTCCTCTACACCTGCAGGAAGTTTCCAGGAATGCTTCCCTTTGCCCTGTTTTTCGTGGCAGTAGCTCTTTCTGTAATGGGGGCAGCGTATTTTACTGTATTAGCATTTCTGGCTCCTATTACCATGCTGATCTGTGAGGAAGCGAAGATGGACAAGCTTACAGGGGCTGTGGCCATTAACTGCGGTGCTCTGGCAGGCGGAAACTTTTCCACAGCAGCTTTGGGAGTAGTGTTCAGAGGCCTTATGGAAACTGCCTATGAGGCAGAGCCGGCCCTTGCAGTGCCAGATTCCTTTACAGAGGAAATGAAGATTTTTGCATTCTCTATTGTATTTTCCCTGATTCTTATCAGTGTGTTCCGCTTTGGATTCCGCTCCAACCGGGGAATTGGAAAGGGAGTTGTGTTTGAAAAACCGGCTGCGTTTGAGAAGGAGCAGAAGCTGACTTTATATCTGATGCTTGCCATGATGGCGGTTGTGCTGGTATTCCCGCTGTTAAAGCTTGCTCTTCCCCATAACGCTGTGATAAGCACTGTCAGCGGAAAAATTGATGTGGGCCTGGTAGCTGTCTGCTTTGCTGTATTTGCCCTTTTATTAAAGCTGGCTCCTCAGAAAGAGGTGATTGCCCGCATTCCTTGGAATACGATTTTAATGATTGCAGGAGCCGGAATGCTGATTGCCGTAGCGGTAAAGGCAGGAACCATAGATGCCCTCTCAGCCTGGATCGGATCGAACGTGCCGACTCCTATGGTCCCATTAGCTTTCAGCTTTGTGGGAGCTTTTATGAGCTTCTTCAGCTCCACCACAGGAGTAGTGGCTCCAGCCCTGTTCCCGCTGATTCCGCCGCTGGCGGCAGCTACAGGCTTAAATCCTGCCGCCCTGTTTGCCTGCACAGTGCTGGGAGCTCAGAGCAGTGCCATCAGTCCGTTTTCTTCCGGCGGCAGTCTGATATTAGGCTCTGTAGGAAGCGAGGAGGACAGAAACCACCTGTTCAACCGCCTGTTGTTTATCGCTGTTCCAGTCAGTGTTATCTGCTGTGCTGTTTACAACCTGGCAGTAGCTGAACTTTTTTAGAAAAATAAGACGGAAAAAGAAAGACCGGCTCTGGAGGGCTGGCAGAAGGGAGACAGAACATGAAAAAGACAGTCACAGTATTTCGGGGAGACGGGATCGGTCCGGAATTAGTGGACAGTGTATTAAACATTCTGGAAGCAGCCAATGCGCCGCTGAATTACGAGTTATTTGATGTAGGTGAAAATGAATGGAAGAGAAACGGAAGCCTTCTTCCAGAGGCTGCCTGCCGTTCCTTTGAGAATACGAAAGTATTATTGAAATCTCCGATTACAACGCCGGTAGGAACAGGATTTCGTTCCCTGAACGTGACTCTCAGAGGAATGTACGACCTGTATGCCAACATCCGTCCGGTTCGTTCCAATGCGGCAGTCCATACGCCATTTCACGATGTGGACATTGTGATTTTCAGGGAAAATACAGAGGGACTTTATGTGGGACAGGAAGAAAAAATAGACGATGATACTGTTCATGCTGTGAAGATTGTCACCAGAAAGGCCAGTGAGCGAATTATTCGGGACGCCTTTGAATATGCAGTACTTCATGGAAGAAAAAAGGTAACCTGTGTTCACAAGGCCAATATTTTGAAGCAGTCGGATGGAATGTTCCTGTCCATTTTCCGGGAAATAGCCGGGGAATATCCTCAGATTGAGGCAGATGACAAGATTATTGACAATACCTGTATGCAGCTGGTGATGAATCCGAATCAGTTTGATGTGATGGTCATGCAGAACCTGTACGGAGATATTATTTCCGACCTGTGCAGCGGCTTAATCGGAGGCCTGGGACTGGTTCCATCCAGCAATATTGGAACAGAGTATGCCATGTTTGAGGCAGTACATGGAAGTGCGCCTGATATTGCAGGAAAGAATCTGGCCAATCCCACAGCTTTTCTCTGGTCAGCCTGCATGATGTTAGAGTACATTGGTGAAACAAAGTGCGCCGCCAGAATCAGGAATGCGGTGGATGAGGTTCTTCAGGAAGGAACCTGCCTGACAAGGGATCTTCATGGAACTGCTTCCACAAGGGAGTATACAGAAGCGATTATTAAAAAGCTTCAGAAATAATGTTTGAAATGGAAAGCCAAGGAGCTGTGCGCGGACAGAGCGTCAGTCCCTTGGCTTTTTGGCGCGCTGATTCCTGTGCTGATTTCTGTGTCTGCCTGACATCGGTACGGCAAACGCACCTTGCAAATAAAACACGGTTCTTGTATACTGGAAAACAGAAAAAGAAATGACATGATATAGATAAAGGAGCTTTTCAATGGAGAAAAAATGTATCGGAATCGACATAGGAGGGACAAGCGTAAAGCTGGGCCTGTTTGAGATGGATGGCACTCTGCTGGAGAAGTGGGAGATTCCCACCAGAAAAGAGGAGGAGGGGGCGTTTATCCTTCCGGACGTGGCGGCTTCTGTAAGGGAGAAGCTTTCAGAGAGAGGGCTTTCTCTTTCTGACGTGGCTGGGGCCGGACTGGGCCTTCCGGGACCAGTGATGCCGGACGGTTTTGTAGGCGTGTGTGTGAATCTGGGATGGAAGAACAGGAATCCTCAGAAAGAGCTGAGCGCGCTGTTAGACGGAGTGTTAGTCAGGACAGGAAACGACGCGAACGTGGCTGCTCTGGGAGAAATGTGGCAGGGCGGAGGAAAGGGCTTCAGCGACATCGTTATGGTGACTCTGGGAACAGGCGTAGGCGGCGGCGTAATTCTGGATAAAAGGATTGTATCTGGAAAACATGGAACAGGAGGGGAGATCGGGCATATCCGGATCAGGGAGAGTGAGAAAGAACCGTGTAACTGCGGCGGTTTCGGATGCCTGGAGCAGGTGGCTTCCGCCACAGGAATTGCCAGAGAAGCCAGAAGAGTCATGGAGCAGGACAGCTCTGATACAGAGATGCGGAAATTTGGCGCAGACATTACAGCCAAGGACGTGCTGGACTGCGCGAAGAGCGGAGATGCCATGGCCTGCCGCGTGATGGATACGGTGTTCTACTATCTGGGCTGGGCTTTGTCTGCGATATCGATGACAATAGATCCGGAGATTTTTGTCATTGGCGGCGGCGTATCAAAGGCCGGCAGCTTTTTAATCGATGGAATCCGGAAATATTTTGACCCGTTTACTCCACTTTCTGTCCAGAAAGCAGAGATTGCGCTGGCACAGCTGGGCAATGACGCTGGAATTTACGGAGCTGCAAGGCTGATCCTGGATTAGAAGCAGACCATAAAATGAGGAGCCCCCGGCATCCGAAGATAACCGGGGGAATTATGAAAAATCTATATGCAAATCGGATAAAAAATGATTTGTACGCTTTATTTTTTTATACAAATAGTATAAAAAATAATTGTGAATAAAATATGAATAGCATATTAACAATG
>Kit_p2__coassemble_2907_pt1 | contig 9288 bp, 9 predicted proteins | sample Kit_p2__metabat2_high_PE_038 | metagenome-assembled genome bin Kit_p2 | reverse complement strand
GGTGATAACGGCAGCGTTGGGGCATACCTTTAGAAGCTCAGGAAGAGCGCCGGAATGGTCCATTTCCACGTGGTTGGATATAATATAATCGATTTTAGACGGGTCAATCACATCGCTGATGCGTTCTAACATCTCAGCGGCAAAGGGAGCTTTTACCGTGTCAATCAGAGTAATCTTTTCATCTATAATCAGATAAGCGTTGTAGGTAGCGCCCCGGTTTGTTGTATAACCGTGAAAATTTCTGATGTGCCAGTCAAGAGCGCCTACCCAGTAAATGCCTTCTTTTACCTGAACTGCTTTCATGGTTCATTCCTCCTTATATCAATACTTGGTCTGAATTTTCAAATGTACTATAATATACTTTTTCTTTGAATGCAACTGATTTTATATGCTGTACGGCTCAAGACAGGGGAAGAACAGAAAAAAATACAATCGGGGATTGACAAAACTGTTGCTACTGTATATATTATAGATATACAATAGATACAAACAATATGGGGAGGATGGAGGAGAAGACAGGAAGATGAATATTTCAGAACAGGAGGCTGGAACATGAACATAGTGATAAGCAATTCTGGGGAAACACCGATTTATGAGCAGATTGCCTCCCAGATTAAAAGCGCTGTGATAGCCGGGGAAGTGAAGCCGGGCGACCCGCTTCCATCGCTGAGATTTTTGGCGAAAGAACTGAGAGTCAGCGTGATTTCCACTAAAAGAGCATATGAAGAACTGGAGCGGGAGGGATATATTACCTCAGTTCCAGGAAAGGGGAGCTTTGCCGCTGAGATCAACAGAGAACTTTTGCAGGAGGAGCAGTACAAGCGGCTGGAGGAGCATTTGAATGAGGCTGTGGACGCAGCCAGGACAGCGGGGATTTCCCTGGAGGAAATGAAGGGGCTGCTTGAGACACTTTATGAAGGGTAGGAAAGGATGTAGGGCAATAAAAATTGCAGCAATCGAAAATCAAAGGCAGAAGGAGGGCGGAACATGGATGCAGGAAAAGACAGCAATAGAATGAGCCTGGAAAACGGCACACAGGCAGCTCTTTCCTTTCAGAAGGTGAGAAAAGAGTACGGGGACTTTTGCCTGGGACCGCTGACTCTTTCAGTTCCGGAAGGATGTATTACAGGACTGGTAGGGGAAAATGGTGCAGGAAAGACTACCCTGATGAAGGCGGCCCTGGGAATGGTGCTGCCGGATGAAGGAACAGTATCCTGCCTGGGCTGTAATCCAGTCAGAGAAGGAAAGCAGGCGAGAAAAGAGGTGGGAGTAGTCTTTGGAGAACTGCAGCTGCCGGGAAATTTTACCGCACGGATGGCAGGAAAGTTCTGGCAGGAGATCTATGAAGGCTTTGACGAAGCATATTTTAAAAGGCTCCAGGAGCGCTTTTCTGTTCCGGAGAATAAGCCGGTAAGACAGCTTTCAGCAGGAATGAAGGCCAAGCTGGCTCTTGCAGGTGCAGTGTCTCACCACCCCAGGCTTTTGATTCTGGATGAGCCTTTAAATGGTCTGGATCCATTGGCGAAAGACGAGGCAGTGGAGCTTTTAAGAGAACTTGGGGAAGAAGAGGTTACGATTCTGATTTCCAGTCATACAACGGCAGATTTGGAAAAGCTGGCCGATTATCTGGCCTTTCTCCATAATGGAAAGCTCTCCTTATTTGAAGAGAAGGACGGGCTGCTGGAGCGGTACAGGACAGTACAGGGCGCGGAAGAAACCCTGGATCGTTTAAGACAGCAGAATATCCGCCTGCTCGGAATGAGGAGAGGAGCCTTCGGAGCCTGGGCCATTTTCGACAGGACAAGCGTTCAGAACAGAGCAGTTTTAGAAGACTCAGGACTTTTGACAGGCAGAGCCAGCTTAGAAGAGATTGTCACCTGTCTGCTGAAAGAAGAAAGGGCAGAGCAGAGAAGAAATATGGAGAGGAGGAAGCCGGATGAAAGGACTTTTATATAAGGAATTCAGGATGTTTGCATTTCAGGTGAAAACCTGGGCAGCTGTGCTGGCATTCCTGATGATCTTCTGTCTCATTGCCGGTCAGACAGGCCCCTTTGTAGGAGGTATGTGCGGCTTTGTGGTGATCAGCAGTCTGGCACCTTTTACAGAAGAGAAAAAACGAGGAAGTGATGCCTATACGGCGGCGCTTCCGGTAAGCCGCAGGGAGATTGTGAAGGCCAGATACAGTTTTCTGATTCTCTTAGATTTGACAGCAGCGGCAGTGTTTGGGCTTTGCGGCATGACGGCAGGATGGTTTCTGGGGGAGAGCAGGGCAGAGACAGTCATGGGGCTGATGGCAGTGATGATTATTTCCCTGATCTTACAGTTGATTCTGCTTCCTGCTGTGTACTGGCTGGGGGAGATGAAAGCGAGAATTGTCTTTCTTGCTTTTGTGTTGGCATCAGTATTTCTGATTACAGCCCTGTCATCTGGAAGCCGGATACCAGTGACAGGGGAGACGGTGATGGCAGGACTTATGATTGGCCTGTTTTTTGCAGCTGCTCTCCTGGTTCCATCCTATCTCCTGTCAGCAGCAGCTATGGAGAGGAAGAATTTTTAGTTCTTTATTTAATAAAAAAATGGCTTGTGAAAATGAAACATAAAATCAGCAGAGCCGGATGCAGAAAGCAATATTTCTGTGTCCGGCTTTCTGTATGTGCCAGCTGTAAAATAATCAGAAAATAGTTGACAAATGAAAAAAAAGATAATATTATAAACGTATGAACAATCATTCATTTGTTCGAGTGAGACACGGAGGACGCAGGCAGAAGAGATGAGAGACAGGAGGTATGCAGATGGCAGTTCATGATGTGGAGTGCTGTGATTTTTACCAGGTTCACGAAGACGTGGTAAAGGCAGTGAAGGAGAAAATGCCGGATGAGGATGAACTCTATGATTTGGCGGAGATTTTTAAGGTGTTCGGCGATTCCACGAGAATTAAGATTCTTTATGTACTGTTTGAACAGGAGATGTGTGTGTGTGATATTGCCCAGCTGTTAAATATGACCCAGTCGGCCATTTCCCATCAGCTTAAAATCCTGAAGCAGTCAAGGCTGGTGAAAAACAGAAGAGAGGGAAAGGCAGTATTTTATTCTCTGGCAGACGGCCATGTGAGAAGTATTATCAATCAGGGGCTTGAGCATATCGAAGAGTAAGAAGAAAGAACAAAAAGAAGAATAGAAAGGAAAAATGGAGGAATCATAGCTATGAAGAAAAAATTTAAGTTAACAGATTTGGACTGTGCAAACTGCGCTGCAAAGATGGAGGCAGGCATTAAGAAAATTGATGGAGTGAAGGATGCCACAGTCAGCTTTATGACACAGAAGCTGACGATTGAGGCAGACGATGAGAGATTTGACGAAATTATGAAGGAGGCTGCAGCTGTCTGCAGAAAGGTAGATCCGGACTGCACGATTAATATGTAGCACAGCGTCAGGAGGCATCATGACAAAGAAACAGAAAACCATGCTGGCGAGGATTATTGCAGCCTTTCTCATTTATATTCCGCTTTTTGCCGCTTCCCATAGAGGAATGATGGAGGGACTTAGTGTTCCGGTTCATTTTGCAGTATTTTTAGTTCCGTATCTTATAATTGGATGGGATATTGTATACAAGGCAGTCAGGGGAATGATAAACGGTCAGGTATTTGATGAAAATTTTTTGATGACCATTGCCACCTTCGGCGCCTTTGGCATAGGAGAGTACTCTGAGGCGGTAGCAGTTATGCTGTTTTATCAGGTGGGAGAGCTGTTTCAGAACTATGCGGTCAACCGCTCCCGCCAGTCTATCACAGAGCTGATGGATATCTGCCCGGAGTATGCGAATATTGAAAAAGACGGAGAACTGATTCAGGCAGATCCGGATGATGTAGAAGTCGGAGATATTATTGTAATCAAGCCGGGAGAGAGAATTCCGTTAGATGGAATTGTCATTTCCGGAGAATCCATGGTGGACACCTCGGCGCTGACCGGAGAATCTGTACCCAGAAGAGTGGAGGCAGGTTCTGAGATTATCAGCGGCTGCATTAATGAGAGCGGAGTTCTGAGAGTGGAGGTGACAAAGGAATTTGATGATTCTACTGTAGCCAGAATTCTGGAACTGGTGGAAAATGCCAGCAGCAAGAAGGCAAAGGTGGAAAATTTTATTACCCGTTTTGCCAGGTATTACACTCCGGCAGTGGTGATTGCCGCGGCAGCTCTGGCTCTTGTGCCTCCGCTGGTCCTTGGAGCAAGCTTTGGTTCCTGGATTCAGAGAGCCTGCATTTTCCTTGTCATTTCCTGCCCGTGTGCCCTTGTTATTTCTGTGCCTTTAAGCTTTTTCGGAGGAATTGGAGCAGCGTCCAGAAACGGAGTTCTGGTAAAGGGAAGCAATTATCTGGAGGCTTTGGCCCAGATGGATACGATTGTGTTCGATAAAACGGGAACCCTGACCAAGGGAGAGTTTAAGGTAGCGGAAATCTGCCCGTCAGGTATGAGTGAGGAGGAATTGCTGAGACTTGCAGCGCTGGCGGAGCATTACTCAAACCATCCTATTTCCCTTTCTATTCGCGATGCTTATGAAAAGAGCGGCGGAAGGCTGAATCTGTCCTCTATTGGAAAAAATGAGGAAATTTCCGGCCGCGGCGTGCGGACAGAGATAGACGGATCCACTGTCCTGGCAGGAAATGGCAGGCTGATGGAGATGGAGGGAATCTCCTATGAGGAGTGCGAAAGCATTGGAACGGTAGTCTACCTGGCTAAGGACGGAGTTTTTGCAGGAACCATTGTGATCTCTGATACGGTGAAGGAACATGCGGCTCAGGCGATTCGAGATTTAAAGCAGGCAGGCGTGAGGAAGACCGTGATGCTCACAGGCGACAGAAAAGCAGTGGGCGAGGCAGTGGCAAAAAAGCTGGGATTAGACGAGGTTTTCACAGAGCTTCTTCCGGCTGACAAGGTAGCGCAGGTAGAGAAGCTGTTAGCCGGTCAGGCGGAGGGCAGGAAGCTGGCCTTTGTAGGAGACGGCATTAATGATGCTCCGGTACTGACCCGCGCTGACATTGGAATCGCCATGGGAAGCATGGGTTCTGATGCTGCTATCGAGGCGGCGGATGTAGTGCTCATGGATGATGATCCTGCTAAAATTTCCGTTATTGTACGAATTTCCAGAAAAACTCTGGCGATTGTGAAGCAGAATATTGTCTTTGCCCTGGGTGTGAAAGCTCTGGTCCTGGTTCTGGGAGCCTTTGGAATGGCCAATATGTGGGAGGCGGTATTTGCTGACGTAGGAGTCTCTGTCATTGCCATTTTAAATGCCATGAGGGCACTGAAGGCAAAGTAGCGCGTATGGCTTTTCAGCCTTTATCATACCTGTCCCTTCGTTTACAGAAGTCTGAAAATGTGATAGACTGAACACAGGAATGTGTACGGGAGGATGAGGAGATGGGAAATACAGAAGAGAGGAAAAAACAGGAAGCAGGACGTGCAGCCCATATCTGGTGTACCTCCTGCGGACGGATTCTGCCTGAGGACTCTGTTTACTGTGAATTCTGCGGCTCCAGAGTAGAGCATGAAATGGAGAGGAGTTCAGACGATGGCAGAGGAAGGTCAGAGGGGCAGAACACAGAACCTCATAAAAGAATAGAATATCAGGATGAAAAAGGCGGCTTTTGCTGCCTGAAGCATCTGGGATGGAAAAAGGCCGCGGCGGCTGGAGTAATTGCTGCCTGTGGCCTTGTTCTGTCTGTTGTCTGGGCGTCAGGAAGACAGGCAGGGCAGGACTTTCAGCCTGTATGCGGATATATAAAGGATAACAGCCTGTTTGTGCTGAAAGAGAATAAAACATCAAGGGAGCTTTCTGAATCCTATCTGAGAGACTGGAAGAACAGAGAACAGCTGCGTCTGCCGGAAGCACCGGGATGGCTTCCCTCCTGTTCAGGAGAAAAAGAAGTGCTCTGGTATCCGGAACAGGCAGGGGACGGAGCATTCTCCCTGATGAGTCTTTATAATAAGGAAGAACAGAAGGCAGACAGCGGAGTAGTTTCCGTTCAGACAGCCGGGGACACGGCAGTTTATGAAAAAAGCAGCGGCGGGCTTTACGTGTATTCAAAAGGAAAAAAGGAAAAGCTGACTGCCGGTGTTTCATCCTACCAGTTGGGAAGAGACGGCGCATATTTAATCTGGCAGGAGGAACACCCGGATCAGACTACAGGACTTTATGGAGCTGCCCTCGACAAAAAAGGAGAAGCAGCAGAAGAACTGTTAGAAAGAGACGCCGAACTTCTGGGAGCTTCAGAGGATTTAAAGTCCGTTCTCTATCAAAAAGAGGGAGAAATCTGGCTGCTTGAAAATCATTCAGAGAAACGCCGCCTGGCACAGAATGTAAGCCAGATATTTCTGACAGATGCAGATGTGAAAACCCTGTTTTTTACAAGACAGGAAAACGGAGGAGAGAGTCTTTATTATCTGAACGGAATGCAGACAGGGAAACGCGGCGCAGAGCAGCTGATTGATCCGGAGTTTCAGTTTTTAATTCACGGTGAGGATGGAATTGTGGTTTATAAGGCGTCCGGGGAAGGCGGAGAGGAAATCAGGATTGCCGGAGCAGGAATGTCTTCAGCGCTGGACTGTGATCCCAACCAGGAGATTTCTTTTACTGTTTCAGGCGGATATGGATGGTATCTGGCTTTGCCGGAGGCTGGGGCACAGCAGGCGCTGTATCGTGTATCACTGAATCAGGAAGAATTTGGAAGTACAAAAGAAGCAGTGGAGGATGCGGACCGTTTCTGCGGACAGTACAGAGGGATACCTTTTTATCTGAACGATGTTCATGGGCAGACAGGAGATCTGTATTTCGGGGAGGAATCGGTCTCCTATGATGTGAAAGAAGAGTCTGTCTGCCTGGCACAGAATCAAAAAGGGGAGGAGAACGGCATTTACTTTCTCTCTGATTATGACCCGCAGACAGGGAGCGGTGTGCTGACGGAATATTCGGGAGAGGACAGGCGGCTCGGAAAAATTGACAGCAATGTATCCGGCTACCTGACTGCACCGACTGGAATTTTATATTTTACAGATTATGACCAGGCAAGAGGACGGGGAACTTTAAACTATTATCAGAAGGGAACCAGCAGAAAGATTGATGAGGATGTATGGGCTGCGTACATCAGGAGCGGTGATACGGCAGCGCTTGTCCGTCAGAATCAGGTTTACGCGAGATAAAGGAGAAAACAATGGCGCAGGACAGAATTGAGAGGATAAAGCTGAGTATCGGAAAAAAAGCTGCGGCGTTCAGCCGTTTAGCCGCGCTGAAGCTGGAGATACACCGGCTTCACCTGGAGGCCAGAACCCTGAGGGCAGAGACACACCAGACAGAGAAAGAACTGCAGAGGGAGCTTTCTGAGGCAGCAGAAAAAAGTTATGAAGCCTGGAAAGAAGCTGCAGACTGGGAAAGCTGCATGAAGGAGGCGTTTCAGCAGGCTCAGGAGCTTGAGGACTCCATACATGAACGGAATGCAGAAGCAGAGCGCCTGGAGGAGACAGCAGAAGAGCTGAAATCTATCCGAAAGGCAGAAAAAGAAGAAAAAACAGCAGCAGCAGAAAAAGAAGAAACAAAAGAAATAAAAGAAAAAGAAATGAAAGACGAAACGGGAAGCAGCCAGGAGAAGGCAGTCTGTGTCTGCCCCTCCTGCAAAGCTTCCTATGGGAAAAAGGTGAATTACTGCCGCCTTTGCGGCACAGCTATCTCGTCTGATCCAGATTAGCGTCAGGCAGAAGACAAGGAAGAAAAAAGCCGGCGCGTCTATGCTGATTCAGTCATAGACGCGCCGGCTTTTTGCGGCCAAACTTATTTTCTGTTGCTGCGTCTCCAGATATTCATCTTCTCGGCATCCTTAATCAGTTCGTCTCTGAACTGCGGATGAGCGATGGAGATCAGCGCCTCTGCTCTCTGCCAGGTGCTTAATCCCTTTAAGTTTACCTTACCGAACTCAGTTACCACATAGTGGGGATTGGCGCGGGTATCGGTGACAATAGAACCTGGGTGCAGGGTCGGAAGAATTCTGGACTTCAGCTCTCCGTCCTTTGTCTTGAAGGTGGAGGAGCAGCAGATGAAGCTCTTTCCGCCCTTGGAGAGATAGGCTCCCATTACGAAATCCAGCTGTCCGCCGGCTCCGCTGATGTGCTTGATTCCGGAGGACTCGGAGCTTACCTGGCCAAAGAGGTCAATGTCGACAGCGTTGTTGATGGACATAAAATTATCCAGCTGCGCAACTACGCGCACATCGTTGGTATAGCTGACAGGAGCGCTCATGCAGGCCGGGTTGTTATTCAGATAATCGTATAACTTCTTGGTTCCTGCACCGAAGCCGTAAACCTGGCGGCCCTTGTCAATATTTTTATGAGCACCTGTAATTTTTCCTGCCTCAGCAATATCTACAAACGCATCTACATACATCTCTGTATGAACGCCCAGATCCTTTAAATCAGATTTGGCAATCAGAGAACCGACAGCGTTTGGCATACCGCCGATACCTAACTGGAGACATGCGCCGTCAGGAATCTCTTCTACAATTAATTTGGCAACTGTTTCATCAACATCAGAAGGAGCTCCGCCGCCGCCCATTTCAGCGATAGTCGGGTTGTCGCCCTCTACAATCATATCTACCTGGGAAATGTGGACACCCTCTTCAAATCCGCCTAAGCAGACAGGCATATTTTCGTTGACTTCCACAATTACGACCTTGGAGGTCTCGCAGATGGCTGCCAGATGGGAAGCATTGGGGCCGAAATTAAAGTAGCCGTGCTCATCCATGGGAGCTACCTGGAATACAGCCACGTCATTGCGGTTTTCTTCAGCAAATTCACGGTAGAATCTCGGAAGCTCGGAATAGCGCATGGGGCTGTAGAAAGCAAAGCCCTGTGCAATGGCTTTTCTCTCAATACCGCTCATGTGCCAGGAGTTCCAGGTCATATGCTCTGCCGGATTTTCGATCTTGAAGATCTCAGGCACCCACATAAGGATACCTCCGCGGAAATTTACATTGTGAAGCTCAGGAAGTCTCTTGGCAATGGCCTTATCTACAGCCACAGGAGTTCCTGTTGTCCAGGCATAATCTACCCAGTCGCCGGATTTTACAACAGCGGCAGCCTGGTCAGCAGATACAAGTTTTTGTTGATACATGCTTCTGTAATCCATTTGATTCACCTATCCTTATTAAATTTATTCAGTTTGTTATCAGTTTATCATTCGCCGCTGGCAAGGTCAATAAGAATAGGTAAGAAATAGGTGGAAAATCGTGAATAGGTGATGAAT
>Kit_p2__coassemble_2905_pt1 | contig 9291 bp, 7 predicted proteins | sample Kit_p2__metabat2_high_PE_038 | metagenome-assembled genome bin Kit_p2 | reverse complement strand
GTATCGTTCAGGATATTCGTCAGGCCCATGTTACCGACCGCACTACCGCCGATCCGCAGCCGAATTTCACGGAGGTTAAAGAAAAGTTTGACCGTGCCATGCAACTGGGCAGTAATGAGGAACGGGTAATCCACGAGTTTTGCGACCAGATGCAGATTCCCTTTGACAAGATTGCATCCGAGGATTTCTCAGCGTTTATGCGGATGCTGAGCCTGTCCAAGCTGCTAAAAAACCCCAACAATATGAGAGGGAAGGCTCGGACACAGTCACACCATGGTGCCAAAAAGAGAAAGCGTAAATAGCTTAAAGACCGATGCCCCAAAGCAAGCATCGGTCTTTTGCATTATGGAATAGGTTTTAATCCAAGTTCTTTTAAAAACTCATTATGCACAGCTTTTGCTTGGCTAATGTCACTTTCAATTTTTTCAAGCTCCTGCCGTACTTCCTCCAGATCAATAATCTCTTCTTCAGGTGCAGTGCTGACATATCGAGAAATATTTAGATTGTATCCATTTTTCTCGATTTCCTCCATAGAAACTCGGCGGGAATACTTTTTGTCCTCTTCTTTTCGGTATTGGTATGTTTCAATGATCTTATCAATATGCTCCGGTAAAAGTGTATTTTGACGCTTTCCTTTTTCAAAATACTCACTTGCATTGATAATCAGTACATCATCATACTTCTTGCACTTTTTAAGAACCAGAATACACACAGGAATACCCGTAGAGAAAAACAGATTTGCCGGTAAACCTATGATAGCATCAATATTCCCATCTTTGAGAAGTTTTGTTCTGATTTTTTCCTCAGCGCCACCACGGAACAGTACACCATGCGGTAGAATAATCGCCATTGTTCCGTCATCACTTAGAAAGTGGAATCCGTGCAACAAAAAGGCGAAGTCTGCCGCTGACTTTGGAGCGAGTCCGTAATTTTTGAAGCGGAAATCCTCTGCCATTTCTTCTTTGGGTTGCCATCTATAGCTGAAAGGCGGATTGGCTACGACCGCCTCAAACTGCATTTTTTTTGCTGGATTCATTTCATTCAAAATATTCCAGTCGTTTAGCAAAGAATCGCCATGATAAATCTGAAATTCAGAATCCTTTACACCGTGAAGCAACATATTCATACGAGCAAGGTTATAAGTCGTAATATTTTTTTCCTGCCCATAGATCTGACCAATGCCATTTGAACCAAATTGTTTTCGTACATTGATTAACAAAGAGCCTGAACCGCAGGCAAAATCAAGCACGTTTCTTAGTTTGCTCTTTTTTCCGGTGCTGGGATCTTGGCTGTCAAGGGATACAATCCGAGAAAGAATAGTTGAAACCTGCTGCGGCGTATAGAATTCACCCGCTTTTTTACCAGAACCAGCAGCAAACTGACCAATCAAATATTCGTAGGCATCCCCCAGAAGATCTGTTTCATTTGGGAATTTAGAAAGTCCTTCTGCGATTTCAGTTATAATCGAACACAGCAGTATATTGCGTTCACCATAATTCTTTCCCAATTTATCGGAATCAAGATTCACTTCTGAGAACAAACCACGAAATCTGCTTTCAAATGACTCATTCTCAATATATTTAAATCCACTCTGTAAAGTTTTCAGTAATTGGCTATTTTGTGTTCTTGCCAATTCGTAGATATTGCTCCACAAATATGCCGGTTTTATTACATAATGGATTTTACGGCGCATTTGTTTTTCAAGCATATCGACTTGATCCAAATTGCGAATATACCAGACTGCAAGAGGGATTACATTGTGGCTATAGAGCATCTTATTATTGTCATCCACAAAATCTTGTCTTGCTTTTTCGATTTTTTGATGGTCTTCTTCGTCTTCATGTAACCCTAATTTCCCAGGAGAAAGCGATCTACTGTATTTGGTAATAACGGATTTAAGCTCGCCAATATAGGTATCAAGATTCTCTCCATTCTTTTGAATTTCAAGCTCACTTTTCTGATAATCTCTGCCCAATTCCTTCTTTACTGCCTCTTCATAATTATCGGACAGGTAACGCAAAAAGAGAAAAGACAGCATATAATCTCTAAAATCATCAGCGTTCATTGCGCCACGCAGTTTATCAGCAATCGCCCATAATGTTGAGCCCAACTGTTTTTGTTGTGTATCATTCATAATTTGCTACCTCTATCATTCTGTAAACAGGTCATCATTAAACTTGTAATTTTCCAAAAATCTGTTTAGGATATCTCTGAAAATCTCCTTGTTATCTTCAACCATTTCGACTGGGTTAAATATCGAATGATTCCCATGACTGAGCAGATTTGTCATTCGTGCAAAAATCACATCATCTAATTCATCATCTTCACGTTTTATACAAGCCGAAAAATCGTTGAACCCGTGAAATGCTGCTGTTTTCTCAAGGATATTTCTTAAAATATTGAAATGATAAGTATAGATTTGCCCGCTATCCGCCACTTTTTTTAGTTCCTTTAACAATGCAACATGATGGAAAAACGGAGTATCTCCGGTGTTTTTTACTATGTATTTGCTTGTTCCCTTATCAAAGCTCAAAAAACGACTGGCTGTGCTTTCTTTTCTCAACTCATTATACATCACATTAAAAAACAGCGTGTGATGAGTGGAAATAACCGTTTTGACTCTACAATCTTTCAGTAATTCTGAAAGCTGGCACGCTAATGCTACAACATTGTTGTCATCAAGAGATGAAATCGGATCATCAATATAGATATATTTCACCCAATCATAAGATAAAGCTTCGTCTTTTACCAGTTGAACAATAGCAAGAAAGAAACACCAAACAAATAGATTTTCCTCGCCGCGAGAAACTTTTATTCCTGTAACAGTTTCCTCTCCTGTTCTGGTTTGCACTTTTCTTGAAAAGCTGACGTATCCATCATCATAATGAATCGTAAAGTCAAAATCCGCATGAATCTGCAAAAATCCTCGTATTCTTGTGTCCATTTCAAGATCTCTCAAACCGTCAAAAAAGCGTGAGTTCTTATTAAAATACAGGCGTCTATCTGTATCTGCTTCCAAGTCATTATCCCAGTAAAAGAGATCCTCGGTAAAAGCATTATAATATAGCGTATCTCTTGTTGTTTCTTCACTGCCGCGAATTCTTCTCTTGCCTAAATTTTTAAATTCACCCGAAAGTCTTGTTTTTCCAGTTCCGTTATACGCAAACAAGAGATAGTAATTTTTTGTATCTGCTGTGGCCTCTGTCCCCAGTGTATCACGAATATTGCGTGCTAATCTTTTTAGGTTTGTAAATCGTCTTGTACCACTCATACATCTGCCTCCTCAAGAGAAGGAAACAAGCCCTGCATCAATCCTTTTTTATGTGCTTTTAACTGTTCCACTTTATTTGATTGTTCTTCAATCATGGTATCTATCTCTGATAAGCAGTCTGCAATTTTTTGTTGTTCTTCCTCTTCAGGAAGTGGAATTGGAATGATATCCAGCTTGGCCCTATTTAACTTGGGTTGCGCCATTCCTGTAAGGAAATCTTGCAAATTTATCATATTCAAGTAAGATTCAACAATATTCTGTGTGTAATTGTGGGAAAACTTTAATACGTGTGCGTGATTATTCACCCAAGTTTTTCCTGAGATGCTAAACGCAATCGGATATGTCCTTGCGACCAAATTAGCGCCATCTTCTGATACACACAATAAATCTTCATCAAATATGAAATCGTTGATATAGTCGATTACTCCTGACGCACCAATATAGGGAATTTCTCCCTTTACTCTATCTTTTTCAGTTATTGGTATTCTTCTTGAATCATAATTTGTACAGATTTTACCTAATGGTTTAATTCTCCACTCGCTTTTACCTCTAAACTCAGGAAATCTCCATTCGGGCAGAGTTTTCCCCTCAGCAGGGAACAGCTTTTGCATCAAACCTTTTTTGTATTTTTCTAATGTTTTCAGTTTTCGGCTTTCTGCGTCAATCAAATCATCAATGGAGGATAAACAATCAGCAATCTTTTGTTGTTCATTAAAGTCAGGTAATGCAAGTGGCATACTCCATAAATGTTTTGTATCAACACTTAAAGCCCCGTGCGCTCTTGCACCCACCTCAATATATTTTCTCAGCCAATGTCCGTGATAGTTATTATGCCAGAGATAATCAAAAAACGGAGGATATGCTTCATTATCAGTAATTCTAAAGCAAGTAAAAATACTATTGGGAACAGCGGCTATATCGAATTTTTCCAACATAGAAATATAGCCTTCTGGGAATTGCTTTGTTGCGCTTTTGTTATATGCAAAATCATATTTCTTGATAACAATATAATTCTTATAAGAATCCCCAGCTATTTCTCTCCCAAACTTTTCTGCTTGCGGTATTAAACCGACTCCAGATGTCACACTCATAAGAGTGTATTCATTTTCTCCAGCCTTTTCTTTTACGATAGATGATATTTTCCCCAACTTCGTAATTTTCAAATTGTTCCCGATATATTCTGGAAACCTCAATTTCGGCGCTATTTCTTTTTTCTTATTCATACGCATTTAACCCCACAATTTCACGACCATCTGCCAGTTTCTTTAACAACGGAATCAGATCATCCATCAAGTCCAGTTCTTTTTGCGTTCTTTCTCTCCAGCTTAGGTCAAGCGGTGCCAAAAGGTCGCTGAGCTTTTCACCGTCAAAAATCATACGGTCGATAATTTCCTGAATAAACGCCTGCAAACTTTGGATTTCAATCCCATGTTTTTCTGCAATGACATTAATTTCCTGATTGTTTTTCCGCTCTCTGAATTTCTGGTATCCCTCTTTGATTTGTTTTTCGTTTAAAGCCACACCAACTTGAAGCGAGTCAATATATTCGATAATATCTTCTCTTTCATCCAGAAAATTGGAAGTAGCGGAAAGCATACTGATGAGTTGCTCCTTGCTCATCTTTTGCTTTTGCGGCTCAGACTGGGATTGTGTGTACTTTGCGATCAAAGCCATGATATAGTCGTAGTCAATCAAGACAGACGAAAACAGAACGAACTCAAAATCGAGCTGCTCTACTTCAGAATCTCTATTCTCAATATCCTTTCCTTGTTCGGCTTTTAGTCTTTGCGCCACATCAATATACGCACCACGGAACGCACGCAAGGTATCCTCCGGCAATAGCTCCTCGATTTTTTCTGCGTCTTTTTCTTCAATTTCCGTATACTGCTCCAGCTGCGTTCTTAAGCGCTGCACTTCTTTGAATTTGTTGACAAATTCACATCTTGCGGCGTCGCCTTTTAGGTTGCTTACTTCCTCGGGTTTACACTCTAAGCCCTGAGATTGCATAAATGCTTCCAGCTCTTTGACTGCCTGATCCAACTTCTCAACAACCTTTGGAGCTGGGTCAACAAGCCAGATTTCTTTAGCTCGGCTGCTATTATCCTTGCCGGAGAATAGTGCAATCGCTTTATCTACCTCATCTGACTGGTTCCTGAAATCCAGGATGTTGCCGTAGGGCTTTGTATCATTCAGCACTCGGTTCGTTCTGGAAAATGCCTGAATCAACCCATGATACTTCAAGTTTTTGTCCACATACAAAGTGTTCAAATATTTGGAGTCGAAACCGGTCAACAGCATATCCACCACGATGGTAATGTCAATTTTGTTTTTATGCGAATAATCTGTGTTGGAATATTTTTGGTCTTTAATTCTTTGTTGTATGTCCTGATAGTACCCATCAAAATTATTTATATCATGGCTGGTTCCATAACGTTCGTTATATTCTTTGATAATCCCCATCAATGCCTGTTTCTTTTTGTCAGGCTCTTTTTTATTGTCTTCTTTTTCCTGGGGAAGATCCTCTTGAATCTGTTGAACATCCTTATTCCCTTCCGCCGGCGGAGAAAACACACAAACAATATTCAATGGCATGAACTCACTGTCAGCAGCATCAATACAATTTTGTTGAGCTTCTTTGAACAAGTCGTAATACTCAATGGCGTCATTGATAGATGCTGTGGCCAAGATTGCGTTGTATCTTCTGTTGTTCGTCACGGCATCATGCTTTGATAAAATTTTTTCAATTACCGCCTTTTTCCGCTGTGTCTCATTCGTTTTTGACGCTTGCTCATCACCACTTACTCCTAAATAATCAATGTGGAATCGTAATACGTTTCTGTCATCAATCGCATGGGTGATCGTATATGCGTGCAGCTCTTTCTCAAAAATATCCTTTGTGGTGGTATAAGAACCGATAGTTCCATCAATTTGCTTGTAAGTTGCGTTCTCTTCAAAAATAGGCGTGCCAGTAAACCCAAACAGCTGAGCTTTGGGGAAAAAGTTTTTGATTGCTTTGTGGTTTTCTCCAAACTGTGAACGATGGCATTCATCAAAGATAATTGCGATTCTTTTGTCTTTCAGCGGAGCTAATCTTTCTTTGTATGTTAATTCGCCTTTTTTCTTTTTCTCTTTGGCTCGTTTACTATCATTATCAAGCGCCAATCCCAACTTTTGAATGGTCGTTACAATGACTTTATCTCGATAGTCCTCAGACACAAGTCTTTTTACCAACGTCTCAGTATTGGTGTTTTCTTCCACGCAGCCCTCTTGGAACTTATTGAATTCCTCTCTGGTCTGTCGGTCAAGATCCTTTCGGTCCACTACAAAAAGGCATTTTGCTATATTGCGATTATCCTTTAGTAAGGTGGACGCTTTGAAAGATGTGAGAGTTTTACCGCTTCCGGTTGTATGCCAAATATATCCGTTTCCCCTGTTTTGCTCAATGCAATCCATAATGGCTTTAACCGCATAAATTTGATATGGTCTCATAATCATCATTTTCTGTTCGCTCGCCACTAAGACCATATATTTGCTAATCAGTTCACCCAAAGCGCACTTACGCAGCACAGCCTCAGAAAAATCATGCAAATGAGTAATTTTTTTATTATCCTTATCGGCAAATTGATATACAGGCAAAAAGCGTTCATCAGCATCAAAAGCAAAATGTTCTTTGTTGTTATTGGCAAAATAGTAGGTATTGCTTTCATTACTGACAATAAAAAGCTGCATGAAACAGAGCAGGGAATTAGTATATCCATTCCCTGGATCATTTTTATAATCCACAATCTGCTCCATTGCTCTTTTGGGCGTAATTTGCAGCGATTTTAATTCAACTTGCACAACAGGAATGCCGTTGATTAGAATAATAACATCATATCTATGGTGACTGTTTTCTGTGTTAATACGAAGCTGATTGATTACTTCATACTCGTTTTTACACCAGTCATTTGTATTAACAAGGGTGTACTGTAAGGGGGTATCATCATCTCTTTTGAAGGTGTTGGTTTCTCTCAGAATTTTTGCTGCTGAAAACACATCCGGCGTAATGATACTTTCTTTTAATCTTGAAAATTCAGAATCACTTAATCTAACTCTATTAAGCTCCTGAAAATGCTTTCTGAAGTTTTCCTCCAAGGAGGCTTTATCTTTAATATCTTCCCGATATATATATTTTAATTCCTTGAGTTTTTCAATAAAACTCAACTCAATTTGCTTCTCGTTCTTCATATTGAGATACCTTTCATTCAGCTATTTGCTTCTAAAGACTCTATCAACTTTTGATCCAAATTGTTTTTCCTACAAAGTTCTGCCAAAGCGTGTCTTGCAATCTGATTTGGTTTCGATTTATGGTTTTCCCATCTATTCACAGAAGTAAAACCCATATGCAACTCTCTTGCCAGCCCCTCCTGGGACAAATTCAACTCTAATCGTATATTTTTAATAACTTCAGAGATTTCCATATCTCATCGCTCCTTATATTTTTTAGCCCTGACGATATATATAATATTATATCATAAGCTATAGCACAGCGCCACATTACTTTTCATTATACAACCTTCATACAGTCACATTTTCTCACAAAATAATGCTCTGCCCAATAATTTGAACAGAGCATTGATGATAAAGTACTAAAAAGATAAACCTAAGAAAACAAAAGTCCGAACATAATAAAAGGCAAAAATAAGCAGGAACCACTCTTTTGAAGTAGTTCCTGCTTATCAGTTATCTCAAATTTTTCTTAAATGTAGATTATTTTGCTTCGGATAATTTCTTCTGCCCGGTTGCGGATGCTGTTCATTGCCCTAACCCATGTCATTTGATCCTGGGGTTTCAATTCCTCTGTGATTCCCTCGGCTTCTTTCATTTGGGCAATGATACAATTCAGCCGGTTCTGCGCCTGTTCATTCAGATCAGCCAGATATGCCCATAGGTTTCCGGACAAAATCAGGTCATTATACTGGGCTGGATGGTACTGCTCCAAATAGTCTTTGTGCATCCGCCCCCAAATCCCAATAGGCCGGGTTTCTTCCGGCAATTCCAAGTCAGGAATGTAGTAGTCGCCAACCAACGTATAATGCAGGCCATTGTGTCCATCGTAAATATGTTTTTTGAGTTCTTCCATGTTGTTGATCTCCTCATTCTGGTGTGATAGTTAGCAAGCCTGGCTCTCCAGAAATATTGGTAAATCATTGGTAAAACTGAGGTTGAAACACAGGAAGTGCTTGATTTACAGGCGTTTTTTCATGTCCGGTAAATCCTTCCGTGGCAGATGAAAAGCACTTTAATCATTATATTTTTCCTCCTGAAATGCCTCGTTTTGCCCTATTTTACGCACTTTTTTGAGTTTCTTCAAGAGTTACAGTATTTCGGAAACTGTAGGAAAAGTGGCAAAATACGGCAGTTTGAGACCAAGTGTAGTAGTCTGTAGTAGTCAATTGGTAGTCAGTTTAGGGGGTGCAGACTACCGAGGTTTTTGAACCTTTTAACGATAGAAAAGGGAAGGGGGTGCAGTTTGTGTCTATGCTTAAAAATCCAATCCTTTCGATTTCAACCACATTTGCAATGCAAGAAATACAGCCTGAATACCTGCATCAAGACCTTTATCTTTAAATGTCCCGTCACTCTCACCTTGTTCTTGAAGAATTTTCATTATTTCTTTTTGGACTGAAACACCATCTTCCCCAGATGAAAAAATATTCTTTAGTATCTCATTCTGCTTTTCCAGCATTTTGATATAACTGTTTTGGTTATGAATGACATTCTTCAAATCCACCTTCATTTCTGCTGTATTCTCAGCAGTTTCAATCGCAGCCTGTCTAGTTTCATCAAATTTTCTATTTCTTTCATCTGCCGCTTCAGATACAAGTCTTAAATTTTCTTCCTGTTGACGTTGTATCTGATCTATCATATTGTTGGTATAGCCCAAATTGAATTGTGGTATATTCTTAAAATCAAATTCCCATAAAGATTGTGTCAATAGTTTTTCGCAAAATTAAAATCTTGCCGTTTGGCAGCCGGTA
>Kit_p2__coassemble_2897_pt1 | contig 9314 bp, 11 predicted proteins | sample Kit_p2__metabat2_high_PE_038 | metagenome-assembled genome bin Kit_p2 | reverse complement strand
GTACCTAACAGACAAACATCTAACATATAAAAAAATTCCTCTCTGTTTTCTTTTTTGGTTCTGCAGTTTTGATTTTATACGGAATAAACTTTCCTAAATAAAGTGAAAAAGAACGAAGAACCCTGCGTACAGGATTCTCCGCCTGATTTCCAAAATCATATCGCCTGGTTTTATTTTGCAGGCTGTTCCGGCATCATCGGCTGGTTTTACTACTAAAATTCCTTCCGCAGAATTTCCTTTGGCATTTCTATCTCACCTGCAATCGTATGTTCTGTCAGCTCAGACAGAAGCTTGATTTTCTGATTCAAAACAGGACGCATGCAGTTTGGTACGTGCTCCTGATGCGCTCTGTGGATCGCTACACATTCCTTACAATTCCCATGGTAACGGCAGGCCTTTTTACAGGGACAGTGATCTTTATCCTTGTACTCCTCTCTGAATTCAGATGCAAACTCCTCCTGCAGTCTAAGTCCTTCTGCCCGGTTTCCCTTGTGAAATTCCGCCATCGCTGCAAGCTCCTTTGGATTGTGTTCAATAATCATCCCAGATCCTCCTATCCGGCAGTAGTTTCATCCTACAGTTCCTTCTTATTTATCATATCACAAAGAAAAATTTTTTTCTATCCTGCAGCTCAGATTCTATAAAAGTTCCGTCTGCTCTTTCACCTGTACAGCAATTTTAAATTGGTTAATCAGCTCGTCATAACACGACTCGCAGAGATCAAAACTGTGAATCTCTCCATCTTTTTCTGAAAAATAATCCCAGGTAAGCTCAAAATGAGCGCTTCCTTCCCGCAGGATCCCATTCTTTACAATCAGACGTTTCCCGCACCAGTTGCAGCACACGGATTCCAGTTCTCCATTGCTTTTGTATTTTTTCATGTTCCCTCACCTTTCTTCTATTGCTAAATACTTTCCTGCCAGGCGGTGCTTTTTTTATTTCGCAGGACAATCTTTCCTGCAAAACGAAAAACGGGGCATCCGCAGCGGATACCCCTAAATTATAATCGTTCTTATGCCTTTTTTAAGTGGTAATTTCTTCAAGAGCAGTAGAGCCACATGATAAGAGCATCTTCAACCGGATTTTCATAATAATTTTTTCTGACTGCTTCCTCCCTGAAACCATAGGATTTATAAAGTTCTATAGCCGCACGGTTAGATGTTCTCACTTCCAGTGTAACTGCTTTTACCCCATGCTCTCTGGCAGTTTCCGACAGTCTGTCCATCAGTTTCCTGGAAAGTCCCCTGCCGCGAAGTTCAGGATGAACTGCAATCCGCATCAATTCTCCCTCTCCGGCAATCATCCGCAGATTACAGTATCCAACCAGATTCCCAGTCCCGTGTTCTCCCCCATTCTTCAAGCTGCAGCTTTCCTCTTCCTGTTCCAGAACCCACAGAACGTCCAGTCTGCTCTCCAGACTTTCTCTTAAAACTGTTTCTGACCAGGGCACTGAAAAGCTTAACCGTTCCAGTTCTGACACCCCTGTCAGATCTCTTTCTTCCATGAGTCTCAGACGAATTTTTGCTTCTGTCATTCTCATATTCGTTGTTCCCCGTCTTCCTGTCCCTATATCCAGTTCTGTCTGTTATTCGTATTTCCGTTTTATCTATATCTGTTTTTCCACTACCTGAATACCAGCCGCCAGCTTATCCAGCTCTCCCTGACGCTCTGCCAGTTCCCGTTCTCTCTCTGCCTGGGATTTTCTCAGATAATCCGGCTTATGGTCCATAGCTGTTTCTGTCTTTCCCTCTGCCAAATAGACGCAGCCCAGAGCTGCCACAGAAGCGCCTCTCTGGCGATTTACATGAGCAGGTGCAAAGCTGTACGGAACCTCTATCAGTTCCTCAATCACAACCTGGTAAGGAGGCACTCCGTCACCCAGGAAAATCACACGCTCTCCCCGCTGATTTAATTCCTCCACCAGTTCTTTAATATCTGCCGGCTGCTGCTCCTTTACAATCTCAAATCCATCCTGGAAATGATAAAGGCCAGTATAAACCTGATTTCTTCTGGCATCCATAATCGGGCAGATCAGGGCATCTGTTCCATAGAGATTGTAGGCCATGGCATCCACAGTAGGAACGTGAATCAGCGGTTTTTTCATGGCAAGGCCCAGTCCCTTGGCTGTAGCGGAGCCAATACGCAGACCTGTAAAGGAACCAGGCCCGCCTGATACAGCGATAGCGTCAATGCTCTCCAGCTCAATTTCCAGCATACGAATCACTTCATCAATCATAGGAAGCAGAGTCTGAGAATGGGTTTTCTTTAAGTTTACTGTATATTCTGCTGTTAAAATTCCATCTGTCACAATGGCCACAGAGGCCACCAGAGACGAACTTTCAATTCCTAATACTCTCATCTTTTTTCCTCCACCGTTATTTTCCGGTAATCAAATCCCCGTTCCAGATCCTTCTCAATCCTGATTTCAATGGCAGTTTCCGGAATAATCTCCTCCACCAGGGACGCCCATTCGATCAGACATACACCTTCTCCATAAAAACAATCTTCGTACCCTATCTCATCCATTTCGCTGATATCCCCAATCCGGTAGACATCAAAATGATAAAGCGGAAGGTGCCCCTCCTCATATTGCTGGATAATCGTGAATGTCGGGCTGTTTACATCTCCCTGAATTCCCAGTCCTTTAGCAAAACCCTGGGTAAACACTGTCTTTCCCACGCCGAGATCTCCATTCAGACAGTAAACCTGCCCTCTCTCCGCCTGCTCCCCCAGCTGCTTTCCTGCCTGAAAGGTTTCTTCCGGGCTGTATGTTTCAATGATTTTCATAATCAGATTCCTTTCCTGTTTCTGTATTTTATCTTACTATTCTGAATGCCGGTATGTCAACCGGAACAGAAAGACAGAGCAGTGCACTTCTCATATTCATATAGTAAAAAAAGCAGGAAACCCTGCTTTTTTTACTGCCATTATTTACATTTCCTCATTCAGCTTCGCCAGCTTAGCCGCCTGATCTGCTGCAATCAGGCTGTCTATCAGCTCATCTAAATCTCCATCCATAACGGAATCGATCTTGTAGAGTGTCAGCTTAATTCTGTGCTCTGTTACGCGGCCCTGCGGGAAGTTGTAAGTACGAATCTTCTCAGAGCGGTCTCCTGTTCCGATCTGGCTTCTTCTGGCCTCGGATTCCTCATTCTGGCGTCTCTCAAGCTCTAAATCATACAGCTTGGAACGCAGAAGACGGAAGGCCTTTTCCTTGTTCTGAAGCTGTGACTTCTCTGTCTGGCTGTAGATCACGATGCCTGTAGGCATATGGGTCAGACGCACTGCAGAGTCTGTTGTATTGACACACTGTCCACCGTTTCCAGATGCACGCATAACATCAATACGGCAGTCATTCATATCAATCTCGATATCCACGTCCTCTGCCTCCGGCATTACGGCTACGGTAGCTGTGGAAGTATGAATACGTCCGCCGGACTCTGTCTCCGGCACACGCTGTACACGGTGTACGCCGCTCTCGTACTTGAGCTTGGAATATGCGCCCTGGCCAGTTACCATGAACACGACCTCTTTAAAACCTCCGATTCCATTCTCATTCAGGCTGACAATCTCTGTTTTCCAGCGCTGACGCTCTGCATAGCGCACATACATACGATACAGCTCAGAGGCAAACAGAGCCGCCTCGTCTCCGCCTGCTCCTGCACGGATTTCCACCATAACATTCTTGTCATCATTCGGGTCTTTGGGAAGCAGAAGAATTTTAAGCTCCTGCTCCAGCTCCTCAATTCTCTTCTTAGCGTCAGCCAGTTCTTCCTTGGCTAACTCTCTCATCTCCTCGTCAGACTCCTCCTCTAAGAGAGCAACGCTGTCCGCCACATCCTGGTGAGCCTGCTTGTAATTCTTATATGCCTCTACAATCGGAGCCAGATCCGCCTGCTCCTTCATAAGTTTTCTGAATTTCTTCTGATCCTCAACCACATAAGGATTGTTGAGCTCTTCCATCATCTCCTCATATCGGATCAGCAAATCATCTAAACGATCAAACATGGCAACCTCCTGTTTTATTATTCCTTCTTTAATCTTTCGCAGTTTCTGCCTTCACTACCCGGTCAAGCCCCGGCGCATCCTTTATTACCTGGATATTCCTGTAACCCTTCTCCTCGAGAATCCCTGTCACAGCAGTTCCCTGGTCATGGCCAATTTCAAAGTAAATCCGCCCTCCCGGCCTTAAATGCTTCCTGCACTCTTCTGCCAGCTGCCTGTAAAAATGCAGGCCGTCTTCCAGGCCGTCGAGAGCCATCCTCGGCTCATGATCCCGCACTTCCGGCTCCAGATCATCCACAACAGCCGATGGGATATAAGGAGGGTTCGATGCAATCACATCATAAAGGCGTCCGTCATCCTCTGAGAACAGATCGCTCTGAAACAGAGTGAAACGGCGTTCCTCCACCTCCAGAGGGTGTCCTGTTCCCGGTCTGTTTCCCAACAGAGAAACCCCATTACAGCCTTTCTGCTCCTCCCCCGTCCAGACAGACAGTTCCATTCTCCAGGGCGTCTCCGACACTTTTTTCGACTGGGATCGAATTACGTTTTTCTGTATCATAAAAAGGCTTCTAGCATTCTTCAAAGCCACCTTTAAGGCTCCTTCTGAAATATCTGCCGCCGAAACACTTCTGTACCTTCCAAGAACAGCCAGGCTCAGCCCGATACACCCGCTTCCGGTACACATGTCAAGAATCTCTATATTTCTATCCTGGCAGTCCTTTAAAATCTCTTCCACCAGGGTCTCTGTATCCTGTCTGGGAATCAGTACCTGATCATTGATCTGAAAAGAAAGTCCCATAAATTCCTGGCAGCCTAAAATCTGCTGCAGAGGAACTCTCGAAGCTCTCCGTTCAATGCGCTCCGCAAAGACTGCCCATCCCTTTTCAAGGGTTCCCGGATGTACAGTTCTGTTTCTGTCCATCAGAAAATGAACCCGGTCTATGGAAAAACTGTCAGAAAGCAGATACCAGGCATCCAGTCCAGCCTCTGAAACTCCAGCCTCTGAAAGCCTGGCTGCACCTGCATCCAGAAGCTCCTGCCAGGTTGGCGCTGTCTCAAAGGGGTACTCTGTCACTGTACTGCTCATGCTTCCCTCCTGATATCTTTTGTCTCTTCCTGTCTGCTCTCCTGCCCTTCAAAAGCACTTAAATCTGTATCCGGAAAATTCTCCCGCAGATATGCCTTCCAGTCAAACACAGCCTCTGTAGCGGCAATAGCCACCTCTATCATGGAGTCATCCGGCTCTTTTGTGGTAAGTCCCTGCATCCACATGCCTGGGCGGCTCACCAGATCCATAAATTTTGAATTGCTTCGCCCGGCCAGCTGCAGAATCTCATAGGACACGCCTGCAATCACTGGAACCAGCACAATACGGCTGGCAAATCTCATCCAGACATTATCCACCCGGACTACCATAAAGAACAGGATGCTGATCACCATTACAATTAAAATGAAGCTGGTTCCGCACCGCTTGTGCTCCTTCGAGCTGTTTCTGACGTTCTCCACAGTCAGCGGAAGACCGTGTTCCACGCAGTTAATGCACTTGTGCTCCGCCCCATGGTACATGAAGGTCCGCTTAATATCCTCCATGCGGGAAACAATTTTAACGTAGGCAATGAAAATCAGAATTCGTATTACGCCTTCTAACACTGCCATCAAACGCTCTGATTCAATCACATTGGAAAACAGCCCTGCAATGAAAAGAGGCAGCAGCATAAAAATTCCAATGGCCATAATAAAGGACAGAACCATCACAAAAGCCATCAGGGCACTTTCCAGCTTCTCTCCCAGAATTCTGCTCAGAAACTGTTCGATCCGCCCTGGTTCCGAATCCTCATCATCCTCAAAAAAGCTGGCGGAATAGGTCAGCGTCTTCATTCCTATGATCATGGAATCTGCAAAGCGGAACACGCCTCTGATAAAGGGAAGAGAAAACAGCCTCACCTTCTGGGTAATGCTCACATAGCGTTCCCTTTTTACCTCTATTTCCTGGTCCGGTTTCCTGACTGCCACTGCATAATCATTCCTGTTCATCATCATGATTCCTTCAATGACAGCCTGTCCTCCGATTCCTGAATATTTCATACGATTCTCCTTATGAAAACCAAAAAGGCTGGGTTTCATGTCTCCATTAAACCCAACCCTTATTTAGCCAAGCTATTAGTTTGCGCTGATGCCGTACTTGCGGTTGAACTTGTCAATACGTCCGCGAGCAGCTGCAGCCTTCTGCTGTCCTGTGTAGAAAGAATGGCACTTGGAGCAAACCTCCACGTGGATGTCCTTCTTTGTAGAACCTGTTACGAACTCGTTGCCGCAGTTGCAGACAACCTTTGCCTGATAATAAGCTGGATGGATTCCTTCCTTCATGATTTTCACCTCTCAATTTTTCTTCTGTGGTTTCCGACCACACGTACTAATGTACCAAATTTTTCTGCCGCACACTGTGCGATTCTCTGTCTGCCGTGCAGTAATTCTACCATACACAGCCTACACAGTATAGCATAGAAAGCCTTTTATTGCAAGGGATTTTTTCATTTCTGCCGGAGAAACACATGAATCTTTCTGCCGGCACAGCACCGCCTGTTCCGGAACTATTTATCCCGCTCAGACCAGCCCATTCCAGCCCTAAATCCGTACTTTTTTAATCATATCCACAAATTCCCGATTATTTTTCGTTCTCGCAAAGAGATCCAGGATCCGCTCTACTGACTCCTCCGGCTTAGCCGTATTCGTAGCCTTGTGGATAATATCTACCGCCTCTGTTTCCAGAGGATTTAAGAGCAGATCATCACGTCGCGTTCCGGATTTCAAGATATCAATAGCCGGGAAAATCCTCTTCTCAGACAGCTTTCTATCCAGAACAATCTCCATATTTCCAGTTCCTTTGAATTCCTCATAGATTACGTCATCCATGCGGCTTCCCGTATCAATCAGGGCTGTAGCCAGGATAGTAAGGCTTCCTCCCTCTCTGATATTTCTGGCCGCTCCAAAGAAACGCTTCGGCATATGGAGAGCTGCCGGATCCAGACCTCCCGATAACGTACGGCCGCTGGCAGGTACTACCAGGTTATACGCTCTGGCCAGACGGGTAATGCTGTCTAAGAGAATCATAACGTCGCGTCCATGCTCTACCAGACGCTTCGCCCGCTCAATCACCATCTCGGACACTCTCTTATGACGGTCAGGCAGCTCGTCAAAGGTAGAGTAAATCACTTCCACATTCGGCCCCGTAATAGCCTCCTTAATGTCTGTTACCTCCTCCGGACGCTCGTCAATCAAAAGAATCATCAAATGCATATCCGGATGGTTGGCAGTCACTGCCTTGGCCACCTGCTTTAAAAGCGTCGTTTTTCCTGCCTTTGGCGGGGAGACGATCATACCCCTCTGTCCCTTTCCAATGGGAGACAAAAGATCCAGAACACGCATAGCAGTGGAATTTCTCATTCCTGGCATTTCCATATGCAGTCTCTCATCTGGAAAAATCGGAGTCAGATTTTCAAAATTCGGACGCCTCTCCACTACGCTGGTAGGATATCCGTTTACTGTCTCAATATATAGAAGCGCCGCAAATTTCTCTGTGGCTGTCTTGATTCTTCTGCTTCCCTGTACAATATCGCCTGTTTTCAGATTAAAACGGCGAATCTGAGACGGGGCCACATACACATCGTTATCTCCAGGTAGAAAATTTTCGCAGCGGATAAAGCCGAAGCCATCCGACATAACTTCCAGAATTCCCTTTGCCTCAATCCCGCTGTCTAACTCCTGCAAATCTGCTTTTACATCTTCTACTGTATTTTCCCTGTACTCATGGTTCCTGCCGTCCTGGTATCCACTTTCCTGATTCCTGGTATCCTGGTAACGAGTATCCTGATTATGGTTGTCCTGGTACCGGCTCTCCTGGATCCTTCCTTCACTCCTTGTGTCCCCACGCTCTGCTGTCTGCTGGAAGCTTCCATCCTGGCTTGCAGAGTGAAAGCCGGAATTATTCTGCTGATAGCTGCGGCCGGAGGAATTTCTATAATTATTTCCTCTGTAAGTTTGGTTTCCTCTGTAATTGGAATTGTATTCATTTCTTCCATAGCTTCTCTGCTGATAAGTCCTGGCCGGACGCTCTTCCGGCTCTGCTACCTTCTCTGGATCAGTCTCTGCCGGGCGCTCTCTGCGCGGTTCACTCTCCACAGCCTTCTCAGATATCTGAGCAGGCGTTTTATCGTCCGTTTTTTCACATAAACGCTCAATTAACTCTGCTTTTTTCAGAGTCGTCACCCCTTTAATCCCCTGCGCCTTCGCAAGCTCTCTGAGCTGAACAAGAGGCAGAGTCTGAAGTTTTTCTCTCATATACCACTTCTCCTTATTCTGTTATTCACGCTGCTGTTTGTCATATTTGTTATGGTTTTAGATAAATTTCTGCCAATCCGGCTGTTCTCTGCAATCTGGATACACCAAAAACAGCGGCTGCATTTAATTTATACGATTACTTACTTTCTGGGGATTGTATAGAATTAAGACGGGTCCCAGCTTCAACATACAGAAGCCTGCTGCTGCCTTCCTCAGGCAGAGCATTCTTTTATGCCTTTGCACAAAATTATTATATACTATTCTTCCAGGAATTGCAAAGATTTTATATTTTTTTCACACCTGTTTTACGCAAATATGGTAGGATATGATATGATAAAAGAAGCACATAAAATATTCAGTGAAAGGAATGGTGACTATGGATTATCTGACAATGACTATTGGAAAGCAGAAAAACATCGCTCTGATTGCCCACGATCAGAAAAAACACGAGCTGATTGACTGGTGCGATACCCATAAAGAAATATTAAAACATCATTTTCTCTGCGGAACGGGTACCACGGCCCGTATGATTACGGAGGCCACAGGACTGCCTGTGAAGGGCTACAACAGCGGTCCCTTAGGCGGAGATCAGCAAATCGGCGCCAAGGTAGTAGAGGGACGGGTTGACTTCATCGTCTTCTTTTCCGATCCTCTGACAGCACAGCCTCACGACCCAGATGTAAAGGCTCTGCTTCGTATCGCCCAGGTGTATGACATCCCCATCGCCAACAACAAAGCGACTGCTGACTTCCTGATTACTTCCAGCTATATGAATTCAGAATACGAGCATAGGGTAATCAACTTTCAGGAAAATATTGCCAAAAGAGCTAAAAGCTTATAAATATGTCATAAAAAAGGAGTCCTTTCCTGAGTTTTTCAGGAAAGGACTCCGCTTTTTTATATCTGCCGCAATTAGTTTGTCAGCTTTGCTACGTTTAACTTCACACCTGGTCCCATAGTGGATGTCAGTG
>Kit_p2__coassemble_2884_pt1 | contig 9339 bp, 17 predicted proteins | sample Kit_p2__metabat2_high_PE_038 | metagenome-assembled genome bin Kit_p2 | reverse complement strand
CCTATCACTGTCTCCAGTGCCTCCACGTCCCTGCCCCAGATTGGATCCGCATCACGTCCTGCTGCCATATCCCGGCAGTGATACAGCAAATCACCTAACTGTTTTACAGCTCCCTGCAGCTCCCTGGTATCCACCACGCGCATCCCCGCGACTCGATACGCTCTGCAGGAACCTACTGAATGATCCGTCTCTAATTTTTCATCCTCCAGCATTTCCTGCAGGTATATGTTTATTGTCGACACAGAACAACAAAATTTTGCCGCCAGTTCCCGCTGCGTCGGCGGATAACCGTGGAATTCTATGTATGCCTTTATTACGTCCAAAACCTCTTCCAGGCTAAACCTCCGCTTCACCTTTCATTTCCTCCTCAATCCTATCCCGGATCCATTTCTCCCCGTGCTCCCGGTCTGCAATCTCCTCTGCTGCCAGCGCCGGGCTGAAATAACATCCAATAGAAGCATAGCCCCGCTCCGTCTCCTGAAGGATCTGGAAGCGGCCGGCTGTCTCTTTTTCGACATAATATTTCCCGTAAATCTGTCTCATATTTCCTCCTATTTCGGCCATTCTCCCAGCGTGTGGGTTCCCTTCCTGCTGCACCGTATCACATCCGCCCAGGAATAGGCCTGACCATTATCAAACAGGCAGATATGCGGATATCTGGTGTCTGTCACCTTCGTCCGCTTTCGCGCGCCATCCTCGTCCCGGTAATGGTAAACGGCTCCCGGAGCAACACGCTTTTGAAACCGCGCTATAGTCTCCGGCCAGATAGCCTCGCCTGACTGGATCTCCTCCAGCTGTTCCCGGTAGCTCTTCGCATCATCCCGGTGAATCGTGTACAGATAGCCATCCTTACACCGCCCCACGCAGTCAATGGCATTTTTGACTCGCAGATTGCCGAACTGGTTCCTGGTATCACTGTGTGTCATCCCCAGATCCTGGGCCACCTTTTTGATAGTCAGCGCCCCAGCCTCGCTCAGATGTCTGAGAATCCGCTCCTGTTTCTCTGCCGAGATACGGTTGATCTCCTCCCGGCTGCTCTTCGGTATTTTCCGCCTCATAAATTCCTCCCATTTGCTCCAGAATGTCCTCGTAGTCATACCCGTGGCTCTCACAGTTATGGAAACGGTTCTTTACCCGGCCATAATAGTCCCTGTGCTTACTCCAGGCAGCAGTTTCCGCGTCTTTTGCCGATGAGTAAGGGCTGCTTTGCGGCTTATCCTTGTAATTACCGTCCAACACCTTGGCTATGTTAGCATCTGCAATCAGCCAGTCAAAGGTGGCCGTCCAGCTCCAGTTATTTTGGCCTTTCAGGAAACTGCTGGCTTCAGCCATCTCAAACAGTCTCTTAAAATCTTCCACGGTATAACCAGCGCGCAGTCTGGCACGGACTGCCTTTTTTCTGGCCTCTGACATCTTTACCAGGCGGGGATACGACCCGCAAACGGAGTTGTATAGCTCTCGAATCGTGGCAAGCTGGTCAGAAAAGGCGTCCGTCTTTTCTGGTAGTACGTCAGTACTACTCTTTTGTTGTTTTTGTTTATTTTTATTATTTATTATGTCTCCGCTTTGTACTACGGAATATACTTCGGGTTGTACTTTCAAATTGTAAGTATATTCCGTAGTGTTTCTTCCGCATAATGAGATAAGGCGATATCGCCCTGGGATGCCTTTTTTCCCTTTCTGGTATTCTACCAGCCCTGCATTCACAAGCCGGTCCCTGCTCTCTGTCAGGGATGCTTCTCTTGCTATCTGCAGGGACACCATCAAGCGACGGTTATCTACTTGCATCCATTCCGGCCATCCGGCTCTGCTGCTCAGGTACACAAGTTTGTACCACAAAAGCTGTGACAGAGTGGGGAGGGAATGGGTTTCGAGCCACCGCTCAAATCCGTTAATCTCTGCTATATAATTCAAGGCTCTACCGCCTTTCTTTCTTAATACCGGGGAGCGGTCATCTCCCCGGCGGATGTATCACCAATGGCATTTCGTGATATATTATTGCCATAGGAGGTCTGTTACAAATAGGAGCGGCCGAATTCCTTAATGAACTCGTCCCGGCTCCCGTAATGACTCTCATAATATCTCTGAGCCATCTGCTTTAACATCTTGTCTATTCCTGCATTCTCCGGAGTACGTCGAAAGGAAGCACCGTTAGGATGCAGCTCCGGCCTCAGAGGAATAATAAAGCCTCTGGCTTCGGATTTCTCCTTATTGTATTTACCAAAAATATGATGTCGCTCTACATAAGGGCTACCCGTGAAATAACAGTAATCCATATCCTTTGTAAATACACTCCAGAGTTTCTTCATTCTGCTTCTCCTCTCCGCTTCCGGTTTGCTTCGTAGAGTTCCAGCATCCGGCTCAGTTCCTCCGGAGTAGCCGTCTCAATACCTACTTCCTTACATTCTGACACCAGGCCGTCAATCAGATGGGCCATTTCCTCCGTGTTGTAGGTGCTGGAGCCTCGAAGCATCACATAAGTGCGAAACCGCTCCCCGTTTCTTCCTGTTTTTATCTCTGACGTAGGTTTAATGTGGTACGTCTCCGCCTCATCGGCCTTTCTGGCGCCCTGATCCGTGTCTGGCAGCACCAGGTAAATCATCTTACCGTCAATCACTTCCGGCTGACCATACCGCCGAAGCAGAATATTATGCAGATGCGGCTTTGACAGGTTCAGCTTGTCTCCCAGTTTTGCGACAAGCACCCAGTAATATGCGTTGGCGTCCAGGCTCCGCTTCTTCCGAAACTTTTTAAATGTAATAGCCAGGGGAACGCCCTGCAGCTTCTCCAGCTGGGGAGCTACAGCCTCTTCCGTTTCGCAGGTAATCAGGGTATGTCCGCTAAAGTAATCACAGGAAATGCTTTTTAACTGTCCTTTCAGCTCCATCCTTCTCTCCTATTAATTCCAGGGAACCCCTTCCATCTGATCCGGCGGCTCTGTCTGCATAGTCGGATCCGGCTTGTCCGGATAACGCTTAAACTTTTCCATCGCATCCCGGAACTGGGAAATGGTCAGCTCCTTCATCTCTTTTACTCCGTAGGTCTCTGTAATCTGTCTCCAGTGCAGGCCGGTCCGGCCACATTCGTTATACAGCGTCTGAATATGGGCCTTTCCCACCTTCGGCTCTTCTTTCGGCTGTTCCGGTTCCTGGCACGGAGGAGCAGAAACTGCAGAAGATTTGTCTACCGCCTCCGGATGAGCCAGGTTAAACACGATTCTACCCCTCTGGCTATCATTTAAAATCACCAGAGAGCAGATATTCCTGGACGCATCATAACCGATTTCTTTCACCGAGAACCGATCATAACAAGTCCATTTCTTCCCGCTTCTGTCTCCCTTCTCCTGAATCCGGCAGTTTCCAGCCGGGATCCAGATAAATGGCGCTGTATACAGTTCCCGGCCAATCCCCCAGTTAAAGCAGGCCCGTTTAAAGGAGTCTGAGGCAAGCCCCTTCTCCTTTTCTGTATAGCTTTCTGTTCCTGTGTCTTCTTTAGAAATCCACTGCTGCTTCTCGCCATCCCAGATGCTGACTGTGCAGTTGGCATTGTCCCTGCTATGGGCCCGCTGCCAGTTCATAGGGCCTACGGTTTCGTCTAATATGTTCTGATCTACCCTGGCATCCTTGTAAAGCAGCAGGGACACTCCCTTTTCTGTTACCGTGGCAATTCGGCAGTCAATCTCTCCTGCCTGAAGCGTGCGAAATTCAAGCGCTTTCTTCTCCATCTTCTTCCCCCTCTATCCAGTTCCCAGAGTAAAACCATTCCACCAACATCTCACGAAACTCTCTCTGGTCATCCTCTGTCCCTTTCAGGCATCGTTTCAGTGCATAATCATAAGCCAGGGCTTCCTCTACCACATGCCCTTCCTCCGGTGTGCCTGTCATTCCTTTATAGTACATGTCTTAGGCTCCTTTTAATCTCATCCTTATCTGGCCGCTTTCTGTCTCCTGGAAGATAACCAGGCTCTGCTTCATCCGCAAAGCCCGGCTTTTCTTTAACTCCAGGCACTCCTCACAGAGTCTTCCTTCGCCCGGATCCAGGTAGCAGCCGCATTCATCACAGCGATACCGATTCATGATCTGCCTCCTCCGCAGGCTCTAAGTCCACCCCCAACATATCTGCGATAATTTCTCGCTCTATGTACTGACTTCCTCTGATATAGGCTGCTGCAGCCTCTATTCTCCCCATCAGCATCATGGACTCTTCCTCTCTATTCCCTGGCGCAAACATTAAATTATGGTTTCTCACTTGCTTTTCCTCCCACTCTGGTTTACACTTTACTTGATAATATTTTTCTCATGGCCTGTCCGGCGGCAACCGGCGGGCCTTTTTTCTTTGAATTCCTTACACGGATACAGGCGGCTGGCTTCCATGCACCAGAACCAGCCACGGCAGTCTCGACAGGTTGCGTCTTCTATCCGCTTCCCCATTATTTTGTTACTACAGCTTCGGCCCCCTGAACGGTTACCCATCCATGTTTCAATCTGGCCTCTGCCTCTTTCATCTGGATCAACTCTGATGTAATAGACTGATTTAATAATCGGTTTGCTTCTGCCTCTGCCTGGGCTTTAATCTTGGTCTGTTCTGCCTCCGCTTCTGCATTAATTCTTTTTACCTCTGCCTCCGCCTGAGCCTGAGCCTTATTGGCTTCTCCCTGGGCAACTGCTGTCTGCTTGTCCAGTTCTGCCTTTTCTGCGTCCTGCTTCGCCTGTTCCTTTGCCTGGATCTTCGCCTGAAGCGTTTCATCCAGCTGAACGTCAATGATCAGTGCGGAAGAAACATGAATTCCATATTCATCATTCAGCTTTCTGTCCAGATACTCTGTTACCGCTTTGCTTACTTCTGCCCGCTTATCGCTGTAAATGTCCATTACAGAAAACTGTGGTGTCACTTCTTTTATGTAGGCTACAATGGAATTCTGCACTCTGCTGTCTACAATAGCCTCCCCATCCATGCCATTAAACCTTGCATAGAGGTCTGTCACTCGCTCTGGAATGAAGTTATAGTTGACTGTCAGATTCATTTTTACCATTCCGCCATCTGCCGGAGCATCCACATGCCAGTCTGCGTGTTCCTTTTCGTTATAATCTTCTGGGTTGTTACTTAGAACCAGCTGCTGCTGTGAAATGGGGTAGTTTTTTACCCGTGTAAGAGGGCCTACAAAATGCCACCCTGAATCCAGTGTTCCCTCCACTCCGTTTTTTGCAGTCCAGACAACTCCAACCTCTCCCTGCCCTACATGCTCGATTGATTTAACGGTATATGCGCCTCCTGCTACTGCTACAGCTGTTACTAAACCTACGACCAGTCCCTTATTCATTTTCCTTTTCCTCCTGATTGAATTTTCTTTCGTTTCGCCTGATTGATAAAAATACCTTGCTGGCAGCCCAGACAACTCCAAGCGCTGCCACTGAAATCACCAGCATGCTAATTAAAAAAATCAGCCACATCCTTGTCACCTCCTGTTACAGCCACCCAACCACATGCAAGATGGCCAGGAATGCCCCGAAGAACCCTGCTGCCAAAATCTCTGTGAAGAACAGGGCTTCATGAAGAAACTTCACTTCGTCTTTCAGCGCCACATTTTCCCTCTGTGCTGCCCGGAGCGGGTGCTCCGGGACTGTATCTCTCTTTCTCATTCGTCACACACCTTTCTTCTGTATCCTGCCATCTCCATAAATCGGTCTGACAGCAGCATAGCTATCTGCTTTCGCTTTTCCTCTGACAGTTCCTCGATTCTGTACTCTTGTCCATGAATATCAATGCAATTTGTAATAGTTGCTTCTTTCATGCTGTTCTCCTCCTTCTCTGCTAAATTTTATGCAAGACGGGTTGTACAAATTGAAATATTGTATTCTTTTTGTTCTCTCCCGATGGAGTCACGAATCGTTACTCCATCTGTTTTATCCTCTGCTAAGATTATCCAACCACCAAGAAAAATCTTTTGCCTTTACACACAAGGCGAATTTAAAAAATAATTGATAAAATACTGCTGACCTTTTCCGGTTACTTTTGTTGTCTTAGTCGTGATATTTCTACCAGATGAATCCACATAAGTTCCTTCTTTTACCTCGAAGAGTTCCATTTCCATAGATTTCTGCGTTGGCATGTTCTTACTAGAACCACCTTTAATAAGAAATCCCTCTGCTCTCAGAGTTTCAAATAATCGCTTCTGTCCGGTTTTAATACCGTTCTGCTTCAGAATCTTCGCCAAATCTCCAATTAAGATAGAAGTCTGGCTACATGCTACGGCATCTGCAAAAATCTCTTTCGGCTTCATCCGCTCCACGTCTCTCAGAAGTCCCTCGTTCTGATGCTTTAAAGAATCTATAGTACGATCCGCCATCTTTAATGCTCTGGCAAAAATCTGTTCTGGTGTGTTCCATGCTTTTTCAAGATCGAGAAAATACTGGCGATACTGGCGACCTTTCTCAGAACGCTGTATCATACAGATCTGCTTTGCCATGTCTACGGAAATCTGATAGTCTGTAGCTGGACGGCCCCCGGTACTTTCGCTCATTTTTGAGCAAAAGTCTTTTTCAGCTTCAAAACCGTACTCCGCCATTCTCGGAAACCAATCTTTGAAAGCTGTTTTAATTTCTAACCCCTCATGTAATTCTCTTGCCGACACAGTAGGCTGCTCTGTGTCATAATTGATTTTGATTAAATCACTCATTTTTCTCCCCTCTCACCTCCCCTCAGCAGCTCCTCGGACGAAATGCCCTACCTGCCTCTCTCTTCTACCTCAAACAGCTCATCCAGTGTAAGCTCCGTGCCAAGAAGTCTTCTTATGGTTTGGGCTTCTGGAAGAGTAAAATCCGTATCTCCATTAATTTTATTTCTTAAAGTTTTTTCAGATATTCCCATTTCTGAAGCCAACTGCAAAATGGTTCTATTGCATTTCACCATTTCTGCTCTCAAAATTCTATGCATTGGTAAACTCCTTTCTAACCGTCAACGGTTGTTGTGGCTATATCATACATCCTTTAACGGTAAATGTCAACCGTTTGCGGTAAAATAATTATAAACAACGGTAAAAATCATTGACTTAATTGATAATTAGCGGTAAAATATTTCCATGATGGAGGATTGCTATGGGACTTGAAAAAATTAATGAATATAAAAAAAGAATCGGACTCACTACTGAAGAATTATCAAAATTATCTGGTGTACCTGTTGGAACACTAAACAAAATATTAAGTGGGGCGACAAAGGATCCTAAATTGGAAACTTTAAAAGCCGTTGCAAGAGTGTTGGGACTTACGTTAAACGACTTTGATGATATTCCATATTCTTCTACTATTGCTGCCCATTTTGATGGTGACGAATTTACAGAGGATGAATTAGACGATATCCGTGCCTATGCCGAATTCGTTAAGAACAGACGTAATAAATAATAGGAGCTGATAACAGTGACTGACAAAGAACAGCTTGAACAAGAAGCTTGTGATAACGGAATTGCTATTGATTATATAAATTTTAACAGTGAACGCTTATGTGGACTTTATGTAGATGGCTCCATTGCGATAAAAGAAGGGATGGTTTCATCCAAAACCGCTGATACAATCGCCGAAGAGTTAGGCCATCACTATACCAGCGTTGGAAATATTTTGAAACAGGATACGATTAACGCCCGTAAGCAGGAACGGACAGCCCGCCTCTGGTCTTACAATAAGAGAATAGGGCTAATTGGAATTTTAAATGCTTTCCAAAATCACTGCACCAACCGTTATGAAATTGCTGAATATTTAGGGATATCAGAGGATACTTTAACAGATGCTCTGGAATGCTATAGACAGATTTATGGAACAGGTGTGATGGTGGACAACTATTTTATCCAGTTTGAACCGGCGCTCCAGGTGTACGAATATTTTTCTGTAGTACAACAGAGTAAACTTTAGTTTCTTATTAATTTCCGTTGACATTTGGAAGATAATATGTTAATGTATGGTTACAGAAATAAAGTAAATATTTTCTATAGCAAATGCATATAATATATGGAACGTACTCCGGTGTCCTTCGGGCCCGGGGTCTTTTTATTTTCTAAGGAGCATACTATGTCAGATAAGCCATTCAAAAATTATGATGAATTAATAGATATTCTAAATAAGCGAGGATTATCTATCACTACTGATGAAGAAAAAGATTACGCTAAAACTGTTCTTTCTAAAGAAGGATATTATAATCTAATAAATGGATATAATAAATTATTTTTAGATGCATCTGCTGGAGAAAATCACTACTTATTTGGAGCTACCTTATATGAAATACATGCCCTTTATCAATTCGATAGAATATTGAGAGATATTTTTTTCAGATATATACTTCGTGTAGAAACGCATGTAAAAAATTTAATCTCTTATTATTTTTCTATGCAATATGGACATAGTAATTATCTTTTGTATACTAATTTTAATACTCAATGCCGAGATGCTCAATCAAAAATTACAGCCCTAATTGCAGAAATACAACGTCAAACTGCCAGTAGAGCTTCTGATCCTAGTATCTCACATTATTTAAAAACCTATGGATATATACCTTTATGGGTGCTAAATAATGTTTTGACTCTCGGAACTATTAGTAAATTTTATAGTTTAATGAAAACACCGGAACGTCAAGCTGTATCAAAAACCTTTGGAATATTAGACAATGAGCTAGAAAGTGAATTAATGTATCTATCTTCCGTTAGAAACTTTTGTGCACATGGAAATCGTTTATATTGCTACCGCACCAAAAACCCTTTGATAGATACTCCTTTTCACAGTTTTCTGTCAATAGCTAAAAATGAAAAAAATGAATACATGCAAGGTAAACGTGATTTATTTGCAGCTTTGATTGCCCTTAAGAGGCTCTTATCCAATAATGATTACAAGCGTATGTCCAAAGAAATATATCGGGCCATTGGCAATCTCAGAAAAAAACTCTCTGTTATAAACGTAACCGACGTTTTAAGAGAAATGGGATTTCCTGAAAAATGGAGAGAACTAAGTTCTGCTACAGTTGAAAACAATACTCAAAAATAATAAATCTGAGGACGGAACAGGCAGCCGTCACGCCCTTTTGGTCTTAAAAGAGATGTGGGAGTGCCACCCCACCTGTTTTATTATTGAAATTTCATTGTATCAATGTCTTACCTGATTAAAAGGAGGCTCCTTATGTTACTCAAAAAAGAACTCTATACTTCCGATGATTACTGGAATCTTCCAGAAGGTGAACGAGCCGAACTGATTAACGGCCAGTTTTATGCAATGGCTCCGCCCAGCCGGATTCATCAGGAATTGGTAATGGAGTTATCTGCTACTCTCAGAGACTATATTAAGTCTCATGGCGGAAACTGTA
>Kit_p2__coassemble_2876_pt1 | contig 9355 bp, 7 predicted proteins | sample Kit_p2__metabat2_high_PE_038 | metagenome-assembled genome bin Kit_p2 | reverse complement strand
GATTTCAGCCATTACAAGGGGAACCAGCAGTTCAAAGCTGGCCTCCAGCATTTTGAAAAGAGGCGCCAATACCGCCTCTTTTTTATAGATGCTTAGATATTTCAGTAACTTTTTCATTGCAATCCTCTTAATTTTGAAGAAAAGTTGTTATTTTTTCTCCCCCGTGATAATATGTTAATAGAATTTAAAGGGATGGAGAACATGTATGATCTATTTTCTGGTACACTGCAAGCAGATCTATGATAAATTTGTGAGAGATGAAATCACGGTGTATGCCGCTCAGGCATCCTTTTTTATTGTGCTTTCCTCTGTGCCGTTTATCATTCTTCTTCTTACTGTACTTCAGTTTGTTCCCGCTGTGCAGCAGTCGGATCTGCTCTACCTGCTGTCCCGTCTGCTTCCCATTGAGGTACAGCCTCTGGTTTATACCATTATCGGAGAAATCTATTCAAAATCCTCCGCAGCAATTCTCTCTGCGTCCTCCATCGTTACTCTGTGGTCAGCTGCCAGAGGGATGCAGGGCATTGAGCGGGGATTAAACAGAATCACAGACTGCACCAGGCGAAGAGGCTATGTAGTCAGCCGCCTGATGAATGCCGGCTACACCATTGTGTTCATGGCTGTCTGCGTTATGTCTCTGGCGCTGCTGGTATTCGGAATGGTTCTTCAGAATCTGCTTCTGCGGATTCTGCCTTTTCTTAAATATCTCGCCCCCTACCTGATCAGTGTGCGGTCTATTCTGTCTCTGATTATTCTGGCTGTGTTCTTCACAGGCCTTTACACATTTCTCCCTTACGAGAAAATGAAGCTGAAAGAACAGCTTCCAGGAGCTGTATTTTCCACTGTATGCTGGATTTTGTTCTCCTTCGCCTTTTCCCTCTATTTTAAATATTTTTCAAGATTTTCCACCATGTATGGAAGTCTTGCCAGCGTTGCTGTTCTGATGCTGTGGCTGTACTTCTGCATCTGTATTCTCTTCATAGGAGCAGAAATCAATTTCCACCTGTCTAAAATGGATCGCTGCCGCAGCAGCCGGCATTCCTGAAAGGGAAATGCCGGCAGGCGGCAGCAAACGGATCCTTGTCAGACACTTCTTCTATTTTCCGTATCGTTCTGTTAAATATTCCACATAGTAGGATGGATTGAAATCTTCCCCAGTAGCATCCTTTAAAAGTTCACGGCTGGTCTTAAGTTTTCCGTACTGATGAATGTGTTCCCGCAGGTACTCTCTGATGACATCTGCCTTTCCCTCCCGGAGAAGACCGTCAAAATCCATCTCCTGCTTCATCTTATGATAAAGCTGGGCGCCGAACGCATTCCCTAGGGCATAGGATGGAAAATATCCGAAGGATCCCTGAGACCAGTGAATATCCTGGAGAATCCCTTCTCCGTCATGTTCCGGACGAATTCCCAGATACTCCTCATACTTATCATTCCACAGGCCAGGAAGACTGTCAATATCCGCGTCCTCCTCGATCATCAGCTTCTCCATCTCATAGCGCACCAGTACATGAAGACAATAAGAGAGTTCATCTGCCTCTGTCCGGATCAGCCCTGGAATCGTTTTATTCACTGCAGCCAGAAAATCGTCCAGACTCACATCCGTGAGAGGGCTGCCGAATATCTCCTGAATCTTTCCATAAATGGGAACCCAGAAATTTCTGTTCCGCCCCATAATGTTCTCGAAAAATCTGGACTGTGACTCGTGCATTCCCATGGAAGCACCCTGTCCGGCAGGTGTCTGTGTCAGATCATCCCTGATTCCAAGCTCATAGACAGCATGGCCTGACTCATGGATTACAGAATAGATGGAGGAATCGATCCGATCCAGGTAATGGGTTGTAATTCTCACATCTTTATTGTGGAGATTTGTGGTAAACGGATGGGCGCTGACAGCCAGAATTCCACGATTAAAATCAAAGCCCACATATTCTGCCAGAAAACGGGCCGCCTTCTCCTGCTGCTCCTCTGTATAGCCTGCGCTTAAAAAGCTGTCGTCAACCATTTCAGAGCGCTTTGAAGAGTCCTTTAAGAGCGGCACAATTCCTTCTTTCACAATGCGGAAAAATTCGTCCAGCTCCTTCATGCCAAAATCTTTCTCATAATTGTTCAGCATAACATCGTAAAGCTTCTGTCCTTCCTTGGCCTGGTAGGAGGCAAAACGCTTCTGATAATCCACAATTTCTTTTAAAACAGGCGCAAACAGGGAGAAATCTCTCTTCTCTCTGGCATCCGCCCAGATACCAGTGGCTTTTGCCGTCAGCTCGGCAAAACTGCGGTACTCGTCAGCCGGGATACGCTCCAGCTTCTCTACCTCTTCTCCAGCCTCCCTGACGATAGCCTGCTCCACTTCTGTCAGCTCAGACATCTGGCTGCCGCACTCCTTCAGAGCCTGTTTAAGCGCCTCTCCTGTCATAATATCAAGATACTGGCTGGAGAGAGAACCAATAACTGCTGCCGTTCTCTCAGCTGCCTCCTTCGGCGCAGCCGTCTCATTATCCCACTCAAACAATACCATAGCAGTCTGAAGGGCGGTTGCCTTTTCCAGCTGCTCCTGCAGTTTTTCAAATGACTGATTCATAATTCTATTCTCCTTTTTCTTCCTCCTACCCTCTTTGCGGTTCCCGCCGGGGCCTAAGTGGTATTATATGCCATTTTAATATAATTACCCGAATGTTTCAACTAAAACGAAATTTCCTGCCGGATCAGAAAAGGCTGCAGCACACGCCCTTTCTGTGTACTCCAGCCCTCTGTCCGTTGCTTTTAAAAGTACTTTTTTGACCCCCAAAGATTACTCTTCTTCAAATCCAGGTATTCATGATAGGCCTTTTCCAGAATCTGCTTTTCGTTGGAAAACTTAAGCAGGTGATAAGCCTCATAAAACTTATAGTACCCCGAATCCACAAAATACTCTTCCCGCTGTGGTTTACTGTAATAGCTGTCCGCCATCATCAGATACCAGTGAACATCCTTCTCCACCATATCCTGCGGAGTATTGAATGTATACTGGCTCTTGCCGATATACTTGATAATCGACGCAGTGACGCCAGTCTCTTCCTTGACCTCTCTGAGGGCAGTCTCCTTAAACTCTTCCCCAGGCTCTACAGTTCCCTTAGGCAAAACCCATCCTTCATACTTGTTTTTATAATTTTTATACAAAACAAGAATTTTACCTCGAAAAATAACCACACCGCCGCAGCTCGTTGCCTCAATCATCGCAATCCCTCCTGGCGTTGTTATAACCTGAGTTAAGTATACTGCTTTTTGCGTCAATGTGCAAGACGGAGAGAAAAATCCAGCTGCTACACTCCCGCCGCCAGATCCAGCGCCATTTTGATCACAAGAAGAGCCGCGATTCCCAGCATCATGGGGCGGATAAATTTTGTGCCCTTTTTAATGGCCATTCCAGCCCCCACATATCCTCCCAGCATACCGCACAGGGATACTGGAATGGTAACAGTCCAGATGACCTTTCCGGCCAGAATGTAGGATAAGGAGGCCGCCAGAGTGGAGGCCAAAAGAATAACCTTTGTATTTCCCGATGCAGTGATCAGATCGTATTTTAAAAGCTTCGTAAACAGAATCATTACAACTGTGCCAGAACCAGGGCCTAAAACTCCGTCATAGAAGCCCATAACAGCGCCTGAAAACAGGCAGAGCCATACCCGCTTCCAGCCTGCGATCTCTGAGGTTCTGTTTACCTCAGGATATTTTTTCTGGAAAAAAATCAGAGCCGCCACAGCCGGCATGGATGCTAAAATCATAATCCTGAGAGGCCTGTCCGGCAGGTGCAGCACGATCTGGGCTCCGCAGGTGGAACACACAAAGGTTACCCCTCCTACAAAGAGAGCCGTTTTCATATCAATCAGCCCGTTTTTAAAAAAACGGATAAAAGAAGTGAATCCTCCCACCACGCATCCCACCTTATTGCAGGCATAAGCGCTGTGAACCGGCATTCCTGTAAACAGATAGGCCGGCAGGGCTACCAGCCCTCCACCTCCTGAGACTGCGTCTACAAAGCTGGTAAAAAAGAATATCGGGCATAAGAACAGTATCATCTGAAGCTGTGTCATGAATCTTCTCCTGTCAGTTCCCCTGCTGCTACAGAGGATTTTTCTCAAAATATTTGTCCATTACGGCCCTGGCCACAGGTCCTGCCTGCTTTCCGCCAGATCCGCTCTCCTCCAGAAGCACGCAGACTGCGATCCTCGGATCCTCTGCCGGAGCATAGCCTACAAACCAGGCGTGAGTCTCCTTCCCTGTCTCAAACTCAGCAGAGCCTGTCTTTCCCGCCGCTGTATAAGGAGCACCCCTAAGAGCAGATCCTGTTCCGTCTGTAACAACCGCTGTCATAAGACCATTTAAAGCAGACGCATCCTCAGGGCTCATAAGGGCCCCAAATGACTCCGGAAGAAATTTTTTTACCGTCTGTCCTCCTGCATTCTCCACATGATCAATCAGATACGGCTTCATCAGAGTGCCTCCATTAGCAATAGCCGCTGTGATCATCAGGTTATGCATAGGTGTAATCTGCGTTTTTCCCTGTCCAATGGAGGTCTGAAGCCGTTCCCATTCCCCGGCCCCTTCCCCTATGACAAAAGAGCTTTCCTTATAGGGAAGAGACAGAGGAAGATTTCTGTTAAACAGAAGCTGATTGGCCAGACTTCCAAACTGCGTCAGATTCAGTCCCAGTCCCATAGAGGAAAAAGCACCGTTGCAGGAATTGGCAAATGCCATCCTCAGATCCTGGCTGCCATGAGATTCTCCGTGGTAGCAGCGAATCTGATATTCTCCCTGCTCCATCAGACCGTCGCAGTCAAAATGGAACTGGCTCATGCCATCCGGGTTCTCATGCAGGTACTCCAGCGCTGTCACAATTTTAAAAGTGGAACCAGGAGAGTAAAGTCCCTGAGTAGCCCGGTTGACCAGGTGTGCCTTGGTATTTTCAGGGGATGTCAGTTCCCCCCACTGTTCATCTACCGTGTTAGCATTAAAATTAGGCTGTGACACCATGGTGAGAATCTTCCCTGTATCGGGTTCCATGGCAATGACCGCTCCCCTTCTGTTGCCCATAGCATCAGAAGCCACCTGCTGCAGATCTGAATCCAGGGTTGTCACCACATTATCTCCTGCATTTTTCTTTCCCTGCAGCTCATTGACTGTTTTCTCCACCAGATTGACATGGGAGGACAACAGATAAAAATTCGCAAGCGCTTCAATACCTGTCTTTCCGTTTTTTCCGGAATAACCAGCAGAATGAACGTAGAGGTAATTATAGGGATAATACCTCTTTTCCGTGCCGTCTTCCGCCACCTGTGTCTCTGCCAGAACTTTTCCGTCACTGCTCAGGATTTTCCCTCTGACAATCCGATCCGAAAATCGATCCAGCCTGGCGTTGTAGGAACTGTTGATGACTGTTTCGCTGTCAAACTGAAGAAACCAGCCCAGATAGAGACACATACCAATGAACAGTGCTGCAAAAGCGTAGGTAATCCGAAGAATATTTTTATCTGACCTCTCTCTGGAGGCCTCCCTAAGCTCCCGCTCCTCTGTATCCCCGGAGCGTTTTCTGGAACGGGAAGCTGACGCTTTTCCCCGTGTTTCAGGACTCGGATCATTCTTCTTCATCATAATCTTCCTCCTCATTGCGTTTTAAAATATACAGTCCCTGAACTACATTGAACACAATAAATGTGCTGAGAATAGAACTGCCGCCGTAGCTGACAAACGGCAGTGTCACTCCTGTGGAAGGGATAAACTTCGTTACTCCGCCAATCGTCAGAAACACCTGCACAATATACGTAGTTCCCAGTCCGAAGGCAATCAGCTTATAAAAAACAGCCTGCATTTTAGCGGCAATCATCATAAACTGCATAAAACAGCCCAGACAGATCAGGATCAGGCAGATCGCGTAAATTCCTCCCATTTCCTCAGAAATGGCAGAAAAGACAAAGTCCTTCTCTACCACAGGAATTTTAGATGGCATTCCTTGGTAAAGTCCCATTCCAAACCATCCCCCTGTTCCGATAGCGAACAGAGACTGACTGATCTGGTATCCCTTTCCTGAAACATCGCTCCAGGGATCCAGCCACGCCTCTACCCTGGTTCTCACATGGGAAAACAGGTTATAGGTAATCACAGCGGCTGCTGCTCCGCTGCCTGCCCCCAGCCCTAAATAGAGCCAGTTTCCTGTCGCCACAAACAACATCAGAAGATAAGTAACAAAGAATATCAGTGCGCTTCCCAGATCCTTGGACAGCACCAGCACCAGCACATGAGCTGCGGCTACTGCTGTAGTGATCACTATCGTTCTGAAGTCCACCGACCGGTAAAACATGGTAGCCACGAAAAACACAAAACTGATTTTTACAAACTCTGACGGCTGGAAGGAAAAGCCCCCGATATTAATAGAAAGCTGTGCTCCGAATGCCGTATTTCCCATGATACATACGACTAACAGAAGAATCAGTCCGATACTTCCATAAATCCACGGGATCTTGGAAAGCTGCCACGCCCGATCCATAATAAATGGTATAATCATCGTGACAGCTGCTGCCACTGCTACGATGGCAAACTGCCTGACTGCCCGATCCATGGAAATCCTGGTCAGGATGATAAAGCTGGTGGACAGAAGCATGCAGGCATTATTCAGGAGAAGTCTGGAAAGATTCCTGTAAAACAGTCGGTACAGTCCCATATACAGAAAGAAAAACAGCATCTGGGCTCCAAAAAACATCAGTGTCTTTTCATCCTCTGTACGCAGGTAAATAATCATGTACGCAAGAGTGTGAATCAGCACCATTACTACGTTTTGGAGGCGGCACAGGCGCCGTTTCCCCCACTCATCCCTGATTCCGAAAAAACGGAAATTGTAATAGGTGTAAATCGCAATTAATAGTATCACCAGATACTTAGATACATTTGTAATCAGATTCGCCATAACGTCTACCTACTCTGCTCCGCGCTTAAAATGACCTCTTGTAAATTCTCCGGACAGCTGGGAAGATTCCTCTCCTTCTTTTCTGGAGCTGAATTCCTCTGAGAAAGCGTTCAGTACCTCCCGAATCCGTTCCGGCTGTTCTGTTGTAAAGGAAAGCCGGAGGGCAGACGGCCCCAGTCTTTCAATCAGGCTTCTGTCTGAAAGAAGGGACAGAGGACTGGAGTTATAAATCGTATTATAACAGAATCTGCAGTGATTCTTCACTGGAAATTCCTTGCCCTTCCGATCCTTCATCCACAGGAGCTCCGGCCTTTTCGTGCATCCCTCCAGCGTCTTTTTCAGACACTGGGCAGTCACCATCATGGGAATGTTTCCGTATACCATCAGTTCCCCGCCGCAGATCCCCTTCTCTTCCAGTTCTCTGCTGTTCAGCTCCAACGGAGCCGTAAACCGAATCGCCTGCCCCGGAAGCATCTGTTCCATCCACTGTTCCGATAAATGGTTGAAGCTGTAAAGGCCATGGTCAAACACGACAATTTTGGGTAAGAACACACCATCTCGTTTCCATTTGTCAATCAGCTCTGCCTCCTCCCAGGCTCTGATAACAGCTCCGTCAAAGCCAGCCTCGGAAAGTTCTCTCAGGTGGGCATCAAAATACCGTTTCGCCTCTGTCCTGTAAATGTGAGGCATCACAAGCAGACATTCCTTTCCCCTCTCATGGCAGCTGGAAACTATCTTTTTCCAGCTCTCAGCCGGAAAGCCGGAAGCGTCGACAGAAACTGTATCCGTCTCCTGAAAGGACAGGACCGTTTCCAGCCCTCCCGGTTCCTCCAGAGATACATGAAAGAAAAATCTCTTCTGTTCTCCCTGCTTCCCATTCCCGCAGTCCATATTCCGAAGATGAACTGTCTCCTTTCCTTTCATCTCCCTGTCTGGAGAAGGATCCTGCCTTCTGAAGCGGTCGAGAATCTGGTTCTCCAGCTTTGCAAAGGCACTTCTTCGAAGTTCATTCAGCTCCTGCACCGGGATGAAGCAGTTCCCCTCTGTCTCCACCTGGAGAGATTTGAAATAAAACGGTACATTGCCAGTCTTATTCAGCTGTTTTTCGATGCGTTCTGCCGCCATAGGCTGATTTTTCGCCGTCTGAACACAGCTGCCCTGAACCTTGGCTTCTATCACCTCTCCAAAGCTTTTTGCCTGAACCTGAAGTCTTAAAGGCTCTCCCTCTGCAGCCCTGGCCCATCCCAGAACCGGCTCCTGCAGAGAAGCATTGACATAGGTCTTGTCTAAATAATCATACAGGGGGCGGTTTTCCTCCCGAAATGCTGGCTTCTCTCTAAGAACCACCATATCTCTGCCATTGTGCTCCCTGTAATAGCCCTCTGTCTGTCCGCCCCGGTCAAACAGATCCAGAAGAAGCTTCCGATCCTCCGGATCCACCCGGTATCCGTTCCGGCCGCATTTCATATACTGATCCACATATTTTCTGTAAACAGAAACTACACCAGCTGTGTAGCGGGGACTCTTCATTCTTCCCTCAATTTTCAGTGAAAATACCCCAGCCTCCAGAATATCCGGCAGGATATCAAGGCTGCACAGATCTTTAAGGCTCAGAACATACTTTTCATTTTTGCTGTTCAGCATGTCCTTCCCTCTTCTGACGGAAAATGGAAGACGGCAGGTCTGGGCGCACCGTCCCCTGTTTCCGCTCCTGCCTCCAATGAGACTGCTGAAGAGGCACTGACCTGAGTAGCAGTAACAGAGCGCCCCATGGACAAAGCTTTCGATCTCAGCTCCTGTCTCCCTGTAGATCTCCTCTATCTCCTCCAAAGAAAGCTCTCTGGCTGTGACAATTCTGGACGCTCCCATTCTGCCGATCAGGGCCGCTCCCGGCGCTCCTGTCACTGTCATCTGCGTGCTGGCATGTACATCCAGCCCTGGGAAGTGCTGCTTTACAAAGGAAAAAACTCCCATATCCTGGACAATCACCGCGTCCAGTCCCTGCTTATAGTACGGAAGCAGATAGCTGTAAAGCTCCGACATCTCCCTCTCTTTTACAAGTGTGTTCACTGTCATGTAAATCCTGCAGCCGTGAAGGTGGGCATAATCGATGGCTTCCTTCATCCTGTCCTCATCCAGATTATCCGCATAGGCCCTGGCGCCGAATTTGTTTCCGCCGATATAAACTGCATCCGCTCCGGCAGCCACAGCGGCCTTCATACTTTCAAAGGATCCGGCCGGAGCCAGAATCTCTGCCCCTCTCTTTACCGTTTCCCTCCACCGCTGATCCTGTTCCTTTTTTCTGTCCTGGCTGTTCATTTTCGTCCCTTTCCATCTTACTTTTAAAAGGCTGATGCGCGCCACGCACATCAGCCTTTCACCGCTGCTTCACTATCCTTCTACGGAATCCTGGAC
>Kit_p2__coassemble_2874_pt1 | contig 9359 bp, 9 predicted proteins | sample Kit_p2__metabat2_high_PE_038 | metagenome-assembled genome bin Kit_p2 | reverse complement strand
GGAATATTATCCTACATTCAGTTCAGAATGAATAAGGAGGATTGACATGCTTAAAAAAATCGGAGTATACGCATTTTTAGTGCTGGCAGCTTTCCTTTCCTTATTCCCATTCTATTTCATGTTTGTCAGCGGAACAAACACGAATGCGGAAATCTTGGCTGCCCCGCCCAGACTTCTTCCAGGCTCCATGCTTTCCCAGAATTTCTCTATTCTGGTAGAAAAAATGGATATTTTCAGAGTTGCTTTCAACACACTGTTTATCTCTGTTGTGTTCACAGTTCTGGCTCTGATGCTCTATTCCGCTGCCGGATACGTACTTGCAAAATTTGAGTTTAAGGGAAAAGGACTAATTTTCAGCTTCATCATGGTTTCCATGATGATTCCGCCTCAGGTTATGTACGTTCCGTTATTCCAGCTGTTCGTATCTGTCGGTATGACAAATACTTACACAGCCGTTATTCTTCCGGCGCTGGCCAATGCCTTCGGTATTTTCCTGATGCGTCAGAACATGATGAACTTCCCCACAGCCCTTGTGGAGGCAGCAAGAATCGACGGCTACAGCGAGTTCGGCATCTTCTGCCGGATTGTACTGCCAAATGTTAAGCCAGCTTTAAGTGCTCTGGTTATCTATATGTTCACCAGCATGTGGAACAACTTCATGTGGCCCTTAATCGTTCTGGAAACAAAAGAAATGTACAACTTCCCGGTTGCACTGGCTGTTCTGGATGGAAACCCGACCAATAAGGATTTCGCGGTTATCCTTCTGGCAACTGCTATCGCTACTCTTCCGATTCTGATTATCTTCATGGTATTCCAGAAGCAGTTCGTAGCAGGCGTTATGGGAGGAGCTGTAAAAGAATAAACCTTTCAAAGAAATGTGTATTTTCTAAATCATAACAAGCCCCCAGACGGCCGATTCGTAACTGTTCGGCTGCCTGGGGGCTTGTTTTATGAACAGGAAAGCTTTTCCTTATTTTCATACTCTTCTAAAGTTCAAACTCTTCCAGAATACCTGCTACCAGTCCGATGCAGCCTTCCACATCTTTTTCATCTGCCACTTCTGCCGGGGAATGCATATACCGGAGCGGAATCGATACCAGAATTACCGGAGTACCTCCGTTTTCAAAATGAATCTTGTCTGCATCTGTGCAGGTCAGACGGCTGGCTGTCTCATACTGAACCGGAATTCCGCGTCTGGCAGCGATTTCCTCCACCTGGCGGTTTAACTGAGGAGGAATCAGCGGACTGTTGCACAGCACCGGACCTGCTCCCAGTTTTACCTCTCCTGCTTCCTTTACCGAATATCCATATGGATAGTCCGTGCAGTATGTCACATCTACCACCACGGCCAAATCCGGTTTTACAGCTCCTGCTGTAAAGTAAGCGCCATTTTTCGTAGTCTCCTCACCTGCTGTAGCCGCACAGTAGATCCCTCTCTCAGAGCCTGCCTTTTTCACACGCTTAAAGGCCTCCATAATGATAAACACTCCCAGCCGGTCATCCAGGGCTCTTCCGGAAAATCTGCCGCCGAAAAGCTTCTCAAGGCCGCAGTCAAAGGTAACGGTAGAGCCTGGCTTTACAATGCGTAAAGCCTCCTCCTTTGAATCAGCTCCAATATCAATCACCAGGTCTGTAACGTCCATCTTTTCTTTTTTGCACAGATCTCTGGCGCCGTTTACCACGCCTTTCACGATTCCATTCTCTGTGTGGATCTGCACCTGATGTCCCGGATAGGTCTGGGAAATCACCCCTCCCCTGTCAATCGCGTATAAATATCCTTGGTCATCCGCGCAGGTAATCACAAGACCGATTTCATCTAAATGAGCCGTAGCCAGAATTTTCTTCTCTGCCTGCGGATTCAGCACTGCCACTGTATCATTCAGAATATCTGTAACTACCTGGTCTGCAAAGGGTTCCATCTCCTCCTTCACGATCTGGCTTCCCTGTGCAATGTCCCCCGAAACTGTCACAGCGTCCAACAGTCTGTTTAAAAATACTTCATGCTCCATATTGTTCCTCCTCCTGTCGTTCGTCTCATCTCTATGATCTTATCTTTCTCTGTCTGGAATGTCAATAGAATACAGCAAACACCTGAAAGAAAAGAAATTTTTCTTTTCCCCCCTTATCTTTTCATTCATCAATTTTTATGATAAACTATTCATAATTAATCTCACACTAAAGGAGGACTTACCTATGACACCATCCAACGTGTATTTTACAACCTTCCGAACCTCATTTCACGAAAATCTGCTTCAGAAGCTGGAGCGCCTGATTAAAAAAGCCGGCCTTTTTGAACAGGTTGACTTCCAGAACAAATACGCTGCTATTAAAATCCACTTTGGCGAGCCAGGGAACCTGGCTTACCTGCGACCCAATTACTCCAAGGTGCTGGCCGATCTGATTAAAGAACACGGCGGAAAACCTTTCTTAACAGACTGCAACACTCTTTACGTAGGAGGCCGCAAAAATGCCCTGGATCACCTGGATTCCGCCTATACCAACGGCTACAATCCTTTCACCACAGGCTGTCATATTTTAATCGCCGACGGATTGAAAGGAACGGATGAAGCCCTTGTACCTGTAGACGGCGAGTACGTAAAAGAGGCTAAAATCGGACAGGCCATTATGGATGCTGATATTTTTATCTCCCTGAATCACTTCAAGGGCCACGAGTCTACCGGATTTGGAGGCGCTATCAAAAATATTGGAATGGGCTGCGGTTCCCGCGCTGGAAAAATGGAGATGCACAATGCTACCAGCCCCTTCATCCTTCAGGATAAATGTATTGGATGTCATGCCTGCGAGAGAAACTGCGCCCATGGAGCTATCTCCTTCCAGGAAAAGAAGGCCTTTATTGATGAAAATAAATGCGTTGGCTGCGGTCGCTGTATCGGAGTCTGTCCTGTGGACGCCGTGGCAAACCACTGTGACGAGTCCAATGATATCTTAAATAAAAAAATCGCAGAGTACACTCTGGCGGTAGTTAAAGATCGTCCTCACTTCCACATCAGTCTGGTTGTAGATGTATCTCCCTACTGCGACTGCCATGCAGAAAACGATGTACCGATTGTTCCCAATGTAGGCATGTTCGCCTCCTTCGACCCGGTAGCCCTGGATATGGCATGCGCTGATGCAGTCAACCGCCAGCCAGTCATGGCAGGAAGCGTTTTAAGTGAAAAAGAACACTGCCATCACGATCACTTTACAGATGTTCATCCTGAAACAAACTGGATGGTTGCCTTAGAACACGCTGAAAAGCTGGGAATCGGAACGAGAGAGTACAATCTGATTACGATTTAAAAACACTGCCAAAAAGAGCAGAAGGTTTCACGCTCCGCCAAAACTACTGCAGACCTTCTGCTCTTTTTGTACATTTCTTTTATTCCTTTTTTTCTCTCATCTTCACCTGCATCCAGGCGCTGTAGATGTTGTCCCTGAAGGCTTCTTCCTCTCCGATTACAGGCAGATTTAAACTGCTTATGATGCCGCAGTTCTCCTGGCAGCTGCTTTCTTTGCCCCCTTCCCGCAGATATCCTGTTTTTAAGTCTTTCTCCGAAAGGCAGAAGGTGCTTTTACTGTCTGAAAACAGCTCCGGATGCATCAGATAGACTGCTGCCGTCACATCCCAGTTATAAAAGCCTCCAATTCCATAATCTGTTTCATTGTAGCCAAACCAGTAATCTGTCTTCTCCCTGATATACATGGCTGCCGGATTTTCTGAAGAAAACAGGCGCTTTTTATAATCTTCCTTTGTAAACAGCACTTTCAGGCAGTTGTTTCCAGTGATAACTGAGACATCTGTTTTTCCTGTAAGGACAGCCAGAGAAGCGGCCGGATCGCAGGAAAAATTCAGCTCGTTCATGATCTTTTTCTGAAATACCAGAGGCTCTGTAATGCCTCCCATCAGAACAATCTCTTTCACCTTGCAAAAAAAGGCGGAATCCTTTTTCCAGGCTCCCATTAAATTCGTGAGAGAACCAGTAGCCAGAATCGACAGTTCTCCCGGATGCCTGTCTGCCATTTCTGCCAGAAAATCGGCAGCCTCGCTTACATACGCTCCAGACTTTTTTCCTCCTGGCTTCACCGGGATATCTTCCCTCCCAAGATCTGCCAAAAGCCTTCCCAGGCTTTCCAGCACTACCTCCATCCGGTTGTTTCCATAGGTGGCAGTAATGCCCACCACCTCTGCCTCCGGGCAGCCTAAGAGATACATCAGGGCCAGCCCATCGTCTACATCACAGTTTTCTACCCCAAAAGTACAGTCACAGTCAAATACAATATGCTTCTTCAATCTCAATCCCCGCCTTTTCTCCTGTTTTTATACCTGTCTGCTCCATCTCCCGGCTCATCATCTGGCAGAGCAGAAGGCCTTCCGGCGTCTCCAGAGATATCTCTGCCATCTCCCCCATAAAAGTGATTTCTTTTACAGGGAAACTGCCGGATCCGGTGATTCTGACAGAAAAGGGACGCACCATAACCTCTCCGTCTCCACTTTTCACACTTCCGGATCCGGAAAGGGGAATTTTGAACCATTCGTTCGTAAACAGATTCCCTTGAATATCCCCTCTCAGATAATTGACTTTTCCAAAGTATTCCGCCGCCTCTTTCGATGCAGGCTGGTAAAACAGCTCTCTGGGCGTTCCCTGCTGCAGGGAACGTCCCCCGCTCATAAGGACAATCCTGTCTGACAGCTGGAGAGCCTCCCTCTTATCATGAGTCACAAGAATTGTGGTAATTCCTCGCTCCCTGTGTATTTTTTTCACCAGGCCTCCCATCTCCAGCCTGAGGCGCTCATCCAGGCCGGAAAACGGCTCATCCAGCAGAAGGAGAGCCGGTTCTGCCGCCAGCGCTCTGGCCAAGGCTACTCTCTGCATCTGCCCTCCGGACAGTTCTCTTATCTTTCTGTTTCCCAAACCTGCCAGCTGAACTTCTTTTAAAAGTCTCTCTGCTGTATCTCTCTGCTGCCTTTTAGGAATTTTTTTGATTTCCATGGGAAATGTAATATTCTGCTCCACTGTCATATGGGGAAAAAGTCTCAAATCCTGGAATACAATAACAGCTCCCCGCTTTTCCGGCGGCTTTTTCAAAAGGCTTTCCCCATTCAGAAGAATAGCTCCGGAATCTGCATCCAGCAGCCCTGCAATGCACTTTAAAAGCGTACTCTTTCCGCAGCCGGATTCCCCCAGAAGGGACAGAAATTCTCCTTCTTCTGCCTTCAGGCTGATTCGGTGCAGGATTTCCTGTTTCTGCAGGCTGACTGCCAGATCCCGTATTACAAGCCCTCTCTCTTCTTCCCTACTCATAAAATCCTCCTTCAGAATCCTTTGTCCACTTTCGTCCAATCCATTCGTACAGGCCGAACACAGAAAGTGTCACAGCCAGAAACAGCACACTGTACACACTGGCCATGCTCCTGTCCCCGCTCTGCAGATAGGGAACCATGACAATGGAAAACGTCCTCACCTGGCCGCCTCCTATCATCAGTGTGAGAAAATACTGGCTGAAGGATACCACATAGGCCATGCTGGCTGCCGACAAAATGACAGGAGCCAGCACAGGCAGAGACACCTTATAAAATGCCTGCCAGGGGGATGCTCCCAGCACTCTGGCCTGATCCTCCAGCTCCTTCCCCAGGGCCTTCGTTCCATCCATGATCAGCCGAACCCCATAGGGCAGAGAGCAGATCAAATGGGCTAAAATCACGCCGGAAATCGTATTGTTAAGCCCCATTTTGATAAATGTCAGCTGGATTCCCATGGCAAACACTGTGGCTGGCACCATAAAAGGCAGAATAGTGAGAAAGCCCATCAGCCGTTTCCCGAAAAAGTCGTAAAAAACTAGCGCGCGGCAGGTCATGACCCCGATCACGGCCGACAGCGCTGCCACTGCCGTAGAAATCAGCACACTGGAGAAGAACACTTTTAAAAGCTCCCCTCTCCGCCCAAACGCCTCTGCTGCCGCCCGGAGAGAAAATCTCTGAGGAAGCAGAGCCGGCCAGGCCCAGCGCTCTGTAAACATCCAGACCAGAAGAAAAAGGCAGGGAAGCAGAATCACAGCCGCCAGCAGAAAAAGAACTGCTTGTACGATTCGATCTTTCATATCTCTGTTCCTCTCTTTTTCTCCCCTGCAAGCCTTCTGGTCTGGCGGTTCATCAGCCAGAAATAGAGCACAGCGCTGACAAGGGAAATCGCAATGTTCATTCCATTAAGCGCCATGGCGTAGGGTCTGTTTCTCAAATCCGGATGCATGTACTGCTGATAGGCCAGCACAGGAAGGGCCTTGGGCTTAGTAGCTCCCAGCAGAAAGGGAAGCTCATAAGCTCCCAGCGCAAATACAAACAGAATCAGAAAGCCGCTTACAATCGTGTCCCAGCACAGGGGCAGGGTGATACGGCAAAAGGCAGTCAGACGGCTGGCTCCAAGATTGACCGCCGCCTCCCCCAGCCGGTCATTAATATTGGCCATCAGGGCGATGACAAAATAGATAATGAAAGGGATTTCCTTCCATAGGTAAGCCAGAATTACACCTATACCCTGTCTGTCATAAATCAGCATGGGAAATTCCTGCTGGGTTTCTATAAAGCCCAGACTACAGGCAATCCTTGCAATCAGCCCGTTCTGAGAACACAGGCTGACCACAAACAAGGCGGTCACCACATGGGGAACCGCCACAGGAAGCTGCAGAATCCGCATAAACATCCCTTTTGTCCTTCCTGCTGACACACAAAGACCGCAGAGAGCTGTTCCGATGACTGCTGCTCCCAGTGCAGAAAAAAAGGCAATCTTTAAGCTGTAAAAAATCGATTCCACCATATCTTGTCTCAGACATATTTCTTTATAATAGTGCAGCGTAGGCTCCTTTAACCCAAAAGCTGGAATCACCCCAAAACTCTGGGTGATTCCAGCTCCTAGTCCAATCATAAAAAGAATCGTAAGTATGATCTGCGGAGCCAGCAGCACATACGGCGCCAGCTTTCGTTTCATTATTTACCTACCACTTCCTCCAGCCAGATTTCTTCGATGACTGAAACCAGTTCTGCCGGCATCTCCGGAAGACGTTTGGAAAGCAGCTCATCCTGAGGGATTGTTCCTTTTCCAAGATCCACCTGGGCAAAAGTTGCCTTCTGCTCCTCTGTCAGCGTTTCATTATCCAGAACCGGGATTACCTTCAGCGTCTCATAGCGGTCTGCCTGAATCTCAGGAGACAGCATCTCATTAATGGCTACCATCGCTCCTGCCTTGTTGCCGGAATTTGCTGCGATTGCCATGAAATTGGTGTTTCCAATGGTTCCCTTGTCAAACTGGAAGCTCTCTGTAGTCTCTGTATAAGCTCCGTCCTCAATCTTTAACGCTGTGCTGTAGGCGTCATAAGTCATGTTTAACACCAGTTCGCCGTCAGCAAACATATTGTCCAGCGTAGTGGAGGATTCAGGAAACGTCTGTCCCTGGTTCCATAGAGATGGATTTAATTCTCTTAAATACTCCATAGCCGGAGCCACTGCCTGTCTCACTGTCTCCTTGTCAGGCTCCATGGTCAGGAACTGCTCATATCCGCAGAGCTCGTAGATGATATTTCTTACGAAGACACTTCCTGTAAAATCAGGAAGCGCCGGATAGGTTACCTTCCCTGGATTCGCTTCCACAAACGCTTTGAGCTCCTCTGCGCTCTTTGGAAGCTCTGGCGTTACCGCCGTGTCTGCGATCAGCACCATCTGCGCTTTTCCATAGGGAGCCTCGTAGCCCTCTACCGGATAACCGAAGTCCAGGGTTACATCCTCAGATTCTGCATCCACATATTCGTTAAAATTAGGAAGCTTATCTGTGAAGGGGCCATAGAGCATGTTGTTTTCCTTGGCAGACTGGAAATTTTCTCCATTGATCCAGATCATATCAATGGATCCGTCCTTCTCCCCTGCCTGGATTTCCCCTGACAGCTGGCTTAAAACCTGGTCAATATCCATGGGGACACGCTCCATGGTAATGTCATATTTTTCCTTCATAACAGGAGCAAAGGTATTGTCCAGCCACTGGTTGAGCTTTTCATCTCCTCCCCAGCCGTAGAAGGTAACAGTTGTTCCCCTGGCTGCCTCCTTCATCTCCTCAAAGGTCATATCCGTCTGAACAGCGCCTGTCTCCTCTGTCTTTTCTCCTACTGTGGAAGCATTCGTCTCTGCGCTCCCAGAACCTGAGCAGCCAATCAGGAGAGACATGGAACAGGCTGCTGCTGCCAGCAGAAGAATCCAATTTTTCTTCATGTTTTCTCCCTATTACTCTGTCACAAATGCAGCTGCTACATCTGCATCTTTAGCTCCGTTCTCGATAATAAACAGGTTAGCCGGATCAAAGCCTGCATCCTTCATAACGGAAATCGCTGTCTTTGCACACTTGTTTCCGCTGTAGCAGAGAATATAAACTGGTTTCTCAGCGTCTAACTCTGCCTTTGCCATCTCATACATCTCAGTCTGAGCAGCTGAATCCTCGATTTCCTTTAAGCCCACATTCATAGACTGAGGAAGATGTCCCTTTGCATAGGTATCCATATCGCGTACGTCTAAGAACTGAACGTCCTCGCTTCCAAGAGCCTCCACTGCTTCCTTTCCTGTTACATACTGCCAGTCAATGGCCTCCTCTGCACGGTTTGTGGTGAGAGATTTCTCCTCTCCAAGAGCCTTTGCTCCTCCCTCTACTGTAAAGAGCAGAGATGGGTCGATTCCTGCCGCTGTAAGAACCTCTGTTGTCTTTGCAGCGCCTCTTTTTCCGCTGTTGCAGATAATATAGATCTCTTTTCCGTCCTTTAAGTTCTTCTCAGCGTAAGCAGTCATCTGCTCAGCCAGAGACTCGTCCTCCAGCGGGAAAATCGGACACCACTCAGAACCGGCTACTCTTCCCTCTGCGTAGTTTGCCCACTCTCTTACATCCAGTACATGAATCTCGTCTGCCTGAGCTGCCTTCACTGCGTCGGCCGGAGCAACATACTGAGTCTCACCTGCCTCCTTGGAAGCCGCTGTTGTCTCCTCACCTGCTGCCTCTGTCTCTGCTGCGCTCTCTGCCGCTGTTGTCTGAGCCGCTGTTGTCTCCTTGCTGTCTGTTCCGGAAGCACATCCTGTTACCATCATAGCCGCCATTGCGGATACTAATAATGCTGCTGTTAATTTCTTTCTCATGAGTAATCTCCTCCTCTTTTTTGTCAAACCTTACCTATTATACTCTTGAAGCCTCTGTTCTTCAACCAGACTTTCAGGCTTATTTATCGTTTTTTTCTATCAACCAGATCCTTTTATTGAATCTGCCTATTTTTTCTTTGCTACAAAAAACTCCTCCGGTTTCTGCTCCGGCGCATCTTCTGGAAGTCCCTTCTCC
>Kit_p2__coassemble_2831_pt1 | contig 9454 bp, 7 predicted proteins | sample Kit_p2__metabat2_high_PE_038 | metagenome-assembled genome bin Kit_p2 | reverse complement strand
TCTGCGAGAGAGGCTGTACAAATGTGTGGATGTACGATGTGTCGAACACTCACATCTCCCAGCTGATTTCCGAGTCCTTCCGCTTAAGCCACATTGTGCTGGCGTCCGTCACCTATAATCTGGGCATCTACCCGGTGATGCACAATTACCTGATGGACATGAAGGCGTTAAATCTCCAGAACCGTACCTTCGCCCTCATCGAAAACGGTTCCTGGGCCTGCAAGTCCGGCGACCTGATGCAGAAATTCATCAATGAGGAGTTAAAAAATATGACGGTCCTGAACGAACGTTTATCTTTAGCCTCCTCCCTCTTGCCTGATAAGGCAGCAGAGCTGGATATGCTGGCAGACGCCATCGCAGAATCTGTAAAGGCAGTTAAGTAAATACTCTCCTGCATGGGAAATCCGCAGTTTGGCTTCAGCCTTTCTGCGGATTTCTCTTTTTTTGCGCTCTAGCAGTTGAATATTATCCTTATATTGATTATAATGAACTGGAATGGAGGTGCAGTATACGATGAAAGATATGAAAACAGTTCTGATTACCGTCCTGTGCGGCGTCATCGCCGGCCTGGCTTTTATTTTGAAAAAACAGCAGGATATCCAGATGGTTCTGGCGCTCAGCCACCGGGAGCTGGAAAGCTGGCTGGACAAGGGGAAACAGGTAAAGTAAGATCAGGAAGCACACAGGAAAAATGATTATGATATACAGGTGCAGAAAAAGCAGGCACAGACTGTTTGGTGACAGTCTTTATGCCTGCTTGTTTCGTATCTTCTATGATTTCTGCATAAAGCAGAGTCCCTCCACGCACATGGCTCCTGACTCTGTGAGAACTCCTCCGCCTCCGTCTACGCGGCTGGTTCCTCCCGGAAAAAAGAATCCTTCCTTTTTCAGAATTCCATTGGGCATCACTAAAAGTACTCCAAAGTCTCCCGTCTCCTTTATTTTATGTCCTTTGTCTCTTAAAATCTTAACTGTATCAGGTGAAAACCCCTCCTCCAGCTCCAGCCCCTGTTCTTTTGTCAGACAGCACATATGCGGAGCTTTGACAGCAGAATCCATCATCATGCCATAATCAATGGTATTTACAATCAGCTGCAGTGTGCTGGTGATAATTCTGGGGCCACCGGCAGCTCCCACTGCCATCACAGGCTTTTTGTCCTTCATTACAATAGTTGGAGACATACTGGATAATGGCGTCTTGCCAGGTCTTACAGCATTCGCCATGCCGTAAGCAAGCCCCTGGGTCGTTCTCACTCCCGCCTTGGCACTGAAATCTGCCATCGTATTGTTCATGATAAAGCCACGCCCTGGAATCACAACTCCGCAGCCCCACCAGTTTCGTATGGTCTGGGTCTGGGCAATCACATTGCCCTCCTTGTCCATAACAGTAAAGTTGGAGGTGCAGCCCCTGTATTCTTTCGCCTCAATTCCCTCTGTAGGAGCATATTCTCCCGCTTTATCCATGGAAATCCTGGCAGCCAGCTCTTTCCCATACTCCTTGGAAAGAATTTTCTCCAGCTGAATCTGCACAAAATCAGGATCTCCCATAGCCACTGAACGGTCCGCAAACATCAGTTTCATAGCTTCCGCCATCACATGGGTACTGTCTGCTGAATGAAATCCCATTGTTTTTAAATCAAACTGTTCCAGAATGTTCAGCATCTGGATCAGATGGCTTCCTCCTGACGAAGGCGGCGGCATGGAAATAATCTCATAACCTCTGTAGCTTCCTCTGACTGCCTCCCGCTCTTTCACCTGGCAGTTTTCCAGATCTTCTTTCTCTAATACTCCCTGATACCGATTTACCTGACGGGTAATCTCCTCTGCTATGGGACCTGTATAAAACCAGTCTACTCCCTTTTCTGCTACTGCCTCCATAACGGCAGCCAGCTCCTCGTTCCGGATCTTCTCTCCAAATTGTCTGGGTTTTCCATTATTTAAGTAAAGCTCTGCAAATCCCTCATATTCCCTGCTGTTGTGTTCTGCCTCCGGTGTATTGCTGATTCTAGCATAAGCAAAACCACAGAAAAAGCCTTCTCGGCACAGACGGATTGCCGGAGCAGAAACTTCTGCCCAAGTCATAGTACCGTGATTTTTTAGCAACTGATCCATAGCTCTGTAGAAAGCCGGAACTGCCACTGAGCGGCCTGAATATTCAGTCAGGTTTAAATCTACCTCTCCATTTTCATCGAGAAACATATTCTGACTGGCGTTTTTCGGAGCTGTCCCTCTGGCATCTACAGAATAAACCTGATCTTTTTTCTTATCATAGAACACCTGAAAGCATCCGCCGCCAATTCCGCTGTGATAAGGTTCCACTACCCCCAGCGCCAGAGAAACTGCCACAGCCGCGTCAAAGGCATTGCCCCCTTTCTTTAAAATTTCCAGACCTGCCTGGGCTGCGTAAGGATTGTTGGCGCTGACTGCCCCCTCGCTTCCAGACACATGGGGTTTATACATGGCAATTGTATCGTCTGCTGACATATTTAAGTATGGTCTGTTAGGCATAAGCTTTCCTCCTACTGCTCTTTATTTAAAAGTGTCGCTGCAATTCCCGCTGCATAGCTTACAAGAATTATAGGATATACTACGTTCAGTACGTCATTCATTCCAACTGCAACCCAGACAACAGCTGTGATAATTCCGGCCGCCACACTGACTAAGGAGGCAGCTGCATTTACCCGTTTCCAGAACAGCCCTACGATGACAGAATAGCTGAACGGAGAGGTTACCACATAAGTTAAAGTCAAAAACAGGCTGGTCATCTGAGCAGACGGAATGAAAAATCCTACTAACAGCGAAATATATGCCACTGCAATGGTTCCAAACCGTGAAATTTTTAATACCTTTCTGTCATCTGCATCCGGACGGATCTGCTTCTTATAAATATTCGTGAGGATGGTTCCTGTGGCCATCATCATGGTGGCCATGGTCGCCGCAATAATCATAGTACAGACAGCAAAAATAATTCCTGCTGTTACTGGAGAACTCATGTCTCTGATGGCCCATGCAAACGCTGTAGCCCCATCTCCCAGCCCATCATTTTTTGCTCTGGCCATCATTCCAATCATAGCGGTGAGAATACAGATAGGCGCCGCGATCACATAGCCCAGAATACATCCGTTCCTGGCTGTCTTATCATCCTTAGCCGCCAGCATAGGCTGAAGCGCCGACTGGAGAACCACTGAGCTTAACGCTCCTCCCAGCGCCCACGCTATAATCTCCTGAGACGGCATTGCGCTCAGCTTGTCATACCCTTCTGGAAGCTGCTCAATTAAACCGGAATATCCTCCAAATTCTCCCAGATGAGAACCTACGAACCAGATGAGCAGCGCGTAGGTAGCCACGCATACCACCCGGCCGATGGCAGCAGAGCCTTTCATACCTGCAAATCCTGTATACACAGCCGCTATGGTAACGCCTACAAACATGGCAAGCCCTGTGTTCAGATTGGGAAGCACAATCTGGATAATGGAAGCAATGGTTTTAAGCTGAATTGGAATATAGAGAATTCCAAATACAATCCACACATAGGACTGTACTCTCGCCACAACAGGCGAATACCTGCTTTCCAGATAATCCGGCAGAGCATCGCTTGGAAGATTCTTTCTCAGTGTCTTAGCCAACAGGCCGATGAGCAGAATATAAAGGCCGCTGGCAATGGAATACCAGCATCCGGCAATTCCCATGGTATAGCCGTTCTGCGCCGCTCCCACCACGCTCATTCCGCCGATCTGCCAGGCTCCCAGCATAGCTCCTACAGCAAATACCCCCATAGAACGATCCCCACCGCTCCACTGGTTGGCTCTGGTAATTTTTGTGCCTGCATAGATACCGATTCCTATAATCAGCACAAAGGTAATAATCCAGATAGCAATTAACATATGCGTTCCTCCTTCTCTCTCTTTTCTCCTTTTTTCTGATATTTTATCGGACTTTTATTTGATTGTATTGTATAAATCAGAATTCTTTTTCCGGTAAGCGCCTGGACATAATCCTGAAAACTCCTTAAATTCTCTGCTGTAATGAGCCTGATCGCAGTATCCCAGAGAAACTGCTTCCTGCGCAAGACATCCCTTTCTTTCATCTTCACCGCTGAGGGAACATTCCCTGTGAATCGCCGAAAGGGCATGTTGAAAACGTGTCTGTCTGCAGAGCTGCTTGGGGCCAATTCCAACAGACTCTGTAATCAGTTCCTGAATGCGGCGTGCCGTATAGGCTGTCTCTGATTCCAGTTCCCTCATTTTTATGTTGCCGCTTTTTTCCCAGATCAGGCGCTGAATCTGAAAAACAGTCCTGCTTTTCTGTTCCCTCTTAGCCGTCTTCTCCTCATCCCAGCCAAGGAGCAGGGAAAGCACTGCCTCCTGAGCCTCCTTCCCTTTCTCATTTAAACAGACAGCATCTCTCAACTGCCCAATCTGGACAGCTGAGAACACATCTCTGATATCCATTCCCTCTGGCAGAATTTCGTAGGCAGGAATAGAAAAAATATCAGAAAATCGTCCGGGAGAAAAACGAACAAACAAACCTTTTTTGAGACCGTGAAGCGGAATCACTTTTTTACGGCTGAGCACTCCATAGCATATTCCAAAAAACTCCTCGGAATCTGACAAAATCAATCCGATCTGCCCGTTTCCCGGTACGCAAAGCCAGGATTCATTGTTCCATTCCATGTGAGAAACAGCAATTCCCGACGCCTCCATCATCTGGCTATCCTGACTGATATCACCTGAATCTTCCCAAAAAGGCTGAATGGAATAGAAATATCTGCTGTCTTTCATCTGTCCGCCCCCCTTATGAAGCACAACAGGGGTGCAGGTTTCCAGCCATGCCGGAACACCTCCACCCTAATGTTATGCCTGCTTATTTTTCACATTTTCTGTATTATTGTCAGTTTTACTTCAATTCTCCTGACGCTATCATATCTGCTCCGCATCCGCAGATATTTTTTATTATAACATCATATCGCTTTACAGGAGCGGTTACTTCTATTTTTTTGATCTCTTCCATGCACTGCATCAACAGCTCCTTGGGAACTGGGCAGCTGGAACGAATCGGAAGAAGAGGATGAACTTTACTGTCTGTCTTAACAGTAGTGGTAAGGATTCTCACTGGATGAGAAAACTCCTGACGACCATATTCTTCGCCCCGGCGACAGGTATACCCTGTAATGGATGTTACCTGATCCCCCTCTCCCTCCACCAGAATATGGCAGCCCATGGGGCAGACTGTACAGATAATTTCCTTTGTCATAGAGTTACGCCTCCTTCGCAATTTCAACTGTTACATCACCTGTCACAAGATTTAAAGGAATTTCAATGAATTCCATTTCTCCCGGATTCACTCTCAGGGCTTTTTTCGCCTTAATTTCCTTTTCGCCGCATTTGGCAGAAATCTTTACTTCTGTGTCAGGAGCCAGAACTCTGAAAAACAGACGGACAGTCTCATTTTCAGAGTTTTTCTTTAAAGAACTGTCCAGGCAGATGGACTGAGGGCAGAGATACCGTACGTTTGATCCCGGTACAGCTTTCACAGAATTCCTCTCTCCTGTCATTTCTCCCTGAGCCGCCCCGTCTTTCCAGAGTGCGGCGTACCTTGCAGCACATGCCCCTGCCTGCATACTCTCTGTCGTTACATTGTCCACTAAATCATTCACATGTACTACGTTTCCGCAGGCAAAAATACCTGGAACGGATGTCTGCATGTACTGATTCACAGACGGACCGTTTGTCACCGGGTTCATCTCAATTCCCGCCTGCCTTGTCAGCTCATTTTCAGGCAGAAGGCCGACCGACAGAAGAAGCGTATCACAGGGAATAAATTCCTCTGTTTCAGAAATCGGTTTTTTGCTTTCATCCACAGCAGCCACATATACGCCTTCCACTCTCTCGTTTCCCACAATTCTGGTCACTGTGTGGGACAGCTTTAACGGAATGTTAAAGTCGTCCAGACACTGCACTTTGTTTCTGGTAAGTCCTGCCAGAAAGTCCATAATTTCTACTACAGCCTTCACATGGGCTCCCTCCAGGCTCATTCTCCTGGCCATAATCATTCCAATATCTCCAGAGCCCAGAATCACTACTTCACGGCCTACCATTGCATTCTGCCGGTTCATCAGGCGCTGCGCAGCTCCCGCTGTGTAAACGCCTGCCGGTCTTGTACCTGGAATCTGGATTCCTGCCCTTGTTTTTTCCCTGCATCCCATAGCCAGAATAATACTTCCAGCCTTGACTCTTGTCATTCCATACTGGGAATTCACACAGTATACAGCCTTCTCTTCCGGTACGACCTCCAAAACCATAGAATTTAATAAAACCTCGGCTCCCAGTTTTTCAGCCTCATCTCCAAACCGTCCGGCATATTCTGGTCCTGTCAGTTCTTCCTTAAAATAAGTAAGCCCAAAGCCAGGGTGAATGCACTGCTGTAAAATACCTCCCACGCTCTCGTCCCGTTCGATTAGGAGGACTCGTTCAGCCCCCTCCTTCTTTGCTGCCACTGCCGCAGAAAGTCCTGCCGGGCCTGCCCCGATAATTGCCACGTCACATGTTATCTCATACATACAAACCTCTCCTTCTGCCCTGCCTGATGCAGTTTCCGCTATCTCATCCTTCCTGTTACCATGTAGGATCCTGCGTTATTTTTATTGACCTGCTCCACTGGAATGTTCCATTCTTTAGCCAGAATCTCTATCACTTTTGGTCCGCAGAAACCGCCCTGACAGCGTCCCATTCCGGCGCGTACTCTCCGCTTTACCGCATCCATACTTCTGGCTCCCAGAGGCCGACGGATGCAGTCTAAAATTTCACCTTCTGTGATCGTCTCACAGCGGCAGATAACCGTTCCGTAAGTCGGATTTTCTTTTATCAGTTTTTCCTTCTCTTCTCTCGTAAGCTCATGGAACCTGATAATTCCCTTTCTGGTTTTTTTGAAATTCTCTTTAAATGTAAGCGGCACGCCATGATCAATAAGAAGCTGTGCCACATATTTTCCCATGGCCACGGACAGAGTCAGGCCTGTGGAACGGACTCCTGACAGATTTACAAATCCTTCCAGATCCTCCCACATATCCACATGAAGTCCTTCCGGATTTCTATTGGGGCGCAGACCACTGTACTGGGTAATCGTATCTTTTACATTAACGTCTGGAATCAGCCGCTTCACATCATCCACGATACTCTGAAGCCCCTCTGGTGTCACACTCTTGTCTGTCTTATTATCTAAATCCTCTGCCGTAGGGCCTACCAGCATATTTCCGTGAATCGTAGGACACATTAATTTGCCCTTTGTCACCTTAGTTGGAATTGGCAGCACAATATGTTCGACCTGACAGCTGGTATTCTTATCTAAAATATAGAACTGCCCTCTTCTGGCTACCACTTTGTAGTCTGCTTTTCCCACCATGGCTGCAATCTCGTCGCAGTAAAGCGCGGCTGCATTAATGACATAGTCGGTTTCTATGATCCCTCCTGTGGTCTCCACTGCCTTTACTTTTCCGTTTTCTGTCTGAATTCCTGTTACCTTTGTATTAAGAAGGAAGGAAACACCATTTTCATTAGCGTTCTCTGCCAGGGCCTGCACCAGAATAAACGGATCAATAATGCTCTCTCTTGGAATATAAAGTCCTCCCTTTACCTCAGGATTCAGGTTAGGTTCCATGTCCAGGAGTTCCTCCCTGGTTTTATACTCCACATCATATACCCTGTTTTTGAAAGCCTTGGCTTTGATCTCCGGCAGCTTCTCATATTGTTCCTGAGTAATGGCCGGAAGAATTGCTCCAATCCTCTTAAAAGGTACGTCCAGATCTCTCGCCAGTTCATCATACATGGGATTGGCTGCTACCACAAGCTGGGACTCCAGAGTTCCAGGAGAAGCATCATAGCCGGTGTGAATAATGGCACTGTTCGATTTGGAAGCGTCACCTCCAATGTCCTCATTTTTGTCTACCACTATTACATCAATTTTATATTTGGAAAGTTCTCTGGCAATGGCGCATCCCACAGCCCCGGCTCCTATTACTACTACATTTGTCCTCATAATTCTCCTTCCTCCTGTTCCATTCTTATTTTTCTGCCCAGTCCTTAGCACGTTCTACTGCCTTATGCCAGTTCCTGAGAAGCTCTGTCCTGGTGGATTCCTCCATATGAGGTTCATATCTTTTATAAAGTTTCCAGTTATGCTCAAGTTCTGATAAATCGTGGAACTCCCCAATTCCGTAGGCCGCCAGATAAGCAGCTCCCAGACCTGTCGTATCTGTAATTACTGGAACGTCCACCGGGATTCCAAGAATATCAGCCTGAAACTGCATTAAAAATTCGTTGACAACCGCTCCTCCGTCTACCCTCATCACCTCAATCGGAATGCCGGAATCTTTCACCATTACATCCAGGTTATCCTTCACCTGATATGCAATACTCTCCAATGTAGCTCTCACCAGCTGTTCCTTCGTAGTTCCTCCTGTAATTCCTACAATAGTTCCTCTGGCATACTGGTCCCAATGAGGTGCTGCAAGCCCTGCAAAAGCCGGTACAAAATAGACTCCGCCTGTATCCGGTACAGATTTGGCCAGTTCCTCTGTCTCAGCTGCGCTGGAAATCAAATGCAGTTTGTCACGAAGCCACTGAACTGCTGCTCCCGATATGTAAATGCCTCCATCCAGGGCAAAGGTCATCTGCCTATTATTCAGCCCCCATCCTACGGTAGTCAGAAGACCATTGTCTGAGTAAACTGGCTTATCCCCTGTATTCATCAGCATAAAGCAGCCTGTTCCATAGGTTGTTTTCACAGTTCCCGGCTTAAAACATGCCTGGCCGAAAAGAGCTGCCTGCTGATCTACCACAGAACCGGAAATTGGAATCTTAGCCCCGAAGAAATCCAGGGGATCTGTATATCCGTATACCTTGGCGCTGTCGTGAATCTCCGGAAGAATGCTTTTAGGAATATCCAATGCCTTTAAAATGTCTTCATCCCATTCTCCTGTGTGAATATTTAACAGCATGGTTCTGGACGCAGTAGAATAATCTGTCACATGCACATGGCCATGAGTCAGTTTCCAAATCATCCAGGTATCCAGTGTTCCTGCAATCACATGACCATTCTCAATTTTTTCCCGCACGCCTTCCACATGATCCATAATCCAGCGTATTTTTGTAGCACTGAAATAAGCATCTGCCACTAATCCTGTCCGTTCCCGAATCAAATCTCCATACTTTTCTGCCAGTTTATCTGCCATCTTCGCCGTTCTTCTGTCCTGCCAGACGATGGCATTGTATACCGGCACACCTGTGTAGCGATCCCACAGCATTACCGTCTCTCCCTGATTATCAAGACCCATACAGGTCAGATCTGCTACCTGGATTCCAGCCTCTTCCGCCGCCATGGCTATAGTTTCCAGAATACTGCTCCAGATTTCCATGGGATCGTGCTCTACCCATCCCGGTTCCGGATAATACTGGGT
>Kit_p2__coassemble_2804_pt1 | contig 9552 bp, 9 predicted proteins | sample Kit_p2__metabat2_high_PE_038 | metagenome-assembled genome bin Kit_p2 | reverse complement strand
CCATACGGTTTGTAACCGTGTTAGATAATATCATATTTTGACGAAAAAATCAAGCCTATTTTTAAAAATAATTTCCTGTATTTCTAAGTCAATGATACAGGCCGGACATCCGGCGGAGCGCTCCTTTCTGCCACCAGAACAGCCGCTCCTCTGGGCGGAAGGGTAATCTCCAGCACCCCATTCCTGACTGGATAAATCACCTGCCCTGCATTATAGCCCTCCTCATAGGTGAGCATGCAGCGGCGAAGATCCATAACATCGGTAATTCCAGCTGGCCATACCGGAATCTGCACAGTACGTTCCTCTGCAGCTGTATTGACAGCTGTTACTCCCCTGCTCTCCTTCCGGCGCTTCAGCACACCGTTTTCCAGCTCGGTTTTTCCGAATTCCCAACCCTCTGACACGCGGGCATAGGCAATCAGATCCTGTTCTGCCAGAAGCCGTTTCACAGATCCTGTGCGAAAGGCTGGATGACGTCTGTGAATTCCAGACATGTATCTGTGAAACTCGATCAGCTCCTGATCCTCCTGTCCCCAGGGGTAGGTTCTCCTACAGTCCGGATCCGTCCATCCGCAGAGCCCTGTCTCATCCCCATAATACAGAGTAGGCGCGCCAGGCCAGGTCATCAGCATCACAACTCCCTGTCTGAAAATACCATAGCTGATTCCCTCCGATGCGGCCTCAGAGCCTGCCGAAGCCAGTCTGCCTGTTCTATGGTTCGTCCTCGTCATAAAACGGGAATGATCATGGTTGGAAAGCTCATTCATAGCACTGTAAATGGACTGGGGCTGCATTCGACACATGTGATAACGCATCATATCAAAAAAGGCTGTTCCATTTCCCAGAAGCCCCTCGTTAAACTCATCGCTGTGCTTCTCCATTCCTGTCAGGAACCAGGAAACTGGCTCCATAAACGCGTCGTAGTTCATCACTGTATCCCACTGGCTGCCATCCAGCCAGGGCGATGGATCGCCGTAATGCTCCGCCAGAATCACTGCCTGCGGATTGGCCTTCTTTACTGTATCGCGAAACCGCTGCCAGAACTGATGATTAAATTCACTGGTCCGCCCCAGATCAGCCGCCACGTCAAGGCGCCAGCCGTCCGCTCCAAAAGGCGGGGAAACCCACTTTTTTGCCACACGCATGACTGCCTGACACAGTTCCTCTGATTCCTCATAATTCAACTTTGGAAGAGTAGAAAACCCCCACCAGCCGTCATAGCTGTCGTTAAAAGGCCAGCCGTCCTGATTATTAAACTTGAAATAGCTGCGGTAGGGACTGTCAGCTGACACATAGGCCCCTGCCTCGTAATTGCCTTCATGCTGATAAATCAGCTCTGCATCCATCCACTTATTAAAGGAGCCGCAGTGATTGAATACTCCGTCAATCATTACCCTGATCCCCTTCTGGTGTGCCGCAGCAATAAACTCCGCAAAAAATTCATCGCTGGCCTTTAAATTGGCCTCATCCGCTGTCCTGGCCGCATACTTCCCTGCCATATCATTGTCCATGGCATCAGGAGCTACCAGAAGATCCATATCCTCCTCAATAACTCCATAGTGGGGATCAATATGTTCATAATCCTGGCAGTCATATTTGTGATTCGACGGGGATACAAAAACAGGGTTCAGATAAATACACTCGACACCCAGGCTCTTCAGATAGTCCAGCTTATTCCACACTCCCTGTAAGTCGCCTCCGTAAAACCGTCCCACATCCAGGGTTCCAGGAAGCTCATTCCAGTCCTCTGCCCTCTGCACAGGACTTCCGATATAAATATATTCATTTGTCTCCACATCATTGGTGGGATCTCCGTTGCAGAAACGATCCACATAAATCTGGTACATGACGGCCCCCTGCACCCACTCAGGTACATGAAAACCCGGAATAATCCGAAAAGCATAGGCTGGATCTGCTTTATCTTCCACACCCAGACGGTTATAAAAACAGCTTTCACTTCCCAGACGTATTTCAAAGTAGTAGGAAACCGGCTCTTCATCGATCTCCACACAGATTTCATAGTAATCAAAGCGGCCTTCTGTGAAAGCCCGCTTCATTTTCCGCCGGATCTTCGTCCCCGGCTCTATATAAAAAACAGAGTCCGCATTATTCCTGGCCGTTCGCAGTCTCAGGCAGACTGTATCTCCGGCGTCAGGTTCATAGGGGCTCCTATAATCCTTTGTCTCATCGCAAAACAGCGCTTCTCTGTCAATCACACTCACCACTCCCTTATTCCCATCCTTCCCTTTCATTTTATCTGATTTTTATCTATTGTACAAGAAAAACAGAAAATCTCCTGCCTGCTTCAGATATCCAGATAAAGTAAAAAGGCCAGCGGGGTAAGCTGGCCTTTTTAGGAGAAGGTATTTCGTTTTTATGGGGTGTAGCAAAAACTATATAATGTATTGGGGGGGTTACGTCTATTATAATAGCATAGAGTGAAAAATAAGTGTGCACAAACATGTATCGATTTCAAATATTTTTTTGTGCATAACGCAAACTGCCCTCTTCCTCTTCTCCTGTTCTTCCCTCTATTTCGCACAAATGCCCGGATCTGGCTGCTGCCGTCCGGGCATTAAAAGGGGTTCTATGCATCCTTCAAAGTCTCTGTCTGACTGCTTTTTCCATGTTCGATCCAGTTAAACAGTTCTTCAAATTCTGCCTGTCCAATTTTTTCTTTCTCCAGAAGCAGCTCGCTGCACTGGCAGAGCACCTCCTTATGGCCGACGATAATCTCTCTGGCCTTCTGATAGCACTCATCGATAATACGCTTGATCTCCTGATCAATGGCTGCGGCTACATCCTCGCCATAGGTTCTGGCATGAGCCAAGTCTCTTCCGATAAAGACCTCATTTTCATTGCTTCCATAATCGATCATACCAATCCGTTCAGACATGCCGTATTCTGTTACCATGGCTCTGGCAATAGCCGTAGCCTGCCTGATGTCCTGAGACGCGCCTGCCGTAATATCGTCAAAAGCAAGCTCCTCTGCAATTCGTCCGCCCAGGGAAACCATGATCTGCTGCAGCATCCGTCCTTTTGTAATATACTGCTCATCGCTTTCCGGAAGAGGCATCGTATATCCTCCTGCCCCTGTTCCTGTAGGAATAATGGAAACTGTGTGTACCGGCCCTACATCTGGCAGCACATGGAATAAAATCGCATGGCCTGCCTCATGGAATGCCGTAATCTTTCGGTCTTTCTCAGACATCACACGGCTCTTCTTCTCTGTTCCGATTCCAACCTTGATAAAGGCCCTGTCAATATCACTCTGTACCAGATATTTTCTGCCTTTCTTGGCAGCATGAATCGCTGCCTCGTTCATCAGGTTCTCCAGATCTGCCCCAGTGAAGCCGGAGGTAGTCTGGGCTACCCGGTGAAGATCCACATCCTCTCCTAACGGCTTCGTCCTGGTGTGAACGGCCAGAATCTCCTCCCGGCCCTTCACATCCGGCCTTCCCACTACAACTCTGCGGTCAAAACGGCCCGGCCTTAAAATAGCCGGATCCAGAATATCCACCCGGTTCGTAGCCGCCATCACAATGATTCCCTCATTGACGCCGAAGCCATCCATCTCCACCAGAAGCTGATTTAAGGTCTGCTCCCTCTCATCATGGCCGCCTCCCATACCAGTTCCTCTCTGGCGGGCTACCGCGTCAATCTCGTCGATAAATACAATACAGGGCGCGTTTTTCTTAGCCTCCTCAAACATATCGCGGACACGGGACGCGCCCACGCCCACATACATTTCTACAAAGTCCGATCCGGAAATGGAGAAAAAGGGGACTTTGGCTTCCCCGGCCACCGCCTTGGCAAGCAAGGTTTTTCCTGTTCCGGGAGGACCCACCAGAATAACTCCCTTAGGGATTCTGGCTCCCACTCCCGTATACTTCTGAGGATCCTTCAGGAAGTCTACAATTTCCTCCAACTCCTCTTTTTCCTCATTTAAGCCTGCCACATTTGTAAAATTCACCTTGCTGTCGCGGCTCATCCTGGCACGGCTTCTGCCAAAATTCATCATTTTGGCATTGCCTCCGCCGGCATTTCTCAGATTCATGAACATGAAAAATGCAGCCAGAAGTCCCGCGGAAAGAAGAATAGGAAGAATGATGGTCAGAGCATAATTTTCCTTCGGTATCTCCCCCACCTCATATGGAATCCCCTCGTCTCTGAACTCCTCTGCAAAATCAGAAACATTCAGAACGTGAACCTCCTCCAGATCTCCTGATTTCAGCCAGAGCTGAAGCTGTCCCGTGCTGTTCTCTGCATCAGGACGGATTCGCGCCTTGGTAATCGTCCCGTTTTCCAGAGCCACATAGACGTCCTGCTCTGTCATGGCAGGCGCCGTCAGCGGATTGTTGGGCGATCTCATCCACATCACAACAAGCATCGTCAATGCCAGTATCAGGAGGAAAAATCCCCCCATTGGCTGTCGCTGTTTCAACGGTCTTCCTCCTTATACTTCCACCACACCAATGTACGGCAGATTTCTATATTTCTGATCATAATCCAGTCCGTAGCCAACTACAAACTCATCCGGAATAGTAAAACAGGTGTATTTTACCTGAACCTGCTTCTTCACTCTGCGTTCCGGCTTATCTAACAGAGTACACAGCTCAATGCTCTTCGGATTGCGCTGCTTTAATACCTCGATCAGGTAAGCCAGCGTACGGCCGGAGTCGATGATATCCTCTACAATAATAACTTCCTTTCCCTCAAGCGGCTCATCCAGATCCTTGACAATCTTCACAATGCCGCTGGACTCTGTACCGGATCCATAGCTGGATACAGACATGAAATCCAGGGAAACCGGCAGATCAAGGCGTTTTGCCAGCTCACAGGTAAAAAATACTCCGCCCTTTAAAATGCAGATCAGGTGGACCGGACGTCCTGCATAGTCTCTGTTAATCTGAGCAGCCACCTCGCTGATTCTTTTATTTACTTCCTCTTCTGTTAATAAAATACGGATATTGTCAGCCACAGTTAATACCTCCATCTACTTGTACTTTTAAAATTTTCTTTGTTTCCTCCGTTACCTTGTAATACTCGCTGATACGTCCTCCTATCACCCATAAAACATGGCTTCCTTCGGCCAGAAGCGGAATACGCCCCCGCTCCTCTCTGGGGAGCTTTTCATCGATAAACAAGGATTTCAGGCTTTTCCTGCCTCCCCCTTTCAGGGTAATGTAATCTCCTGGAAGACGGTATCTGACAGATAACGTATCTTTTATTCTATCATAGTCAAACCATTTCGTATACAGGTTTTTGGGAATTTCACCCTGGTTTTCCCTGTCAGATACCTCCATCAAAAGAACCGGAAGTTCTGCTTCTGTTCCTTGTTTTTTCAGATCCGGCTGACCTTTGGCGAGAATCAGCCTGTTATAAATGCGCTCTGCCCTAAGTTCTCCCGGCAGATCTGCCCCTGCCCCAGTTCTCCCTTCCAAAAGCGCCAGAATGGATTCAATATGACCGGACGTAATGTCTCTGAGGGGCCACTGCTTCTGCTTAAAAACAGCCCGTACCACATAGGACGCCTCGATATGAGTGAGCGCAAGAAGGCCTGAAACAGAAAACACCGCCTGGTCTGCCTTTTGTTCTCCCTCCAGAAGTATTTCCAGCATATGCTCCGCCCTCTCTGAAAAAAAGCGATCTGCCTCCCCTATCAACTCTCCCGCCCTTATAATATGCTCCACTGCTCCCTGGTTAATTTCCTGAACTGCCATGGGCATCAGCTGGTTTCTGATTTTGTTTCTGGCATAATCACTTTCCAGATTCGTAGAATCAGTCACAAAGGAAAGACCTTTTTCCTCCAGATATTCCAGAATCTCTCTTCGCGTCACACAGAGGAGAGGCCGGATAATCTTGTCCCGCACCGGAGGGATTCCGGACAGTCCTCTCAGGCCGCTGCCCCGGAACAGCTGGTAAAGAATCGTCTCTGCACTGTCATCTCCATGGTGAGCCACCGCGATTTTAATGACTGCCGCCTGTCCTTCCCCGTCAGTTCCTGCACTGCCTGTCCTGTGCGTTTCTTCTCTCCATCTCTCTGCCTCATTTGAAAAGGCCCTGTAGCGCAGGTTTCGGCCTGCCTCCTCCTCAGATATCCGTTTTTTCTCTGCCTCCTCCTTCACATTCACAGATACCAGCCGGAAGGGGACTCCCAGCTGGAAACACAGCTTTTCCGAAAACTCCGCATCTCTGTCAGCCTCTTCCCCTCGAAGACCGTGGTGAACATGCACGGCTCTCAGCTCCAGCCTGCATTCCACTCTGAGATCTGCAAGCAGCTTCAGCAGACACACAGAATCTGCTCCGCCGGACAGGCCAATCACCACTCTCTGTCCCGGTTCCAGCATATTGTAAGTTCTGGCATAGGACAGCACCTTTTCCCTCAGATCCATTGCCTATTTCCTCCTCTGTATCTCTTCCCTCACGGATATTTCCGCCTGTTGTCCCGTCCGCTTCCTCAGCGGACGTTTCCCACCTGACTCTATTTCTCAAAAATGCCGCCTACCAGCACCGTCATATCATCTGCAGGCTCCTCTGAAAAGGACAGAGCAAAGCTTAAAATCTCATCTGCCATGTCCTGAGGATTCCCTGTCTCCAGCTCTTCCAGATACTGGCGAAAGGTTTCCTCCTTTTCCTCCCCCGGAAGAGCCTCCAGCACGCCGTCACTGACCATAATCACCCTGTCATTATCCCATAGCTTCCTAGAGATAAGGGCCGGCTCTACAGGGTTCATGACACCCATCGGCACGCTGCCTGTCTCTATCATCTCTACACCCTCTCTCCCTATGAGAAAGGTTCCCACTGCTCCCAGCTTCATGCTTTCCAGAACTCCTGTGCACAGATCGATACAGCACAGATCAAGGGTAGCGGGATTCTGCTCCATTCCGGCCAGCAGAAGCACCGTATTCACAAGCTTTAATGCTGCCCTGGCAGAAAATCCTGTTTCCAGGAGCTGTTCTGTCAGCTCTACCACCCTGGCGCTGTCAGCCAGAGCTGCAGCTCCGCTTCCCATACCATCTGACAGACTCATAATCACCTGATGGGGCAGCCCTTCGCTGAACGTAAAGCTGTCCCCGGAAATCACCTCGCCGCCCCGCACAGCTCTTGCCACTCCATGGATCATCTGGTATTTCCCTTCTTCCACAAAGCGGAACGTATCTGTTCTTTTCGTAACAATGCTTTTTGTATCCCTGGAAACACTCCACCGGCGGCCTCCTGCCGCTCTGGACAGGATATCTGAGGCGTCTCTGGATGTAACACACTTTCCTCCCATAGTCCTCATGGTCAGATATGCCTCCTTCTGATCGTTTTCATACTCCAGCATCAGCATATTTTCTACCTTCATATGGTGACGGCGAAACAGATACCGGACCGAATCTTCATATCCAGATGTCACATCCATGGCCCGTTCCATCTGTCCGGAAAATTCCTCTAAAATAGACGCCATTTCCCGAAACTGTACAATTACCGCATCTCTGCTTTCCAGAAATCTGTTTTTCCAGGTGAGATTCATGGTAGCCCGTCCCAGATTTCTGTTCAGCTGGTTCAAATACTCCTCCTGCCTGCGGCAGGATTCGTTAAACAGGCGGGGCATGTCCTCCCCATCCACTCTGCCCTTCTGCTCAAAGGCGCGGAGCAGGTAGTACAGATAATAACTTCCTTCTTTTTTTCCTGTCTCATACAGATTGCAGCGGCTGCATCCGCCGCATACCATGGAAGCCGCCGTCTGCATGGCTGCCAGTCCCTCGTCAAAACTCAGCCGTCTTCCGGCTCCTGCCTCATCGGTAAATGCCCTGGCAAGTCCGCTCAGAGAACAGGCCATTTCCCTCAGCCGCTTCGCTGTATAGACATTTACCTCCGCCATATCTCTATGTAATTTCTTTCCAATCATAAAAATCCCTCCTGACCTGCGTGAACATAATTATATACAGGCCGGAGGGAAATATTTGTCAAATCCGGGACAGTTTCCAAAAAATTTTCCGACAGGTTTCCCCGTTATTTTTCCGGTTTTAAAAGAATTTCATCTTTATTCACCAGTCCCAGCTTTTCCTTCGCAACTTTCTCAATATATTCTTTTGTCTGAACGTAGATCCGGTATTCCTCCAGCTCCTTCGCCCGCTGCTCTTCCTCAGTCTTCTGCTTCTGGAGCTGCTCTTCTTTGAGCCGGTACTGCAGATCCTTTTCCTTCATGGTAATGCCGCTTAAATGGACTGTAACAGCCAGGCTCAGCACTACCATGGTAATTCCCATCAGCGCCAGACGGTTGGCTGCTTTTTCTTTCTTCTTTTTTCCAGCCATTCTATCCTGTCTGCGCATATGGCCATCTCCTTTTTTGTGTTTACTTCTCTTTCATTTTAAAATATTTCTTTAACTTTTTCAATAGGGTGAACAGAAGATGGCTGGCTGTTTTGTCATAAAAAATCATTCCAACCAGCACAGAGGCAATCATATAGATCCGCATCTCCCCTTCATTCCTGCTGCGGAGCAGAAAAAAGACAGAAAGTCCGGCTCCCAGCCAGTAAGCAAGGTCTTCCAGGCCTGTCCAAATAGGAGTATGGCGGATAAACAGGCGGAACAGACGAAGGCCATCGTAGACCATCATCAGTACCATTCCTGCCGTTAAAGCGGCTGCTATACAGGACAGCTCTGTATATATTGTATCCATACAGGCCGCCTACTTAAACAATCTGGTAAACAAGGATTCTCCCTGCTTCCTGTGGGCCTCGTTTGAAGAGTAAACCAGGCTGTCCACTGTTCCCTCTATATCCACCTCTCCCTTTTCCAGGGTCAGGCGGCTCACATGAAGCCCCTTTCCCTTGACTGTCAGAAGCCCCATATCTGTATCCAACACAATCTGGTTTTCATCGAAAGCCACAACATCCTGAATTCCTGTAACGCTTCCCTCCCCCCGGTTCATCAAATCCAGGCGGTGAGGACGGCGGCTTATCTTTTCTTCCATGCAAAAAACCTCCTGACATATTAAACTATTGTTAAATATATTAGGAGGTTTGTCTCTTTATGATATAAATAGTGGTAAAGTTTTCCGCACTGCCGACGACATTTTTCAGTGAATCAAATGTGGAAACATCTCTTACAGATACTCAAACATCTCTTTCGCATCTTCCTTGCGGATGGTTTCCTGTACGCTTGTAATACGCACCTTGACAGATTTGTTGCCAAAAGCAATCTCTATCACATCTCCGACCTTCACTTCTGCACTGGCTCTCGCCACTTTATCATTAAGCATCACACGGCCGCTGTCGCAGGCTTCATTAGCTACTGTTCTTCTCTTAATGATGCGGGATACCTTCAGGTACTTGTCCAGACGCATATCATTATCTCCTTTTAATTGGTAAATTCCCCCTGGAATGCTTTTCGCATTCCAGGGGGAATTTTATTTTGTATGTTTCGAACTGCAAAAATCTTTCCGGTTTCTGAAACCTTCAAAAATTTATCTGATCTCTTGTGATTATGCGTTTACCATATCCTTTAAAGCTTTTCCAGCCTTAAACTTTGGTGTCTTGGAAGCTGCGATAGGCATAGTCTCGC
>Kit_p2__coassemble_2742_pt1 | contig 9760 bp, 7 predicted proteins | sample Kit_p2__metabat2_high_PE_038 | metagenome-assembled genome bin Kit_p2 | reverse complement strand
AAAAACCAGAAGAAGAGGAAACGCAGGCTCTCTCTTCTCCTGATCAACTATTATTCATTAGAAGGAGAGGTAGAGGATCCTTACTACCTCTCTGTGCGGATTGCAATAGAGAGAAGGGCGGCAGAGCTCGGCTACAGGCTTGTCAGTATTTCAGAAAAGGATGAATTCCGTGTAGCAGGCATTGACGGAGTCATCTGCCTGGGCACCTTCGGAAAAGAGGAACTGAAGCGGATTGATGAGATGGAGCGGCCGACCATCTTTGTGGACAGCAATCCTGATTATGACAAATACGATTCCATCGTCTTTGACCTGCGCAGGGAAACGAGAAGAATTCTTGATTATCTGTGGGAAAAAGGACACAGGAGAATTGGATTTATCGGTGGAAATGATGCGGAAGGAACGGCGGACTGGGGAAAAACAGACAACAGAACTCTGGAGTACCGGGCTTTTGTGGAGGAAAAGAAGGCAAGGCATGAGGGCTATGAGAGGATAGGAGCCTTTACCTCCCGGATGGGCTTTCGTCTGATGAATGAGCTGATGACTCTGCCGGAGCCTCCTACAGCCGTTTTCGTAGCCAATGATTCTCTGGCAGTAGGCTGTCTGAATGCTATCAGCCGTGCAGGAAAGCGCTGTCCGGAGGATTTCAGCATTGTAGGCTTTAATGATATTCCCACAGCGAAATACATGGTTCCGCCGCTTACGACCATGCGCCTGTATATGGATTTTATGGGGGAGAGAGCTGTGGATATGATAAGCGACCGAATCCTGACAAAGCGAGAACTGCCGGTTCAGGTGACACTTCCTGCCAAACTGATGATCCGAGAAAGTGTAAAGGATCTGACAGTCAGTTCGTCATTATAACGAAAAATCTGTCTGCATTTTGTACGGTGTGACGTGGAAAATACAGCAGAAGTTTTATATACTGGATGCATCTGAGTACTGAAATCATTGATAGAGAGGGAGAAACCATATGTCAACAGTTAAATTAGAACATATCTGTAAAAAATATCCTAACGGCTTTGAGGCTGTAAAGGACTTTAACCTGGAGATTGGCGATAAGGAGTTTATCATTTTCGTTGGCCCGTCCGGCTGCGGAAAGTCCACCACTCTGCGTATGGTGGCAGGACTGGAAGATATCTCCGGCGGAGACCTGTACATCGACGGAAAGAGAATGAATGATGTGGAACCGAAGGACAGAGATATTGCCATGGTATTCCAGAACTACGCTCTGTATCCTCACATGACTGTATATGAGAACATGGCGTTCGGATTAAAAATCAGAAAGGTTCCGAAGGACGAGATTGACAGAAAAGTACATGAGGCTGCCAAGATTCTGGATCTGGAGCACCTGCTTGACAGAAAGCCGAAGGCTTTATCAGGCGGTCAGAGACAGCGTGTAGCCATGGGACGTGCCATTGTAAGAAATCCGAAGGTATTCCTGATGGATGAGCCGCTGTCTAACCTGGATGCAAAGCTGAGAGGCCAGATGCGTATTGAGATTTCCAAGCTTCATCAGAAGTTAGGCACAACCATTATCTATGTTACTCACGACCAGACAGAGGCCATGACTCTGGGAACCAGAATCGTCGTTATGAAGGACGGCGTAGTACAGCAGGTGGATACACCGGAGAATCTGTACGATAAGCCAGGTAATAAGTTTGTAGCAGGCTTTATCGGAGCGCCTCAGATGAACATGGTAGACGCAGATGTAAAAGAGGATGCAGAGGGCGTACACTTTGTATTCTGCGGACAGAGCATTAAGCTGGATGAGAAGAGAGCGGCTGTTTTAAAGGAGAAGGGATACATTGGAAAGAAGGTTACGCTGGGAATCCGTCCGGAGGATCTTCACGATGAGTCTGATATTGAGCGAGGAAATAAGGATGCCTGCCTGAACGCGACAATCCGTGTCTATGAGATGCTGGGAGCAGAAACTTTCCTGTACTTTGATATGGATACTGCTACCTGGACAGCCAGAGTGAATCCATCTGTCCATGTAAAGCCAGGTGAGACAATTAAGTTGTACATGGATACAGAAAAAATCCACGCATTTGACACTGAGACAGAGAATGCAATTTTCAATTAATTTCAGAGCCGTCTGAGCGAAAGATTGAGACGGCGAAAACGGGGGAGGATGCTGCCGGGGCAGTATCCTCTTTTCCGCTTATAGAGACAGGAGAGCGGTTAGGAGGAAACAGTTTGATACCGAAAAAAGCGCTGAAACATATGCTGGAAGAAATCAGGAGGGCGTCTGGACTTTCCCTTGCCCTGTTTGGGCCGGGAGGAGAAATCCTGGCTTTTTCAGAGGGAGAGACGAAGCTTTTTGATGAGCTGGTGAAGGAAAAGCTTACTTCTGATGTCTGCCGGGAGTATGTAAGGGCCATGGCAGAGGGAGAAGAGCGTGAAAAACAGAGGGGAAATATCTCATTTCTCAAACTAGGAGAGGAGAGAGGAGACTCTTTTGTTCTGGCAGGAGCCGGGCAGGGGGATGTTCCGACCTGCCTGCGTCTGTCTGCCCTTTCTCTAGGAGCTTTTTCTAGGAAGGAGGACTCCTGTGATCGGGGCAGTTTCTTTCGGCGTTTAATTCTCGGGATGCTTCTTCCTAAGGAGATACCGGAACAGGCCAGACAGCTTCGCTTAGACAGCGGAGCCAGGCGGGCGGTATTTCTGGTAAAGGTGAAGGAGGACAGCCGTGACACAATTCTGGACATTCTTCGTCCTCTCTATGGTGAACCGGCCGGAGGAGTGCTGTTTAAGGCAGAGCCGGGAGCTTATGTGTATGTCAGAACGCTGAGAGATAGGGAGGATACAGATCGGCTGGAAGAGATAGGCAGAAACATGATTGATGTCATCAACACGGAGGGAATGCAGGATGCCTACCTTTCATTCGGGACTCCGACTGGAGATTTGAGCCTTCTTTCACGCTCGTATGAGGAAGCCTGGACAGCTATGAAAGCCGGACGCATTTTTTTCCAGGAAAAGCATGTGATTTCCTATGACCGACTGGGAATCGGAAGACTCATTTACAGCCTTCCCATGGCCCTGTGCAGACAGTTTCTGAGGGAAGTCTTTGCCCTGGCAGATCCAAGAGAGCTGGACGAGGAGGCTTTGACCACGATACGCCAGTTTTTTGACGATTCGCTGAATGTGGCGGAGACGGCCAGACATCTATACATCCACAGAAATACATTGGTGTATCGTCTGGACAAGCTTCAGAAAAGCCTGGGACTCAACATCAGAAATTTTGACGACGCCATGATGCTGCGGCTGGGGCTGATGGTCTATGAGTATGTGAGAGAAAAGGAACAGGAAGAGGAAAAGGAGAGAAGAAGCGATGGTAGATCGGATGTTCAATACAGACAATAATTTCTGGCAGGCAGTGGGAAAAGCAGGAGATTTGATTGCCCTGACCTTTCTCACGGTCCTGTGCTCGCTTCCGCTGATCACGGCAGGGGCCGCTGTCAGTGCCATGCATTATGTGTGTTTTAAAATGCTGGAGCATGACAATGAGGGAATTATTAAAAACTTTTTCCACAGCTTCCGGCAGAATTTGTTTCAGGGGGCAGTCATTTCAGTTATCATGGGAGCCGCCGGTTTTCTGCTCTGGTATGACGGCTGGTTTTTAACGAATTATTTTGCCGCTCAGAGCGGGGGAGCGCTGCTCTATGTCGGCTGGGCTGTCTATATTTACCTGATTTTTTTCTATCTGGTACTTTTACTGTATGTATTTCCGCTTCAGGCCAGATTTTATAATCCCCTGGCAGTAACATTCAAAAATGCAGTGATAGCAGGATTTAAAAATCTTCCCAAGACGCTTATGATGCTTGCCGGAGACGGCTGTATGGTAATTTTAATCATTCTGTGCTTTAAACATGTGCCTCAGATTGCATTCCTGCCTCTTTTGACAGCTCTGCCCCTGTGCGTCTGGTATCACAGCTGGGTGCTGAGAGATCTTCTGGGGCTGGTTCCAGGAAAGTTAGATTTGCCTGTATCAGATGACGAGGCAGAGAGGAGGGGGGAATAACATGAGTGATTCAGCGGCAGAGCAGTATAAAAAAGCGAGAAAGGCGGGGATTAAGGCCTTCCGGGAAGCGGGAGGAAAAGGCAGATATCCTTATCTGACTGCGCTGGACGAAATCCTTCTCCACACGAAAACAGCAGGAAAGGAAGAACTGGGAACCTTTGAAATTCCCTTGTCCAGAGTGACGGGAACGAAGACAGCTGCTCGTTCAGAGAGCTTTGCCTGGAATTTTATGCCTCTTCTTCAGGAAAAGACAGAGTTTTCCGGAAAATGGGAGAGGCTTTATGAGGCACAGCTTCAGGAGGGAATTCGGGAACCGGTAAAGGTGTATGAATATATGCACCATTTTTATGTGCGGGAAGGCAATAAGCGGGTCAGCGTGATGAAATATGTGGGAGCTGTTAAGATTACAGCTGACATCATCAGGATTTTTCCTAAGCGGGATGGGAAGAAGGCGTCAGAAGCCTTTTATCAGTATGCGGCCTTTAACAGAGTCACTGGGCTGTTTGAGCTTCTGTTTTCTGAGCCGGAAGACTATCAGAAGCTGGCCTCCTGGTTTGGAGAGGGGCTGACAGAGCGGTGGCAGGAGGAAAAAATCCAGGAGCTGAGAGCGGCCTTTGGAAGATTCTGCAGCTGCTATGAGAAAAAGGCAGGGCCGGACAGTCTGACGGAGGAGAGCGACGCCTTTTTTGTATACCTGGAGGTATTCGGCTATCAGGGACTTCTCACAGACAGCGACAGTCAGATCAGAGAGCGAATGGAACGGGCCTGGGAAGAATTAAAGCTGGCCAAACAGAAGCAGAAGGTGGCTCTGATTGAGGAACATGAGGAGCCGGAAAGAGATAAAAACAGCTTGTTCAGTTTCCGGCACGGAGGAGAGAAACAGCCTCTCAGGATTGCTTTTCTCAACGGAAAGGATTCCAGAACCTCTGCCTGGGCCTATGGCCATCGGCTGGGCTGGCAGGCATTAAAGGCAGAATATGGAAGCCAGGTAAAAATTTCTGTTTACAATCACTGTGATACGGCAGAGGCTACCAGGGATGCCCTGGCCAAGGCAGTGCTGCAGAAAAACGATATTATTTTTACCACAGCAGGGCAGATGCGGGCACAGGCATTGGAAACGGCAGTCAACCATCCGGAAATCAAATTTTTAAACTGCTCTGTCAATGCTTCCTACCGCTCGATCCGAAGCTACTATGCCAGAATGTATGAGGCAAAATTTATTCTGGGAATGACGGCTGCCTCCCTCTGTGAGGACGGCCGGATCGCCTACATTGCCGATTATCCGGTATATGGAGCAGTGGCGAATATCAATGCCTTCGCCATAGGCGCCCAGATGGTCAGGCCGAATGTGAAAATTTATCTGAAATGGTCTAATCTTAAAAATACTGACTGGAAAAAGGAAATCAAAAAGGCAGGATTTACCATGGTATCAGGACCTGATTTGAAGCTTCCATCAGAGGAAAACCGCCTGTTCGGTCTGTTTTGGTACAACCGGAAAAAGGGAGATTACGAGAATCTGGCCATGCCATTGATTGACTGGGGTAGGTATTACAGTCTTATTACAGAATCGGTAATGGACGGCAGTTTTAATTCCAGGGAATTTACAAAAACAGGTCAGGCTGTCAATTACTTTCTTGGAATGTCAGCTAAGATAGTAAATGTGATTTTTTCCTCCCGTGTTCCTTATCCGGTGAGAAAGATGGCAGCTGTGTTCGAGGAGTCGATTATTCAGGGCAGATTTTCTCCTTTTGACGGCGAAATACGGACAAAAAGGAGAAAGCTTAAGGGGGCAGACAGCGCCCCTCTGGATATGCTTCAGATTGTGAAAATGGACTGGCTCAATGATAATGTAATAGGAAAAATACCTGGGGTAGACGCTTTTAAGGAAGATGCCAGAGAACTGCTTTCTGCGCTAGGAGTAGAAGCGGCCAGGACGGAGGAGGAACCTGATGAAAATTCTGATTGTAGCTGACGAGGAGTCAAAGGCTCTTTATGATTATTATGACAGTTCACGGCTGAGGGATATTGATCTGATTCTCTCATGCGGAGATCTGAGGGCCTCCTATCTGGAGTTTCTGGTGACCATGGGCCGGGCTCCTGTCCTCTATGTCATGGGAAATCATGATGACAGGTATAAGACAAATCCCCCGGAGGGCTGCATCTGTGTGGAGGATCGGGTTTATAATTACAAGGGCCTCAGGATTGCAGGTCTGGGCGGCTGTCTGCGGTATAAGCCAGGCGGCATTTACCTGTACACAGAGGAGGAGCAGCGACGGCGGGTTCAGAAGCTGAAACGGCAGCTTCAGCGATACCATGGAGCAGACATTTTTCTTACCCATGCTCCGGCTAAGGGGCTGGGAGACGGAGAGGATTTCCCGCACCAGGGATTCCAGTGCTTTCATGAGATTCTGGATGAATTTCAGCCGAAATATCTGATTCACGGCCATCAGCATTTAAACTACGGCTCAGGCGCACGCAGACTGGCAAAAGGCGCGACCTCTGTGATTAACGGCTATGGTTCCTACACGATTGAGATTGGGCCGGAGGAGTATCCTTCAGAGTATGAAAATACAGGCTCCCTGATTTTTGATTTATATAACAGGTTAAGGCGCAGATAAAACTTGTCCAGGGGCATGTTTTATGATAGACTAAGGAGCAAAAGGGCCTGTATGGCAGGCCGGACTAGGAGGAAAGACAGCATGAGCAAAAAGCGTTCAATCGAAACGACCTGTATTCAGGGGGGATGGCATCCGAAAAATGGAGAGGCAAGAGTTCTTCCCATTTACCAGAGTACTACATTTAAATATTCTACCAGTGAACAGATGGGCCGTCTCTTTGATTTAGAGGAGAACGGTTACTTCTACACAAGACTGGCCAATCCTACCAATGACGCCGTAGCAGAGAAAATCTGTGAGATGGAGGGCGGCGCGGCGGCCATGCTGACTTCTTCTGGCCAGGCGGCGAACTTTTACTCTGTTTTTAATATCTGTTCCGCAGGAGACCATTTTATCTGCGCAGCCACTGTTTATGGAGGAACTTCCAATTTGTTTACCGTTACCATGAAAAAGATGGGAATTGAGGTGACTCTGGTGGATCCGGATTCTACAGATGAAGAATTAGACGCAGCTTTTCGCCCTAATACTAAATGTGTATTCGGCGAGTCGATTGCGAATCCGGCTTTAGTGGTATTAGACATTGAAAAATTTGCCAGAGCAGCTCACAGACATGGAGTTCCGTTAATTATAGACAATACGTTTGCAACTCCGATCAACTGCCGCCCTTTTGAATGGGGGGCAGATATCGTAACTCATTCCACTACCAAGTACATGGACGGTCATGCTATGAGCGTAGGCGGCTGTATTGTGGACAGCGGAAATTTTGATTGGGAAGCCCATAAGGATAAATTTCCTGGTCTGACGGAACCTGACGCGTCCTATCACGGCGTTGTATACACAGAAAAGTTTGGAAAGGGAGCTTACATTACCAAGGCTACAGCTCAGGTAATGAGAGATCTGGGTTCCATTCAGGCACCCATGAATGCCTTTCTTTTAAATGTAGGACTGGAGACACTGCATCTTCGCGTTCCGCGCCACTGTGAGAATGCCCTGAAGGTGGCAGAATACTTAAAGTCCAGAGAGGATGTGGCATGGGTGAACTATCCGGGTCTGGAAGGAGATCGGTATTACCAGCTGGCGCAGAAATATATGCCGAACGGAATCTGCGGCGTCATTTCCTTTGGACTGAAGGGAGGCAGAGAGGCAGCAGGCGTATTTATGGATAAGCTGAAGCTGGCTGCGATTGTGACTCACGTAGCGGATGCCCGCACCTGTGTACTGCATCCGGCCAGTCATACCCACCGCCAGCTGACGGACGAGCAGCTGACGGAGGCAGGAGTGGATCCGTCCATGATCCGTTTCAGTGTAGGAATTGAAAATGCTGACGATATTATTGAGGATATCCGCCAGGCGCTGGAGGATTAACAATCCTTTCAATAGGAGAGCAGTCAAATGAAAAAGAGAAAAAAACTGCTGCGGCTTGTATTTGGCAGAACGACCTTTGTGGTGCTGTTTCTTCTGATTCAGGTGGGAATCCTGCTGATGGGTTTTGCCTGGCTGGAAGAATATATGCTCTATTTTTACGGGGCATCTGTCATTTTAAGTGCAGTAACTCTGATTTACATTATCAGTGCAGATGAGAGTACCTCCATTAAATTGTCGTGGGTTGTCCCGATTCTTGTTTTTCCTGTATTCGGCACACTGTTTTATCTGTTTGTGAGACTCCAGATTGGCACGAAGCTGATCGGTCACAGGATTCGGATGACATCTGCTGAGACGGCGCCGTATCTGAAACAGGATACAGAGACAGCTGCGCGCTTTAATGAGATGAGTTCCAGCCAGGGAAACTTGGTGCGATATATGAACCGGTTCGCCGGCTGTCCTGTCTATCAGAATACAGCGGCACAGTATTTCTCTCTGGGAGACGATATGTTTGTGGAGATGAAGCGCCGCCTGAAGGCAGCAAAGCACTTTATTTTCATGGAGTATTTCATTGTAGAGCGGGGAGAGATGTGGAACAGTATCCTGGAGATCCTGGAGGAAAAGGTGAAGGAGGGGGTGGAGGTCCGCGTCATGTACGACGGCATGTGCTGTCTGATGCTTCTTCCGTATTCCTATCCCAAAACGCTCCAGGAAAAAGGAATTAAATGCAAAATGTTTTCCCCGATCCGTCCGGCTCTTTCTACTCATCAGAATAACCGGGATCATCGTAAAATCTGTGTCATTGACGGCCATACGGCTTTTACCGGCGGCGTGAATCTGGCGGATGAGTACATTAATAAAAAGGTGCGCTTCGGCCATTGGAAGGATACGGCTGTGATGGTGGAGGGAGATGCAGCTGTGGGCTTTACGATGATGTTCCTTCAGATGTGGGGTGTGACAGAGCAGGAGAAGGAACATTATGAACGGTATTTAAAGCCAGCAGACTATCAGCTGCCTGCGAATACAGATGCGTCCGGCTTTGTTATTCCCTATGGGGACAGCCCTCTGGATAAGGAGAATGTGGGAGAGCAGGTGTATCTGGATATTCTGGGACACGCAAAAAAATATGTCCACATTATGACTCCGTATCTGATTCTGGATGATCAGATGATCAATGCGATCCAATACTCGGCGAAGCGGGGTGTGGAAACGGTGATTATCATGCCCCATATTCCAGATAAGATGTCCGCCTATCTGCTGGCCCGCTCCTATTATGAGGAGCTTCTGACAGCCGGGGTGAGAATTTTTGAATATACGCCTGGTTTCGTCCATGGAAAGGTATTTACCTGCGATGATGAAAAAGCAGTGGTAGGTACTATCAATCTGGATTTCAGAAGTCTTTACCTGCATTTTGAGTGTGCCGCTTATTTTTATAAGCATCCAGTGGTGGCGCGGGTGGAGGACGATTATCAGAAGACCTTGGAAAAATGCCAGGAGATCACTATAGCAGACTGCAGAAACTTCCCATTTTTCAAGCGGTTTATGGGAAAAGCCCTGCGGCTGTTCGCCCCTCTGATGTAGGTTCAAACAAAAATTGCAGGCTTTGCGGCTGGCTGCGTTTTCTGGAAAGCCTCGCTATTATCGCCCAGCCTGCAGTTTTTTAATGACAGAGGACTGGCAGAAGTTTTTCAGCTACTTTAAGTGGAACGTGAAAACTTCTGCCAGTCCTTTTTGTCATTTTTTCCCTTCCGCTTGCATTTTC
>Kit_p2__coassemble_2739_pt1 | contig 9772 bp, 8 predicted proteins | sample Kit_p2__metabat2_high_PE_038 | metagenome-assembled genome bin Kit_p2 | reverse complement strand
ATTACAGATATTTAGGGGAATTGCTGGAAGAGGGGGTAGAACGGATTTCTTCCAATGAGCTGAGCGTAAGGATGAAAGTGACGGCCTCGCAGATCCGCCAGGATCTGAATAATTTCGGAGGATTTGGGCAGCAGGGTTATGGCTATAATGTAAAATATCTGTACTCAGAGATTGCCAGAATCCTCGGCATTGACAGGCAGCACAACCTGATTATTATAGGAGCAGGAAATCTGGGACAGGCCATTGCTAATTATACAAATTTTGAGCGCCGGGGTTTTCTGATCAAAGGGATGTTTGATGTAAATCCCAGACTGGTGGGCCTTGTAGTCCGCGGTGTGGAGATAAAGGGAATTGAGGATCTGGAACAGTTCATCAAGGACAACGATGTGCAGATTGCAGCTCTGACCATTCCCAAGTCCAAGGCGCCGGAAATTGCGGACCGCCTTGTAAAAGCCGGAATTAAAGCGATTTGGAATTTCGCCCATACAGATCTGGTGGTTCCCGATGACGTGGTAGTTGAGAATGTTCATCTGTCCGAGAGCCTGATGCGGCTGTCCTACCGGGTATGCAGCATGCAGGATCAGAAGGAGCGGGAAAAAAGTCAGATAAAGGGAAAAGAAGCAAAATGATAGCAGGGGTAGGAACAGATATGATAGAGATTGCACGGATCAGAAAGGCCTGTGAAAAAGAGGCTTTTTTGACGCGTGTCTATACCCAGGAAGAGTGTCGGCAGGCCGGGAATAATTATTCCCGTCTGGCCGGCACTTTTGCTGTTAAAGAGGCCGTTTCCAAGGTGCTGGGAACAGGGTTTCGAAGCTTTGGCCCCAGAGACATCGAGGTGCTGAGGGACAGCCTGGGAAAGCCCTTTGTACGTCTTTATGGGGGGGCCGGGAAGCTGGCTGGGGAGCTGGCGATTCAGCAGATTCATGTGTCCATTACAAATACGGCAGAGTATGCGGCAGCCTTTGCTGTAGGGGAGAGGGCGGATCAATAGGAGAAGGAGGAGACAGGGATGAGGCAGCTGGTAACGGGAGAACAGATGAAGGCAGTAGATCGCTATGCGATAGAGGAGGTAGGAATTCCGTCGCTGGTATTAATGGAACGGGCAGCTTTTTCTGTGGTGGAGGAGATGGAACCGGAGCTTTTCAGGGAAGATAAGATTTTGATTGCTTGTGGAACAGGAAACAACGGGGCAGATGGAGCTGCCATTGGCCGGATGCTTTTCCTGAAGGGATATCATGTCACAGTAGTTGCAGTGGGCAGGGAGGAAAGCCGCACAGAAGAGCTTAGGCTTCAGCTGGCGATTAATGAAAAGCTGGGACTTTCCGTCATGGAAGCAGGAGACTTTATTCCGGGAACCTGTCAGGTGGCGATAGACGCCCTCTTTGGGGTAGGACTTTCCCGAAATGTGGAGGGCGCTTACAGGGATATGATAGAGATGATTGAGGATATGAAGCCTCGCTTTACCGTGGCGGTCGATATTCCGTCAGGAATCCACTCTGATACAGGAAAAGTAATGGGAACTGCCCTTAAGGCCGATTTGACTGTAACTTTTGGATTTGAAAAGGTGGGACTTGCCCTGTTTCCGGGAAAGGAGTACAGCGGGCGGGTGGCAGTGAAGGATATAGGATTTCCTGTCTGCCCGGCAGAGCGCCTTCCGGGAAGGCGGTATGTGACCTGTGGGCCGGAGGATCTGGGACTGCTTCCAAAACGGAAGCCATGGTCAAACAAGGGAACCTACGGACATGTACTGATTGCCGCCGGATCCCCAGGTATGGCCGGAGCAGCCTATTTAAGCGCTCTGGCCGCCTGCCGGACAGGAGCTGGGCTTGTAAAAATTCTGACACCTGCAGAGAACAGGGAAATTCTTCAGACGCTGATTCCGGAAGCTATCCTCTCTGTCTATGACTGTTCGGAAGCGCTGGAGGAGCCAGAACAGTTTTCCAGAAGGATTGAACGGGAATGCAGCTGGGCCGATGTGGTGGTGCTGGGACCTGGACTTGGAAAAGAACCGTGGGCAGTGCGTCTGGTACAGCAGGTTCTTTTGTCTGCTTTTGTTCCGATTGTGCTGGATGCAGATGGGCTGAATATTACAGCAGAGAATCCGTCTCTGTCAGAGTATTTTACAGAAAATGTACTGGTAACACCCCATGTGGGTGAGATGGCCAGACTTTCCGGGCTGGAGATAGAGGAAATTCAGGCCGATTTGACGAAAGCGGCAGAGGATTACAGTGAAAAGTATGGGGTTATCACGGTTTTAAAGGATGCAGCTACAGTGGTAGTGAGAAAAGATGAGCCTGTTTATATTAACAGCAGCGGATGTGCAGCTATGGCCAAGGCCGGATCCGGGGACGTGCTGACAGGAGCGCTGGCAGCCTTGATTGCCATGGGCATGGACGAGGGCCAGGCGGCTGTCCTGGGCGTTTACCTTCACGGTCTGGCCGGTCAGGCGGCAGAGGAGGCTTTGGGAGAACATGGTGTGCTGGCTAGAAACCTGGCAGACAGTCTGGCTGATGTGGAGAAGGGAGCAGCAGTATGCAAAGAAAAGAAGATAATGTAACAGAAAACAGAGAAAATACCTTTGATCGGATCTGTGTCCTGGTTCATCTGGATCGGATCCGGGAAAATATGAAAGCGATGAAAGAGAGTCTTCCAAAAGGGACGAAGCTGATCGGTGTGGTAAAGGCCGATGGCTATGGATGCGGGGCAGGAGAGACGGCCCGGGCCATTGAATCCTATGCGTCAGGCTTTGCCACAGCGACAGCAGATGAAGCGTTAAGTCTGCGAAGAGAAGGGGTTGTCAAGCCTATTCTGGTTTTAGGAAGTGTATGCAGTGAACGCTTTTACGAGCTTTTAGCGGCAGATATCCGCCCGGTCATTTTTGAGGAGGAGACGGCGGCAGTGTTTTCCAGGATTGCAGCAGAAGCGGGAATCCGCGGGAAAGTCCATCTGGCGGTGGATACGGGCATGAGCCGGATTGGTTTTCAGCCGGGGAAAAAAGCACTGGAAGCAATCGGCCGGATCAGCTGTATGGAAGGAATAGAGATAGAGGGGATATTTACTCATTTTGCCAGAGCTGACGAGATTGATAAGAGGTGGGCAAAGGAGCAGTTTGAGGCATTCAGAACATTCGCTGATTCTGTTTCGAAACTTTTGGAGGAAGCAGAACCGGGCAGGAAAAAGCTGTTCTGCCACTGTTTAAACAGCGCTGGAATCGTGGATTTTCACCGAATGCCAGAAGGTTCGGAGATGGATGGAGCCAGAGCCGGAATTGCCATGTATGGTCTTTACCCTTCCGATGAGGTGGATCACAGTCGCATCCGGCTCCTGCCGGCCATGGAATTTAAGAGCCGCATTACCTATATTAAGGAAATACTGCCAGGAACATCAGTCAGCTATGGAGGAACTTTTACAGCAGAACACCCCATGAGAATTGCCACTGTCAGCGCCGGCTATGCAGACGGATATCCCAGGGGCGCGTCCGGAAAAGGAGAAGTACTGATACGGGGAAAGCGGGCCAGAATCCTGGGACGGGTCTGCATGGATCAGCTGATGGCAGATGTGACAGACATTCCCGAGGCAGAGAAGTGGGATGAGGTAACTCTTGTAGGCAGGGACGGACAGGAGGAAATTACAATGGAGGAGCTGGCCAAAGTAAGCGGCGGCTTCCACTATGAGCTTCCCTGCCTGATTGGAAAACGCGTTCCCCGCATTTATACCTGGGGGAACGAAGGACAAAATTCTTCCATATAATAGAAGGGGGAGAGAAAATAAATCTTTCCGCAGTTTTGAATACCTGCCGGGAAACAGGCAATACTAGAGGTATAAACTGAAATGACGGAGAGTGAGACAGTTGATTATAAAACGAGGAGATATTTATTACGCTGATTTGCGCCCGGTGGTGGGATCTGAGCAGGGAGGCGTCCGCCCGGTGCTGATTATACAGAATGATATTGGAAATAAGCACAGTCCAACTGTGATCTGCGCGGCCATTACCTCTAAGATGAACAAGGCGAAGCTTCCCACCCATGTGGAGCTGGACACCAGACGGTGCGGTATGGTGAGGAATTCTGTGATTCTTTTAGAGCAGCTGCGCACGATTGATAAACAGAGACTGAGAGAGAGGATCTGCCACATTGATGAGGAACTGCTGGGACAGGTGAATCAGGCTCTGATGGTCAGCCTTGAGCTTTAAAGTGAAAATGGCATTTGGCAGCAGGAAAATACATACACTGCCAGGCTGTTAAGGTTGACGAAAGCAGAATAGGATGGTATAGTGGCAGAATGGAGGCAGAGTTCCAGATATTCTGCCTTTTTACTTTACGAAAAAAGAGAACAAAGGAGAGAATTTTTAATTATGGACGATGGGTATTGGCCCTTAAGCATTTTGATTTTTGCGGCATTTATTCTTCTGGATGCAGTTTTATATGGATTTGGAGCTGCTATCCAGCACTTGAATTCTGGAACGCTGGAGAAAGAAGCTCAGGAGGGAAACAGGAAGGCAGAGAGACTTTTGGCGGTAATCAGCCAGCCGGCAGAATTTATCGGTACCGTTCAGATTGTAACAAATTTAATCGGTCTGATTTCAGGAGCCGTGGTTCTGAAAGAGGCCGGGGCGCTGTTGGAAATGCTGGTACATAGAACCGGTGAGACGGGACAGGGACTTTCCCTGATTCTGGCTACAGCGGCAGCGGCAGTCATGCTGCTGGCAGCTCTTATCAGCCTTGGAATCGTAGTGCCGAAGCGATGTGCTTCCAAGCACCCGGAGAAGTGGGCTTACCGATATGCAGGCGTATCCTCTGTGATTGTGACTCTGTTTAAGCCATTTGCCTGGCTGGTATCCGGACTGTCCTGGCTGCTGCTGAAGCCTCTTGGAATCGGGCTTCACGATAAGAACGACAGCGTGACAGAGGAGGACATTATGCTGATGGTCAATGAGGGCCATGAGCAGGGAGTTCTGGAGGCCGGCGAAGCTGAGATGATTACAAATATTGTAGGGCTGGGAGACAAGGATGCCGGCGATATTATGACCAGAAGAAAGCAGATCGTGGCACTCTGTGTTTCCATGACGCTTAAAGAAGCCGTTGCCTATATTCTCACAGAGGGAAGCAATTCCAGATTTCCGGTGTATGATGAAGATATCGACGATATCAAGGGAATTCTCCATCTTCGTGATACGCTGTCCTGTGCTCAGAAGGAAGAAAATCTGGACAAGCGTCTGGATGAAGTAGATGGCCTTTTGAGAACGCCTCATTTCATTCCTGAAACCCGTAATATCAACCTTCTGTTTCAGGAAATGCAGTCTCAGAAGATTCACATGGAGATAGTGGTGGATGAGTACGGCCAGACGGCGGGAATTGTTACCATGGAGGATATTCTGGAGGAGATAGTAGGAAATATTTTAGACGAGTACGATGAGGATGAGGAACTGATTTCCAGAAAAGCTGACGGAAGTCTGATCTTTGACGGCCTAACGCCCCTTGAGGATGTGGGAAAAGAGCTGGATATTGAGTTTGAGGAGGAGGATTACGAAAACTTCGACACCTTGAACGGATTTTTGATTTCCAGGTTAAACCGCGTTCCCAGAGAGGGAGAGACACCGGAGGTGACATACGGAAGCTATCTGTTCCAGGTCATTTCTGTAGAAAATAAAGTGATTCATACAGTGAGAGCTGTCCGCAGCCGGGGAGAAATAGAAAAACCGGGCGAAGACAGCTAGGGGAGAGAGCAGCAGAAATTTATGGAAAAAGGAATTTTTTATGATGTAAAGATGATGGCCAGAGACGGGATTTTCCTGAAAAAGGCAGTACGGATTGCGCTTCCTGTGGCTATGCAGGGAATGTTAAACACCATTGTCAATCTGGTGGATACGATGATGATAGGCTCTCTGGGAGCTACTGCTATAGCGGCAGTCGGACTGGCCAACAAGGTATTCTTCGTATTCACTCTTCTGGTATTCGGAATTGTCAGCGGATCTGGTGTGCTGGCAGCCCAGTACTGGGGAAACGGAGATATTAAAAATATAAAAAAGGTAGTAGGACTGGCGCTGTCTCTGGCAGTCGCTGCGTCCATCGCCTTTCTCGTACCAGCTGTAGTCTGCCCAGAAGCAGTGATGCGTATTTTTACTGCCAGTGAGGACGCTATTCAGGTAGGAGCCGGATATCTGACGATTGTGGCTCTTTCCTATCCTGCCACAGCTGTCAGCAATACCTTTGTAGCCATGCTGAGAGCGACAGGACGGGTAAAAGCCCCGGTAGTAATCAGCAGCTGCACGATTTTTATCAATATTTTCTTTAACTACACATTTATTTATGGAAACTTCGGCGCTCCGGCCATGGGAGCGGCAGGAGCGGCTCTGGCTACCCTGATCGCCAGACTGGTGGAGGCGCTGTCCATTATTCTGGTAGTTTATCTGGGAAAGGCTCCCGTAGCCGCTAAATTTAAGGAAATGTTCGGCTATTCCAGGGAATTTCTTGTTCAGTTTTTCAGCACTACAACCCCGGTAATTGCCAACGAGCTTATCTGGGGTCTGGGAACGACTCTGTACTCTCTGGCCTACGGTCGAATGGGCAATGATGCGGTGGCAGCTATTACAATTGCCACAACAATCCAGGATATTGTCACAGTTCTGTTCCAGGGGCTGAGTGCGGCTACTGCCGTAATTATGGGAAATGAGATGGGAGCGGGAAAGCTGAAGCGGGCAGAGCGGTATGCGAAGAATTTCCTGATTCTTCAGTTTATTGTCACGATTCTGGGCGCAGTTTTCTGTGTGGCGATCCGGTGGCAGATTATCGGCGTGTACAATATTACGCCGGAGATTGCAGAAAGCGTCAGCCGCTGTATCATTGTGTTTGCCCTGTTTATGCCGTTTAAAATGTTCAACTACGTTATGGTAGTAGGAATTCTGAGAAGCGGCGGAGACACGAAAATGTGTCTTCTGTTAGACTGCTCCGGCGTATGGCTTATCGGTGTGCCGATGGCATTTTTAGGCGGCCTGTTTTTCAAGTTCCCGATTGATATCGTTTACGCTATGGTTATGCTGGAGGAAGTTTACAAGGCTGTGTTCGGTTATTGGAGATACAGACAGAAAAAATGGCTGCGGAATCTGGCGGCAGAGCTGTAGGCTGGGCGATTCTCCTGTTTAATACTTGCCAAGCTCTGGGTTTAGTGATAGAATAGCGTCAGTGTACAAGGGGGCAATATGCCTTTGCAGGTATTCTGTAAAATAAAGAATATGATGGAAAAAGAGGAGCATTACTATGTCAGGACATTCAAAATTTGCCAATATTAAACACAAAAAAGAGAAGAACGATGCGGCGAAGGGAAAGATTTTTACTGTCATCGGACGTGAAATTGCAGTTGCAGTAAAGGAAGGCGGAGCTGATCCGGCTAACAACAGCCGTCTGCGCGATGTAATCGCCAAGGCAAAGGCCAACAATATGCCGAACGATACCATTGACAGGGGAATTAAGAAGGCAGCTGGAGATGCTAACTCCGTTAATTACGAGGAGCTTACCTACGAGGGTTACGGCCCGAACGGAGTAGCTGTGATTGTAACGGCTCTGACAGATAATAAGAACCGTACTGCAGCCAACGTAAGAAGTGCGTTTACAAAGGGCGGCGGAAACATTGGAACACAGGGAAGCGTTTCCTTTATGTTCGATAAAAAGGGACAGATTATTATTGACAAGGAGGAGTGCGAACTGGATGCAGACACTCTGATGATGGAGGCCTTAGACGCAGGCGCAGAGGATTTCGCGGAGGAAGAGGACAGCTATGAGATCATTACTTCCCCAGAGGATTTTTCCACAGTGCGCGAGGCTCTGGAAGCTAAGAACATCCCGATGCTGGAGGCTGAGGTGACGATGATTCCTCAGACATGGGTAGAGCTTACTGATGAAGAGTCCATCAAGAAGATGAACCGTCTTCTGGATCTTCTGGATGCTGACGATGACGTACAGGCTACCTACCACAACTGGGACGAATAAAGCGAGTGAAACCGAGCGCTGCCCGGACGCAGCAAAGAGGAGTCCAGGATTCCCGATGCGCTGCTTGCAGCAGCATTTTTAGAAGATCCCAAGCAAGACCTGTAAGGCCTTGCGCAGGGATACAGACGAGAGATAAGAAATATAGCATAGAATAAAAGGATTTTAAAGAAAAACTCCTTCCTGAACATTGTGATGATGTTCGGGAAGGAGTTTTTTTGCTATGCCATAGGAGATGGCATCCTATGACATAATATCAGCGGTTATAGTGATAGCTGTCTAACAGCTGGTTTTTCATGTGCCAGAGCTCATTGGACAGATCCACATGAACCTCGTGAGGGTTGATCAGACGCCTGGATTCATCCCACAGAGTGTCCAGCTCCTGACGGCAGTATTCACGGATTTCCATAACCTTCGGAGACTGGTAAACACAGATTCCATCTTTGAAGACAGGAACCAGCAGCTCTCTCATCTCATAGGAGCCTGGAGCCAGATGGGTCTTCTTCCAGGTTTCGATTGGATCGAAGAGCAGAAGGGATTTATTCTCATCATAAACTTCGCCTGCCAGACAGATGAGATCAGCGATAATCTTGTGGTTCTCCTTATCATAAATTCTGTAGATGGTCTTATTTCCAGGATTTGTTACCTTTTCTGTGTTCTCAGAAAGCTTAATTTTAGGAATGAATTTTCCTGTGTCCCGATCCAGAACTGCTGCCAGCTTGTAAACTCCGCCGAAGGATGGACAGTCTTTTGAGGTAATCAGGTTCGTTCCCACGCCCCAGGAGTTGATGGCAGCACCCTGGATTTTCAGACTGTCAATCAGGTACTCATCCAGATCGTTGGATGCGGAAATAATGGCGTCTGTAAATCCGGCTGCATCCAGCATGGCCTTGGCTTTTTTAGACAGATAGGCCAGATCGCCGCTGTCTAAGCGGATACCGTAGCCTTTTAAAGGAATACCGGCTTCGCGCATTTCTGTAAACACACGGATTGCGTTTGGAATACCAGAGTTTAAGGTGTCATAGGTATCTACCAGGAGAATGCAGGCAGTAGGGTAGAGTTTTGCGTAGGTACGGAACGCTGTAAGCTCGTCCGGGAAGCTCATAATCCAGCTGTGGGCATGGGTTCCCTTTACAGGAACATCAAACATCTGGCCGGCCAGCACATTAGAGGTTCCCACACAGCCGCCGATCATGGCAGCTCTGGCTCCGTAAATGCCTGCATCAGGTCCCTGAGCCCGGCGGAGGCCAAATTCCATAATGCCGTCTCCCTGGGCAGCCTGAACGACACGGGAAGTTTTGGTTGCAATCAGGCTCTGGTGGTTAATGATATTTAAAATGGCAGTTTCCACCAGCTGCGCCTGCATAATCGGAGCGATTACCTTTACAACTGGTTCTCTGGGGAACATAACTGTGCCTTCCGGAATAGCGTAGATATCGCCAGTGAATTTAAAGTTGCGCAGGTAATCGAGAAAATCTTCTGTGAAAAGTCCCACGCCTCTGAGATATTCAATATCCTCCTCTGAAAAATGGAGATTTTTAATATATTCAATAACCTGCTCCAGGCCTGCGCAGACAGCAAAGCCGTTTCCATCCGGGTTGCTTCTGTAAAAGGCATCAAAAATGACAGTTTCATTGGCATCCTTCTCGTGAAAATAGCCCTGCATCATTGTAAGCTCGTACAGGTCTGTCAGTAAAGTAAGATTTCGTGGCTCCATATCCTTCTCCTTGTAAAAATAGTTGTATGTTTGTATTAATTGGGTAAAAGTATATCATAAAAGCAGTAAA
>Kit_p2__coassemble_2735_pt1 | contig 9802 bp, 9 predicted proteins | sample Kit_p2__metabat2_high_PE_038 | metagenome-assembled genome bin Kit_p2 | reverse complement strand
CAAAGATTACATTAAAGTAATTCATTGCCATTCTATACAAACTAAATGCATTACAATGAAAAAGAGTTCGAGACGTGTTGCACGTTTCGGACTTTTTTTCGTTTCTGTATCAAAAACAGGAATATTCTAAATTGAGATGAAAATTTTGGAATTTTTTTGTATAATAGTATGTAATTGAGTACAAGGGAGGGTATAGAATGAACGTATCAGAGACAATTAAAACAAGAACTTCGCTGCGGATTTACGATGACAGGATGATTTCAGATTCGGATCTGGATCAGATTTTAGAGGCGGCATTTCTGGCGCCGACAGCTGGAAATCAGCAGCTCTATTCGATTATTGTAATTAAAAGTCAGGAGACGAAGGATAAGCTTTCTAAAAGCTGTGACAACCAGCCATTTATTGCCAAGGCCCCGGTGCTTCTGCTGTTTGTAGCTGATCAGCAGAAATGGTTTGATTACTACAAGTCAAAGGGCTGTGAAGCCTTTGCATCCAGGGAGGAGGGACTTTCCTGGGAGGAACCCAATGAATCAGATTTGATGCTTTCCATTGAAGATACGATGATTGCTGCTCAGAATGCAGTGCTGATGGCAGAATCTCTGGGAATCGGTTCCTGTTATATTGGGGATATCCTGGAAAACTATGAGTATCACAAGGAGCTGTTCCAGCTGCCGAAGCACGCTGTTCCTATTTCCCTGCTGTGCCTGGGATATTACAGAGAAGGCCACAAGCGTGTATACAGAAAAAGATTTGATAAAAAATATGTAGCTTTCGAGGAAACCTATAGGAGGCTGTCTGACGAGGAGCTGGATGACATGTTTGCCGAAAAGGCGTCCGGGTTTGTGAAAGGGCCGGCTATTACAGCTGATAATTTTGCCCAGGCTTTCTATAAGAGAAAGACGGGAGCGGCATTTTCCAAGGAAATGGCCAGATCGGTGAGAGCCATGCTGAGGTCCTACACAGAAACACAGGAAGACCAGGCGTAGAGGCGGGCGTCTGCAGGCAGCGGAAGTTAGAGGTTCAGGAGCGTGCGGCATAGAAAGCAGCGCGGTAAAAGCCAGATACAGGAGAAGAACATGGAAAAACAGAAATTAGAGGAACAGCTCAGGCAGTTTCGGGAAGCGGTTTCTAACTCATCCTGCCTTTTGATTGGAGTAGGAGGCGAGTGGGAGGCTGGAGAGAAGTATACTGCCCAGGAGCTTAAAGAAGCGTACCAGGCGCTCTGCTCTCTGACAGAGGGTAAGGATTACTTTATTATCACAACAGTGACAGATGGTTTGGTTCGGGAAAATGCGCCGGATCAGAGCCGCATTACAGCCCCCTGCGGCAATGAGCGGTGGAAGCAGTGCAGCAAAGCCTGCACAAAGGACATCTGGGAGCCGGGGGAGATTTCAGATGGTATCTGTCCCCACTGCGGCGCGCCTCTGACTGGCAATACGATTTTTGCAGACACTTATATTGAAGAGGGGTATCTGCCTCAGTGGAAAGCCTATCAGGAGTGGCTTGGAAGAACCCTGAACCGGGAGCTTCTGGCAGTGGAGCTGGGAGAGGATTTTCAGCTTCCGAAACTGATTCGGTGGCCTTTTGAAAAAACGGTATTTTTTAATAAAAAGGCGCATATGTATCGGGTGAACGAGACCTTTGCCCAGATTTCAGAAGATATTGGGGATAGGGCAGTTTCTGTGAAGATGAATTCTGTAGATTTTATCAGAATGGCTGCGAAGGGCTGATATATGGAACCCTGGCAATTTGCAAAAAACTGACGGGGAATCATTGTCTATTCTGCCGCTCTGTGTTAATATTTTAGAGTGTGAAAGCTGTAAAACGAAAGAGAGGTAGAACATGGGAGCAATCAGCAACGACTGGCTTGCGCCGCTGAGTGCGGAATTTAAGAAGCCTTATTATAAAAAATTGTATGAGACTGTAAAGCATGAATATGAGACGAGAGCCATCTATCCGGACTCTAATGATATTTTCAATGCCTTTGAATTTACTCCCCTTTCCAGGGTGAAGGCGGTAATTTTAGGGCAGGATCCCTACCATGGATACGGCCAGGCTCATGGGCTTTGTTTTTCTGTGAAGCCGGGGGTAGATACGCCACCTTCCCTGGTCAATATTTACCAGGAGCTTCACGACGACCTGGGATGTTACGTGCCGAACAACGGATATCTGAAGAAATGGGCAGATCAGGGCGTAATGCTTTTAAACACAGTTCTGACTGTGCGGGCCCATCAGGCCAATTCCCACCGGGGAATCGGATGGGAAGAGTTTACAGATGCTGCTATTCAGATTTTGAATGAGCAGGATCGCCCCATGGTATTCATTCTTTGGGGAAGACCTGCACAAGCAAAGAAAGCCATGCTTACCAATCCGAAACATCTGATTCTGGAGGCGCCTCACCCCAGCCCGCTGTCAGCTTACAGAGGATTTTTTGGCAGCAGGCCCTTCAGCCGTACCAATGAGTATCTGAAGGAATATGGAATTGAGCCGATTGACTGGCAGATTGAAAATATTTAACGAGAGGGAACAGTATGAATTTTTTTGAAATTTTGAAAGTTCTTGTGCTGGGAATTGTGGAGGGCTTCACAGAGTGGCTTCCTATCAGCAGCACGGGACATATGATTCTGGTGGATGAGATTATCCACCTGGATGTAAGCGAGGCCTTCCGCCAGGTGTTTATGGTGGTGATTCAGCTGGGAGCCATTCTGGCAGTAGTAGTTCTGTATTTCCACAAACTGAACCCGTTTTCACCGCGAAAGACCCAGAACCAGAAGCGTGCTACGATCCGTCTGTGGATGAAAATTGTGGTGGCCTGTATTCCGGCAGCAGTCATCGGACTGCCCTTTGATAATCTGCTGGATAAACTGATGAACGGATATGTGGTGTCCGCCATGCTGATTCTGTACGGTGTATTTTTTATTTTACTGGAAAACAGAAACCGTGGTGTGAAATTCAGAATTCAGAGAGTGACACAGATTTCCTTCCAGACGGCGGCGGCTATCGGACTGTTCCAGGTGCTTGCCATGGTTCCGGGAACCTCCCGTTCAGGCGCTACTATTCTGGGAGCCATGCTGCTTGGCTGTTCCAGGGGAGCTGCCGCGGAATTTTCCTTTTTCCTGGGAATCCCTGTTATGTTCGGAGCCAGTCTTTTAAAGATTGTCAAGTTTATCATTGAGGGCGCTTCCTTCCAGATGTATGAGATCTTTTATCTGATTTTCGGAATGGTTGTGGCCTTCGGAGTATCGGTATATTCCATTAAATTCCTGATGGAGTATGTAAAACAGCATGATTTCAAGTTTTTCGGCTATTACAGAATCGTGCTGGGAATTATCGTGCTGTCCTACTTTGGAATTTCTGCCCTGGTGGGAGCGTAACCGCTTAGGCTGAGGGCAGTAAAATTTATATCTGTATGGCGCAGAATAAGCGCAGTACAAAAATCATAGATGGGAGAGGCTTTCCGGCTGCTTTGGAAGGCTTCTCCCATTGTGCATCCAGGGAAATAGTATGTCTATCTGCCAGGCTGGTCCCGTATATATGAGACAGGAGGTGAATGACGTGAAAGGATTTCGCAGTCAGATATGTCTGTTTCTTTTGACAGCAGGAATTGACCTTCTGCTGGCCCTGAATCTGGCCAGGCTGGCAGGGGGATGGGGCGAGACCGACGCGGCAGGCAGCTGGGAAGGGGCAGAAGGATGGGAAGAAACTGGTACGGCTGAGAGAGAACCGGCGCTTCCTGCTTCAGAGGCGGGAGACGGAAAAACTGGAAGGGGAGCAGGGGGAGAGACGCCTGACAGGGCAAATCAGTTTCTGGCTCTCACCTTTGACGACGGCCCGCATCCGGTCTGCACAAAGAAGCTGTTGGACGGCCTGAGAGAGCGTGATGTGAAGGCCTCGTTTTTTCTCCTGGGAGAAAATATTCCAGGCAATGAATTGCTGCTCCGGCAGATGAAGGAAGACGGCCACTTGATTGGAACCCACTGCTACCGGCATATAGATTTGACCAAGGAGGATGCAGATACAGCTATTTCCATGATTCAGAAGACAAATCAGGAGATAGAAGCAGTGACAGGGGACAGACCGGTTTACATAAGACCTCCATATGGAAAGTGGAACGGACAGCTGGAGGACGTGCTTGATATGACTCCTGTGCTGTGGGATATTGATACCCTGGACTGGAAGGTACAAAACAGCGAAAAAGTGCTGAGGACGATTGAAAAAAATGCGGGAAAGCATCAGATTGTGCTGATGCACGATATCTTTCCCACTACAGTGGACGCGGCGCTGGCAGCCATTGACACATTGGGGGAGCAGGGATATACTTTTGTTACAGTAGACGAGCTTTTGATTGACTGACAAAGGAAATAAGGGAAGGTGCAGATACAGATGGATTTATTTGACTATATGAGAAGCAATACCATGGAGAAGGAGGCGCCGCTGGCCTCCCGGCTGCGCCCCTCCACTCTGGATGAGGTGGTAGGGCAGAAGCATATTATCGGGAAGGATAAGCTGCTTTACCGGGCCATTAAGGCTGATAAACTTGGCTCTATCATTTTTTACGGTCCGCCGGGAACAGGAAAAACTACTCTGGCGAAGGTGATCGCCAACACCACCAGCGCCCGGTTTACCCAGATTAACGCCACTGTGGCGGGAAAAAAGGATATGGAGGAGGTCGTAAAGGAGGCCAAGGACACCCTTGGCATGTATGGCCAGAGGACGATCCTTTTCGTGGATGAGATTCACCGCTTTAATAAGAGCCAGCAGGACTACCTGCTTCCATTTGTGGAGGACGGGACGCTGCTGTTAATCGGCGCGACTACGGAAAATCCCTATTTTGAGGTGAACGGCGCTCTCATTTCCCGCTCCCGGATTTTTGAACTGAAGCAGCTGGAAAAGGACGATATTAAGGAACTTCTGCGGCGGGCAGTGACAGATTCAGAGAAGGGAATGGGAATGTACCGGGCTGTTCTGGAGCCGGAGGCAGAGGAATTTCTGGCAGATATGGCCAACGGGGACGCCAGGGCGGCTCTCAACGCGGTGGAACTGGGAATTCTCACCACAGAGCGGGCGGAGGACGGCCTGATTCACATTAATCTGGATGTGGCCCAGGAGTGTATCCAGAAGCGGGCGGTGCGCTATGACAAAGGCGGAGACAATCACTACGATACCATATCTGCCTTTATCAAGAGTATGAGAGGTTCCGATCCGGACGCAGCTGTGTACTACCTGGCCCGGATGCTCTACGCAGGGGAGGATATTAAGTTTATTGCCAGAAGGATCATGATCTGCGCCTCTGAGGACGTGGGAAATGCGGATCCCATGGCTCTTACCGTGGCGGTCAGCGCTTCTCTGGCCGTGGAGCGGGTGGGAATGCCGGAGGCCCAGATTATCCTGTCAAACGCCGCCTCCTATGTGGCCTGCGCTCCCAAAAGCAATTCCGCAGTCAATGCCATCGACGCGGCCATGAAGGCGGTGAAAACCCAGACCCTGATGCCCGTTCCGCCTCACCTGCAGGACAGACACTACAGCGGCGCAGCGGCCCTTGGGCGGGGACTGGATTACAAATATGCCCATGATTATCCCAATCACTATGTGAAACAGCAGTACCTGCCGGATGGAATGGAAGGCGCTGTATTCTATGAGCCGTCAGACAATGGATATGAGAAGGAGATCAAGGCGAGGCTGGCGTTTCTGAGGGGAAGCGAGGAGTAAAAATGAACGGGAAACAGAGGGAAGGCCTGACATCCGCTTTACTGGAGCGGAAGGGCTTTCCTTTTTTCTGCATTTTTTTATAAAAAAATGAACCGTCTGCCAGTTTGACGGCTCTTATAGACAGGTATACCAAAAAGGGAAGGAGACATCAGACAGTTGAAAGAGACGGAGCTTGTAAAACGGCTGATGGCCGGAGACAGGGAAGCGTTTGACGCCCTGTATGAACTTTATAAGGATCAGGCTTTCAGGACCGCCTGGTTTCTGGCAGGAAACAGAGCCGACGCGGAGGACATTGTCCAGGATACCTTTGTGAAGGTGTATGTGAATATAGGGCAGCTGAAAAATGCAGAAGGTTTTAAAAGCTGGTTTTACAGGATCCTGACAAGGACTGCGTGGAAGCAGTCTGACAGGCGGAAACTGGAATTTCCTGACGAGGAAATCCTGATCCATGCAGACGCTGTTTCAGAGGCGCCAGAGGAGGGCAATCCAGAACAGATTTTTAAGAAAGAAGAGAGAGATAAGATCAGAGCGATTGTAAATGGCCTGGATGAAAAGTACAGGACAACGCTGATTCTCTATTATTACAGCGAGTGTTCTACAAAGGCCATCGCGTCGATTATGGGATGCCTGGAGGGAACGGTTAAATCACGGCTGTTTTCGGCCAGACGGAAGGTGAAAACGGAACTGATGCGGGAATTAAAAAAGGAGGGAGCTGTCTATGAGCAGGAAGGAAGACGAAGCAATCAGGGAATTTTTTAAAGGAGAGGCAGAGCACATGGCGGCTCCCGACTTATTAAAGGCGCGGATTGACCGGGAAATCGACAAAATTGAGAATGACAGAATTAAGAAGAGAAGAGATTCAGAGAAGGAGGCAGTGATTATGAAATTTCAGAAAAGAAAAGTAGCGCTGGCAGCGGCAGTGATTGTGGCGATTGGAAGTATTACCTGCTATGCAACAGGAAAAATGACAGGTTTGATGGTGGGAAGCAGTCATCTGACAGAGGTATCAGAGTACAGCGGCCTTGCGGCAGCAGAGGAAAAGGCGGGATTTGAGACAGGAATGCCGGAAACCTTTTCCAATGGTTATGTATTTAAAAACGTCAATACAGGAGATGGAAGAGCAGTTGACGCAGAGGGAAACGGCATACCAGGAACGGAGTATGTGGATGTGTTCATGACCTACGAGAAAGATGGAAGTGAGATTACAGCCAGCATTATGCCGGAACTGAAAGAAGAGCCTGCAGAAGAGGCGGAAGACGCAGAGGCAAAAGCGTCGGAAGCGTCCGAGACCAGAGAGATTGGAGGCATTACAGTCAGCTATTACGAGACAACCATGAAGGTGGTTCCGCCGGATTATGAGCTGACAGAGCAGGATAAGAAGGACATGGAAAACTCGAATTTCACGATTTCCTATGGAAGCGATCAGGTGTACGTGCAGAAGGTGAGATCAGTAGATTGGAAAGCAGACGGAAAGGCATACAATTTTCTCGATATGGAAGGAATCGTGGATGCAGAAACCCTGTTCTCTATGGCTCAGGACGTGATCGAGGGAAAATAGAGAAGGAAAAATTATAATAGGTATAGAAGCAGACAGAAAAAAAGGAATAGATAGAGAAAAAAATGCCCGCCGCAGGTTAAACACGCGGCGGGCAAAACTATTTAGTTCCATTCTTCTGCTAAGAGAAAATCGCGGATATTTCGATGTTTGATACCATTGCGGCTCATATCGAATTCATCCAGAGAAACGACATATTTCGGGAAGTTATCACGAATGCTGTCATAGGCCCCAAATTCACGTTTGATTGTCTCTTCGGAGGCAAGGAGGTAGGTAACCTGAACGTACAGCTTCTCGTCTCTTTTATGGCAGACGAAATCAATTTCTTTACTGCCTGCTTTGCCGATTGTGACTTCATAGCCGCGGCGCAGCAGTTCCAGATAAACAATGTTTTCTAAGGTGAGGTTAATGTCTTTCATATTGCCTCCAAAGACAGCCTCGCGAATCCCGTGGTCTGCAATGTAGTATTTTTCATTGGATGCGAGAATCTGTCTGCCCTGCAAATCTTCGCGTTTTACTTGATAGAACAAATATGCATCGCAGCAATATTTGATATAATTGAGAATAGTTTCCGGAGCCACATTGCGCTGCTCGCTTTTTAAAAATTTGGAAAGGGAAGATGCGGAAAACGTGTTGCCAACATTTTCCATTACATATGCAATAATACGTTCCAGTAAATCTACGTCGCGAATTTTACCGCGCTTTACAATATCCTTTAACTGAACTGAGTTGAACAAATCATGGAGATACTGTCTGGCAGGTTCGTTGTCATAGCGGATATTAGCCAGGTAAGGCATGCCGCCACACAGAAGATATTTTTGAAAACATGTTTGTACTGATTCGTCAGGAACGATGGTCTGATACAATTTCATAAATTCTGCAAAAGAAAATGGATAAATGACAAACTCAACGTAACGGCCGCCGAGATAAGTAGCGAGTTCGCCGGATAATAATTTAGCATTGGAACCAGTGATGTAGATATCGCAGTCTAAAGAAACACGGAATGAGCTGATACATTTTTCCCAGTCTTTCACTTCCTGAATTTCATCAAAGAAAAGATAAACTTTACCGTCTATGTCAGCAGCTCTTTTGGAAATTTCAGCGTGCAGCGCCTGAGCAGTCTGCAGGTGGGCATAGTTCATATCTTCAAAATTGATAGAAATAAACTGAGCAGGATTTACCCCAGAGTCGGCCAGCTCCTGTTTGATCAGCTCCAGCATAACGGATTTTCCACAGCGGCGGATACCAGTCATAACTTTTACCAGATCTGTCCCGATAAAGGGGCGGATACGGTTCATGTAAATGTCTCTTTGAATCATGAAAGTATAAGTCTCCTTTCCTTTATTTCATATACCATATCACAGTTATAACTTAAAAACAATAAATAAAAATAAATTTTATAAGTTATAACTGAAAAAATGGAAAAAAGACACTAGCAGTCGGAGTTTGATGCTCCAGAAACGCCAGTCAGTCAAAAAACGGAGCTGTATTTAGATTAGAATATTCTAAAGCAGAGAAGAAGTAAATGAGATGCTCACCGCAGGTTTGAATTGTGATGGGCATCTCTTTTATGCAGACGAAACCAGCAGGCGGGAGATAACAGCCAGGCGCTCCCTTTAAAAAAGCTGTAAAAACCAAAGAACTATGGTATAATGTACCACAGCAGCAGAAAAACAAGCGCCAGCGAAGCAGGCATTTGTTTTTCTGCTGCTGTGGTAACGACAAAATAGAAAAGCTGCCGTCAGGCAACGCCAGATGTGCGGAGCACAGCTGTATTTTGGAGTGAAAGCGAGCAAACAGTCTGCGAAGCAGACAGAAAACGCGGAGCGTGAGTTTGCGAGTAGAGGAAAGCGCCAGAATGAGAGAGATTTGCGGATACGACGCAGAAAATAAGGATATATTAGGAAGATAGAACAGAAAGGAATATTCCATTGAATAAACAGAATGAACCAGGCGTAAATGCCATTACCGTCAGGGATGTGACCAAGATTTACCGTCTGTATGACAAGCCTATTGACAGGCTGAAGGAATCTTTGAGTGTGACTCATAAAAATTATCACAAGGATTTTTATGCCCTTCAGAATCTTTCCTTCAATGTGAAGAAAGGAGAAACCGTTGGAATTATCGGAACCAACGGATCCGGAAAATCTACCATTTTAAAGATTATTACGGGAGTTCTCACCCCCACGTCCGGAGAAGTGCAGGTGGACGGAAAGATTTCCGCCCTTCTGGAGCTGGGAGCCGGTTTTAACCAGGACTATACAGGAATTGAAAATATTTACATGAATGGAACCATGATGGGCTTTTCAAAGAAAGAGATGGATGAAAAGCTTCCGGATATTCTGGAATTTGCCGATATCGGGGACTTTGTGTATCAGCCGGTGAAGACCTATTCCAGCGGTATGTTCGTCCGTCTGGCCTTCGCACTCTCCATCAATGTGGAGCCGGAGATTCTGATTGTGGATGAGGCCCTTTCCGTTGGAGACGTATTTTTCCAGTCCAAGTGCTACCGGAGAATGGACGAGCTGAGGAAAAATG
>Kit_p2__coassemble_2598_pt1 | contig 10267 bp, 8 predicted proteins | sample Kit_p2__metabat2_high_PE_038 | metagenome-assembled genome bin Kit_p2 | reverse complement strand
TCAAACCGGAAATCAGAGACGGAAAGATGTACGGACGCGGCACGGCAGACATGAAGGGGGGGCTGATGGCCTCTGTCATGGCAGTGCAGCTGTTAAAGGACGCAGGTCTTACAGAGCTTCCGGGAGACGTAGTGATTACCTCTGTGTGCGATGAGGAAGGCGGCGGAAACGGATCCATGCAGGCCATTATGAGCGGCCAGAAGGCTGATGGTGTAGTGGTGTGCGAGGGAACCAGCGACGAGCTGATCCTGGCTCATATGGGCTTTGTATTCTTCAAGGTAGAATTTGAAGGAAAGGCCTGCCATTCCGGCGGAAAACGAAACGGTGTCAGCGCTATCGAGAAGGCCGTCAAGGTGATGCAGGCATTAAACGAGAAGGAGCACGAGTGGCTTCTCACCTACAAGCATCCCCTTCTTCCGTCTCCCAACTTGAACGTAGGCGTGATTTCAGGAGGAACCGCCGGTTCTACGGTGGCAGGAGAATGCTTCTTCTCCTCCTGCGTCCACTATCTGCCGATTCAGATGAGCTACGACCAGGTGGTGGCGGAATTCCAGGATGTAGTAAAACGTGTATCCTTATCCGATCCATGGCTGGAGGCTCACCCGCCGAAGGTGACGATTTACCAGGCAGGCGGCGGCTTTGAGATGGAGGAGAACCATCCCTTTGTAGACAGCTTTAAAAAGGCCTACGAGGCAGCTAAGGGAAAAACAGTTAAAGTAGTAGGTTCCCCGGCTGGATGTGATTCCAGACTGTGGAGAAATATTGCCGGCTGCCCGACCATTCAGTTTGGTCCCGGAAACCTGGCCCAGTGCCACGGCATTGACGAGTGGGTAAGCATTGACGCTTATCTGGAATCCATTCTCATTTATGCAGAGCTGATTTTAAGTTTCTGCAGCAGATAAAAGCTTGATAAACGATAATAAGAAAGAGATTTGACAAACAGGAGGAATAAAAACATGGCAAAGAAAGTATTACTTGCAGGCGAGTCCTGGATGAGCTATACCACACACGTGAAGGGCTTTGATACCTTCTATACATCTGTCTATGAGACAGGCGAGAAATATTTAAAGGCAGCAATGGAAAGAGGCGGATATGAGTTTACTTTCCTTCCAAACCATCTGGCTATGGAGGAGTTTCCGTTTACCATGGAGGAGTTAAAGCAGTATGATCTGATTATCCTCTCCGATATCGGCGCCAATACGCTGCTCCTTCCGACTGCTACATTCACAAGAAGCGAGATTATGCCAAACCGCTGCAATCTGTTAAGAGATTACGTGCTGGACGGCGGTGCTCTCCTTATGGTAGGCGGCTACATGACTTTCTCCGGTGTGGACGGCAAGGGAAAATGGCAGGATACAGCAGTTCAGGAGGTGCTTCCGGTTCAGGTACTTCCTACAGATGACAGAATGGAGCACTGCGAGGGCGTACGTCCTGTAACAGTAAAGGATCATCCGGTTCTGGCAGGTCTTGATCCGGAGTGGCCGAGAGTTCTGGGCTACAATAAAACAATCTTAAAGCCAGAGGCTGTTGAGGTAGCCGAGGTCTGCGGCGATCCATTTATCGCTCTGGGTGAGTACGGAAAGGGACGTTCCGCAGCATTTACAACAGACTGCGCTCCACACTGGGCTCCGCCGGAGTTCTGTGACTGGAAGGGCTATGACATTCTGTTCCAGAATCTGGCAAAATGGCTGATGAGAGAGGAATAATCTTGTCAGTATGAGCCGAGTTTGTCCCGGAAAAAACGGCAAGGTGGTTGAAACGATGAAGGTATTAAACTTTGGATCATTAAATATTGACTATGTATACAGCCTGGATCATTTCGTGCAGAAGGGGGAGACTATCTCCTCCAGAAGCCTGGATATATTCAGCGGCGGAAAGGGCCTCAATCAGTCTGTGGCTCTGGGAAGAGCAGGGGCAGAGGTCTACCATGCAGGAGCCATCGGAACGGACGGAGATTTTCTGACCGATATTCTGAAGGACGCAGGAGTCCGGACAGAGTATGTCAGACGCCTCACTTCAGTCCGAACTGGAAATGCGATTATTCAGAGGGACAGAAAAGGTGATAACTGTATTATCCTTTACGGAGGAGCTAATCAGAGCATTGAGAAAGCTCAGGTAGATGAGACTCTTGACCAGTTTGAAGCCGGAGATTTCCTGGTGCTGCAGAATGAGATTAATGAGCTTCCGTATATCATGGAGCAGGCGCACAAAAAGGGACTTAAGATTGTGTTAAATCCGTCTCCCATGGATGAGAAAATTGCAGAGCTTCCCCTTTCCTTTGTAGATATTTTTATTCTCAATGAGGTGGAGGCATGCCAGATTTTGAAGCTTCCGGAGGCGGAGCGCAGGGAGGCCGCAGCAAAAGGAAGCGAGCTGTGCCGAAGGCTTTCCGAGGCGTTTCCAGAGGCCATGATCGTACTGACTCTGGGAGAGAACGGTTCTGTATGTCTGGATCAGGGAGTTCTGACAGAGCAGCCGATTTACAGAACTGAGACAGTGGATACCACTGCAGCCGGAGATACCTTTACCGGATACTTCGTTGCAGGGCTGATCCGCGGACTTTCCGTGGGAGAGGCGATGGATCTGGCTGCCAGGGCAGCGTCGATTACTGTATCCGGTCTTGGAGCTGCTCCGTCCATTCCGGCTCTCAGCCAGGTTGAAAAGATGAAGACAAGATAACCTGCATGGCAGGAAGAAAGCAGTATCAGAGGACGGCTGACGTTTCTGGCGGCGCAGGCAATATGCGCACCGCAGAAGCGGCGGCCGTTTTTCTGTATGACTGCAGTAAGTTAGAAAGGCAAGGAGAACAGATTTGATGGAAACAAGAGCAAATGAGGAAGCAGTACAGCTTTTGAAGGATCTGCTGGAAATTCCCTCTGTCAATGGAACGGACGACGAGGGCGCTGTGGCAGAATATCTGGATGCGTATTTTAAAAATCATGGAATCGAGAGCCGGGTGGATCGAATCGATGAAACCCATGCCAATGTGATTGCTGTGATTCCAGGGGAAAGCGAGGAGACAGATATCTGGAATGGGCATCTGGATACAGTGCCTTACGGAGATCTGGACAAGTGGGAAACAGAGCCGTGGAAGGTAACAGAGCGTGACGGGAAGATGTTTGCCAGAGGAGCTTCTGACATGAAGAGTGGTCTGGCAGCTATGGCGTTCGCCTTAACGCACCTGCCCGGAAAGCCGAAGCATACCATCCAGTTTATGGGAACCTGCGACGAGGAGAAAGGAGGTCTGGGAGCCAGGCGTATTGTGGAGGAAAAACAGATGGCAGCTTCCAGATTTATGCTGATTGGAGAGCCAACGGATCTCAGACCGGGAGCAGCTCAGAAAGGCTGTCTGTGGCTGCGCCTGTCAGTAAAGGGAAAAACATGCCATGGCGCTTATCCGGAGCGGGGCGCCAATGCCATCCATGGTCTGTTTAAGGCGGCTGAAGAGCTCAAGTCCTATGTAGAGCAGTTTTCCCATCCATTTTTGGGACAGTCGACAGCCCAGATTAACTGGATTGGCGGCGGCGGGGCTTTTAACATGACAGCAGACTGCTGCGAAGCAGTGATGGATATCCGTATGGTTCCGGGACTTAACACATCTATGGTGTTAGAGCGGGCGAAGGAAGCAGAAAAAAGGCTGAAGTCAGAAAATCCGATGTTTGACTGCACATTTACAGTGGAAAATAGCCGGAGAGCCATTGAGATAGAGGAAGAACATGAGAAGGTACGCCAGCTGAAAGAACTGTTGGGAAAAAGAGAACTGAATCAGGAGAGCATTGGAATTAACTTTTTCACAGACGCTTCCATCCTGGCAGAACAGGATCTGGAGCAGAAAATCCTTCTCTTTGGCCCAGGCAAGCCGAATCTGGCTCACCAGCCCAATGAATATGTGGAAACAGAAGCCTATCTGACGGCTATAGAGGTGCTGACAGAGATGGCGGACTGCAGATAATAAGAATGTACAGGACGGACAGAACATTTCCAGTGACTTTAAACTGGAGCAAGGAAATGTTCTGTCCGTCTTTTACAGCGCCTCTTTGTGTTTAGCTCTCTTATTTTATCTAAATATTCCTTTCATTTATCTTTTGCGTTATTCATAATTGTATCTTCTCATAGAACAGTTTTAACAGATATTGTCACCATTTAGTATGACAAATTTTGCTGTTTTCCCGCTCTTGCACAGACTGCCCTTCCGATGATATACTGAAAGCTTCAGAAGAAGGATTGTTTTCAAAGGAGGAGACGCCATGTCAGCTCAGACAAATGCGAGAGAACATACAAAAAGCAGAATTAAAAAGCCGAGCCTTTATCATGTGGTGATGCACAATGACGATTTTACCACCATGGAATTTGTAGTGGAAATTCTGATGACCATTTTTAATAAAGGAAGAGATGAGGCTATGGCTTTGATGCTGGCCGTCCACAACAGCCAGAAGGCGGTGGTAGGAACATATTCCTATGATATTGCCAGAACAAAGGCAGAGGAGGCAGAGAGACAGGCAAGAGCTGAAGGATTTCCCTTCCGGCTGACCATAGAGGAGGCCTGACGGCAGTTTGCAGCTTTAGAACGGAACCATTCAGAAATGGGAAATGACTGTGAATGACCAATGATGCGAAAGAGAGGAGACACAAGAGATGGAAATCAGCCAGGAAACAGGGCGCGCATTCAGCGGAATGGTGGGGGAGGCAGATCGCCTTCACCTGGAATATGTCACCCCGGAGCTTTTGCTCCTTCACATAGCAGCAGAGCCAGCGTTCCAGGAGGCCTTTGAGAACTGCGGAGGAGAGCTTGGAAGGCTGACGGAGCAGCTGGAGGATTATATAAATGGACTTCCTGTTTTGTCTGAGGAGAGGAGGCAGACCGGTGCAGAGCCGGAACCGTCTGCTGATTTAAATGAACTTCTGCTTACAGCTGAGTGGACAGCCAGAAGCGGAGGAAAAAAGATTGTGGATTTAGGTCACCTGATCTCGGCATATTTCAGCCTGAAGGAGAGCTTTGCCCTGTATTATCTGACAGAGCAGGGAATCGAGAAAGGGGAACTGCTTCTGGCTTTAATCGAAGCGGAAGAGGGAGTAAAAGCAGACGAAGAGTCAGCAGCAGGTTTGTACGCCGATGTAGAGACGGGATGGAAAGGCCAGGAAGATGAAGCAGAAGATGGGGAAGAGACAGAGGAAAGCAGGGAGTCCCGGAGTGAAAGGGGAGAACAGTGGAAATCTTTCGTTACCTGCCTGAATGAGGAGCTTTCAGAGACGAATCCGCTGATTGGCCGGGAAAAAGAACTGGAGCGAACCATGCAGATTCTCTGCCGGAAGGAGAAAAACAATCCCCTTCATATCGGAGAGCCGGGAGTGGGAAAAACGGCAGTGGTGTATGGCCTCGCCAGGCGGCTGTTTGAGGGGAGGGTTCCGGAAGCCCTAAAAGGAGCGAAAATCTATGCTCTGGATCTGGGAGGAATGTTGGCAGGCACTCAGTACAGAGGAGAATTTGAAAAAAGACTGAAGGCAGTGCTTTCGGGACTTTCCAAAGAAGAAAAGCCCATTGTCTACCTGGATGAAATTCACAACATTGTAGGGGCCGGAGCAGTGGGAGAAGGAAGCCTGGACGCTTCCAATCTTTTAAAGCCATATCTGGTGGCAGGGAAGATTCGTTTTATTGGCGCTACCACCCATGAGGAATACAAGCGGTATTTTGAAAAAAGCCGAAGCCTGGCCCGCCGGTTTCAAAATGTAGAGATAGCGGAGCCAGGGGAGGAAGAAGCTGCAGAGATTCTTCTGGGACTTAAAAAGCATTATGAGGAGTATCATGGTGTATCCTACCAGAAGGGCGTGATAGAGTACATGGTTCATATGAGCGCCCGGTATATCAACGAGCGTTTTCTGCCGGATAAAGCCATTGATCTGATGGATGAAGCAGGAGCGTACAGAAAGCTTCATCCTCTGGCACAGAAGCGGCAGACGGTGGGAAAGGATGTAGTGGATGAAATTCTGGCAAAAATCTGCCGGATTCCCAGACAGACCGTGGAGAGCAGTGAGACAAAGAAGCTGGCATCCCTGGAAAAATGTCTGGCCTCCCAGGTGTTCGGCCAGGATGAGGCGGTAAAGGAAATAGCCAATGCTATCAAGTTTTCCAGAGCCGGACTGCTTGAGCCTGGAAAACCTCTTGCCAGCTTTTTGTTTGTAGGCCCTACAGGAGTAGGAAAGACAGAAATTGCCAGAACGCTTGCCAGGGAGCTGGGCATTCATCTGCTTCGATTTGATATGAGCGAATACGAGGAAAAGCATGCGGTGGCCAAGCTGATCGGAGCACCGGCCGGTTATGTGGGCTATGAGGAAGGAGGCCTGCTCACCGAGGCAGTCAGGAAGAATCCCCATGCAGTGCTGCTTCTGGATGAGATAGAAAAAGCCCATCCGGATATCTACAATATTCTGCTTCAGGTAATGGATTATGCGACGCTTACAGATAATCAGGGCAGAAAGGCTGACTTTAGAAATGTAATCCTTATTATGACCTCTAATGCCGGAGCCGGCAGGATGGAAAAGCCAGGTATTGGTTTCTCTGGAAGTCCTGAGGAAGAGATAAAAAATGGAGATGATGCAGTTCTTGATGAGGTGAAAAAGGTATTCCAGCCGGAATTCAGAAACCGCCTGAACAGAATCGTAGTATTTCACAGTATAGATAAGAAAACTGCCAGGGCAGTAGCAGGAAAGAAGCTGGCGGAACTGGGAAGGCTTTTAGCTGACAGGCAGGTGGAGTTTTCCTATACCAGAAAGGCTCTGGAGCTGCTCTCTGAAAAAGGAGTGAGCAGAGAGTATGGAGCCAGGGAGCTGGGACGGGTAATAGACAGGGAAATCAAGCCTTTGCTGGTAGACCGCCTTTTATTTGGGGCATTAAAAAAGGGAGGAGCCTGCTGCCTGGATGCAGAGCAGAAGGACGGAACGGTGAAACAGTTTGTGCTGCGTGAGACAGGCGGAAGGAAAGCGCCGGACAGGAAAGGAGGAAACCGTGAAGCATCAGAAAAAAGGGCAGGAAACGAAGAAAAGTAAGGCAAGAAAAACAGTCACAGTTCCGCAGTATTACAGGCAGTTTCAGTGTGCTGGAGCTGCCTGCCCAGAAACATGCTGCCGGGGCTGGGATATCTGTGTGGATCCAGAGACAATGAAGAAATACAGGACGCTTAAAAGAGGCGGCTTTGATTTTCGGGGAGGAATTGACTTTCTGAGAGGAAGGATCCGAATGAAAGAAGGGATATGCCCGTTTCTGGAGAAAGGGCTGTGCCGGATTCACCGGGATCTGGGGGAAACCTGTCTGTGCCGTACCTGCCGCAGCTATCCCCGCCATGCAGAGGATTATGGAGGCAGGAGGGAATGGTCTCTGTCTCTGTCCTGTCCGGAGGCGGCAGCGCTGATTTTAAAGAGCAGTGATGGGATTAAGCTTCAGGAATATGTTCTGGAAGAGGGAAGGGAGGACAAGCTTTTATCCTGCCTTCTCACAGCCAGGGCGCTCATGTTTTCTTTTCTGTCAGAGAGGACGTACCCTCTTAGATACAGACTGACTATGATTTTGGCCCTGGCCCATGATCTGCAGCCTTTTGTAAAACGTGCCTTCCAGGAAGAAGATAACAGGGAGAGCTTCAGGCACATAAAAGAGCGGCTGAAGCGGTATGAACTATTGCAGACACCTTCAGGATATCAGTGGTTTTTAAAGAAAATTTCCAATTGGGAGAACAGACCGGAGGAACGGTATGATTCCATGGCAGGATTTCTGGGGATTTTTGGAGAGCTGCCTGAGATTTATCCAGGCTTTGGAACCATGATTTCTGAGTGGATGGATGGTCTGTACCGGACAGAAAACGGGTATGAAGACTACAGGAAGCTGACTGCCGGGGCAGGCTTTGGTTCAGGGGACAGGGAAAGTTCAGGACTTGGCCTTCTGTATGAAAATCTTGCAGCCAGCCTTCTCTATGTCTATGTGCCTGGGACGATGTACGATGGAGATCTGCATTCCAAGGTGAAATTAGTTCTGTTTTTTGTACTCTGCCTTCGGGAGGCGTATTTGGCTTCTGTGGCGTTGGGGGGAAAGCCGGGAGAAGCACTGTTCATAAAGCTGACGTCCCGGTTCTGCCGTCAAATCGAGCATTCAGATGAGGTTCTGGAACAGATAGAGAGGGCTGCCAGAGAACAGAGAAGCTTTCGTCAGGAGGTATTTTTGATTAATCTTCTAAATTAATAAGACAGATTTAGAAAATTTTAAAATAATTCTTAATTGGGAAATAGAAAACTAAAGAAAACGTAAGGAAAAGGAAATTGACGCAGTATTCTTCCGGAAGTATCCTATTAGAAGAAAAGTAAACAGAAGAAAACGCCGGGGAGGCCCTGATATATCAGCGCATGATAGAAAGGAATGTCCCCGGCGTCTTTAGGATAGGGGAGAAGAATGGACGAAAAAAACAGAAAAAAGAATCATAGAAGGATCAAAAGGGCAGGCGTTTCGCTGCTGGCTTTATGGGTGATGGCATCGGCAGGGCTTGCAGGCTGCAGTGTCAGCCATAGAACAGCAGAGCTGTCTGCCGATCTGACACAGCCAGGACAGGAAGTGCAGGAGGCAAAGACAGAGGAGGAAGAATTAGACTTTCGCTGCAGGTTTTATGCAGCCAGCCCGGATAATCTTCAGCTTTTGACAGCAGAGGAATTGGAGAAGTGGGAGGAATCAGAAAAGAGAGAGGAAGAGCTTAGAGAAGGGAAATCTGGCTGGGGAACTGTGCTTGCAGACTTTCCTGATTTACAGGTAACCATGTACGGATACCTGGATCCGGAAAAGCCCTTTCAGGGGGTGATGATTCGATGCGGAGACAGCGTCAGCTATTTTCCGGAAATTGTGTATATGTCGGATTCCTGCCAGATGCCGGATGTGGAGCCAGACAGCAGCGGCTCGATGTTGACCGTATCGTTCCATTCTGAGACAGGAACGAAGAGAAGCAGGGACTTACTTTGTGTATTTTTCAAGAGCGAATCAGGAACCATGACAGCTGACTTTTTTACAGAAGAGGATTATCTCAGCCAGATGGGAAACAGGTTTTCCCTAAGTATCCAGAAGGGAGAACAGAAAGGAACATTGATCCGGCAGGACGGGAAGGAACTGGGCCAGGCTGATTTAAGCTGGGCTGGCGAGGAGGAAATTACGGGACTGAATGTTGCTGACAGGGTGCATATTACGCTTGAAAGTCCAGTACAGATGGATGTGGAGATAGGGATTACGGCAAATGGAAAGGAGCCCCGCTATAAGGAAGGGCTTACAGTGACGGCTCCCATCGAAATACTTATCTGCACTTATGAGGATGGAAGCAGGGGAGCAGAATTTCTTGTAGGAGAGGTAGAGCAGAAGGCGGAAGAAACAGAAGCAGAAGAAACAGAAGCGGCAGAGGGAGGCACAGCGGACAGGGAAGAAAGGGGATAAGAAAAATCAGAGCCGGGAGAGTCATAGAGAATAAGCTGTCTGTATAGACTGAATTGAAGAAGCAGACGCACAAGGCAGGTACAGGTATGAGAGAAGTAATCTTCCAGGTGATGGACTCATGGGGCAGTATCGGCATTTTTGCATTAATTCTCATTGAAAATCTTTTTCCGCCTATTCCTTCAGAAGTGATTTTGACATTCGGAGGCTTTATGACGACCTATACAGGTATGACAGTGGGAGGCGTGATAGGAGCTGCTACAGCTGGTTCGGCAGCAGGAGCTGCAGTTCTCTACGGAGCCGGGCGTCTTGCCACCCCAAGCCGTCTGGAATACTTTCTTGGAGGCAGGATGGGGAAGCTTCTCCATTTTCAGAAAGAAGATGTAGCGGATGCAGAAGACTGGTTTGAGAAAAAAGGAAAATCAGCCGTATTTTTCTGCCGGTGTGTCCCCATCATCAGAAGCCTGATTTCGATCCCGGCAGGAATGGCAGGAATGCCGTTTGGGATTTTTTTGCTGCTGACAATAGGGGGAAGCCTGATCTGGAATACTGCTTTGATCTGTGCCGGGGCTGCGGCCGGAGCCTCCTGGGAACGGGTGATGGAAACAGTGAATACCTATTCCAATGCAGTCCTGTGGGCAGCAGCAGGACTGGCTGCTGTCTGTCTGATTAAAATGGGAAAAAACAGGGCGAAAAGAAAAGGAAAAGAGAAATCTGAAAAACAATAAATCCCCGCAAAGTCCGGCATCTGCGGATCTCTGCAGGGATCAAAAAAATGCGTCTGATAGGAATCGAACCTACGCACACGGCTCCGGA
>Kit_p2__coassemble_2594_pt1 | contig 10286 bp, 10 predicted proteins | sample Kit_p2__metabat2_high_PE_038 | metagenome-assembled genome bin Kit_p2 | reverse complement strand
ATGAAGCAGACAGTAATCATGTTGTTCTTAGAGTCACGGACAACCTCTAACTCCAACTCTTCCCATCCAAGAATAGATTCCTCTACAAGAACCTGTCCTACCATACTTGCCTGAAGACCTCTGGCGCAGACTGTCTTTAACTCCTCCACATTATATACAAGGCCGCCGCCCTCGCCGCCCATGGTGTAGGCCGGACGGAGTACAACCGGATATCCTAACTTGTCGGCAATCTCCAGAGCCTGCTCTACCGAGTAAGCAACCTCACTTCTGGCCATCTCGATTCCAAGGCTTGACATAGTCTCCTTGAACTCTTCTCTGTCCTCTCCGCGCTCAATAGCGTCTACCTGTACGCCGATTACCTGTACATTATATTTGTCGAGAACGCCTGCAGCTGCCAGCTCAGAACACAGGTTTAAGCCTGACTGTCCTCCCAGGTTTGGAAGAAGGGCGTCCGGACGCTCCTTTGCAATGATCTGCTCAAGGCGATCTACGTTCAGCGGTTCAATATAGGTAACGTCTGCTGTCTCCGGATCGGTCATAATCGTAGCCGGGTTGGAGTTTACCAGCACAATTTCATATCCAAGCTTTTTAAGAGCCTTACATGCCTGAGTTCCAGAGTAGTCAAACTCACATGCCTGTCCGATGATGATTGGACCGGATCCAATAATCATTACTTTGTGAATGTCATTTCTTCTCATGTTTTCTCCCTCTCATTGTCACCAGTTTGCGTTTACTTTCTTTGTGTCTGCCAGAGCCTCCTCACATTCAGGCCCTAGTTAACCATTATCAGCATTATAATAGAAAAATCAGACTCTGTAAATAAAAAATTTTAGTTTTGATGTAGAATTTTGTCTTCCATTTTTCTGGTTTTTGTGCTATACTGACAAGGATATAGTGGGGTATTATTTCCGGCTGGCGGCTGTCATGGCAGGCAGGCCGGTTTTCTTTTATCATCAGAGAGGTTTACATATGAGAGGACTGCAGATTGTAATTATCGACGGCCAGGGCGGCCGTATGGGAAAGGGCATTGTGGAGCAGCTGAAGAAACGCTTTCCTGAGCTTCCCCTCACCGCCGTGGGAACCAACAGCATTGCCACTGCGGCCATGCTCAAAGCAGGAGCCGACTGGGGCGCTACCGGAGAAAATCCTGTAATCGTCAACAGCCGCTCGGCAGATATCATTATCGGGCCGGTAGGCATTGTTATCGCAGATTCCCTGCTAGGAGAGGTGACGGAAGCTATGGCAGCTGCAGTAGGAAAAAGCTCCGCTCACAAGCTTTTAATCCCGGTCAGCCATCGGTGCAGCCATACCATTCTGGGGTGCGGGGAGCTTCCTCTGTCTGACTACATCAGAATAGCCTGCGACGAGGTAGAAAAGCGCCTCGAGGAAAACAGCATTTCCTAAAACGTGTCCCATAACAAAATGTTCCGCAGCAGCAAAAAGGCAGGTGCAGGCGTATCCTTTTGAGGATTCGCCTGCACCTGCCTTATTTCATGTTTGTATTCTGATGTCTTACCGCCGGTTCTGATGCCAGATTCGGCCCTTTTCTTTATCTCCCAGAACCTGTGCTTTCAGTTCTTCCACTGATTCAAACTTTCGTTCCGGCCGCATAAAAGTCAAAAGTCTTACCTTCACATCTTTCCCGTAAATATCTTTCTTCCAGTCATAAATGTGAGTTTCTACTCCTGCCGGGTGTTCTCCCTTAATAGTAGGCTTTCTGCCGATATTTGTAATGCCCGGATATACAGCTCCGTCTATCTCCACCTCTGACAGATACACGCCGAAGGCAGGCAGATGCTTCTGGGAAGGCGGCAGCAGATTCACTGTGGGAAAGCCCATGCCTGTCCCCAGGTGTTTTCCGTGAACCACCCGCCCCTGAATGGAATAGGTGTAGCCTAACAGCTCATTGGCCTTTTCAATCCGTCCAGCAGCCAGCTCCTCTCTGATGTAGGTGCTGCTGATTTCCCGCTCTCCGTCCATGGCTTTTTCCACCACGACCAGGTCATAGTGAAGCCGCTCTGCGTTAGCCTTTAAAAACTCAATGTCCCCGCTTCTTTTATATCCGAAATGAAAATCTGTGCCTGCTACAATCGCTCTGGCATTCATCTGCTCTTTCAGCACATGAATCACAAATTCCTCCGGGGTCATGGAAGCCACCTGCTCGTTAAATGGATATTCCACCAGATAGTCTACACCGGCATCTTTCAGATTCTCACACCGCTCTTCATTGGTGGTAATCATGGTCTGAAGCTTCTTCCGGATCAGGGTTCCCGGCGCTGTTTCAAAGGTGAAGACTGCCGTTTTACATCCCTGCTTCCTGAATTGAAACAGCTCCTCCAGAAGCTTTTTGTGGCCTCTGTGCAGTCCGTCAAATTTTCCAAGGGTTACAGCTGTCGGCTCCCCGATCTGAAATTCCCTGGTTCCTCTGATGTATTCCATAGCTAGTCTCCTCCCAGAAAAATTTTCCTCGGCTTCCACTTCTTCTCAGCCGCCCTGTACTCATACACACCGATAAAACGGCTGCTTCCATCGTACACGCGGCACATTCTGCCGTCCTGCTCTAATCCGCCTTCCTCTGCGCCGTTCTCCCATCGTCCCCTGGCCTGTCCTTTTAAGAAAAAGTTTCCGTTAGCCAGAAGTCTGTCCAGGGTCTCATCCTCTGAGCAGAAAGCGGGAAGACCGGAAAACATCTGATCCACCGGAATAATATGCTCCTCAATGGTTCCTGCTTTTACAAGCTCCTCTACCTGGGATAAGGTCAGGCTGTCTTTTACCTGGAAACGATCCACCTGGGTTCTGAGCAGGTGCTCCATACAGGCGCCGCAGCCCAGTTTTTCCCCAATATCATGGCAGAGGGTTCTGATATAAGTGCCTTTGGAGCAGTGAACCGTCATAGTCACTCTGGGCAGATCCACCTTATCAATGGAGAGGCTTAAAATTTCCACCGGCCTTGCCTGGCGCTCCACCTCTTTTCCCTCTCTGGCCAGCTCATAGAGCTTTTTCCCATTGACCTTGAGAGCAGAGTACATGGGAGGAATCTGGTGGTACAGACCCACAAAACTTTCTGCGGCTTCTGCCGCAGCGGCTTCATCAATCCCCTCAGTGCTTCTCTCTGAAAGAACGGTTCCCGTGGTATCCTGCGTGTCTGTAGAGACTCCTAACAGCATCACTGCCTGATAGGTTTTCGTCTTGTCTGTCAGCATATCACAGAGCTTCGTCCCCTTTCCCAGGCAGACGGGAAGAACTCCCTCCGCCGTCGGGTCAAGAGTGCCTGTGTGGCCGATTTTTTTCTGCTTTAAAATCCCTCGAAGCTTGGCTACTACATCGTGGGAGGTATAGCCAGGCTCCTTGTAAATATTAATTACTCCGTGAAACATCCGTGGTCTGCCTCCCATTCCAGAATCTGCCGCTCAATATGGGGCATCAGTTCAGCCAAAATCTCCTGAACAGTTCCCGTCACAGTACATCCTGCTGCCCTTACATGGCCGCCGCCGCCAAAGCAGGCCGCAATACGGCTTACATCCACATATTTGCAGGAACGCATACTTACCTTAAATGTATTTTCTCCTGTCTCATACATGAAAACAGCTGTCTCCACCCCTTCGGTCAGACGCAGCTGGTCAATAATCCCGTCCAGATCCTTGGTGCTCAATCCGTAAACATCCATCTCCTTTTTTGTCACGGAACTGAAAATACATGTTCCATCCAGAAGCAGCGTACTTCCCAGAAGAGCCTTGCCCAGCATCTGATTCTGGGCATACGTTTTCCGGTAAAAGCTGCCGTCAATGATCTCTGTAGTGTCAATCCCCTTGTCCATCAGCTTTCCCGCAATTTCCATGGTTCTTCCTGAGGTACAGCTGAACTTAAAGACACCTGTATCATGGACAATTCCTGTGTAAAAGCACTCTGCAGCAGCCAGATCTATTTTTTCCATATCAAGAAGGGTACATACCACCTCACTGGCTGAGCTGGCATCCGGCTCCACATAATTTTCCTCTGCAAATCCCTGATTTGTCACATGGTGATCCACACAGAAGGTATGGGCGGCAGTCTCAAAATAAGGTTTAAATGTTCCCAGCCGCTCCACATCGCTGCTGTCGCAGGTTATGCACAGATCGTAGCGTTTTCCCTCCTCATATCCACAATGGATCTCATCAAACCGCTTCAGATAGGAAAACTTCTGATCCGGGTTATCCAGGTAAATATCTGTCTTCAGCTCAGGATAATGAGCCAAAAGATAGTTGTAAAGTCCAAGAGCTGAGCCTACGCAGTCTCCGTCCGGGTGGACGTGTCCCAGAATTACAGCCGTCTTTGCCAGGTTCAGTCTGTTTTCTAATAACTGGTTCATATTTATCATCCCTTCACGCTTCCAAACACTTACAGTTCCCGTTTTTTAGAACAGGAGACAGAGAAGCCCTAAAGCTGCTCCTCTGTCTCCTGCTCTGTATCCAGATCCTTTGTCACCTCATTGATTAAATGAGTCATGTGAACACCGTACTCAATCGACTGATCCAGTACAAAGGTAATCTCCGGCGTATTGCGCAGGTTGATCCTGTTTGCCAGCTGTCTGCGGACAAAGCCCTCTGCGCTCCTCAATCCCTTAATGGTGTCCTTACCTGCCTCCTCGCTTCCGAGAACGCTGATATAGGCTTTGCAGTACTTTAAATCAGGAGTCACCTCCACGGACACAACCGTCGTCATGGGGTGGATTCTGGGATCCTTGATTTCCTTGCTTATAATGCTGCTCAGTTCTCTCTGAACCTCGCTGTTAATTCTCGTATTTTTAATACTGTTTTTACGCATATTGCCTCGCTTTCCAGCAGCCTGCGCAAAGGCAGGGTTCCCTATCTGGGAACCTCTACCATTGCGTAAGCCTCAATCATATCATCTTCCTGGAGATCATTGAACTTCTCAAATACAAGGCCGCACTCGTAGCCGGATGCTACTTCCTTCACATCGTCCTTAAATCTCTTTAAGGATGCCAGATTGCCATCAAAAATCTGCTCGCCGTCACGGGTAATTCTGGCCTTGCAGCCTCTCTGGAATTTACCGTCCAGCACATAGGATCCTGCAATGGTTCCCACACCGGAAGCCTTAAAGGTCTGACGTACCACTGCATGGCCGATTACCTGCTCCTCAAAGATCGGGTCTAACATACCCTTCATGGCTGCCTCTACGTCCTCAATCGCCTGGTAGATAACGCGGTACAGTCTCACATCTACCTTCTCACGCTCGGAAATAGACTTGGCTGTGGCATCAGGACGCACGTTGAATCCAATGATAATCGCATTGGAAGCCGCTGCCAGGTTCACGTCGGACTCGTTAATCGCTCCTACGCCTCCGTGGATCACCTTTACCATAACCTCCTCGTTGGAGAGCTTTGTAAGGCTCTGCTTTACTGCCTCCACGGAACCCTGAACGTCCGCCTTGATAATCAGAGGAAGCTCTTTTACATTGCCTGCCTTGATCTGTGAGAACAGATCATCCAGGGACAGTTTTGCCTTTGTATCCTCAATTAATTTATTCTTGCCCTCAGAGATAAAGGTCTCTGCAAAGCTTCTGGCCTCTTTCTCATTCTCAGTTGCCACAAATACCTCACCGGCATTTGGAACATCGTTCAGTCCCAGGATCTCAACCGGTGTGGACGGACCTGCCTCTTTTACGCGGCGTCCCTTGTCGTCCATCATGGCGCGGACCTTACCATAGCAGGAACCGCAGGCAACCGGATCTCCCACATGGAGAGTTCCCTTCTGAACCAGAACAGTAGCAACCGGTCCCTTACCCTTGTCAAGCTCTGCCTCGATGATAAGGCCTCTTGCACGGCGGTTCGGATTTGCCTTTAATTCCTTCACTTCTGATGTTAAGAGAATCATCTCCAGAAGCTCTTCGATTCCCTCGCCAGTGTGTGCAGAAACCGGTACAAATACGGTACTTCCGCCCCAGTCCTCAGCTACCAGCTCATACTCAATTAACTCCTGTTTTACCTTCTCTACATTGGCGCTTGGCTTATCGATCTTATTGACAGCAACGATAATCTCAACTCCGGCTGCCTTGGCATGGTTAATCGCCTCTACAGTCTGAGGCATTACGCCGTCGTCTGCAGCTACAACTAAAATAGCGATATCAGTAGACTTGGCTCCACGCATACGCATGGCTGTGAAAGCCTCATGTCCAGGAGTATCTAAGAAAGTAATTCTCTGTCCGTTCTTCTCAACCACATAAGCACCGATGTGCTGTGTGATTCCGCCGGCCTCCTTGGCTGTCACATGAGTCTGACGGATCGCATCCAGAAGAGAAGTTTTTCCGTGGTCAACGTGTCCCATAACGCACACAACCGGCGGACGCTCTGTCATATTCTTCTCGTCCTCTTCATCCTCGCGGAGCAGTTCCTCGATTACATCGACCTTCTCCTCCTTCTCGCAGAGGATGTCGAATTCCATGGCGATCTCCTCAGCCTTATCGTAATCAACCTCCTGATTGATGGTAACGACAGTTCCCTGAAGGAACAGCTTCTTTACGATAACAGACGGCTGCATCTTCATCTTCTCTGCCAGCTCTTTGATGGTGATTGTCTCTGGAAGTACAATAGTCTTAACCTGCTCTTCCTTCGGCTCTTCCTTCTTTGGCGGCATAATGAAAGCGCCCTTTCCAGGTTTTCCGCCTCTGCCAGGCTTGGAGCGCATCTCCTCCTCCCGGTCCGGTCTGCTGTATTTATCATTCTTATAATCGTTCTTGTAATTGTTCTTATTCTGCTTTGTGTTCTGCGGCTTCTGAACAACCGGGCCGTCAAAGGATGGCTTGGAAGATCCGCTTCTGCCTCTCTGGCCATCTCTGTTTCCATAACCACGGCTCTGACCGTCTCTGCTTCCCTGGCCATCTCTTCCGTAGCCGCGGTTCTGACCATCTCTATTTCCCTGGCCATCTCTTCCGTAGCCACGGTTCTGGCCGTCTCTGCTTCCCTGGCCGTCTCTTCCGTAGCCACGGTTCTGACCGTCTCTGCTTCCCTGGCCATCTCTTCCGTAGCCACGGTTCTGACCGTCTCTGCTTCCCTGGCCGTCTCTTCCGTAGCCGCGGTTCTGGCCATCTCTATTTCCCTGGCCGTCTCTTCCATAACCACGGTTCTGACCGTCTCTATTTCCCTGGCCGTCTCTTCCATAGCCACGATTCTGACCATCTCTGTTTCCCTGGCCGTCTCTTCCGTAGCCGCGGTTCTGACCGTCTCTGCTTCCCTGGCCGTCTCTTCCGTAGCCGCGGTTCTGACCATCTCTATTTCCCTGGCCGTCTCTTCCATAGCCACGGTTCTGGCCATCTCTATTTCCCTGGCCGTCTCTGCTTCCCTGACTGGACGCGCCCTGACCCTGGCGTCCTGGTCTCTGTCCGCCGGTCTTGTTTCCTGTGCCCTTTGCCGTGCTGTTCTGCGGACGGTATACAGCCGTAATCCTCTTCTTCGGCGGCTCGGCTGTTCCGTTTCCGTCTGCTTCTGTTCTTACTGGTTCTCTCTTAATCTCTTCCACTCTCGCTGCTTCCGCCTTTCCTGTTCTTTCCTTTTGTACCTGTTCCCTCTGCGCAGGGCGCTCTGAAAAGCACCTCTTAACGGCATCAATCTGATCGCTGTTTATGTTCGAAGAATGGCTCTTCACATCATATCCCTGCTTTTTCAGCAGATCCAGAACTTCCTTATTTGTCTTCCCAAGTTCTCTTGACAGTTCGTTAACTCTCATTTACACCGCCTCCATTCTGATTCAACTGTTTCACGAGTGCTTTCGCCAAACCGCTGTCCAGTACGGCAGCAGATGCGCGCATCTCTCTGCCCATGGAGTGGCCCAGTTCTTCTTTCGTACCGAAAAAATAAAGGGGGACCTTATAGTAAGTACACATATTGGTAAACATTTTTTTTGTATTGACAGAGGCCTCCTCTGATACCAGAACCAGGAAGGCCCTGCCTTCCTTCACAGCCTTTTCTGTCATAAATTCTCCGCTGGCCGTCTTGCCTGCCTTTGTGGCAATTCCCAAGAGGTTCAGCGCTTTTTTACTGCTGTCCAATCTGCCCCATCTCCTTTTCCAATGCCTCATACACTTCCTTTGGAATCGCCATTTTCAGGGAGCGTTCCAGGCCTTTGCTCTTTACAGCCTTCTTAAAACATTCCATTGAAGGGCAGATATACGCGCCGCGGCCGTTTTTCCTGCCTGTGGCGTCAATGACAATCTCATCCTCTGTGGTTTTAAGCACCCGGATCAGCTCCTTTTTGCTCTTCATTTCACCGCAGCCGATGCACTGTCTTAAGGGGATCTTCTTCATTCCCAATTCTTCTCACTTCCCAATCTGGTTGTTCTTTCCACTGGTATCTGTCTGTGCCTGAAAACTCTTAGTTTTCCTCTGCTGGCTCAGACTCTGCAGCAGCATCAGAGGATGCCTCCTGGTAATCGGAGAAATCGTCAGCCTCTACGCCCTCCGGCAGTCCTTCCTCAAAGCCCTGCTCATATCCAATCTCCATCTCATCGAAGAGGCCGGACTCTCTGGCCTGGGTCTCGCTCTTGATATCGATCTTAAAGCCTGTCAGTCTAGCTGCCAGTCTGGCGTTCTGTCCTTCTTTACCAATCGCTAAGGAAAGCTGATAATCCGGCACAATTACCTGAGCCTCTCTGGCCTCCTCGTCTGCTGCAACGAAGATAACCTTCGCAGGACTTAAAGCATTCTCAATTAAGAGAGCCGGATTCTCATCCCAGTTGATAATATCGATCTTCTCGCCGTTTAACTCGCTTACAACAGAATTCACTCTGGCTCCGTTTAAGCCTACGCATGCTCCCACCGGATCTACGTTTGGATCATTGGAGTAAACAGCTAACTTTGTTCTGGAACCTGCCTCACGGGCAATGGCCTTGATTTCAACAATGCCGTCTTTTACCTCGGCAACCTCGGACTCAAACAGACGCTTTACCAGATCTGGATGAGTTCTGGAAACTGTGATTCTCGGCCCCTTCTTTGTGTTCTTCACTTCCAGGATATAGAGCTTGATGTGCTCGGTAGGCTTGAATTCCTCGCCCTTTACCTGCTCGCTCTCCTTGAGAACTGCATCGATCTTGCCCAGGTCAATGTAAACGTCATGGCCCACATAGCGCTGGACAATTCCTGTCACCACGTCTTTTTCCTTGCAGTACCACTGATCAAACAGGGCTGTGCGCTCCTCCTCACGGATCTTCTGAAGGATTACGTTTTTTGCGTTCTGTGTAGCGATACGGCCGAATTCCTTGGAATTAATATTCACACGGATGATGTCACCGTATACGTGTCTCGGATCTAAAAGCTTCGCTTCAGCAAGGCTGACCTGTGTCAATGAATCCTCTACTGTCTCCACAACTTCCTTCTCGGCATAAACAGCGAAATCACATTTTTCCCTGTCAATATATACCTTAATATTGTCTGCTCTGCCAAAATGATTCTTGCAGGCAGTAAGGAGAGAATTCTCAATGGCCTCAAAGAGCACTTCCTTACTGATATTATTTTCTTTTTCGAGCACGTTTAACGCTTCGAACAACTCTTTACTCATTTTCTTTTTTTATCCTCCTGTCGTTTAAAAATCAAAGGCCAGACGTATTAATGCAATATCTGACTTGGCAAGCGCCAGATCGCTTCCATCTTCCATGAAAAGCGTCACTGTATCTGCATCGTATGCTTTCAGGGTTCCTGTAAATTCTTTTTGTTTGTTGATTGGGCGGTAAAGTCTTACTTCTACATCCTTTCCCAGGCTGCGGGCAAAGTCCTTTTCCTTCTTTAATGGACGCCCAAGTCCCGGTGAGCTGACCTCCAGAATGTAGCTGTCTTCGATGAAGTCCTCCTTGTCCAGCCAGTCTCCCAGCTCGCGGCTTACCACCTCGCAGTCGTCTACCGTAATTCCGCCTTCCTTGTCAATATAGGCTCTCAGATACCAGATTCCGGCTTCGCGGACATACTCTACGTCCACCAGCTCAAACCGGTTCTTTTCCAGCAGCGGAAGCAGCCATGTTTCTACCTTTGACTCGTATTCTTCTCTTCTCGCCATCGTAACACCGCCTTTCTGCATATCCATCGACTGATCTGTGCTCTGCGTAAAGTACGCATCCTGCAGAGCATTTCATCGTATAGGGACTCCTATACGATGAAAGAGTGGACCTGTTGGTCCACTCTTTTTCTGTCAGTCTATTATGTTATCATTACCTAGTATAACACCTTTTATCAGGAAGCGCAAGGGGCTAATATTGTTTTTACTGCTCCTCCAGCCACTTTCCCTTCCAGGTATAGAGGACCA
>Kit_p2__coassemble_2567_pt1 | contig 10391 bp, 9 predicted proteins | sample Kit_p2__metabat2_high_PE_038 | metagenome-assembled genome bin Kit_p2 | reverse complement strand
CTGTGAAAAGATTTTAAAATCGCTCTCATAACCGCTTCCTCCTTACGTCTACAAGAGTAGCACAAATGCTTTTAAGACGGGGTAAGGATTCAGAAAGCGGCGTTAAGAAGGGGTAAATACGGAAAGCCGGCATAACGTCCATGTACACTGACGCTAAAATAATCAAAAAAAGAAGACCTCCCGCTTAGCTGCTGAAAGCCTTCTTTCCCTTTTCTGATGATTCTGTTTTTCTCTGCTCTATACCTGGCTGTTCTTTCTTTGACTGTCCTGTTTTTTACTATTCTGTTCCGGACTGTCCTATTTCTGGCTGCCCTGTTTCTGGCTGTCCTTCCTCAAGTCCAGATACATCAGCTCAAAATCTTCATATCTGCCGTCTATCTTAAAATACGCCGGAGACGTGCCGATATGCTGAAAATCGAACCGTTCATACAGGCGGACTGCGCGGATATTATCGCTTCTCACCTCCAGGTTCAGAAGCTCGATTCCATTTTCCTCTGCATACCGGATAAGCTCCCTCATCAGAGCGCTTCCCACCCCCTGATTCCAGTACGCCTTCTTTACGCTGAGCCCCAGCTCCGCCCGGTGGCTCATCCTTCTGGGCAGTCCGGTGAGGCTTCCGTCCCCTATGATTTCTCCGTCTTTAAAGGCAGCCAGATGAACCGATGTCTTCTGCTGGTGGACCGCCTCCAGAAACGCCGCCTCCTGTTCGACAGAAACAGGAAGTCCCTCTCCGCCGAAGGAGAGATTCTCCGTCTCTGCGCCCACTGTTTTCATATATTCTATCAGCTGTGCAGCATCCTCTGCCAAGGCTTCCCGAATGATAATTGACTGCATGATGAAAATTCCTCCCCCTTTCTCTGCCTTATCCTTTCCGCTCCAGCTTCACACAGACCTCGCAGTGTCCGCTGTGCGGAAACATATCCACACATCTCACCCGCTCAGTCTCGTATCCCCGCTCCTCCAGGTACTTCACATCTCTCGCCAGAGTAGAAGAATTGCAGCTGACGTACACCACCCGTTTCGGGGCCATCCTTACAATCGTCTCCAGACATTTCTCATCGCAGCCCTTTCTGGGCGGATCCACCACGATCACGTCTGCATAGATCTGGTTTCTCTCATACTGCTCCGGAAGCACCTCCTCGGCCTTTCCCACGAAAAACTCTACATTTTCCATGTGGTTCAGTCTGGCGTTCTCCCTGGCGTCATCAATAGCCTGGGGCACTATCTCCACCCCATACACCTGCTTCGCCTTCTGGGCTAAGAACAGGGAAATAGTTCCGATTCCACAGTAGAGATCCCACACCGTCTCATTTCCCGTCAAATCAGCGTATTCCAGAGCTGTGCCGTAAAGGCGCTCTGTCTGCACAGGATTCACCTGGTAAAAGGATAGGGGGGAAATTCTGTACTGAACCGCCCCAATATAGTCAGTAATATGCCCTTCTCCCCAGAGATTGATCAGTTTCTTTCCCAGAATTACATTTGTCTTTTCCTGATTCACATTCAGGGAAATGCTGGTCATGCCCGGAATCTCCAGAAGACGGTCTATGAAAACCTGCTGCCCTGACAGCTTCCTTCCGTTGATTACCAGGCAGACCATAAGTTCCCCTGTCTGAAAGCCTTTTCGGATCAGCACATGACGGACCAGACCTCTGTGAGTTTCCTCATCATAGGGTTCTATTTTATATTCTTCCATGAAATTTCTAATAATTGATAAAATTTCCCGGTTCTCCTCCACACCCAGAAGGCAGTCCTCCTGCTCCACAATATCGTGAGTCCGTCCTGCATAGAATCCGGTCACAATCTTTCCATCCTTATTCCTTCCAAAGGGGAACTGAGCCTTATTCCTGTACCGCCAGGGATGTTCCATGCCAATAATCGGTTCCATCCTGACACATCTCTCCCGGCTCTCCTCCTGCTCTCCGGATCTCTGTTCCTCCGTCTGCTCCATCATTCTATCTGCCGTCTCTGCTTCGTCCGGAAGAAGCAGATTAGAAAGTCCTCCGATTCGTTTCAGATTGTTGTAGACCTTTCTCTCCTTCAGCCTCAGCTGCTCCTGGTAATCCACTGCCTGAATCTGGCAGCCGCCGCAGCGGCGGGCGGAAGGACATTTCTCCTGTACTCTGTACTCAGACGGATCGATGACGCGGATTAACCGGGCGAAGCCGTACTGCTTCTTCATCTTCGTCACGCCGGCCTCAATCACATCGCCGATCACCGCGTCCTTCACAAACCAGATATAGCCGTCCAGCCGCCCGATTCCCTCTCCGTTTTCTCCCATATCTTCTATTCTAAGTACAAACCTGTCGTTCTTTTTCATCTCCAATGTTTTCTGGTCCTTTCCTCTTTGTCCTTCCTGCTTGATCCTTACCGCTTCCTATCACTGCCTCTTTCCGCCGACAAAGGCAGCCTGTTTCCAGGCTCTCTGAATCCTGATTTTATCTGTAGGCCGCTCTCTCTCCGCCGATACATTTCAGCCTTGTTCTGGCGCAGGTCACATGGGCGCTTCCAATCTCCCGCACAGAGGTGCGGACCGGCACTGCTACCGGACGCAGGTGCATTCCAATGAAGGTATCTCCGATGTCAATGCCGCCGTGGGCCTGAATCCGCTCCACTGCCGCCGGATTCTGAAAAGCCCCGAATGCCGCTGTAGCAAAGGATCCGCCTGCCTTCAGCTGAGGCACTACATTTACCTGCTCCAGTCCGTATTTCTCAGCGCAGGCCTCCTCCACAATGAGAGCCCTGTTTAAATGCTCACAGCACTGGGCAGCCAGGTAAAGTCCTCTCTTCTGCGTTTCCTGGTAAATCTCTTCAAACACAGCCAGTCCGATCTCCCGGCTGGAATAAGAACCGATTCTGTGGGCCTCAATCTCGCTGGAAGAGCATCCCACTACCAGGATCTGTCCCTCCTTCATGCCGGCCGCCTCAAAAAACTCTCCTAACAGCTGCCTTACCTGCCCTCTGATTTTCTCCATTTCAGCCTTGTCTGCTGCCGCCTCTGCTATACCCGTTCCAATGATATCTATTTTTCTCTCTTCCATTCTGACTTCCTCCTGTCTTTTCTTTATTTTGTAAATCCGCCTTTTCTCTCTCTGCCAAAAGAAGATGCGGCATATCCCAACGTATGCGGCATCTTCTCTATTGTTTTCCTATACTGGCATCAGCCTCTGATAAAACTCTCTGACCCGATCCACTCTGGCGCCCATATTTACAAGCATCATATCGGCTGCTGTAAAGGCCGCCATGGCCTCTACCACCACGACAGCTCTGGGCACGATAATCGGATCGTGGCGTCCCTTGATTTCCAGCTCTGTCTCCTCGCCTCTGCAGTTCACTGTATGCTGGGGTGCTGCAATAGACGGAGTCGGCTTAAAAGCCGCCCGGAATACGATCTCGCTTCCATCGCTGATTCCTCCCAGAATTCCTCCGGAATGATTCGTCTGTTTGACAGTCCTGCCATCCTGGTCAAGGGTGAACGCATCGTTGTTCTCACTTCCCACAGAAGCCGCCGCGCTAAATCCGTCTCCAATCTCAAAGCCCTTCACCGCTCCGATGGAGCAGACAGCCTTAGCCAGATTGGCGCTCAGCTTATCAAATACCGGTTCTCCTATCCCTGCAGGCATTCCTGTGATTCTGCACTCCACCACACCTCCGGCTGAGTCCCGCTCTGCCATTTTCGCATCTAAAAACTGCTCTGCCGCTTTTGCTGCTTCCGGATCCGGCATACAAAGCCTGTTCTCACGGACTGCCTGAAAGTCAAACCGCTCCGGCGATATCTGCACAGGTCCAATCTGGCTGGTATATGCCGTTACTGTAATGCCCAGTTCCTTTAACAGCTTCGCCGCCACTGCCCCGGCAGCTACACGGCCAATGGTCTCCCGGCCGGAGGAGCGTCCTCCGCCCCGGTAATCCCGGAAACCGTATTTCTGATCAAAGGTGTAGTCTGCATGCCCTGGTCTGTAACAGGACGCTATCTCGCCGTAATCCCTGGATCGCTGATCCTGGTTTCTCACCATCATGGAAATCGGGGTTCCTGTAGTTTTCCCCTCAAACACTCCTGACAGAATCTCCACCTGATCCCCCTCGTTTCGCTTGGTGGAATATTTTCCCTGTCCCGGCTTTCTTCTGTCCAGATATTCCTGAATATCTGCCTCGCAGAGGGCAAGCCCTGCAGGACACCCGTCTACCGTCACTCCCAGGGCCGGGCCGTGGGATTCTCCCCAGGTTGTCATTCTAAGAATTGTGCCAAATGTCGATCCCGCCATCGCTTCGCTGATCCTCCTTACGCTCTTCTGGCCTTCCGCCTGTTCTTCCTGTTCCGTCTTCCTACTCCGGAATCTTCGTAATCACGCAGCAGTTCGGCTCATTTACATCAATCGAACGATGGTTCATCATTAACAGGCCGTTCTCATAGTCTATTTTGAAGAAGGAAATTGTTCCGCTGGCATGATTGATGCTGGCCATGTGCTTCTGATCCGGGAAGATCGCAATATCCTTCGGATAATCCCCGCTGATCGGCAGGCAGCACTTCATAGTCAGAAGTCCTGTATCCGGATCTCTCTCATAAATGCTTACGCAGTTGTCTCCTGCATTGCTGCAGAACAGGTACCTGTCATCCGGGGACATGCGGATCGTGCAGGCCGCTGTCAGTTCCCCTGCCGGTGTGTCTGTAGAGGAAATCGTCTGCAGCTTTTCAATCTTCGGAACCCGCTCCCCCTCCTCATATTCATAGCTGTATACGTCAATGGCATTCTTCAGCTGATACATCAGATAGAAGAACCGTCCGTCTTTACTGAATACAAACTGTCTCGGCGCAGATTCCAGCTCGCACCGCACTGCATCTACCTGGGAAATCTTTCCCTTCTCGCCGTCAAAGCCGTAAATCTTCACCTGATCAATACCCAGATCTGCCACCATTAAAAATCCCCCGTCTGGTGTCCGTCCGGCGCAGCTGACATGGGGACGGAAATTTCTCTCCGCCACGCTTCCAAGCCCCTTGTGGAACACCTTGTCAGTAATCTCGCCCACCGTTCCGTCCGGATTCAGCCTGAGAATAGTCTCCTTCCCGTCATGGTAGCCTGACACGAAAATGTACTTGTCCTCTGCATCTGTAGCCAGATGGCAGCCTCTCATCCCCTTAATGCCTGCGCTGTTTAACCGCGCCAGTCCTCCGTTGGGCAGAATACGGAAGGACACTATACCTTCGTCCGCAATGGAGTAGAGAGTTTTTCCGTCATGAGAAACTGTCAGATAGGAAGAGTTGTCCACCTCCACCTCGCACCTGTATTTAAAATATCCGTTCTCTGTATCCACATCGTAAACTGTAATTCCTTTAGCCTGTCCATTATAGGAATACGATCCCACATAAGCCATGTACTTGCCTGCCATCATGTATTATCCTCCTCAAGCGCAGCACCAGGTCCCTTTTCATAAGCAAGGAGGCCTTCTGAAAATGTTGCTATTTAAGATAAACACATAATATCACAGTTTTTATCGTTTGTGAACCTGAAAGACGCAGTTTTCCTGTTGACACCTGACATAAAGAATGTATAATGGAATATGCTGTGTGTTTATTATTTCTAAACTTTTAGATTATTTTTATCTTGATTTAGCAGCATTAAACTTTTAAATTAGAATAAAGTTAAAAAACGTCCGGCGAAAGGAGATAACAGCCATGAGCATCGGATCGAAATTAAAGGAACTTCGGGTCCTGAAGGGACTGACCCAGGAGGAGCTGGCAGACAGGGCAGAGCTGTCCAAGGGATTCATCTCCCAGGTGGAGCGGGATCTGACTTCCCCGTCCATCGCCACCCTGATGGACATTCTTCAGTGTCTGGGAACCACCATAGGAGAATTTTTCACAGAGACGGCAGATGAACAGATTGTGTTCGGCAAACACGACTTTTTCAGAAAAACGGACAGCGAGCTGAAAAATTCCGTCCAGTGGATTGTCCCCAACGCCCAGAAAAACTGTATGGAACCTATTCTTTTAACCCTGGAGGCGGGCGGCTCCACCTGTCCCGACTCTCCCCACGAAGGAGAGGAGTTCGGCTACATTTTAAGCGGCAGCATACTGCTCCACATCGGAAGCAGCATCTATAAGGCAAAAAAAGGGGAATCCTTTTATTTTACCAGCGATAAAACACACTACATAGAAACAAAGGCCGGAGCGTCCCTGCTGTGGGTCAGCTCTCCGCCCAGTTTTTAACAGAAGCTACAGAGTACGGAGGATTTAAGATGAGTCAGCCATTAATTGATCTCGTAAATATCACGAAAAGCTTTGACGGCGATATCGTCCTTGACGATCTCTGCCTGTCCGTAAAAGAAAATGAATTTGTCACCTTACTTGGCCCCAGCGGCTGCGGAAAAACTACCACCCTGCGCATTATCGGCGGATTTGAATCACCTGATCAGGGAAAGGTCATCTTCGGCGGCAAGGATATTACCAATGTTCCGCCTAACAAGCGCCAGCTGAACACGGTTTTTCAGAAGTACGCCCTGTTCCCCCATATGAGCATTGCGGAAAATATTGCCTTTGGACTGAAAATCAAGAAAAAATCCAAAAGCTACATCGATGACAAGATCCGCTATGCATTAAAGCTTGTAAACTTAAACGGCTTTGAAAACAGAACCGTGGATTCCTTAAGCGGCGGCCAGCAGCAGCGAATCGCCATCGCCAGAGCCATTGTAAACGAGCCTAAGGTACTTCTGTTAGACGAGCCTCTGGGCGCTCTAGATCTGAAGCTCCGCCAGGATATGCAGTACGAACTGATCCGTCTGAAAAACGAGCTGGGCATTACTTTTATTTATGTCACTCACGACCAGGAGGAAGCCCTTACCATGTCCGACACCATCGTCGTTATGAACCAGGGCTATATCCAGCAGATGGGATCCCCGGAGCAGATTTACAATGAGCCGGAAAATGCTTTTGTAGCGGACTTTATCGGAGAGAGCAACATTGTAGACGGAATCATGCTCCATGACGAGCTGGTAGAAATTGCCGGCGCCAAATTTGCCTGCGTGGACAAGGGCTTTGGCTGCAAAAAACCGGTAGACGTAGTCATCCGGCCGGAGGACATTGACCTGGTGAAGCCGGAGGACGGAACGCTGCAGGGTGTTGTCACCCACCTGATTTTCAAAGGTGTCCACTATGAAATGGAGGTAACTACACCGGACGGCTATGAGTGGCTGGTTCACAGCACAGATATGTTCCCGGTTGGAGAGAAAGTAGGCATTCATGTGGAACCCTTTGATATCCAAATCATGAACAAGCCTGCTTCTGAAGATGAGGAGGCGGTAGGAATTGATGAGTAGTGTTTCTAAAAAAACCATGAAGCAGTATCTGGCCGGCCCTTATCTGGTCTGGATGATTGGATTCACCATCATTCCTCTGCTCTTAATCGCCTGGTACGGCCTGACAGACACAAGCGGGGCTTTTACCATGGAGCACATCGCCTCCATCGCTACCCCGGAGCACTCCAAGGCCCTGTTCCTATCTCTGGGGCTTTCGCTTCTGAGTACGGCAGTCTGTCTGCTGCTGGCTTATCCGCTGGCCATGGTACTCAGGAAAAAGCATATCGGAAAAGGCAGCTTTGTAGTATTTATTTTCATTCTGCCCATGTGGATGAACTTTCTTTTAAGAACCCTGGCCTGGCAGACGCTCCTTGAGAAGAACGGAGTGATCAACGGAATTTTATCCACACTGGGCCTGCCCGGAATCTCAATTATCAACACTCCGGCAGCCATTGTCCTGGGTATGGTGTATAACTTCCTACCCTTTATGGTACTTCCGATTTACAACGTGCTGGTAAAAATTGATGACAATACTATTAACGCTGCCAAGGATCTGGGAGCCAATGAATTCCAGACCTTTATCCATGTGTGGCTGCCTTTAAGCCTCCCAGGCATTATCAGCGGCATCACCATGGTGTTTGTGCCGGCCCTGACAACCTTCGTTATCTCGAACCTGTTAGGCGGCAGTAAAATTCTTCTGATAGGAAATGTCATTGAGCAGGAATTCACCAAGGGAAGCAACTGGCATCTGGGATCCGGTCTTTCCCTGGTTCTGATGGTCTTCATCCTGATCAGCATGGCGCTCATTGCCAAATACGATAAAAACGGGGAGGGAACTGCATTCTGATGAACACGAACAACAACACGGCAGATACGACAAATTCCGGCGCAGTCAGGGCCTCCCGGCGCAGCCGGCTTCGGAAATTTTTCCAGGATTTTTACCTGGTAATTATTCTGCTTTTCCTTTATGCGCCCATTGCCACCATGATGATCCTGTCCTTTAATGACTCCAAGTCCAGGACTCTGTGGGGCGGTTTTACCACAAAATGGTACACTCAGATGTTTGAAAGTCCTGCTATTATGGACGCTCTTTACAACACGCTTCTGATTGCCTTTATCTCAGCTCTGGCAGCTACCATTCTCGGCACTCTGGCAGCTATCGGCATCAGCAGCATGAAACGGACGCCGAAAAACATTGTAATGGGACTGAACAATATCCCGATTCTGAATTCCGAGATCGTAACCGGCATCTCCCTGATGCTGACTTTCATCGCCTTCGGGATTTCCCTGGGCTTTAAGACCATTCTTATTGCCCACATTACCTTCAACGTGCCCTTCGTCATTTTAAGCGTTATGCCGAAGTTAAAACAGACCAGCCGGTATACCTACGAGGCGGCACTGGATCTGGGGGCAGGACCTCTTCAGGCCTTCTTTAAGATTGTATTCCCGGATATTCTTCCAGGCGTACTGTCTGGTTTCCTGATGGGCTTTACCATGTCCTTAGACGACTTTATTATCACACACTTTACCAGGGGAGCAGGCATCAATACCCTGTCCACCCTGATTTACAGCGAGGTGCGCCGCGGCATTAAGCCGTCCATGTACGCCCTGTCTACCATTATCTTTGTGACGGTGCTGGCGCTCCTTTTAATTACAAATTTCGCTCCCAAAGATAATCCGGCAAAATCCAAGGCTGGAGAAGCAAAGCCTGCTTCCGGCCTGCGGGGACCTGGATTTAAAAAAGGACTGCTGGCAGCAGCCTCCTTTATCATCGTGTGCAGCGTCTGCGCCGCCACCTATATTCACTATACCACCCAGTCCTCCAATGAGCTGTACGTCTACAACTGGGGCGAATATATTGATGAATCCGTCATTGAGGAATTCGAGGAGGAAACTGGAATTGACGTGATCTACGACCTGTTTGAAACCAACGAGGAAATGTACCCTGTGGTAGAAGCAGGCGGCGTAAATTACGACGCAGTCTGCCCCTCTGATTATATGATTCAGAAAATGGCGGAAAATGATATGCTGGCTGAGCTTGACTACTCCAACATACCAAACCTTGAAAATATTGATCCTCAATATATGGCAAAGGCCGAAAGCTTCGATCCGGGCAACCGGTATGCGGTTCCCTATACCTGGGGTACAGTCGGTATTCTCTACAATACGAAGCGGGTGGAGGAGCTGGGCTTACAGCCGCCTTCCAAGTGGTCTGATCTGTGGGATCCGGCTTACAAAGGCGAAATCCTCATGCAGGACAGTGTCCGGGACGCCTTTATGGTAGCCCTTAAATCTCTTGGCTATTCCATGAACTCTACCGATGAGGCAGAGCTGAAAGAGGCCAGAGATCTACTGATTTCCCAGAAGCCTCTGGTACAGGCCTATGTCATCGACCAGGTAAGAGATAAAATGATCGGCGGAGAGGCCGCTGCAGGCGTCATCTACTCTGGAGAAATGCTCTTTATCCAGGAGGAGGCCGCCAGACAGAACCTGGACTATCAGCTGGAATACGTAATTCCCGAAGAAGGTACAAATATCTGGATTGATGCCTGGGTTATTCCGAAAAACGCGAAAAATAAGGAAAATGCAGAAAAATGGATCAATTTCCTCTGCCGCCCTGACATCGCAAAGAAAAACTTCGAGTACATTACCTACGCTACCCCTAATCGGGCCGCAAAGGAGCTGCTGGAGCCGGAGCTTCAGAATAATAAAGCCCTGTTCCCAGATACCGATAAGCTGGAAAACTCCGAGGTCTTCAAATACCTGGGAGACACCGTAGACATGATATACAACAGCCTTTGGAAAGAAGTGAAGTCACAGTAAGATAGAGATTAAGAAAAAGGGATGTTTTCCTCGTTCCACTTGAAGTTACTGGAAAACATCCCTTTTTCATCCTCTGCTGTATACAATTTCCACTGTGGAAGAAAAGCAATTTTTCGGTGACTTTCATCTGGAACAAGAAAAATTGCTTTTCTTCCTGATATTTAAAAACACTTATTCCCGCAGGCACTCACGTTTCCATTGCTCTCGTCGGACTGCTGCTCGCTTCTGCTCTCTTTTGTCTCGAAGTGAAGCTGGCCGTTTAAGAACTTTTCTACCTG
>Kit_p2__coassemble_2563_pt1 | contig 10399 bp, 7 predicted proteins | sample Kit_p2__metabat2_high_PE_038 | metagenome-assembled genome bin Kit_p2 | reverse complement strand
AGATGCTTCGGGAAAAGAGAACTTATCTGGAAATTGCGGATAAGACAGGGGCTTCTACAGCTACGATCAGCCGTGTCAACCGTTCCCTGAACTATGGAAATGACGGATACGATATGGTATTTGCACGCCTGAGCGGAGATGCGGCTCCGAAGAAAGAGGAAGAGTAGGACAGGATTATTTCCTGTCCTTTTTTCGTTTTCCATCGGAGGGAGTCTCCTGCCTCAGTTCCTCGGCAATCAGCTCAATCATCTGCTTTTTCAGGTACACATCGAAAGCCAGCTCACACACAAAGGCGAACAGCCGCAGATATTCGCGGTCTTCCTGTTCTGCCTCTTCTTTCAATTCTGGAAAATCCTCATCAGAAAAGGTTTTCATGGCAGAGGCAAATTTTGCTTTTACATCTTCCACAAGGCGTCCCCTCTGATCTGACTCCAAAGAGAAAATCTCCTCGTACAGCCGGGACAGCTCAGGCTGGGATCCGGGAGCAAAATGACGTTCGGAAACAGGAGAGAGTAGCTGTTCAATATCCCGAAGAGACAGCACATTTTTAAAATAGTAAATAAAAGTTAAAAGTAAAATATGATTTCCGGAATATTTTTTCTTTTCCGGAGGAGGCAGAAGATTGTTTTTTGCATAATTATTAATCATGGTCTTCGTGAGAACCTTTTCCTCACCAGGCTTCAGAAAGGAAGAAAGATGAGTGTCCATAAAGGTTGTCACCTGATCCATATACAGGTTGATATTTGGAATGTCAGCAGCGTTGATCCGCGACAGACTGCTAATAAAATTCATCAGATCATCGAGTCTCTGTTCGTTTGTCTTCATATTTTGTCACCTCATAGTTGTATTATATAGTATTCAATACTAGATGACAAGACAAAAATTCTGATTGACTTAAATCCGATATCGGACTAAAATAAAAGAAGGTAAGTCCGATATCATACTAACATAAGGGGGGGGGGAGAATGGAACTGTCATAACGGCAGAGAAAGGAATTATATGGAAGAGATTAAAAAAACAGAGTATAAACAGGAACTGCCAGTCCTAAACGTGGAAAGAGGCGGGATGGAAGGCAGCCAGGGCCAGGAACTTCGGGAATTTAACCGCCTCTACAAACGCCTGGACGATCTGTACCACAGCTTGTCACTGAAAATGGGGATGTCGGACAGCACATTTATGATTCTGTACACCATTGCAGAGCTGGGGGACGGGTGTTCCCAGAAGGAGATCTGTGAGCAGGTCTATGTGAGCAAGCAGACTATTAATTCCTCTATCAGGAAGCTGGAAAAGGAAGGCACTATTCGCCTGGAAAAGGGAGACAGAGGCAGAGAACTGCACATTCGGCTGACAGAGACAGGAAAAAAGACTTTGCAGGACAAGATTTACCCTGTTATGGAGGCAGAGAATCGGGCTTTTATTTACATGTCCGCAAGGGATCGGGCAGAATTTCTCCGACTTAGTCGTCTGTATGTCAATGCGATGATTTGTCAGACAAGACAGTTTTTGTCTGAAGAGGAGGATATATGAAACATATTTTTCGGTTTATCAGGCCTTATAAGAGGCTGACGGTTCTGGCGCTTCTGTTTGTAATACTGGACGTGCTGGGAGCTTTGATTATTCCCACCATCACAGCGGATATGATTAATGTGGGAGTGGGAAACGGAGATCTGGACTACATTATTGAAAAGGGTATCTGGATGCTGATAGTGACTGTGCTGTCAGGAGCCAGTGCGCTGATGGGAAGCTATCTGTCAGCAAAGCTTTCAGCTCAGATAGGAAGGGATATGCGGAATGCCCTGTATGAAAAATCTCTGGATTTTTCGATTCACGATTTCGACCAATATGGAACCGGATCCATGATTACAAGGATTTTGAGCGATGTGTCGGTGATCCAGCAGGCAGTCGTCTGGTGTGTTACGATGGTACTTCCTGTTCCTGCTCTGTCACTGATGGGAATTGCCATGGCCTTTTCTATTGATCCGTCGATGGGGCTGGTGCTGGGAGGTGGTGTAGTTTTTGTGACGTTTCTGACTGTGTTTATCAGCAGAAAGGCTGCGTCTGTATTTGGCCGTCTGCAGCGTTTTTTAGACAGAATGAATGTGGTGATGCGGGAAAATATTACAGGCGTTCGTGTAATCCGGGCTTTTAACAAGGAGAGCTATGAGACAAAACGCATGAAAAAGTCTTTTGAGGATTATGCAGAGGCTGCCGTAGAGACGAATCTATTGTTTGCCGGGCTGGACAGTTTTTCATTTTTTGCTATCAGTGTTCTGGTAGTGGCGATCCTGTGGTTTGGAGGCAACCGGATTGGAGCGGGAACCATGGAGATAGGAGATATTACAGCTCTGACAGAGTATACAATCCTGATTCTGTTTTACCTGATGATGGCTCAGATGGTCATTATTCTCCTCCCCAGGGCTAGGGTGTGCCTGGAACGGATTGGAGAGGTGCTGGAGCGGGAGCCGGAGATTCAGGACGGGGATGAAGCAGAGGCGGAGAACTGTATCGGAGAGCCTGCAGCATCGTTTGAGAACGTCTTTTTCCGGTTTGCCGATGCCGATGAGGATACGCTGGGAAATCTGACCTTTACCTGCAGGCGGGGAGAGACCACAGCAGTGATTGGAGGAACGGGAAGCGGAAAATCTACAATCGCCAAGCTTCTGATGCGTTTTTATGATGCAGACAGGGGAACAGTGCGGGTCTGCGGCAGTGATGTAAAAAAGATGAGGCAGCAGGACCTGCGCTCCTGTGTTTCCTACGTTCCTCAGAAAGCGTGGCTGTTTTCAGGAACGATTGAAGACAATCTGCGATATGGAAATCCAGACGCCTCTGAAGACGATATGCTCCATGCCCTTTCTGTGGCTCAGGCAGATTTTGTCACAGAACTTCCAGAGGGACTTTCTACCCACACTGCCCAGGGAGGAACTAATTTTTCCGGAGGACAGAAACAGCGTCTTTCTATTGCCAGAGCCCTGATGAAACAGGCAGATCTCTATATTTTTGATGACAGCTTTTCCGCTCTGGATTTTAAGACGGACCGCGCTTTGAGAAAAGCCCTGAAGGAGGAGACAAAGAATGCGGCAGTATTGATTATTGCCCAGAGAATTAATACCATTTTAAATGCAGATCAGATTATTGTGCTGAATGAGGGACGGATTGCAGGAATCGGAACTCACCAAGAGCTGATGGAACACTGCAGCGTATATCAGGAAATTGCGAAATCGCAGATGAGGGGAGGGGAGAATTAATGGATCAGGAGAAAAGAGAGACCGGGGAGGAATTAGAGCTGGAGGTTCCAAACCATGCCGTAAAAACCTTAAAGAGGATGTGGGATACTTCGAAGGATCAGCATCTGAAACTGTATCTGGTAGGGGTTTCCGTAGTATTTTACACTCTGTTTTCCATTATATCGCCTCTTTACAGTGCTCACCTGGTGGATTTTATCTGGAATGGGGTGAAGGAGGCAAAGGCAGCCGGAAGGGTATTTTCATTTACCTGGACATCGGGAGGCATGCAGCTGCTTATCATGTTTTCCCTTTATTTTATCAGCTGGCTGTTCTATACGCTGCAGAATTTTCTTATGGCAGGCTTTGCGGAGCGGCTGAATGTAAGACTTCGGGAGCAGATAAGCCGGAAGCTTTCAAGGCTTCCCCTGTCCTATTTTGACGGACACCAGCCGGGGGAGATTTTAAGCCAGGCAGTGAACGACCTTGATAAGGTATCAGAGGCTCTTCAGACAGGACTTTTAAAATTGTTTACATCAGTGGGACTGGTGGCTGGCTCTCTCCTCATCATGTTTTTTTACCATGTACCTCTGACTGTCGTATTTGTATGCTTTACAGGGCTTTCCATGGTTCTGACAAATTTTTTCACAGGTAAGACATTGAAAACGGCGGCCAGACGCCAGAGAGCTTTGAGCCGGCTGACCAGCTGTGTGGAGGAGAGCATGAGCGGCCGTGTCATTATCAAATCTTTTAACAGAGAAGAAGAGAGCAGGCAGGAAATCAGGCAGGCAGCAGAAGAGCTGGCTCAGACGGCAGGCCAGGCTGATTTTCTCACCCAGGCGATCAATCCGGCAATCAGGTTTGTAAACAGGGTAGGGCAGGTTTTGATTGCAGTGATAGGAGGAAAGCTTCTCATAGACGGCGTGATGACAGTAGGAGCGATTCAGGCTTTTTTACAGTATGTGTACCAGGCAGCGGAACCGCTGACAGAGGTTTCCTATATGATCAATTCCATGCAGTCGGCTCTGGCTTCTGCCGAGCATGTATACCAGATGCTGGATGCACAGGAGATAAATCCTGAACCGGAGAGACCGGAACTGGTGAAGGATACAGAGGGAGGAGTAGTCTTTGAACAAGTGCAGTTTGGATACGATCCGGGGCGTCCCCTTATGAAAAATCTGAGCTTTAGGGCAGAACCGGGACAGAAGATTGCGATTGTAGGAAACACAGGAGCAGGAAAAACAACTCTGATTAATCTTTTAATGCGGTTTTACGAGGTAAATGGAGGCCGCATTCTGCTGGATGGTGTGGATACAGCCCATATGACGAGAGCAGCTCTCAGACAGAATTTTGGCATGGTACTGCAGGACACATGGCTGTTTTCCGGGACGATTGCAGAAAATATTGCCTATGGCCGGCCGGAGGCCTCAAGAGAAGAGATTATAGCTGCGGCCAAGGCAGCCCATGCAGACTTTTTTATCAGGACCATGCCTCAGGGATATGACACGGTTCTGGATAATGAGGCGGAAACGATTTCGGCCGGTCAGAGGCAGCTGCTTACCATTGCCCGCGTGATGCTCTGCAATCCTCCCGTATTAATTTTGGATGAGGCTACCTCCAGTGTAGATACCAGGACGGAGATGGCCATTGGAAAAGCGATGCAGACTCTTATGAAGCACAGAACCAGCTTTGTGATTGCCCACCGCCTGTCTACCATTGTAGATGCAGATTTAATTCTGGTAATGAAGGACGGAGATATTATTGAGCAGGGAAATCACAAATCCCTTCTGAAGGCAGGAGGTGTTTATGCAGAGCTTTATAACAGCCAGTTCGCATAGAGAAAGCGGGGAAAAGAGATCATGACAGATGAGCGGAGCAGGTGTATAATAACTGTATGATGAGGCAGAGAAGGAGAAATTGTCATGAAAATTGCAATTATTTATTACAGCAAGACTGGAAATACCAGAGAGATGGGATCTGTCATCGCAGAGGGAATTGAGCGGGCCGGAGGGGAGGCCAGACTGTTTTCGATTGAGGAGCCAATGGATCAGGAATATCTGGATGCCTGCGACGGAGTCATTATCGGAACTCCGACCTGGGTAGCCAATACCTGCTGGCAGATTAAGAAGTGGTTTGATGTGGACAGCCGGGAACTGAATCTGGCAGGAAAGCTGGGAGGCGTTTACGCCACTGCCCACTATGCCCAGGGAGGTGCAGACGTAGCGCTTCTCACCATGATCGGCCATATGATGGTAAAAGGCATGGTGCTCTATTCTGGAGGAGCATCTCTCGGAAAGCCGTTCATTCATTTAGGACCGGTAGCTCTGGATTCTGTGGGAACCCACTTTGAGGACTGCAAGGAGGATTTCCGAATCTATGGAGAACGGTTTGCGAAGAAGGCTGGAGAGCTGTTTGAGAGATAGGGATAGTTTCTAAACAAAATGGCAGGCCGGAGGGCATTCAAAGACGAATCGCTCTCCGGCCTGATTCCTGTCCGGCAGGCAGATTCTGCCGTTTACTGCGCTGAAACGAGGGTGACACAGGACGGAAAATATATTATAATGGGAAAGCGGATTAAGCCGCAGAATTGTGAGAAATGATATAGGAGATAGTATGGACAATAAATTCGAACTGTTAAATCCGAAGCAGAAAGAAGCGGTCTTTCATACAGAGGGGCCTCTGCTGGTGCTGGCCGGCGCCGGATCGGGAAAGACCAGGGTTCTGACTCACCGGATTGCCTATCTGATTGAGGAGAAGGGAGTAAATCCGTGGAATATCCTGGCCATTACCTTCACCAACAAGGCAGCGGCGGAGATGAGGGAACGTGTGGACAAGATTGTGGGCTTTGGCTCAGAGAGTATCTGGGTCAGCACCTTCCACTCTTCCTGCGTAAGGATTTTAAGACGTCATATCGACCGTCTGGGCTATGAGACCAGCTTCACGATTTACGATACAGACGATCAGCGCACGCTGATGAAGCAGATTTTCAAACGTCTTCAGGTAGACACCAGGCAGTTTAAGGAGAGAGCTGTGCTCAGCAGGATTTCCTCCTTTAAAAACGATATGATAGATTCACAGGAAGCGCTCCAGAATGCCGGAGGCGATTTCCGGGAGAAAAAAATTGCAGAGCTTTATGTAGAGTATCAGAAGGAGCTGAAAAAAAACAATGCTCTTGATTTCGACGATCTGCTTTTAAAAACGGTGGAGCTGTTTGAGCAGGAAAGAGAGGTGCTGGAGTATTACCAGAACCGGTTCCGCTATATTATGGTGGACGAGTATCAGGATACGAACCGGGTGCAGTTCAGGCTGGTAGATTTGCTGGCCGGAAAATACAGGAACATCTGTGTAGTAGGCGATGATGATCAGTCTATTTATAAGTTCCGGGGAGCTGACATTGAAAATATTTTAAGCTTTGAATCTGCATTTCCAGGAGCTCATGTGATTAAGCTGGAGCAGAATTACCGCTCCACCCAAAATATTTTAAATGCTGCCAATGAAGTGATCCGTCACAACAGAGGCAGAAAGGACAAGACACTTTGGACCTCCAACGGAGAGGGAGACCAGGTGCGTCTGGCTCAGTTTGACACAGCCTATGAGGAGGCGGATTACATAGTCAAGGATATTCTGGAGGAGACAGAAAAAGAAAACAGGCCGTTTTCTGATTTCGCTGTGCTTTACAGAACCAACGCCCAGTCCAGGCTTCTGGAGGAGAAATGTATTTTGTACAGTATTCCCTATCGTCTGGTTGGCGGTGTAAATTTCTATCAGAGAAAAGAGATTAAGGATATCCTGTCTTATTTAAAAACCATTGCCAACGGACAGGACGATCTGGCCGTGCAGAGAATTGTCAATGTGCCGAAGCGGGGAATTGGAGCCACCTCCATGGGCCGTGTGATTTCATTTGCCTCTGCCAATGGAATGAGCTTTTACGATGCCCTTTTAAGGGCCAGGGCAGTTCCTTCCATTGGAAAGGCAGCAGATAAGATTGCAGGCTTTACAGAACAGATTGAGGATTTCAAGGCCAGACTTTCAGAACTCACGATCAAGGAACTGATAGAGGAGATTCTTGAAAAAACGGGATACAGGAAGGAAATCGAAGAAGAGGGAGAGGTAGAGTCTGAGACAAGGCTTCAGAATATCGAGGAGCTGGTTAATAAGGCGGCCGCCTACTGGGAGGGCGCAGAGGAGCCGACTCTGGGAGGCTTTCTGGAAGAGGTAGCTCTGGTGGCAGAGGTAGACAATATGGACGAATCAGAAAACAGAGTTGTCCTGATGACTCTTCACAGCGCCAAGGGACTGGAATTTCCTTACGTCTATTTAAGCGGAATGGAAGATGGCCTGTTCCCAAGCAGTATGTCTATTATGTCTGACGACGCTGATGCAGTGGAGGAGGAACGCCGTCTCTGTTATGTAGGTATTACAAGAGCCAGAGAGAGGCTGACTATGACGGCTGCCAGACAGCGGATGACCAATGGAGAAACGCGTTTTTCCAAGCTGAGCCGTTTTGTGGAAGAAATTCCTCCTATGCTTTTAAACAGGCAGAATCAGAAATCCATGTTCGCCAGAAGCGGATCCTGGACGGAAAACGGGGAAAGCGGCAGACGCTCCGGAAGCACAGCAGGAGAGGAACTGCACTTTGCGGACGATTTCGATGACAGCGGACTTCCCTGGGGCGATGATTTTGAGATGGAGAGGGAAGAGAGAGGGGCCTTTGGAAGAGGTGCTTCCAGCAGCGGAGCAGGTTCTTCCTGGGCAGGCAATTCTTCCTGGAGCAGCAGTTCCTTTGGGGGAGGCAGTTCCTACGGCGGCGCTTCTGTGTCAGGAAGAGACTGGGATCGCTCTACAGAAGGATGGACTGCCCCGAAGCGTTCTGCTGGAATCAGCGCCTTTGGTCAGAAGCCGAATGCCTATGCTTCCAAAACAGCATCCCCGGCTCCTTCCTTCGGAAAGGCTTTTACAGTGCAGAAAGCGAAAAGCCTGGATTACAAAGAAGGAGACAGGATACGGCATATGAAGTTTGGAGAGGGGACCGTGAAGGCCATCGCAGACGGAGGCAAGGATTATGAGGTAACCGTAGATTTCGACAAGGCAGGAGTGAAAAAAATGTTTGCATCTTTTGCCAAATTGAAAAAGATGTAATAAAATTTCTGTTTTTGAGGTAAATATATATAGTAAAAAGAGCAGGATAATGGTATAATATTGTCAGACAAATCTTATAGAGAAAGGATGTGGAACAATGAATAAATTCGATATGATGGGCAAGGATGCTTTTAATCGTGTAGAAGAAATTATGAACGCTACAAAACTGAATGAGTTCCTCCACAGAAAAGAAGAAGAGGAGAAGAAAAAAACCTGCGTACTCTGGATCCTGGCAATCATCGGTGTAATAGCCGCTGTAGCAGCCATTGCTTACGGAGTGTACCGCTTCTTTACACCAGATTATCTTGAGGATTTCGAAGATGACTTTGAAGACGATTTTGACGATGACTTTTTCGATGAGGAAGAGGCAAAAGCAGTAGAGAAGGAACAGGATCAGGAATAAAAGACAGGAGCCGGGGACCGAACAGGTTTCCGGCTTTTTTCTACCTACTAGGCAAACAGGTTTTTTTTGTGTATACTGTTGAGGGCTGGTTCTGCACACAGGGCAGACATGTCAGAGAAATACTCATATATAGGAATGTACAGCGTCCGCGTATATAAGACATTGTAAAAAGAAGAGATGAAGAGAATGGAAAGGAATCGAAAATAGAATGAAAAAAGGCGAAATTTACGAAGGAATCGTTGAAAACATGGATTTTCCCAATAAAGGAAATATTTACATAGAGGGGGAGCGTGTAGTTGTAAAAAATGCACTTCCCGGGCAGAAGGTGCGCTTTCTGGTCAATAAGAGAAGAAAAGGAAAATGTGAGGGACGTCTCCTGTCTGTGGAGGAAAATTCTCCGTTAGAGCGGACAGAATACCCATGTCCTCATTTTGGAATCTGCGGTGGCTGCCTGTATCAGACTATCCCCTATGAGGAGCAGTTAAAGATCAAGGAGCGCCAGGTGAGAGATATCCTGACACCGGTGCTTGGAGAATCGGCGGAGGAGAGCTGGAGCTTTGAAGGAATTATTGGAAGCCCGATTTCCGAGCGCTACAGAAATAAAATGGAATTCTCCTTCGGAGATGAGGTGAAGGACGGCCCGCTGGCTCTTGGAATGCACAAGAGAGGCAGCTTTTATGATGTGGTGACAGTGGGAGAGTGCCGGATTGTCAATGAGGACTTTACGAAAATCCTGCTCTGCACCAAGGAGTTTTTTGAGGAGAAGCAGATTCCGTTTTACAAAAAAATGCAGAAGACAGGCTATCTGCGCCACCTTCTGGTGAGAAGAGCTGTAAAGACAGGGGAAATTCTGATTGATTTAATCACTACAACACAGACAGATGCCTTAAAAACAGAGGGCTGGAACGGTACGGAAGAGGAGCTGTTAGCTCAGTGGAAAGACAGACTTCTGGCTCTTTCCTTAGAGGGAACCATGGCTGGAATTCTCCACACAAAGAACGATACTCTGGCTGATGCGGTGAAGGATGAGGGAACGGAAATCCTGTTTGGTCAGGATTTCTTCTACGAAGAACTGCTGGGACTGAAATTCAGAATTTCTCCCTTCTCTTTCTTCCAGACTAATTCCCTGGGGGCTGAGGTACTCTATGAGAAGACAAGAGAGTATGTGGGAGGCGTAGACGGCAAAGTAGTGTTCGATCTCTACAGTGGAACAGGTACGATTGCCCAGATTCTGGCTCCGGTAGCAGAGAAGGTTGTGGGCGTGGAGATCGTGGAGGAGGCTGTGGAGGCAGCTAAGATGAACGCTGGCCTGAACGGCCTGTCAAACTGCGAATTCATTGCAGGAGATGTGTTAAAGGTCGTAGGCGAACTGAAGGACAAGCCGGATTTCATTGTACTGGATCCGCCAAGAGACGGCATCCATCCCAAGGCCATTGAAAAAATCATAGATTTCGGTGTGGATCGGATGGTATATGTGTCCTGCAAGCCTACCAGCCTGGCCAGAGATCTGGAGATCCTCACAGCGCGGGGCTACCAGGTGGAGAAGGCCTGCTGCGTAGACATGTTCCCGTCGACGGGGAATGTGGAGACGGTAGTTCTTTTGTCCAGAAAAACTCCGGATGATACGATAGAG
>Kit_p2__coassemble_2508_pt1 | contig 10580 bp, 8 predicted proteins | sample Kit_p2__metabat2_high_PE_038 | metagenome-assembled genome bin Kit_p2 | reverse complement strand
CCTGTGTCACTCAGGATTGAACCTTCCTCGGAGCTGTGCATGAGGCAGCAGGAGACGAAGCGGATGAAAATCCCGGCCTGGCAGGAACAGAAGAACCCTGTCATTTCCTTACTGCGAAAGTGCAACGTATTTCCGGCGTTAACGGAGCGAAAGAGAACCGGCATGCCCGGTTAATCAGGGTGGTACCGCCGACAGCACAGACTGTTCGGTCCCTATTTTAGTGGGGATCGGGCGGTTTTTTTATTTTATCATTCCACCAAATATTTCACTAAAAGGAGAATTGTCATGGCAAAGGACAAAAAATTAGTAGAAGCCATTACCTCCATGGATGTGGACTTCGCCCAGTGGTACACAGACGTGGTAAAAAAGGCAGAGTTAGTTGACTACTCCAGCGTAAAGGGATGTATGGTAATTAAACCTGCCGGATACGCAATCTGGGAAAACATCCAGAAGGAATTAGATAAGCGTTTCAAAGAGACAGGCGTTCAGAATGTATACATGCCTATGTTCATTCCGGAGAGCCTGCTTCAGAAGGAGAAGGATCATGTAGAGGGATTTGCCCCTGAGGTAGCCTGGGTTACACACGGAGGACTGGAGCCTCTTCAGGAGAGAATGTGCGTACGCCCGACTTCTGAGACTCTGTTCTGCGATTTCTATGCAAGAGATATTCAGTCCTACAGAGATTTGCCGAAGCTCTATAACCAGTGGTGCTCTGTTGTACGCTGGGAGAAGACAACAAGACCGTTCCTGCGTTCCAGGGAGTTCTTATGGCAGGAGGGACACACAGCCCATGCCACAGCAGAGGAGGCAGAGGAGAGAACAGAGCTGATGCTGAATCTCTATGCTGATTTCTGTGAGGAAGTGCTGGCAATGCCGGTTGTCCGCGGAAGAAAGACAGACAAGGAGAAGTTTGCAGGAGCTGAGGCTACCTATACCATTGAGGCCCTGATGCACGATGGAAAGGCCCTCCAGTCTGGAACCAGCCATAACTTTGGTGACGGCTTTGCCAAGGCCTTTGGAATCCAGTTTTCTGATAAAGACAACAAGTTAAAATATGTACACCAGACCTCCTGGGGAATGACAACACGTCTCATTGGAGCCATTATCATGGTTCACGGCGATGACAACGGTCTCGTGCTGCCGCCGAGAATTGCTCCGACACAGGTAGTAATTGTGCCTATCCGCCAGCAGGCAGAGGGCGTTCTGGACAAGGCATACCAGTTAAAGGATGTGCTTTCCGGATTCAGCGTAAAGGTAGACGATTCTGATAAGAGTCCGGGCTGGAAGTTCAGCGAGTCCGAGATGAGAGGAATCCCGGTGCGTGTGGAAATCGGACCGAAGGATCTGGAGAACAACCAGGCTGTATTAGTCCGCCGCGACACCCATGAGAAGATGACAGTATCCTTAGACGAGATCAAAGAGAAGGTGACAGAGCTTCTTGATACCATTCAGCGCGATATGTTTGAGCGGGCTAAGGCTCACAGAGATGCCCACACCTACACAGCTTCCAATCTGGATGAGATGAAAGATCTGGCAGACAATAAGCCAGGCTTTATCCGCGCTATGTGGTGCGGCTGCCAGGAGTGCGAGGACAAGTTAAAGGAGATCGCAGGCGTCACCTCCAGATGTATGCCGTTTAACCAGGAACAGGTAGCTGATACCTGTGTCTGCTGTGGAAAACCGGCCACAAAGATGGTTTACTGGGGCAAGGCATACTAAAATAAAGTTCTGGGAAAAACAGAGAAAACAGAACATGAAAACGCTGCAGGGGGGCAGAGATATCTGCTGCTTTGCGGCGTTTTTTATTCAGAAAGACAGGTTTCTGATGAACGATGTAAGAAAAAACAGAAAAGGATTTTAGAAAGAGAAAAAATATATGAACCATGATTATTCCGGCAGCCAGAAGGCCGGGTTTGTGATCGCTCTGCCGCCGCAGGTGGAGTGGATTCTGAGAAAGCTGAGGGAAAAGGGCTACGAGGCCTTTGCCGTAGGCGGCTGCGTACGGGACACGATTTTAAAACGAAAGCCCGGGGACTGGGATATTACTACCTCAGCCCGTCCGGAGCAGGTGAAGGCAGTATTTGGAAAGACGGTAGATACAGGACTTCAGCACGGAACCGTTACCGTGATCCGCGATCACGTGGGTTATGAGATTACCACCTACCGGATTGACGGGGAGTATGAGGATGGACGTCATCCAAAAGAGGTGGAGTTTACAGCCGATTTAAGAGAAGATCTGCGCCGCCGCGATTTCACTATCAATGCCATGGCCTACAGCCATGAGACAGGTCTGGTGGATGTTTTCGGAGGTCTGGAGGATTTAGAGGCCGGCCGGATCCGCTGCGTAGGCAACGCCATGGAGCGTTTTACAGAGGACGCGCTGCGAATCATGAGGGCAGTCAGATTTGCCGCACAGTTAAATTTTTCCATTGAGGAGGAAACCTGGCAGGCTCTTTCAAAGATTGCGCCCAATCTGTCTCATGTGAGCAAGGAGAGGATTCAGACGGAGCTTACAAAGACGCTACTTTCTGGAAATCCCCAGGGAGTTCTGGCCATGGAACAGACCGGCATGTCTTCCTATATGACGGCTTCTTTTCCGGAGATATTTTCAGAGGCAGAAATCCAGGGGATTGATCTGACTGAACGCCTCAGAAGAAGCGCTGAACTTCCTGCAGAAAAATATTTCCGGTACGGGGCCCTGCTGGCCCATATGGGGGAAAAACGGGCAGAAAAGATTCTCAGAGAGCTGAAGCTGGACAATCACACTACCCGAAGTGTAAAGACCCTGACAGCCTTTTCAGGCCGCCCTCTTCCAGAAAAGGAGGCAGATGTGAGAAGGGTTATGAGCCAGATGGAGGACTGGCTGTTTGATGCATTTCTCATATTTGAGAATGTTCTGTTTCCTCAGAACAGAGGGCTGACGGCACAGACAGAAAAACAATGTATTCAGATTCGGGAACGAGGGGACTGTATCCGCATGAAAGATATGGAGATAACGGGAAATGATCTGCTGAAAGCAGGGATAAAGCCGGGAAAAGCAATCGGAGAGACGCTTTCGAGACTGTTTGCGGCAGTTCTGGAAGAACCGGAGAGAAACAGCCGGGAAAAACTGCTTTCCATGGCTCTCGAAACAGAAAATGATTGACAAATGTTTTGAAATCCGATATAGTAAACGCGTCATGGGATTAGAGTAAGAGCAAAATTTCCATGCAAATATTTATTGCCCACTCCGGGAGGAGTCAAGGCCATACGGACAGCCGGGGCAAGTGCCGAACTGGTAACATTTTGTTGCCTTATTGATTGAGTTAGAAGCTCAAATTTTATAAGTTGGTTACTTTATAACCGATACGCATATGCGTACAACCACTTGTGAAACGGTCAATAAGAGTAGTAAAAGTGAGATATTTGCTATATAGACTCTGGACTTCAAATTCCATGAAAGCCACAGGCAGCTTCCAAAGAGAGGAGCACCTGGGAAGATAAAAATTCTGCATAGAAAGACTGAAAAAGTGCCGTAAATAACAGACACATCATAGAATCAGACTTGTCAGGAGAAAAGCTTCTGCGGGAAAACTGTATTCAGAATCAGAATCAGATTTGGAGCGGCTCGCAGAAATATCATACATGGATGAAATATAATCGCAGGGATTGTGCGCAGAGAGCGTGCAGTCCCTGTTTTTTGTTGTCATCAGGAAAGTCCTGTGAAATAAAAAACGCTCCGCGAGCTTCTTTCTTGTGACATAGGAAATGTAATATAGAGTGATTTATGATTAAATTCAGCTTTGCAAAGGAGAAAACCATGGGGGAGAAGATGAAGCTGTACGGGTTTAACAACCTGACAAAATCTCTGAGCTTTAATATTTATGATGTCTGTTATGCAAAGACAGCCAGGGAACAGAAAGATTACATCGCTTACATTGACGAGCAGTATAATTCCGAGCGCCTGACAGGCATTCTTACCAGCCTGACAGACATGATTGGGGCCAGGGTATTAAATATTGCCAAACAGGATTACGATCCTCAGGGGGCTTCGGTAACGATTCTGATTGCAGAGAAAACCATGGTTCCAGCCGGGGAGATGCAGCTGGCTCATCTGGATAAGAGCCACGTTACAGTTCATACCTACCCGGAGTATCATCCGGAGACCTGCCTGGCTACCTTTCGGGTGGATATTGACGTGGCCACCTGCGGGGAGATTACACCACTCTCCACCCTGGATTATCTGATCCGCTCTTTTGACTCAGATATTATTACCATGGATTACAGGGTCAGAGGCTTTACCAGGGATGTGGATGGGCGGAAGCTGTTCATGGATCACCATGTGGCCTCCATACAGGACTATATTGATCCAGAAATCAGGAGGCGCTATGACGCCGTGGATATTAACGTATATGAGGCAAATCTGTTCCACACGAAGATGATGGTCAAAGAGGTGGATTTACAGAATTATCTGTTTAAGACAGATATTTATGAGCTTCCGCCCACCGTGAGGCTGGAAATTATGCACAGCCTGCGGCGGGAAATGATAGAAATCTTCAGCGGAAGAAATATTTATCATTCTGGGCGTTAAAAGTACAGATGCAGAAAAGAAAGAGGGAGAGAGGAGAAAAAGGTGAGAGAGCTGACTCAGGATAAAGCGCCGATTTTTGAGGCGCTGGAGCGTTTTAAGCAGATGAGAGTTGTCCCCTTTGACGTGCCGGGACACAAAAGGGGAAGAGGAAATCCGGAATTAGTGAGACTGTTAGGAGAGCAGTGTGTGGGAATTGACGTGAATTCCATGAAACCTCTTGACAATCTGTGCCATCCGGTTTCTGTAATTGCAGAGGCAGAGCAGCTGGCAGCGGAGGCATTTGGAGCAGCTCACGCGTTTCTGATGGTGGGAGGAACCACTTCAGCTGTCCAGAGCATGATTCTGTCTGTGGTAAAGCGGGGAGACAAAATCATTCTTCCCAGAAACGTTCACAGAAGTGTAGTAGGAGCCCTGATTTTGTGCGGGGCAGTTCCTGTTTATGTAAACCCAGAATGTGATATGCGCCTGGGAATTCCGCTTGGAATGAAGATGGAGCAGGTAGAGAGAGCCATTAAGGAGAATCCTGATGCCAGGGCAGTTCTGGTGAACAACCCGACCTACTACGGCATCTGTTCCAATCTTCGGGAAATTGTCCGGCTGGCCCACAGCCACGGAATGCTGTGCCTGGCAGACGAGGCCCATGGAACGCATTTTTATTTCGGAGAAAATCTGCCTGTATCTGCCATGGCGGCAGGAGCCGATATGGCTGCTGTTTCCATGCACAAATCTGGCGGAAGCCTGACCCAGAGCTCTCTGCTTTTAACAGGTCCGTCCATGAACGAGGGCCATGTGCGCCAGATCATTAACCTGACCCAGACCACCAGCGGCTCCTACCTGCTTTTGTCAAGTCTTGATATCTCAAGACGAAATCTGGCTCTCAGGGGGAGGGAAGCCTTCGCCGGAGTCGTAAGGATGGCCGAGGATGCCAGAAAGGAAATCAATGCCATTGGCGGCTACTATGCCTTTTCCAGGGAGCTGATGAATGGAGACAGTATTTACGATTTCGATGTGACAAAGCTTTCTGTCCACACCCTGGATATCGGCCTGGCAGGAATCGAGGTTTATGATCTCCTGCGGGACGAATACGACATTCAGATTGAATTTGGAGATTTGGGCAATCTTCTGGCCTACCTTTCTATCGGAGACAGGCAGCGGGATATCGAGCGGTTAGTCAGCGCTCTGGCGGAGATAAAACGCAGGTTTGGAACGACAGGCGCTGCCATGGCAGTTCCGGAGTACATTGATCCCCAGGTGGCAGTTTCTCCCCAGGATGCTTTTTACGCAGACAAAGTGTCTCTGCCCATTGGGGAGACAGCAGGGTATATCTGCAGCGAGTTTGTCATGTGCTATCCGCCGGGGATCCCGATTCTGGCGCCTGGTGAGAGAATTACAGAAGAAATTTTGACTTACATCGCCTTTGCAAAGGAAAAGGGCTGTACCATGACAGGCCCGGAGGATCCAGATATCCTTCAGCTGAATGTCATCAAGGGAAGCCGTTAACGGAAAATGATAAGAGAAATAGAGAAGCAGAAGAGAGGAGAACAGGATGGAATACTGGTTTTCAGAGGAGCAGACTCCCAATGTGAAGCTGTCTATCCGTGTGGATCGCCAGCTTTACAGCGGAAAAAGTGAGTTTCAGCGCATTGATGTGTTCGATTCACCGGAATTCGGGCGTTTTCTGACACTGGACGGATACATGATGCTGACAGAAAAGGACGAGTTTATATACCATGAGATGATTACCCATGTGCCCATGGCAGTCCATCCGGCAGTGAAACAGGTGCTGGTGATTGGAGCCGGAGATGGAGGAGTGATTCGGGAGCTGACCAGATATCCGGAGATTGAGCACATCGATCTGGTGGAGATTGACGAGCTGGTGGTGGAAGTGTGCAGGAAATACCTGCCTAAGACATCCTGCCGCCTGGATGATCCAAGGGTTTCCATTCACTATGAGGACGGAGTCCGTTTCGTCCGTTCCTGTGAGGACAGGTATGACTTGATTATCGTGGATTCCACAGATCCGTTCGGGCCGGGAGAGGGATTGTTTACCAGAGAGTTTTATGGCAGCTGCTTTAAGGCACTTCATGAAGATGGTGTTATGGTAAATCAGCATGAGAGTCCCTTTTATCCGGCTGATGCAGAGGCCTGCCAGAGAGCCCATAAGAGGATTGTAGAGTCTTTTCCTGTGAGCCGCGTATACCAGGCTCACATTCCGACTTATCCGTCCGGCCACTGGCTGTTTGGCTTTGCCTCCAAGAAATACCATCCTTTAAAGGATTTGAAGGAGACTGCCTGGAATTTAAGAGGGCTTTCGTGCCGCTACTACACGACGACTCTTCACAAGGGAGCCTTTTATCTGCCGGCTTATGTGGAGCAGATGCTGGAGGCGGTAGAGTAGAAGCGGCGGACTGGAAACAGCCTGATACAGAACACAAAGAGGAGATATTTATGTCAGAAGAAAAGAGACAGATGCAGATTCTGTCCCCCAACATTTCCGTGTATATGGGATTTGATGCAGAGTTTGAGCAGGCGGATACAGTCCTGTTCGGCGCTCCCTTCGATTCCACTACCTCCTTCCGGCCGGGAACCAGGTTTGCAAGTGAGGCGATACGCCGGGAATCTTACGGCCTTGAGACCTACAGTCCCTATCAGGACAGAGATCTGGAAGACAGTCTGGTTATGGACAGCGGAGATCTGGAACTCAGATTTGGAGATCCGAAGCAGGCGCTGGCAGATATTGAGGAGAGGACGGAGCTGATTCTGGAGGCTGGAAAGCGTCCCTTCATGCTGGGAGGAGAACACCTGGTAACCCTTGGAAGCTTCCGGGCTGTACATAAAAAATATCCGGATGCAGCCATGATCCATTTTGATGCCCACACGGATTTGAGAGAGGACTATCTGGGAGAACCGCTGTCCCACGCCTGCGTGATTCGGCGCTGCTGGGAGTTGACAGGAGATGGAAGTATTTTTCAGTTTGGAATCCGATCCGGCGAGAGAAGAGAATTTCAGTGGGCGAAGGAACACACCTGCCTGCATCCGTTTGACTTTACAGGACTTGAGGAGACGCTGGAGCAGTTAAAGGGGCGCCCTGTCTACTTTACAGTGGATCTGGATGTGATGGATCCATCAGTCTTTCCGGGAACTGGGACTCCGGAGCCGGGAGGTGTTACCTTTGAACAGCTGAGGCGGGCTGTGACCATGGTATGTGAGCGGGCTTATATCGCAGGCTGTGATGTGAATGAATTAAGCCCCCACTATGATTTGAGCGGAGCCTCCACAGCGGCGGCCTGCAAGATTGTCAGGGAGATGGTTTTAGCCCTTCAGAGGCAGGATCAGGAAAAGCATAAATTAACATAAAAAATACAACAAAATAAAAAACAGGAAAAGGAGAAACAATCATGGGAAAAGTATTGATTATCGGATGTGGAGGAGTAGCTTCTGTAGCAGTTCACAAGTGCTGCCAGAACAGCGAGGTATTTGAGGAGATCTGCATTGCCAGCCGTACAAAATCAAAATGTGATGCTTTAAAGGAGAAGCTTCAGGGAACCACCTCCACAAAGATTACAACGGCTCAGGTGGATGCCAATGATGTGGATGCGTTAATTGCCCTGATTAACCAGGTAAAGCCGGATGTAGTCTTAAACCTGGCCCTTCCATATCAGGATCTGACTATCATGGACGCCTGCCTTGCCACAAAGACTCATTATGTAGATACGGCCAACTATGAGCCGGAGGACACAGCCAAGTTTGAGTACAGCTGGCAGTGGGCCTACAGAGAGAAGTTTGAGGAGGCCGGAATTACAGCCCTCTTAGGAAGCGGATTCGATCCGGGTGTAACCAGTGTATTTTCCGCCTATGCCTTAAAGCATGAGTTTGACGAAATCAATTACATTGATATTTTAGACTGCAACGGCGGTGACCACGGCTACCCATTTGCTACCAACTTTAACCCGGAGATCAACATCCGTGAGGTTTCTGCTAAAGGCTCCTACTGGGAGGATGGCCGCTGGGTAGAGACAGAGCCTATGGAGATCAAGCGGGTATACAATTTCGAGGAGGTAGGAGAGAAGGATATGTACCTGCTTCACCACGAGGAGATTGAGAGCCTGGCTTTAAATATTCCAGGAATCAAGAGAATCCGCTTCTTTATGACCTTTGGCCAGAGCTACCTTACCCATTTAAAATGCCTGGAGAACGTGGGAATGACTTCGATTGAACCGATTATGTATGAGGGAAAAGAGATTATTCCTCTTCAGTTTTTAAAGGCAGTGCTTCCGGATCCCTCCTCTCTGGGACCGAGAACCAAGGGAAAGACCAACATTGGCTGTATTTTCCGCGGAAAGAAAGACGGAAAGGAAAAGAATTATTATCTGTACAATATCTGTGATCACGAGGAGTGCTACAAGGAGGTAGGCTCCCAGGCAGTTGCCTATACTACAGGCGTTCCGGCCATGATTGGAGCCATGATGGTTATGACAGGAAAATGGCAGAAGCCAGGTGTTTACAACATGGAAGAGTTTGATCCGGATCCGTTTATGGATGCGTTAAACAAGTGGGGACTGCCTTGGAGAGAGTCCCATGAGCCTGTGCTGGTAGATTAAGCAGGATAAATCCGCAAAAGAAATAGAGACTGCAGAAAAGCTGCGTTTTTTCGGAGGAACCAGAGTATCCTTCTGCAAAGAACGCAGCTTTATGTGATAGAGGAGACATATAAAGGAGAGAAACGGATGAAGAGAGCAGAAGCTGTTAAGACCCCCTATTTTCTGGTTGATGAAAGCAGACTGGTGAAAAACCTGGAGCTTTTGAAGGCGATTCAGGAGGATACAGGATGCAGAATCCTGCTGGCCCAGAAGGCGTTTTCCGGATTTTTTGCCTATCCTCTGATGGGCCGGTATCTGGCCGGAACGACAGCCAGCGGCCTCTGTGAGGCAAGGCTCGGGAAGGAAGAATTTGGAGGAGAGACTCACGTTTTTTCTCCTGCCTACCGGGAGGATGAGTTCCAGGAACTTTTATTGTATGCGGATCATTTTGTGTTCAATTCTCCGGCTCAGCTGAGACGGTACGGAGAAAGGGCAAAGAGAGAGGGAAAATCTGTGGGACTCAGGGTAAATCCTGAGTGTTCCACCCAGGAGGGACATGCTATCTACGACCCTTGTGCTCCCGGTTCCCGTCTGGGAACAGTGAAGGAGCAGTTTGACGAGGAGCTTTTGCCTCTGCTTGACGGCCTTCATTTCCACACATTATGTGAGCAGAACTCCGACGATCTGGAGACTACAGTTCAGGCATTTGAAGAGAAATTTGGCAGATATCTGGGGCAGATGAAGTGGGTCAATTTTGGCGGCGGACACCACATTACCAGGGAAGATTATGATGTAGAACGGTTAAAGAAAATTATCCGGCATTTCAGGGAACACTACGGTGTGGAGGTCTATCTGGAACCGGGGGAGGCAGTGGTTCTGAACGCAGGCTTTCTCGTTTCCTCTGTGCTGGAAACCATGAAAAATGGAATAGATATCGCTATTTTAGACGCCTCTGCAGCCTGCCATATGCCGGATGTGCTGGAAATGCCATACCGGCCGCCGGCACGCTTTTCCGGAATGCCGGGAGAGAAGAAGTACACCTTCCGCCTGGCCGGCCCTACCTGCCTGGCAGGAGACGTGATTGGAGACTATTCCTTCGACCACCCGCTGTCAGAGGGAGAACAGGTGGTATTCGAAGATATGGCTCTCTATACCATGGTGAAGACTAATACTTTCAACGGCATGCGTCTGCCATCAATCGTGTGGAAAAACAGAGAGGGGGAGGAGATTTTAATAAGAGAGTTCGGATACGAGGATTTTAAGGGGCGCTTGGCTGGACAGAACCGGGCAGTTCAGGTAAAATAAAGCTGTAAGGATGAGAAACAAAGGAGAAAAACAGTGAGTATTTTAAACGTAGAACATTTAAGCCATGGATTTGGAGACAGGGCGATTTTCCACGACGTGTCCTTCCGCCTGTTAAAGGGAGAGCA
>Kit_p2__coassemble_2499_pt1 | contig 10614 bp, 9 predicted proteins | sample Kit_p2__metabat2_high_PE_038 | metagenome-assembled genome bin Kit_p2 | reverse complement strand
CCCTTTGAATGCACTCAGTATAGCACCGGAAATTGAATTGTCAATAGGTGAAAAACGATTTTTTGTACCTTTTTTAGAACAATTTTCCTGCTATAAACAGACAATAATAGCAGGTTTAATTTTCTGTTTATGCATTTCGTCAAAAGGACGAAACAAGGGGAAAAAGAGAAAAAAATTTTGGCAAAGAATATGAACAGGGAAAATAATAAAAAAACGGAGGATTGCCCATGAATGTGCTGATTGTGCTCCGGGGGCTGACAGTCACGCCTCCTTTACTTTCCACTGCTCCTGTACTATAATAAAACATTAAGAAAACACTGGGAGAACAGTTTAAATTTAATATATTATGAAGAAACATGTATTTTGGCACGCAGCGCTGCTTCTTTATACAGCGTTTATTTACTCGAACTCTCTGACGCCTGCGGATTTGTCTTCCCAGGAAAGCGGAGCAGTTCTCAGGATGCTCCATTCCGTTTTGGGAGAGCTGGGGCTTGCCGCTCCCTGGCTTACAGAGCATGTGGTCAGAAAGTGCGCTCATTTTGGGGAATATTTCATCCTGGGACTGCTTTTGACCAAGAGCCTGAATCATACAAAACTGAAAAGCCAGGGAAGGGTTTGGGGACAGTTGTATCTGACGACAGCCCTTCCATTTATAGACGAGACGCTTCAGCTGTTTACACCAGGGCGTTCTGGACAGATCAGCGATGTGTGGCTGGATATGGGAGGAACGGCCGCAGGAACAGTTCTGTTTTTCCTGACAGCTGCGGTGATCCGGCACGCTGGACAGAAACGCCGGCGCAGTGAAACAGAATCTGCGAATCCGGAAATGTGAATAGAATAGAGTAAATGGGAGAATGATTCAGTGTATAGAAATATTAAATTGATCCTTCAGTATGATGGAAGCCGGTACGGGGGATGGCAGAAGCAGGGAAACAGCCAGAATACGATTCAGGGAAAACTGGAGAGTATTTTAGAGAGAATGACAGGAGAAGCGGCTTCAGTGCAGGGTTCTGGCCGTACCGATGCAGGTGTTCATGCGCTGGGACAGACGGCCAATGTCCGTCTGAACGAGGATTGTTTCAAAAACAACAAAAATCCAGAATTTTTTAAAATTTTAAATCATTTTCATGGTTCAGATAAATTTTCCAAGGCAGTCATGGAATATCTGAACCAGTATCTTCCGGAAGATATAGCGGTGATTGGGGCAGAGGAGGTTTCAGAACGGTTTCACAGCCGTTTGAGTGCTGTGTCAAAGACTTATCTCTACCGGATTGATACAGTAGGGAAAAAGAATGTGTTTGAGCGGAAGTATGTGTATGGACTGGGAGAGGAGCTGGATATTGACGCTATGAGAGAAACAGCAGAGCTTCTTGTGGGAACCCATGACTTCCGCGGTTTTTCTTCTCTGAAGCGGACGAAAAAATCTACTGTGCGTACACTGCAGAGTATCGGGATAGAGCAAAAAGGAAGCGTAGTGGAACTTTCCTTCACAGGGGATGGATTTCTCTACAACATGGTCCGGATTCTGACAGGAACGCTTTTGGAAGCAGGGCTTCATAAACGTACACCTCAGTCCGTCAAAGAGGTGTTCAAGACGTTGGAACGGGAAGAGGCTGGTTTTACAGCGCCGGCAGAGGGCCTGTTCTTAAAGAGTGTTCAGTATGAGTAAGCCGGCGCAGGGGGAGAGAGTAGAAGAAAAAGGGGAATAAAATAAAAAATAAAAAAGTTTGCGGCAGATGCAATAATAAATGAATTTGCTGCATTAAACTATATAGAAAGGAAACAAAATCCATGTTTTTGATGGGGATGTTTGCCGTCCTGGAGGAGCCAGAAAACTATGGGCGACTCAGCGATGAAAAGCTTTTGCTGAAGGTCGCAAAGGGCGATCAGGAGGCTTTTCGCCAGTTATATCAGAATACGGATAAAACCATGTACAGCTTTATTCTGTCTATTGTGAGGAATCCGCAGGATGCAGAGGAGATCATGCAGGAAACATATCTGCGGGTATGGACTTCCGCAGGAGGCTATCAGTCACAGGGAAAGCCCCTGGCCTGGATGTTTACCATAGCCAGAAATCTCTGCTATATGCGGTTTAGAGATCAGAAGCATGAGTCGGACATGGGACTTTCGGATCTTTCGGAGATGGAGACAGGAGAATTCTGCCCGCAGATAGAGAATGCAGCCGATAAGGTAGTGCTTCAGGCAGCTCTTCACATTCTGAAGGAAGAGGAACGGCAGATTGTACTGCTACATACGACAGCTGGACTTAAGCACAGGGAAATTGCTGCAGATTTGGGGATGCCCTTGGCTACCGTGCTGTCTAAGTACAACCGGGCTATGAAGAAATTAAAAAATCATTTGAGAGAGGGGTGATAACATTGTCCGATGGATATGAAAAATGGAATAATGACGAAATTGCCAGCCATTTAAAATCGGCGGTGGAAACCCTGACTCCCAATGTGCTTGATAAAATTGATTTAAGTGCTCCGCAGCTTTTATATACGGAGCCGCCGAGGCATTTGAGGACATATCGGAAGATGCACCGTGTGGTTACAGCTGCCGCCGCTTGTCTTTGCATAGCAGCTCTGTACGGAGGAGGTATGCGCTGGCAGAACACAAGGGTGGAATCGGTGATTGGTCTGGATGTAAATCCCAGTATTGAGATTTCTGTCAATAGGAAGGACAGGATTCTGGAGGCAGAGCCATTAAATGATGACGGAGCTGCCGTACTGGCAGATATGGATCTGGATGGAGTGGATTTGAATATAGGTGTGAATGCGATTATCGGTTCCATGGTTCGTTGCGGCTATCTGGACGAGCTGGATAATGCGATTCTTGTCACTGTGTCGAATGACGATAAAGAGAAAGCTTCCGTGCTTCGGCAGGACGTGGTGACAGACATAGAGAGTTCCCTGGAGGCTCACAAGGTAAATGCTGTTGTCTATGATCAGCAGGCTACAGACATGAAGGAAATTACGGAGATTTCAGAGCTGTATGGAATTTCCTACGGAAAGGCATGTTTTCTCTACGAGCTGGTGGAGGAGAATGGTCTGACAGAAAAGGAATTGAAATTCTTTGCTTCTATGACCATGGAGGAGATTGCGAAGGAGATTGCGGAGAGAGCCTATCAGGTAGGAGCAGACACCGGAAGAGAGGATCCGCCGGCGGGAACGACTGTAGTTACGCGGCCAGAGCCGTCTGAGTCTTCTTCTGAAACAGAGGAATCCTCATCCGAGAGCCAGTCTTCGTCTGAGACGGAGAGCGCAAAGCCGCCGGCTTCTTCAGCGGTTCCTCAGACACCGTCTGAAACAGAGGAATCCCCAGAGGATGAGCAGGGCGGAAAAAAAGCCAAAATCGACTATACAGATTATTATGAAGGCATGTTGGAGATTGTCTTTAAGGAAAAGGTAAAATGGAAAAATCCTACTGTATCTGTAATAGATGCAGACGGTGTAAGCTATGCCGCCAGAATTACAGATACAGGCTCTGACAGCTGTCAGATAGAGATAAGCGGCCTTGCAGGCGGCCAGTCCTATACGTTTATTTTGAATGGGGTAAAGCCCAGGGAAAACGGTTCCTACGGTTCCGTAAAGGGAACATTTGACGCGCCGGATATCAGCGGAGATGCTATGGAGAACGGTTCGGATGCGGAGGAGGACGAGGAGAACGAAAAGCCTGAGCCAGAGAAAGAAGAATCTGGAAAGGAGCCGGAATCTTCGCCTGAAGAGCAGACACAGGCAGACGCAGAAACAGGAGAAAGCGGATTAGAGACATCAGAAGGTATAGAGAGCCTTCCGGCCCAGACAGAAGGGACTCAGGGAGCATAGAATAGAAACAGGAACTGCTTAGGCAGAACCGTGCCGGATCCGGCATACAGCCGGAGTGCTGTGCGGTTCTGCCATTTTCTTTGTCTTGACGGATGAAATACTGTTTTTTATAATAAGCATAGATTTTAAAGAAAAACCGAAGTATTTAAAGATGCAGGAGAAAAGAATTGAAAAACAGAGAAAAACACATAGAGAAGGCAGAAAAGGGAACATACCGCAGGGAACGGGAAGAATATCTGGATCAGCTTGACCATCAGAGGCGGAAGCGGAAGCACCATGCACTGCTTTTGGGGATAATTGCTCTGGGAATGATTTTGTTTACAGCAGTATGTACTATTTCCATGAAACTTGAAGAAATTCACTCTAAAAAGCAATATGTGAGAAGTTATACGGAACAGAGGGGAGATCTTCTGGGAATGGAACTGGAAAATGGAAGAGCAGAAATGACCAGTCTCAGAGAGTCTTTAGAGAGGATTAGCCGTTGGGATACAGTAGAAGACTTCTTGAAGAAAAAAAGAGAAGTTTACCAGCTGGATTTTCTGGCAGTGTATGACAGTGCAGACGGTATTTTTCTGATAGATGGGGAAGCAGGTGAATTAAGAAGCGCCGAAGATTTCTGTGCCAGCAAATTGTCAAAACGGGCAGTTTGGCAGAGAACGTGTACAGCAGATATTGTAAACGGCAGCCTGCTCTACGCCGTCCCGATCATGGAGGATGGTACTGTGAGAGGAATGCTCTGGGGCGGAGACGGGACAGACAGCCTGAACAGAATTTTAAGTGAAAAAGCATTTAACGGAGAGAGTATAAGTTTCCTGGTTGATGGAAACGGAAGGGAACTTCTGGCCTCCCAGTCTAAAACCGACAGGGAGCTTTGGAACCAGATACTTCCTCAGGACGGAGAAAAGGCATCCTCAGAAGAGGGAAAAATCATGGCAGATGCCCTGGGTTCGGGAGAAAGCGGTGTGTTCCACTTCCGCGCTCCGAATAATCAGCCATACTACCTGTCCTACGGCCCTACAGGGGTGAATGACTGGATGACTGTTACGATGTTCTCTTCGTCTATTTTCACGGCATTTTCTGACTGGTATGTCCTTTTGATGCTGGGCAGCCTTCTGGCAGCTCTGGCAGTATTCGGCATGTTTTTCCTTCAGCTGCTCAGCAGCTCCAATGACAATGAAAAACGTCTGGAGGAGCTGGCCCTGACAGATGAGGTGACGGGCGGTATTAATAAGATTGATTTTCGGATGAAGTACCATGAGCTGTGCAGAAGAGGGGTGGCGGATCAGTTTGCAGTCGCTTTGCTGGACTGCGTGGATTTTAAGAGCATTAATGAGATTCGCGGCTTAAAGGCAGGCGATGAGATGCTGGCTTATTTTTACCAGGTCATTAACCAGTGCCTGAAACAGGAGCGGGGAGAGTTTGTCTCCCGCACAGAGATGGATTACTTTTTCCTGTGCATAAGAGAAAAGAATCCGGCCGTGATAGAGGAGCGCCTGGAAGAAATGGTAAGGCAGATCAACGAATTTCGCCAGTGTCCTGAACGGAAACTTCCAGGACGCAGGATCATGTTTCGAAGAGGAGTCAGCTTTGTACAGGATAATCAGACAGATATTTCCGCTATCCAGGATCAGGCCAGAATTGCGCTGAAAGGACGGACAGAGGAGGAGAAAGAAGTCTGCGTTTTCTTTGATGCGGCTGCAGCTGTAAAGCTCCAGAGAGAAAGAGAGATTGAGCAGATGTTTGAAAAGGCGGTTCAGAATGAGGAATTTCAGGTGTATTTTCAGCCAAAGGTCAGTCTGAGCCAGAACAGGATTACAGGGGCAGAGGCGCTGGTGCGGTGGGACCGGCCAGGGAACGGAATCATACCGCCTGGAGATTTTATTCCTGTTTTAGAGAGGAGCGGGCAAATCAGAACGCTGGACCGATATGTGTTTGAGAAGGTCTGCATCTGGCTGGGAAAGAGAAAGCACAGTCTTCAGAAGATCTTTCCTGTCTCTGTCAATCTTTCCAGAAGCAATTTCTTCTATGACAGCTTTTTGGAGGAGTTTATAAAAATTGCAGATCTGCATCAGGCAGATAGGAGTATGATAGAGTTTGAAGTGACGGAAACCGTTTTTTTGACAGAGGAAAATATTCAGAAGGTAAAGAGGGAAATTGGAGCGATCCATGACTGTGGCTTCCGGTGTGCGCTGGACGATTTCGGTGTAGGCTTTTCTTCGCTCACCCTTTTAAAGGATTTTAGCATTGATTCCCTGAAAATGGATCGTTCCTTCTTCCTGGATCTTGACAACAGAAAGACGAGAAATGTAATTAGCTGTGTCCTGGAACTGGCGGAACAGCTGAATATGGAAACGGTGGCAGAGGGAATTGAGACGCAGGCTCAGATTGAGGCCCTGAGAGAACTGGGCTGTGACATTGTGCAGGGCTATTATTTTTCAAGGCCGCTTCCGGAGGAACAGTTTGAAGCGTGGGTTCAGGAATTTGAGGCGGCCCATGTCCGAGAGGGCAGAGCATAGAGAAAAAGGAGGAGAAAAAATGAAATTTGCATATCCGGCAGTATTTACACAGAAACAGAATGGAGGGTATACAGTTGTATTTCCTGATCTGGAAGGCTGCGCCGCAGAGGGAGACACTATGGAGGAGGCGATTGAAAAGGCGAAGGAGGCAGAAGAGGCATGGATTCAGGTTGAGCTGGAGGACACCTGGGAGCTTCCGGGAATCAGCCATAGAGATGACATGGAGCTTCCGGAAGGAAGTTTTATGAGAGAAGTAGCTGTAAGGATTAAGCTGGTGGATGATTACGACTAGAAACTGTAGCTGCAAAAAAAGATAAAAAATTACAAAAAATATAAAAAAAGTAGTTGACGGAAGTTAGAACCTATAGTATAATAACACTCGTTGTTGGGGTATCGCCAAATGGTAAGGCAACGGACTCTGACTCCGTCATTTCAAGGTTCGAATCCTTGTACCCCAGTTAAATGGGAAGAGGCATCAGTTTTCTGAAGAAACAGAAAGCTGGTGCTTTTTTTGTGCCATTCCTTTTCCGTTCAATCCGTTCTGCAAAACCTCTGAAATTCATTTCTTATTGTGAAATTTCCACAGAAATTATTTCGCATAGAGGAAAGCACAGAAGATTCTAATGATTTTATATGGAATCAAGGGAAGGATAGATAAAATATTTGGCACATTGAACAGTTTTCCAGACACGGCCTGCAAGATCGACAAAAAAGGATACATTTTTTGGCAGTTGAGACAATAGTCTGCCCTGAAGAACCATGATATAATGAGCGAAAATACAAAAAGAACGCTGCAGGCGGGGTGAGGAGGAACATGGATGGCAGGATTGGCGCTGAAGAATGTTACAAAATATTATCAAAATGGGCATGTGGCAGTGAGGGATTTTACTCTTGATATAGCGGATTCGGAATTTGTAGTTTTAGTGGGACCGGAGGGATGCGGACGCTCTACAGTGCTGCGTATGATTGCGGGACTGGAGGATATCTCTTCCGGAGAGCTTCTGATAGACGGAAAGAGAATGAATGAGGAGGGAACCAGGGAGAGAGAGGTAGCCATGCTCTTTGAAAACTGTGTTCTTTATCCTCGGATGTCTGTTTACGAAAATATGGCCTTTGGACTCAGACTGAAACGTCTGCCGGAGAAGGAGATTGACCAGATGGTGCGCTCCATGGCACAGCACCTGGCTCTGACTGATATGCTGGACGTTCTGCCAGACCAGCTGACAGAGGCACAGAGACAGCTTGCAGCGGTGGGAAGAGCCCTTGTGAGAAGTCCCAGGGTATTTTTAATGGACAGACCATTTTCCAGCAGAAATGCAAAGATACGGGAAGATATGCAGAATGAACTGACGGCTCTCTATCGAACCCTTAAAACCACCTCCATTTACGCTACGGGAGATCCTGTGGAGGCTATGAAAATGGGAACCAAGGTGGTGGTGATGAACGAAGGAACGATTCAGCAGGCCGGCACTCCTGAGGAAATTTATAATGTGCCTGCCAACCGTTTCGTAGCCCGCTTTATGGGAAATCCGGGAGTAAATATCTTAGAGGCTCGGATTAGGGAAGAAAACGGGCAGCTCTGGGCTGACCTGAAAGATGCCCAGGTGAAACTTCCGGAAATCTTTTTCGAGCGGCTGAAACAGGGAGGATACGCAGGGGAAGAAATTTCTCTCGGCATCCGGCCGGAGCATGTTTTCCTCGGAAGCAGAGATCCAAAGGATCCGTCTAACGAGGTGTATACCATCTCAGGAGAGAACTGCCAGCTTTCAGAAGATGGCCTTCTTCTGACTATGACAGGAGAAGATGGAATTTTTACAATCCGTCTTTCAGAGCCTGAAAAGGGGCAGCTGGGAGATACAGTAAGCTGTTATATGGATAAGACCCATCTGCTTTTCTTTGATAAGGAGACAGGACGGATTATTTTGTAGGTATTGGTTTTATAGAAGGAAGTACATCAGCAGGAGAAATTTTCCGGCCAGCCAGTCTGAAAGAGCCGGGAACTTTCTCCTGTTTGTCCTTTTTGGGAAAAATTACACATATTTTTTAGGAAGAATTGATAATTTCCCTTTCATTTTTCCTCATTTTGCATTAATATAGTAATCAGGGAAAATTTAGAAAAGGAGAGAAGGCTATGATATCAAATCAGATACTCCAGACAAATATAGAGGGATTAAAGGGGATTACAAGAGTCGATCTGTGCATCTGCGACACAGAAGGAAAGATCCTGGCCTCCACATTTGCTGGTGCAGAAGAGTATGAACATGCGATTCTTGCGTTTGTGGAATCGCCGGCAGACAGCCAGGTGCTTCAGGGACACCAGTTTTTCAAGGTATTTGACGAACATCAGCTGGAGTACGTCCTGCTTGCCAAAGGGGGAAGCGACGACGTCTACATGGTGGGCAAGATGGCAGCCTTCCAGATCCAGAATCTGTTAGTTGCGTATAAAGAGAGGTTTGACAAGGATAATTTCATCAAGAACCTGCTTCTTGACAATCTGCTTCTGGTAGACATTTATAACAGGGCCAAGAAGCTTCATATTGAAACGAACGTAAAGCGGGTTGTATTTATTATCGAAACACAGATGGAAAAGGACGGAAACGCTCTGGAAACAGTGCGGAGCCTTTTCTCATCCAAGTCCAAGGATTTTATTACGGCGGTGGATGAGAAAAATATTATTCTGGTCAGAGAGGTGAAGCCGGGAGAAACTTATGGCGATCTGGAGAAAACTGCGAATATGTTGCTGGATATGCTTAATACAGAAGCTATGTCCAAGGTAAACGTAGCGTTTGGAACGATTGTCAATGAGATTAAGGATGTATCCCGTTCTTACAAAGAGGCCAAGATGGCTTTGGATGTAGGAAAAATCTTCTACAGCACGAAAAATGTGGTGGCATACAGCAAACTGGGTATCGGCCGTCTGATCTATCAGCTTCCGCTTCCTCTGTGCCGCATGTTCATTAAGGAAATTTTTGACGGTAAATCTCCGGATGATTTTGACGAAGAGACACTGACGACGATTAATAAGTTTTTTGAGAACAGCCTGAATGTGTCTGAGACTTCCAGACAGCTTTACATTCACAGAAATACTCTGGTGTACCGCCTGGATAAGCTTCAGAAGAGCACAGGACTGGATCTGCGTGTCTTTGAGGATGCCATTACCTTCAAAATTGCCCTTATGGTTGTGAAATATATGAAATATATGGAAAATCTGGACTATTAAGAAGAAGGAAAATAAAATAAACAAAAGCTGACTGCTGCAGTATGTGAGGGGGAACTATTGTGCGGATGACGCAGCCTCATGTATTGCAGCAGTTTATCGCAGTGCAGACAGGCGTCAGAGAAACGGGAGAACAGTATGATAGAGATCAAAAATCTCAATAAAACATATGACAATAAAAATAAAGCCCTGAAAAATCTCAATATTCATATTGAACAGGGAGAATTTGTATTCATTATGGGGCGCAGCGGCTCCGGCAAATCCACGCTGATGAAAATTCTGCTCAAAGAGGTGGAGCCAACCTCCGGGCAGGTGATTGTCAATGATATGGAGCTTGGAAAGATGCCCAGACGCTATGTGCCGAAGTACAGGAAAATGCTGGGAGTGGTATTCCAGGATTTCCGTCTTCTGAAACATATGACAGTCTATGAAAATGTGGCCTTTGCACAGCGTGTTCTGGGACTGCCAGTCCGGAAAATTAAAGAAAATGTCCCGGCCATTTTGAGGCAGGTGGGACTTTCCTCCAAATATAAATCCTATCCGGATCAGCTGTCAGGAGGCGAACAGCAGAGAGTAGCGATTGCCAGAGCCTTGATCAATAATCCTGCTGTTCTTCTGGCAGATGAGCCTACAGGAAATCTGGATGCTCACAATTCCATGGAGATTATGGGACTTCTGGAGCAGATCAACCGGAGAGGTACTACCGTAGTAGTAGTCACCCACAGCCACGAAATTGTGGAGCGGATGGGAAAACGTGTCATTACCATTGACCGGGGCACAGTAGTGAGCGATGAAGTTATGCCTCCCTGGGATTACGGCGAGCTGCAGGTAGACGAGCTTCATACCAGACATGGTGAATCCGGGCAGGATCTGGGCTGGTACGGAGGAAATGGAAGTGTAGTGCTTCCGGAGCGGGAGGAGGATGCCGGCTGGGAACGGACTTATCGTGAGATAAAGGATGAAAAGACCGTTTCGTTTCGGGAGCTTAGCAAGCGGCGGAAAAGAGGCAGAAAAAGAGGAAAACAGGGATGAGAATAGGCACATTTTGGTACTG
>Kit_p2__coassemble_2490_pt1 | contig 10686 bp, 7 predicted proteins | sample Kit_p2__metabat2_high_PE_038 | metagenome-assembled genome bin Kit_p2 | reverse complement strand
GAACGAAATCCCACTCTTTCTCTGTCAGGTCAGCGATTGTCTTTCTTACTGTAACACCTGCATTGTTGTGGAGAACGTCAATTCTTCCGTATTTTGCTACAACGCCGTCAATAGTAGCTTTTACCTGCTCCTCGTTTGTAACGTCGCACTGGAAGAATGTTACGTCTCTGCCTGCCTGGCGAAGCTCCTCAGCTTTCTCCTCACCCTTCGGGCTGATATCAACCATAGCTACCTTTGCGCCGTAAGCGGAAAGAATCTCAACAACTCCTAAACCGATTCCTGAGCTTCCTCCTGTTACAACTGCAACCTTGCCTGTGAGGTTTAATGGATCTTTCTTAGTAATCATGTCGTTGTCCTCCTTAAAATATTTTCATTTTTAATGATTTGCTTTTTTATGGCTGTGCAGTTTGCTGAATTCCCCAGTCAGCCCGCACCGCTTTTATGACAGATTATAAAGCAAGGTGCGTGCCAAAAAATAGAATTCTAACAATTTTTTCCTGTTTAATCTCTTTTCCTTTCAGTAAAACGTCCATTTTTCCTAATAAAATTCTGTTTTTTATTTTTTTCTTTTTTTGCCTCTCTTTTTATTTTTCGTGGTTTCTTATCTCTCTGTGACACGAAATTTGCCATTTTTTTCACATTTTTTTGTCAAACGTCAATGATTTGCCACATTTTTCCCTGTTATATTGTCATTATCCCCTGATTATGCTATACTCTAAATGTCAAATTAACCGTTTTGCCATTCTACATAAAGAATTTTACTTAAATATCGGAGGAAAATCATGACTCAGCTAGAAAATGTGCGCTCCGGCATTGAGCATTTCGTCTCAGCCGCAGCAGAGGCTTTCCGGGTGGAAGCTGCCATTTTTAATCAGGAATGCAGCCTGTTTTACTGTACTCCTACCTATTTAAAGAAAAAAGGCAATGCTGTTCACTATGCCTTTATTCAGGACGTGATTGTCAATGGCAGCGTCCTTGTCACTGAGCCTGGCAAGATGCCGGCCTGTATTGGATGCCGCTTTAACGAACACTGCCCTTCTACTATGGAAATTCTCTGCTGCATCCACAGCGGGACGGAAGTGGCCGGCGTTATCTCCTTTACTGCCTTTACTAAGGAAGGACAGAAGAGGATTTCTGAAAATACAGATATTTATTTAAACGCCATCACCAAACTTTCCAGCCTCATTGGCGAATACCTGCAGCAGTTTACAGATGACAACACCATGGCAGATACAGAAAAACTCATTGAAGGACTGATGTCAGTCTGCGATCAGCCTCTTCTTCTGACTGATCCTAATGGTGTTGTACTGCGCTATAACAATCTGGCAGATAAAGTTTTAAAATTCTGCAATGTGTCCTCCACCAGCCTGCGGCAGATTTTCAGCGAGGATATGGCCCGCCGAATCACCTCCGGCAACGACCTGTTTGAAAAAAAAGCTTCTATTGGAAACAATACAGCCAAAGTGACTACCCGGTCGATCTACTCCCAGAATCACCTTCACTCCATTCTGGTTCGATTGTCCAATGAATTTTACGACAGCCTCCCTGAATCCGGAGCTTTTGAGCGCCTCATCGGATCCAGTCAAGCCTTCGTCCATATTCAGAATCTGATCAAGCGGGTGGCAGACAGCCCCACCCCGATTCTGATTACAGGAGAGACAGGAACTGGAAAGGAACTGGTAGCCCGCTCTTTCCATGAACAGAGCCGCAGAAATAAATATCCCTTTGTGGCCATCAACTGCTCCAGTATTCCGGAAAATCTCTTCGAAAGTGAGCTGTTCGGTTATGAAGAGGGTTCCTTTACCGGAGCAAAAAAAGGCGGAAAAATGGGACGAATCGAAATGGCCCAGGGAGGAACCCTGTTTTTAGACGAGCTGGGCGAAATGCCCCTCTCCGTTCAGCCAAAGCTGCTGCGTGTACTGCAGGAATACGAACTGGAGCGAGTGGGATCCACAAAAAAAATCCATCTGGATATCCGCATTGTGGCGGCCACCAACCGAGATCTGAAAGAAATGATTAAGGAAGGAAAATTCCGTGAGGACCTTTTTTACAGAATCAGTGTAATTAATGTAAAGCTTCCGCCTTTAAGGGAGCGAAAGGAAGATATCATTCCTATCAGCTTGAGCTATCTGGAGCGTCTGAAGACAAAAATGACTACGCCTCTGTGCAAAATCTCTCCTGAGGCGGAACAGGTATTTTTAAACTATTCCTGGCCCGGAAATATCCGAGAGCTTCAAAATGTAGTAGAATATGCAGCCAACCTATGTGACAGCGATACTCTGACCTTCTCTGATCTGCCGGAGCACATGCGCGGCCTGGAAGAACGTCCGGCTGTGGAAAAGCAGAAGGAAGCTCCTCTTCCCGATTCCCAGGAACAGCAGATCCTCGATCTTCTCTCCTCCTACGGCCACACACTGGAGGGAAAAAAGAAGATTGCGGCAGAGCTTGGAATCAGCCTGCGTACGCTTTACAGGAAGCTGAATAAAATGAATTTATAATTTTTCTTTTACTGTTTTGCTGGATCGCTCTATCAAACTGAAGTTATTTGTCATCATTGCCAGTGGATTGACAGACAGAATGTCATTTTTTTCTGTCAATCTTCTGGCATTTTCTGTTTTGTACAGATTTTAATTTTCGTAAAATTTTTCTTTTCTGTTTTTTATCAAAAAAATTCAAAAAACAACAAATCCCTTTCTTATGCCGTTTCCTCGGCATTTTTTATTAATTTTTTAGGCTCTTCACAAATTCTTTACACATTTTCCACAAGTTTTGGCATTACATTTGCTCTATAATTAGTCAACAATTCCATAAAAGGAGGAATATTGTATGGAAACTGGTTATGGTTTTCTGGCCCTCGTGCCGCCTGTAGTTGCGATTTCTCTCTGCTTCGCAACAAAGCAGGTATTAATCTCAATGTTCGCAGGACTTTTTGCAGGTTCCCTTATTATGTCTAACTGGAACCCATTCGCCGCCTGCGCATTCGCCCTTGATAAGATTGCAGTAAACATGTCTGGAAACATCGTACTGTTACTGTTCACACTTTTCATGGGTGTTGGTATCTCTTTCATCTGGAAATTAGGCGGAAGCTTCGCTCTGGCTGCAGCAGCTAAGAAACGCTTCAAAAAACGCCGTTCCGTATGTTTAGGAACATGGGGTCTTGGAATTGCTTGTTCCGTAAACGACTGTCTGGCAGCAGCTATCGACGGAAACGTATTCCGTGATATCTGTAAGGACTACAGAATTTCTTCCGAGAAGTTCTCCTACGTTCTTGATGCTACAGCAGCTCCGGCAGCAGCATTCTTCATCTCTGACTGGATCGCTTACCAGATCGGTATGATCGGCCAGGGACTTGACGCAGCAGGCATCACAGGCTACACACCTGTAGCAGCTTACTTAAAGACTCTTCCATTCAACATGTACTCCATTTTCACACTTATCTTCGTGGGAATGCTTATGTACACAGGACGTGACTACGGCCCAATGTTAAAGGCTGAGGCACGCTGCCTGCAGACTGGTGAGTTCAACCGTTCCGGCGCTAAGCCAATGCTTGATGTAGGAAGCGAACTTGGAGAGGCTAAGCAGACAAAGCCAATGATCCGCTCCTTCGTACTTCCAATCGCTGTTACTTTCTGTGTTATCATCTTCGGTATCATCTACACAGGATGGACCAGCCCGGATCGTACAGGTTCTGGTATCATGGACATCTTTAACGTATGTGACGTACAGCTTGCTCTTTACTGGGGCTCCTTCGCAATGGCAGTTACAGGTATCGTAATCGCCCTTGCTTCCAGAATCATGACATTCGACGAGACCATGACTACTATCGTAGACGGCTTCAAGCTGATGGCTCTGACAGGCGCTATTCTGGTTATGGCTTGGTCCTTAGCAGACGTTACAAAGAGCATGGGTCTTGGTGATTTCGTTGCTCACTATGTTGGAAATACAATCCCGACAGGACTTCTTCCTGTACTTGTACTTCTGTGCTCCATGTTAATCGCTTTCGCAACTGGTACTTCCTGGGGAACCATGGCTATCATGACTCCACTGGCTATCCAGTTAGGATATGCTATTACAGGCGACGCACACTTCTCCATCGGTATGTGTGGTGCAGTATTATCCGGTGCTATCTTCGGCGACCACTGCTCACCTGTATCTGATACAACTGTTATGGCTTCCCTGTTCTCAGGTGCAGACCATATCGACCACGTAGGAACACAGATTCCTTACACATGTACAGTCGGCGCAGTTATCGCAGTGCTCTACATTGTATACGGTTTCTTCCGTATCTCCCCGGTTATCATGATTCCGGCAGGTATCGTAATTCTGTACTTCTTACAGATTATCTTACATAACATCTTCATGAAGAAGTATGGTATCGACCCGAACTACACAAAGACAATGACAGAAGATCACGTCATGACAAAATAAAGTAGAGAGATAAAAATTAAATAACGATAAAAAGATACCCTGAGCCAAAAGGTTCAGGGTATCTTTTTATTAATCTTCTGCCAGTTCCTTAACTGCCCGGACTGCTGTCTCCACTTCCTCCTCTGTATTAAACCAGGAGAAGGAAAATCTGACGATTCCCTGCTCTACGGTTCCAAGAGACTGGTGCATCAGAGGCGCGCAGTGTGCTCCAGGTCTTGTGGCAATGCCGTAAACAGTTTCCAGCTCGTCGCTGACTCTGGAGGAATCATAGTCTCCAATATTGAGAGATACCACTGCCGTCCTTCTGAAGCGGCTCAAGCTGCTCTCAAAATCACCGTAGATAATCACTCCCGGAATCTGCTTCACACCCTCGTAGAACTGCATCATGAGGGCATTTTCGCGGCTGTGGATATTCTCTACCCCTGTCTCCTCAATAAAGTCAAGGGCAGCGCTCAAACCTGCGATTCCGTGTCCGTTTAAGGTTCCTGCCTCTAAATGTACCGGCATTTCTGCCGGATGCTCCTTTAAGAAGCTGTGTACGCCGCTTCCGCCCCGTTTAAAGGGAGCGATGTCCACACCCTCTCTCACACAGAGTCCTCCCGTTCCCTGAGGCCCAAAAAGCCCCTTGTGGCCGGTAAAGCACAGCACATCGGCCTGGAATACCTCCATATCAACAGGATATGCTCCTGCTGTCTGGGAGATATCGGCAATAAAGAGAAGTCCGTGTTTTTTACAGAATTCTCCAATCTGTTTTAAATCTACTACGTTTCCTGTTACATTAGAGGCATGGGTACATACGACTGCCTTTGTATTCTTCTTCAGATGTTTTTCAAATTCCTCGTACTTCAGTCTTCCCTTATTATCACAGGTAACAAAAGAAAGATCAGTTCCCTGCTCTGCCAGATGGAATAAGGGGCGCAGCACGGAATTGTGCTCCAGCACGGTAGTAATCACATGATCCCCCGGTCCAATCAGACCGTTAATGGCGATATTCAGGCTTTCTGTAGCATTGCAGGTAAAGATTGTCTGCTTTGGATCTCCGGCGTGAAACAGCCGTGACAGTTTCTCTCTGGTCCCGAAAATAATGCGGGAAGCGTCCATGGAAGCCTCACTGGCTCCCCGCCCTGAATTGCCAAAATTTGTCAAAGCCATTGCCACGGCATTTGCCACCTGCTTGGGCTTTGTCATAGTTGTGGCTGCATTGTCAAAATAAATCATACTTTCTGCCTTCCTTTCCATTACGGTTAGTAAAGAATTTCAGCAAAGTTCTCCCACACCAGACCTTTTTCCTCCAGAAACTGTTTAAAGTCGTCTGCGTGTTCCGGGCTGGTACACCAGGCCAGTCCGCAGCCTGCTGACAGCTCTCTTGGCACAGGGATCATACGTCCCGGACGTCCTGTCTCCTTGCATGCCTTTTCAAGGGCAATGGCATCTGCTGTTGTGTGAAAGGTAATAATTAAAGTCGGTTCTTTTTTTCTCATTGTTTTCTTTCCATAAAAGCGGCCAGCCGGCAGTTTTTCATGCCAGCTGGCGTTTTTCTTCTGTTACTCAATTGTCAGTTCAAATTCTGTTCCGTTTTCTGCTACGGAAACGCTCTTTCCATGGCTTTTTGCATATTTTTCCACGTTCTGTCTGGTATGTACTTCGCTGACCAGCACTTTGATTGTCTCATTTCCATGTTTTTTAATTGCATCCGCCGTCAGCATAACCGGCTCCGGGCATGAAAGTCCTCTTGCATCTACCTCATACATGATTCTTCCCTCTTTTCTGTTTTATCATTCTGCCTTTTTTGTTTCCCAAGCTGCCTTTTTACTTCTTTTCCCTGGAAGGTAAAAATCCAATCAGGAACAGCACTGCAATACAGATCAGAACTGCTGCTTTTCCTGCAGGTCCTGGTCCTCCCACTACTGCCTCTGCTGTCTCTGTGGCAGCTGCCGCTGCAGAAGCTGCCAGTCCAAAGTTATGGCAGAATGCAGCACCTACTAAAAGTCCCAGGAAGGTAACTGCAGAATCAGAAGATCCCTGTCCAGCCAGTACCATCTGTCTTAACGGGCAGCCACCAGCCAGTACCGCTGCAAAGCCTACCACATACATGCCTAAGAAGTTCCAGAGATGCTGGGAGTGAGCTACCGGCTGTCCTGCAAAGGACAGCTTGAAACCGCCTGTTGCAAGGTTAAATACCAGCATAACAACGAACAGTCCGCCAAGCACGCTTAACAGGTCAAAGTTTCTCATCAGAATCACATCACGGAATCCTCCTGCGAAACAGGTACGGCTTTTCTGAGCTACTGCTCCGAACACAAGACCTCCGATTAACGCTGCGATTACAGGAGCGTGCTTGCTTCCTGGACCAGATTCACTGGATACAAACAGCGCTGTTGTCAGGCTGAGCACAAACAGGAAAGCCAGCACTCCTGGAAGCACGTATCCGCTGGAATCCTTTGTCGGATACGCCCGTCCCAGGGTAAAGCCCTTCTTCAGTGCAAGCGTACCTGTAAAGATACCGAGAATAAAGCCTGGAAGAGCTACTACCGCATTCAGGTCTCCTGCTGACAGTCTGATAAGCAGACGCAGCGGGCATCCTAAAAATACAAGAGAACCAATCATCATGATCACGCCTAACAGGAAACGGATCATCGGTGAGGAACCGGAAGTGGACCGGTATTCCTTGGTTGCAATTGAAATCAAAAATGCTCCGCATACAATACCTGCTACCTCAGGTCTGAAGTACTGTACGACAGCCGCTGAATGCAGTTTCATGGATCCTGCTGTATCGCGGATAAAGCAGGCGATACAAAGCGCCATGTTAGACGGATTCCCAAGAAAAGCCAGAGCGGCTGCAGCTGCTCCCAGGATGGCTCCCAGAATCAGCCTTGTTGACAGGTTACTGTTGTTCATTACTCATGTCCCCCTTTGTAAAAGATGTAATATTTATTGTCAGGGCTGCGCCCTTACAACCAATTATTTTCCGCCAGGAACCCTGGCGTCTCCTATCTTCTTTGTGATCTTCATCTGATCATAGGTTTCAAGAAGCATCACTGCGTATTTTCTGGAGGTTCCCAAAAGATCCCTGAACTCTCCCAGAGTAATCTGCGGATGACTGGCCAGATGCTCTCTCAGAACGCCTAAGGCCCGCTCCCAGTGCTCTTTATGCATCAGCACACCGGTTCCGGCTTTCACAAGAATTCCCTTCTTAGTCAGCTCAGAGAGTACCTGTCTGGCCTGTTTTCTGTCCTTATAGGCCCCTACCAGCTCATCGGTAGACGGAACCTCAATGCCTGCCTTCTTGTAGATGTTCTCCATATCTGTCATCATCTGAGACGCCTCATCGGAATAGCTGACAGTAAAGCCAGCCACCGATACAATGCTTCCCTGAATGGTAATCACCTTACGCTTCTCCAGCTCTGCCATGAGAGCCTCTGCCTTCTTTCCGCTCTGCAGATGCATCCGCTCAGCCAGGCGGCTCTTTAACTCCTCGCGGTCCATTCCCTCTACAATCGGGTTTTCCCGATGGAAATGGGCCAGTACCTCATTGGCCAGCCCGGATACTCTCTCCCAGTATGCCTTTCCTACAAAGCTGCCGTCATTCAGGTGGAGAATCTTTTTCTTGTTTCTCAGAGTATCCAGCATCTTTTCTGCCTCTGAGACAGTCATGTCCATCCAGGCTGCCAGATCCTTTGCCTCCGGAAATCTCCGGCTCTCCTCGTTGACCATCTGCTCCAGAATCTCTATATCAGTTCCTGTTTTTTTCAGCCTCAGAGATTCAATGACAGACTCCTGCCCTCTCTTGTGCTTGTCAGCAGCCGGATTTAATACCGTGCCTCCTCCAAAGGTCTCTACCGGAGAGTAGAAACGGATAATAAATTTATCGTTTCTCTTGACGCAGATTGGATCGTCAAAGCGAATCTGCACCAGAGCTTCCTGTCCGGCTTCCACCACATCACAGTCTAACAGGATCACCTTTCCAATGGCCTGGGCAGAGCCGTAGCTTAAATGGACGCGATCCCCATTTTTCAGCTTTCTCTGAGTAGAGTCAAAGAGACGCAGGGTAGCATCTACCATGGTGCTGTTTACCAGAGATCCAGGGTATGCCAGAACCTCTCCGCGGCTCAGTTCCTCCTTCTTAATACCGGCCAGGTTGATAGCCGTTCTCTGGCCTGCAGAAGCCTTCTCCTCCTTCTGTCCGTGGCTCTGTACGCCTCGGATTTTCAGCAGACGCTCCTGGGGATATACCATCACTTCCTGTCCGGCCTCGCACATTCCCTCTACCAGAGTTCCTGTAACGACGGTTCCGAAACCTTCCATGGTAAACACACGGTCAATGGGAAGACGGAACAGCTCCTTTTCCTCCCTGCGTCTGCCGGCCTGTTTGGCCATGGCCACAATCTTCTGTCTTAAAACGTCAATATTCTCTCCTGTATAGGAAGAAACACGGATCAGTTCTGCCTGCTCCAGAAAGCTGCCTTTAATCAGTTCCCTTACATCCTCCTCCACCATGTCTGCCCAGTCACTGTCCACTGTATCAGACTTAGTAAGAACGACGATTCCCTGTCGGATCTGAAGCATCTTCAGGATTTCAAAATGCTCTACCGTCTGAGGCATGACTCCCTCGTCCAGAGCAATGACTAACAGTACCAGGTCAATGCCGCCAATGCCGGCCAGCATGTTTTTGACAAATTTCTCATGTCCCGGCACGTCAATAATGCCAATGTGGACTCCGTCTGTGTCAATCAAATTGGCAAATCCCAGCTCAATAGTGATTCCCCTCTTCTTCTCTTCCTTCAGACGATCTGTATCAATTCCGCTGAGGGCTTTAATCAGACATGTTTTTCCATGATCTACATGGCCTGCGGTTCCCACGATTACATTCTGCATATTATTCCTGATCCTCTCTATCACAATTCTTTGTGCTGCCAAGGGCTTTTGCGATCAGCGGATATTCCTTCTCCTCAATAGTCCGCACATTCAGATATACAGCGTCACGGAATACATGGGCGATTACCGGAAGCTCCGCTTTTCTGAGTGTTCTCTCAATTCTGGCCTCTGTGACAGCTTCACTCCTAACAGAGACTGCATAACCAGGGAGCATCACGCCCGGCGCAGAGCCTCCGCCTACCTGATCCTGGCAGGCCTCTACCTGGAAAATAAAGCCCTCTGTCTCCTTCTCAAGCACTGCTTTCAGAGCTTTTGCCTTCTTCTCAAGCTCTCCGGCTGTCATGGTAATCATTCGCAGAATCGGAATATTCTTTCTGCAGGTCGTCCGATCCAGATACTCAAAGAAGGTAGCCTCCATAGCAGACAGCGTCATCTTATCCACACGGAAGGCTCTGGCCAGAGGATGTGCTTTCATTTTATCAATGTACTCTTTCTTTCCAATGATCACGCCTCCCTGAGGACCTCCAAGCAGCTTATCGCCGCTGAACAGGACTACATCAGCTCCGTCCTGCAGCGCGCTCTGCACCGTCGGCTCATCTACGCCGAAATCTGTCAGATCGTTCATCAGACCGCTTCCTAAATCGTAGATCACCGGCAGGCCCCACTGTTTTCCCAGCTCCGCAAGCTCAGAAACCGTCGTTTCCTGGGTAAAGCCGATAATCTTGTAGTTGCTGGTATGAACCTTTAAAAGAGCGCCTGTCACACCTTCCTCATATGCATTGACATAGTCGGAAGTCTTTGTCTTGTTGGTGGTTCCGATATCTCTTAAAATTGCACCGCTTTCCTCCATAATCTCCGGAATACGGAAAGAGCCTCCGATCTCCACCAGCTCTCCTCTTGACACAATTACTTCTTTTCCTCTCGCCATAGCAGAAAGGCACAACATGGTCGCAGCCGCATTGTTGTTCACCACCATAGCAGCCTCTGCCCCTGTTACCTGCTTGATGATTTCCTCCACATGGCTGTGGCGGGAACCTCTGGCTCCCTTCTTTAAATCATACTCCAGGGTAGAATAATGAGAAGCTGCCTCGCAGACGCCTTCAATGGCTGTATCTGACAGATTTGCCCTTCCCAGATTTGTATGCAGTACAATTCCTGTAGCGTTAATCACACGCCTGAGACTGCGTTTTTTGCGGATCCTGACCTGCTTTAAAGCCCCCTCCACAATTTCATCCAGGCCTGCTGTCTGCTCAATCCTGCCCTGTAAAATACCATTTCTCAGCTCATTAATCTGCTGACGCACAGCTTCTACCACTACGCTTCTCGGTGTTTTTTCCATAAAAAAAATGAGACGCTCGTCCTGCAGCACCTCATCAATCTTAG
>Kit_p2__coassemble_2457_pt1 | contig 10813 bp, 10 predicted proteins | sample Kit_p2__metabat2_high_PE_038 | metagenome-assembled genome bin Kit_p2 | reverse complement strand
GCCGTCTCGGCGTGCTGACACAGAAAGTGGCGAAGCCGGCAGTTTCTTTTGGCGGAAAGTACAGAATTATTGACTTTCCTCTGAGCAACTGCATTAATTCCGGCGTAGATACAGTGGGAGTTCTGACCCAGTATCAGCCGCTGCGTTTAAACGCACACATCGGAATTGGAATTCCGTGGGATCTTGATCGCAATGTGGGAGGCGTTACCGTTCTTCCGCCATATGAAAGAAGCAAGGGAAGCGACTGGTATACAGGTACAGCCAATGCTATTTACCAGAACCTGGAGTACATGGAAAATTATAACCCGGACTATGTCCTGATTCTTTCCGGCGATCATATTTATAAGATGGACTATGAGGTAATGCTGGAATACCACAAGGCAAACAATGCAGATATTACAATCGCAGCTATGCCTGTGCCGATTGAAGAAGCAAGCCGTTTCGGAATCCTGATCACGGATGAGCAAAACCGCATTACGGAATTTGAAGAAAAACCTGCAAATCCAAGAAGTAACCTGGCGTCTATGGGTATTTACATATTCAGCTGGCCTGTACTGAGAGACGCTTTAATTAAGCTCTCTGAGGAACCGGGCTGTGACTTTGGAAAACACGTCATCCCTTACTGCTTCTCCGGCGGAAAGAGAGTATTCGCCTATGAGTATAACGGATACTGGAAGGATGTTGGAACTCTGGGTTCCTACTGGGAGGCCAATATGGAGCTGATCGACATTATTCCGGAATTTAACCTGTATGAGGAATACTGGAAGATCTATACGAAGAGCGACATTATCCCGCCTCAATATACGGCGCCTGATTCCAAGATTGAGAGAAGTATCATTGGAGAGGGAACAGAGATTTACGGACAGGTCATTAATTCTGTTATTGGAGCCGGAGTCACCATAGGAAAGGATGCAGTGGTGAAGGATTCCATTGTGATGAAGGGAAGCTTCATAGGAGACGGAACAGTGGTGGACAAGGCGATTATCGCTGAGGATGTGTCTATCGGAGCAAATGCAGAGATTGGTGTGGGCGAGTATGCGCCTAGCAAATATGATCCCAAGGTTTACCAGTTCGATCTGGTGACTGTAGGGGAGCGATCCGTCATTCCGGACGGAGTGAAGGTGGGAAGAAATACCGCCATTTCCGGAGCGACAGAGAGCGCAGATTACCACGATGGAGTGCTTGAAAGCGGAGACTATATTATAAAGGCAGGTGGAGTACAATGAGAGCAATCGGTATTGTTTTAGCAGGCGGAAACAGCAAGAGAATGAGAGAGTTATCCAACAAGAGGGCAATCGCCGCTATGCCAGTGGCAGGAAGTTTCCGAAGCGTTGACTTTGTACTCAGCAATATGAGTAATTCTCATATTCAGAGCGTGGCAGTGCTGACTCAGTACAATTCCCGCTCTTTAAATGAGCATTTAAGCTCCTCCAAATGGTGGGACTTCGGAAGAAAGCAGGGAGGCATGTATGTGTTCACTCCTACCATCACAGCAGAGCGCAGTGACTGGTACAGAGGAACGGCAGACGCCCTCTATCAGAACCTGGATTTCTTAAAGAAGAGCCACGAGCCTTATGTAGTTATCGCAGGTGGAGACTGCATCTACAAACTGGATTACCATAAGGTATTAGAGTATCACATTGAGAAGAAGGCCGATATCACCGTTGTGTGCAAGGATATGGAGCCGGAGGAGGACGTTACTCGTTTCGGTCTGGTGAAGACAAATGACGAGGGCCGCATTACTGACTTCGAGGAGAAGCCGATGTTAGCTACCTCCAACACGATTTCCTGTGGTATTTATGTGATCCGCAGACGCCAGCTCATTGAGCTTCTGGAGCGCTGCGCTTCTGAGGACAGATATGATTTTGTAACAGATATTCTGGTACGCTATAAGAATCTGAAGCGTATTTATGCATATAAGCTGGATTCTTACTGGAGCAATATTGCCTCTGTAGATTCCTACTACAAGACGAATATGGATTTCCTGAAGCCAGAGGTGAGACATTATTTCTTCCGCGAATATCCGGAGATCTACTCCAAGGTAGACGATCTTCCGCCAGCTAAGTACAATCCGGGGGCAGAGGTGAAGAACAGCCTTGTTTCCAGCGGCTGTATTTTGAACGGAAGCGTGGAGAATTCTGTTCTCTTTAAAAAGGTTTATATTGGCAATAACTGTGTTATTAAAAATTCTATCATATTGAACGATGTATATATCGGCGATAATACAGTGATTGAAAACTGTATCGTGGAGAGCCGGGATACTATCCGGGCTAACACAACGCATATTGGAGCGCCGGATAACGTGAAGATCGTTATTGAGAAAAATGAGCGCTTCACTTTATAAGGACAGCATAAGGGGAAAGAGCAGTCCAGAATTGTGCAGTACGGAAGAGGGGTTATGTTATGCAGATTACAGACGTGAGAGTCAGACGGATTGAGAGAGAAGGAAGAATGAAGGCCATTGTATCTATTACTCTGGACAATGAATTCGTAGTTCATGATATTAAGGTAATTGATGGAGAAAAAGGCCTTTTTATCGCTATGCCGAGCCGCAGATCTACAGACGGCGAATACAGGGATATTGCTCATCCGATTAATTCTGAGACCAGGGATATGATTCAGAACATGGTTCTGGAAAAGTATCAGGCCACGGCCAGCGAACTGATCGAGGACGAGGCTGCAGAGCAGGCTTAGAGTGAAATCGGAATTCTGCCCAGAATGGCAGGAGTATTATGCTTCCTGCAAAATTCTGGAATAGAATAATAATAGGAAAGAACCGGCGTCTTTGCTGGCAGAGCGGACTTGTCCCGTGAGCCTGCTAAGGCGTCGGTTTTGCGTGTTATATTTGATTCGCTCCTGCCAGCTTCAGAAATTCTTCCATTTCTCCGGTCATCCATTTATCCTTGTGGTATACGATCTGACGCCAGATCTGCATATGAAAATCTCTTACATCCAGGGCGGCCAGGCGGCCTGCTTCAATATCCTGGCGGACAGAAAAGAAGGGGAGCAGGGAGACACCGGTGTTTTCACCCAGCATGTGGACAATAAAATCTGTATTTCCAATCTCCAGAAAAGGCCGGATCTGCTTTCCATAGGCAGCCAGATACTGATCTAAAATATGACGGTAGCTGGCTGCCTTTTCTGTGAGAAGAAAGGGGTGGGAAATGACTTCGTCCAGCGTGAGATTAGAGCGGCCTGCCAGAGGATGATCCGATGAGGCTGCGAACACAATCTCTTCCGGTTCCTCTAATACCTTGACCCATCTTCTGTCAGAGATTCGCTTATCTAAGAAGTATACAATATCCAATGAATTATCATTGAGCTTATCCAGCAGAGCTCTGGGAGAATCAATGACAACGCTTACATTCACCTGGGGAAAACGCCGATGATATTCTGAAAGAATCGGCGGAAGCAGGGAGGAACAGAGTGACTCAATGGTTCCCAGAGCCAGGCTGCCTGTCAATTCTCTCGTGTCAGAGAGAGAGCACTTGATCTCTTCCATATTTTTCATGAGGGTGACGGCATATTGATAGAACTGTTCGCCTTTTCCGGTCAGGCTGATCTGCTTGCCAATCCGGTCAAACAGGCGGACTCCCAGTTCCTCCTCCAGATTTTTAATTTGAATTGTCACGGTTCCCTGAGAATAATTCAGTTTTTTGGCAGCCTTTGAGAAGCTTTTAAGCTGCGCTGCCTGCAGAAAAGTGGCAATTTCCCGAAATTCCATGTGTTCTCCCATCCTTTCGTCCTTTTTTCGGCAGGGAATAAAAATTATAATTTAAAAATATTAAATAATTTCTTTAAAACCTTAAATTTTACATTCCAACGTCTCTATACTATAATAGTTTTAAGAAGAGATCAAGAAATTCTATGGTTTTCGTGATTAGCTGCGTTTTCTGCTCAGCTCGCGCATCTGTTATCCGCCATTCGCGAAAACTTGCCTTACGGCTCAAACACTTCGCTCGGTGACGGAAATTAGCGCGAGCTTCCCTGCGAAAGCCTCGCCATTATCACGTAAACCATAGAATTTTCTCGTTGTACATTTGCCTGGGTAGTAGAAAAGAGCAGAAAAAGTTTTCCACGCTCCACCAAAAGCTTAGTCGCAGGAAAACTTTTCTGCTCTTTGAGGAGCGTGAAAATTGGCCGCAGAAAAAGTATTATACATTTTACCAAGAACTTAGTTTCAGGAAGAGTTTTTGCTTTTTAGGGAGCGTGAAAATCCAGCCTTAGGCTATCAGACAGCGATTAAAAAATTTAAGGTAGAAAAGGGAAAGAGGGAAGGAAGCATGGAACGAACAGACAGCAGATATCAGGCTTATATGAATATTTTGAAGGAGGAGCTGATTCCGGCTATGGGATGTACAGAGCCGATTGCCCTGGCCTATGGGGCGGCTGTGGCCAGACAGGAGCTGGGCGTGCTTCCGGATCGGGTGACAGTAGGAGTCAGCGGAAGTATTCTTAAAAATGCCAAGTCGGTGATAGTTCCCAATACAGGGCATATGAAGGGAATTGCAGCGGCTGTAGCTGCCGGGATCGTGGCCGGAGAGGCAGAAAAAGAGCTGGAGGTACTTTCCCAGGTATCGGAAGAGCAGATACAGGCAATCAAAGCATATCTGGACAGTACAGAAATCAGGGTGGAGCACATTGACAACGGTCTTATGTTTGAAATCCTGATTACCATGTACAAAGGTGAGGACTGGTCCAGAGTGCGGATCGTCAATTACCATACAAATGTAGTTCTGATTGAAAAAAATGGTATGGTGAAAAAAGAAGTGAAGGTAGAAGGCGAATCGGAAAAAGGCCTGACAGACCGCTCCTGCCTGTCTATGGAGGGAATCTGGGACTTCATTCATACGGCAGATTTAGAGGATTTAAAAGAGGCGTTAAAGCTTCAGGCCAGCTGCAACATGGCGATTGCAAAAGAGGGTATGACTCATTCCTACGGCGCTAATGTAGGAAAGAGCCTGGCTTCCTGCGTGGAAGGCCAGAAAGCTGATTCTGACACTGATATCGCTATTCTGGCCAGAGCTATGGCCGCAGCTGGATCCGATGCCAGAATGGATGGCTGTGAACTGCCTGTAGTCATTAATTCCGGAAGCGGCAATCAGGGTATTACAGTTTCTGTTCCAGTGCTGGTCTATGCAGAACATCTGCGCGCCGGAGAAGAGAAGACCTACCGTGCGTTAGCGCTGTCCAATCTGACAGCGATCTACCAGAAAACGCCAATCGGCCGTCTCTCAGCCTTCTGCGGAGCTGTCAGCGCAGGCGCAGGCGCGGGAGCAGGAATTGCCTACTTAAAGGGCGGAGATTTCGAGGCAGTGTGCCGGACTGTCAGCAATACTCTGGCCGTTACTCCAGGCATGATCTGCGACGGAGCCAAGCCTTCCTGTGCAGGAAAGATTGCCATGGCTGTGGAGGCGGGAATCATGGGCTGCCGTATGAACTCTGATGGCGAGAAATTCCTCAGCGGAGACGGTATTATCGGAGAGGACGCAGACGAGACCATCAGCAATACGGGAAGAGTGGCCAGAGAGGGAATGCGGGCTACCAATGATACCATTATAAAGATTATGATTGGGGATTAGTGCATAGAAGAAATCGACCGTTTTTTGACTAGTTTATCGTCAAAAAACGGTCGATTTTGCAGATTGTAATTAAAAAGGAAGACCCATCAGAGTTTAAATGATTTTTTTGCGGATGCTTGAGGATATAAAGTCAACAAGAGAAACAATAACCAGAATAATAATCAGGATGGTGGTCATTTCTTTGTAATTAAATAACCTCATAGCAGCTAAAAGTTCAAATCCAATACCGCCGGCTCCCACAATTCCAAGAATGGTTGAAGCTCGAAAGTTCATTTCCCATCGGAACAGGGAAAGAGAGATAAATTCCGGCATAACCTGGGGCAGGACAGCATACACTAAAATCTGCATTTTTCCGGCTCCGGTAGCCTGGAGAGCTTCTAAAACGCCGGAGTCAATATTTTCGATGGTATCTGCAAAAAATTTTCCCAGCATTCCGCAGGAGCTGAACCCGATAGCAAGGGTTCCGGGGAAAGGTCCTAAACCTACTGCGGCAACGAAAATAAGGGCAAAAATCATGTCTGGAATAGCCCGTGCAGCGTTTAACAAGAATCTGCTTACACTGTAGAAGAGCTTATTTGGCGTAATGTTGGCAGCTGCAAAAAATCCCAGGGGAAGGGAAAACAGGATTGCCAGGATAGTTCCGCAAATAGATATCTGTACGGTTTCAATGGTCGGCGCTATCATATCCGGAAGGATAGAGAGGCTTGGCGGGAGCATTCTGCTGACGATATCTATGATTCCGCCAAAACCGGATCTTAACTTTGCCAGATTAAAATTAGTAGAGGCATAGCACCAGTAAATGATGAGAAGAATCAAAGACACAAAAACAAGTCTTTTAGCTATGCCTTTTATTTGTAACTTTTTACTTAAAACAAAATTATAGCTGTCTTTAGACTGAGGATTCATTTTCAATGCTTTTATCTCCTTCGTAAATCAAAGAAATATCATTTTTCTTTAATAAAGAAATATCTTTATCAAATACTATTTTTCCGTGCTGAAGTCCTACAATTCGTTTTGCATATTTCAATGCGAGGTGAGTATTGTGAATGCTTATGATTGTAGTGATTTTTTCTTTTTCATTGATTTCCCTGAGAATGTCAAGGATCTGAGCAGCTGAAACAGGATCAAGACTGGCCACTGGCTCGTCTGCCAGAATCACCTGGGGCTGTTGGACCAGAGCTCTGGCAATACCAACGCGCTGACGCTGTCCGCCGCTGAGCTGGTCAGCCCGGCTGTAGATTTTATCGGAAAGGCCGACTCGCTCCAAGGCTTCTACAGCAAGGTTAATATCACTTTTTTTAAACAGCTTCAGACAGGTCAGAAAACTGCTATTGTAAGCAAGGCGGCCGCAGAGGACATTTTGAAGTACGCTCAATCGGTTTACAATGTTAAAGGCCTGAAATATCATACCTGTATTTTTTCTGATGTAGCGTATACTTTTTTTATCTTCTGCTTTTATATTGTCAAAATAGATTTCTCCGCTGCTGGGCTCAGTTAATCCGTTTATACAACGGAGCAGGGTTGATTTCCCTGCTCCGCTGGATCCTAAAAGCATTACAAAATCGCCTTTTGGAATATCGAGATTAACATTGTTTAATGCATGTACGTTTCCGCTGTATTCTTTCGAGAGATTTTTAATACTTATCATGCTGCGTTCCTTACTGTTTGGTTAAATCAAGGTTAATAAGCTCTGCTGCCTCTCTGAGAGGATCCCAGTCAGAATCTACAGCAGGCTCGTATTTCTCTGTGGATCCCATGAAACTTTTCAGTCCCTCAAGCTCAGATTCAGGAATGTTGATAACAGCGTCCTTAATGATTTCCTTGAGTCCTTCATCAAGGTCAGGTCTGAATGCCCATGCTCCGGATGGGAATGGTTCGGAGGTATGGATGATTTTCACGTCCTCTTCTGTAATGATTCCTTCTTTCATCAGCTTCTCATACATATGTTTTACGATAGCCGCTGCATCAACACTCCTGTTTTTGACAGCAAGGGCAGAGGCGTCATGGCCGCCGGCAAAAATAGTGGAAGCCAGGTCTTTGTCCGGATCGATTCCATTCTGGATCATTTCTTTCTTAGGAATTAAATGGCCGCCTGTAGAGGCAGGATCCACAAACGCAAAGCTTTTGCCCTTTAAATCGGAAATTGTCTCGATACCGCTGTCAGGCTGCGTAATAATATATGCCTCATAAAATTTTCCTGTACTCTCTTTATAGTCAGTGGCAAATACTTCTGCGTTTGCCACATCTGCTGCAAGAACATAGGAAAGGGGACCATACAGCGCTACATCTACTTCTCCGGCTCTCATGGCTTCTACAACACTGGCATAGTCTGTAGCAATAAAGATTTCAGATTTAAGGCCAGTCTGCTTTTCCAGATAGGTCTGGAATGCCTTGTATTCATCTCTTCTTTTCTGAATATCCTCACCAGGAGTAGCTCCGATTTTGATAACCACATCCTTATATTTTTCAGCAGCATCTACGGCTTCTGTCGCAGCAGCAGTTGTCTCCTGGCTGCTTTCTGCAGCAGCAACAGTCTCCTCTGTTTTCGTTTCCTTGGCGCTGCATCCAGACAGGGCTGCTGTTAAGGCTGCAGCGCATAAACCTGCAGCGATCAGTTTTTTGAATGAAAGTTTCATGATTATTTTCTCCTTTTTATTTTATTTTGATTTTTTAGCAAATTTAGTGTTTTACAGACAATATTATCGGCTGCAAATGGATTCGATGATTTTTTTTGTTTTTAAGATTTCCTCTGGATCCCCCAGTTCAATCAGCCACCAGCTGCAATTACTATTTTCCAGAATTTTTATTCTGCTCTCAATATCCTCATCTTTTTCCGGGCAGACGTGGTAAGCTCTTCTTTTTTCTTCATCAGTTACTTCTATGTTATAAACATGAGCGCTTACTGTGTATGGAAGCATCTGCTCCATGAAATTTTCAACTGAGATTTTATGTTCAGTTACAATAGGAGAAGCAATGGCATGTCCTATATCAATGTTCGCAGAAGCGCCAGATGACTGAATCAGGCTTAAAAATTGCTCAGGCGTATTGGTGTATCCAAATGTTAAGTTTTCCAGACAGACAGTAACCCCTTTTTCTCTGGCATAAGCAACAATTTCTTTTAGGCTCTCACGGGCATGTTCGAAACTCATTTCTTCCATTTTGTACCGGTAGCCTAAACAGAGATGTACGATGATGTGTGTTCCGCCAAGTCTGTTTACGGCATCAATACAGTCTTTGTAATATGCCACAGATTTTGCTGCGAATTCCGGATCCTTATGTGCCGGTTCCACTTTCCGAAACTGGAAATGGTAACGGATTTCGATTCCAGAATCAGCAAGCTTTTGCATATTGGAAAATTCCCTGTCCAGATCCTCTTTTGCTTCAGACTGTATGGTGTATTCAATTCCATCCAGTTCGTGTTCATGGGCGAAAGCGATCAATTGCTCCGCTTCCAGGCTGTATCGGCTGCTCAGTGCAATTTTAGCAGCCTGTTCTGCACCCCTCATAATTATGTAATCCTCCTCAATAAAGTGATATGATTTTAGTATATCATTCGCAATAAGCTTGTCTAATCGCTATTATCTATAAAAAGATAATGCCTATAGACGGAATATATATGGTGTGTTTTCGTATCTTTGGGAAAGAGCATTCAAAGAAAATCAGTTGGAAATTTAAAAGCGAAAGCAGAAAGGCGAATATTCAACATGGCAAATACAGAAAAATTGTTGGGCTTTTATAAAATATGAAGAAATATGGAAGGAACAGACTTTGGCTGAATGGGTTAAAGAACAGATTAACGAGTCAGGTACTCTGATGGAGAAATTGGAAGCTACACCACCAGGTAGGGTGAGGAAGATGATAGAGAAGGAGAAGAGGAAAGAGATAAGGAAAGGGCGGTTTAGAAAATAGAACCGCCCCGATTTTATAATTTAAACCTATATTATCTATCCTTCCATCTGTCTTCCCAGGAATCCGGCAGCTGTGGAGGCCAGCTTCAGTTCTGTTTCAGAAAATTTTACCCGTGGTTCCCTGCTTAACAGGATAACAGAGCCAATGGCATCTCCCTCACAGATGATTGGGACAACGACTTGGGCGGTTGCTCCTTCTGGATCATCTGAGGTGATGGGGATAAAGTTTCTGTCGTCTTTCCCGGCTGTCACAATCTGGCGCTCGCCGATCAGAACTTCCAGCTGGCGGCTGATGGATTTTTGCAGATAATCCTTTCTGGGGCCGCCTGATACGGCGATAACCTGATCTCTGTCTGTGATGCAGACCATCAGGCCGGTACTCTGGGCCATAGCTTCCGCATACTGAGAGGAGAAAGCGGTCAGTTCCATCATGGGAGAGTATTTTTTCAGGATAATTTCTCCCTCCCGATCTGTAAAGATCTCTAGTGGTGTCCCTTCGCGAAGGCGCAGAGTCCGCCGTATTTCTTTGGGAATGACTACCCGCCCTAAATCATCGATTCTTCTTACAATTCCTGTAGCTTTCATATGAAAAATTCCTCCATCTGATATATTTTCATTTTCTGGAAATAGTATCTGTAGATGGAGGAATATTATACGTTTTTGTTGGTGTTCTATGTAATGATATATGTATGAAAGCGATATATATTCTGTATTCACTTCATATTTCCATCTTAAATATTATTTTTTCCCTTTTTGATTCCTTGCCCCTTTCCATCTGGACTCTCCTTTCCGGATTCTCTATAATAGAATCATTGTCGGAAAGGCCGGAAGGAGGAAGACAGATGAAAGGGAAGGAAGCAGACACCATAAAATCATTGAAACAGTTCTTTACAGCAGAACGCCCGGATGCCTATACACTGGAGGATTTGAGAAACATTCTCCGTATTCTCCGTTCAGACGAGGGCTGCCCCTGGGACAGGAAGCAGACCTTTGAGACTATGGTTCCCTGCGTTCTGGAGGAAGCCGGGGAGGTGGCGGAGGCAGTTAAAAACCAGGATACAGAGAACCTCTGCGAGGAGCTGGGAGACCTGCTGTTTCAGGTTGTGTTCTACTGCCAGATGGCAGAGGAACAGGGCCTTTTTACTTTCGAGGACGCTGTGGACGGGATCAGCCGGAAAATGGTTCGCAGACACCCGAAAATCTTCGGAGGAGACCTTCCGGAAACAGATGGAAACGAGGGTGATTTATGGGAGCGGATAAAACAGGCTGAAAAGGCAAAAAACCATAAAACAACTTGACAAAGCAGGTATAAATGTATATAAA
>Kit_p2__coassemble_2444_pt1 | contig 10854 bp, 9 predicted proteins | sample Kit_p2__metabat2_high_PE_038 | metagenome-assembled genome bin Kit_p2 | reverse complement strand
AGGACTATTATATACTATAGCAACCCCAATGTCAACATTTTTTACAACTTTTTTCATCTAATTTTTTATATTTTTTTCTTTTTTTGTCAGTTTTTTTATCTTTAAAAACAATATAACCCTGTCATTTTTTATTTATATTGAATTTTTGTCACTAAATATTTTTTCACTTCTTTTTTGCCTTCTTGAATAACTTTTTATATTTTCAGCGCTTCGTCCATCAAAACTCCAAAAAAACTTCAGAGGAGACACCGGGTCTCCTCTGATAAAATTCAATTTTTTTAAAAAATTTTCTTAAAGATAGCAGATCTGATACTGAAACTCTCCTGATTCCTCTATCTCCATTATCATGTAGCTAGGCCTTCTTCCATCCTGACGCGGAAAAGAAAGACTCCCCGGATTCAGTACAGTCAGTCCATTCCTTGTCTCCAGGTAAGGTTTGTGAGTGTGTCCAAACATGGCAATATCCACACCGCGGGAACCTGCCTCTTCTTCTAACCGTTCTGTTCCCACAGATACACTGTAAAAATGCCCATGGGTTAAAAAAGCCCGGTGCGATCCTATGGAAATCTCCTTCTCCCGATCCAGACGGGAAAAGAAATCATTATTCCCCAAAATCATATGGACCTGGCAATTCTGGTTCTGCTCCAGGCACCAGGCTGTAATCAGATCTTCGCTTCCCTCTGCATCTCCCAGATGGATCAGCATGTCAAACGGTGCAGTCCGCTCAATCACCTCCTGTAAATTTCCATTGCGGCGGTGGGTATCACTCACAATTAAAACCTTCATCTCTCTGTTCCCCCAAATACTTCCTTTAATTTCTCTTTCATCAGCTCCAAAGCCTTTCCCCTGTGACTGATTCTGTTTTTCTCATCCATAGTCAGCTCGGCAGACGTCTTTCCATAGTCTGGAAGATACAGGATTGGATCGTAGCCAAATCCGCCCTCCCCTGCCGGCTCATGGGCAATCTGTCCCTCCATAACACCTTCTGTGGAAATTTCCCTTCCATCCGGCAGCACGGCGGCAATGACACAGGCAAAGCGGGCGCTTCTCTCTTTCCCTTCTGCCTGCTCCATCCTCTGAATAAGTGCTCTGTTCTTTTCCGAATAGGGCGCGTCTCCCATATAGCGGGCAGAATAAACTCCTGGCTCTCCGTTTAAATAATCAATCACAAGGCCGGAATCGTCTGCCAGAACCAGCCCTCCTGTCTGTTTCCACACAGCTCTCGCTTTAATTGCCGCGTTCTGTGCAAAGGTTGTTCCGTCCTCCTCTATTTCATCATGGAAGCCTGCCTCAGCCATAGAAATGACTTCCATACCTAAATCGCCCAGAATCCAGCGAATCTCCCTCAGCTTTCCCTGGTTTGATGTTGCAAATATTAATTTCTCTGCCATATTTCTCCTCCTGTATCTTGCGCTTCTGTCTGGCGCCTTCTGCGCTCTCGTCTGCTTCTTCTTATCGATTGCGTATTCAAGGCTTTTATCACCCTGACCCTCTATCTGTCTTTCATCTGTCTCGTATAGGCCTTCAGGCACACATTGCAGCTCTGCTCTGTCTCTACCCGATCCCAGGCTGTTCCACGCAGGCTGATGTATCCCTCTCCATCGCTTATATCCACCTTTGTCTTTTTATCAGGCGCGTTGTACTCTATGGCTACCGGGTGAACAGATCCAGGTGTCCTGACATTCACGATGACTGCAAAGCGCTCTCCAGCCTTCAGACTGACTGGTCTCGGAAAATCAATGGTATAGTAGCCTGCATGCTTCAGTTTTCCTCTGGCCACTGATCTCCTCCTGCCAAAATCCGCGCTTCCTGCTGCGTCATTTACCACATATACCTCATACTGGGTGTTTTCATCGGTGGCATAAAATCCTGCCGCCCACAGCTCTTCCTCCTCCTCAGCCTGATAGATATTGGCAAAAAAGGCATCTTCCTTTCCATAACCCAGCTGCCCTGCCCATCCGCACAAATCTGTCTGGTAGATCTTATCGTAATGATCTGCAGCATCGGCGCGGCTGTATATAATATTGTGGATTCCAATATTTGTGTCATAATAGGATACATAAAAATATCCCTGTTCGCCAAAAGCCCCGCCCCAGCTGTTTGCACAGATAAAGGCTCCGTCTCCCTCTGGCTGAACCGGAAAATTCTCTTTGGAATATTCATCATCCCATCCGATAATCACCACATCGTGATTGGGACGTCTGTCCCCTGTGTAACAGTAAGCGCCTGTTTCTTTATTATAGTAGTCAGAGCTTTCCTCTCCATCGGCCATGGAGGTATACAGGGAGCTTTGAACTCCACCTGTAAAATAGACTGCTTCCTTCACCGCCTCGTAATCCTTTTCCGGAAGAATCTGAATCTCCTGAAGGTGAAGAGCCGGAGAAATGCCTTCCGGAGACCAGCTGTCCCCATATGGATCCTCCTCCTCCAGTACCGGCCCCTGCCAGGACAGCAGGTATGCCATAGACATGGTATAGTCTCCTCCGTCATTCTGATCCATCTGAAAGCTGTTCCGAATCGACATATGGTCCTCTGAAAAATCAAAAGACTGCTCTGGAAGAAGACTGCTTTCCAGAGCCATCAAAGATGCAAACGCCCAGCAGGTTCCCAGGCTTCCCTGATTTTTTACCTCTGGAGCTCTTCCTACTGTCCGGTAATCATATGCCCTGGGAAGCACCTGTTTCTCAGGATTCCGGGAAGTGAAAGAAAGGACTGACTCTTCTGCTTCCCAATTCATCTCATAATCGAAGGCCTGAGCCAGCCCCTCAGCAGGTACAGCCAGCTGCCCCTGCTTCACAGTAAGAGGATAGTCCAGGGAAATTGTCTCTTCATGCTCCCTGTCTGTGTCCTGACAAAGAGTCATCTGTCTTTCCCCTATGGCAATGCTTGCTCTTCTGCCTGCCTTTTCCATTACCAGAAGCGTTTCATCATATGTATGGGCTGAACAGGAAAACAATTCCCGAAGCTCGCTTTCCGGAACGAGAAAACTGCCTGTAGCCGCCATCCTGACAGGTGTCTTCAGCTTTTTTTCTTCCCCGTCCACCACGACCTTAATTCCTTTTTCATTGGTTTCCCTGGATACCATCTCATACCACTCTGCCGGATAGCTTCCTGCTGTGTCTCCCTCCCTCACATCCTCCACCGCCAGGCGGCTGCCAAATTTCAGGATGCAGAAGGAAAGCGCAAGCACTGTCAGCAGAATTATAAACTGTCTGCGCCTCATTATCCCTCATTCTTCTCTTCCGGCCGCCTTCTGGGAGGCTTCGGGCCCAGAAACTGATAGAAATATGTCTTCATCATTCCATTATAAATTTTCCTGTTTTTATCGGCTTTTCTTCCAATCCAGCGCTCTGCTTCCTCGTAGGAGGTAATCAGGTACATGGACCAGGCATCCAGATCCTGGTAGCGCTCTCCGATCTGGCGGTACAGCTCCGGCAGATTCTTTTTTTCCTCAATTCGCTCACCATAAGGCGGATTTGTGATAATAAATCCGTACTTCTTCGGGTGGCTCAGTTCTGCTACCGGACGCTGCTGAAAATGGATCATATGATCCACACCTGCCCTGGCGGCATTCTCCCTGGCCGCCCGGATAATATCACCGTCTGCATCATATCCCTGGATATCCACCTGGACGCTGTCATCCATCAGCTCCATGGCCTCATCCACTGCATTGTACCAGTGCTTCCTGGGAACCAGATTTTTCCATCCCTCTGCCAGGAAAGAGCGGTTCATGCCAGGGGCAATATTAGCCGCTATCATCGCCGCCTCGATAGGAAAAGTTCCGCTTCCGCAGAACGGATCTACCAGAATTCTGTCCTTTTTCCAGGGAGTTAACAGAATCAGCGCCGCTGCCAGCGTCTCTGTAATCGGAGCCTTGCTGGTCATGGTTCTGTATCCTCTCTTGTGGAGAGAATCTCCGCTGGTATCGATGCCCACTGTCACCTGATCCTTAAAAAAGAACACTCTGAGCGGATATTCGCTTCCTGTCTCCGGCAGAGGCTGCTGGCCTAAATCATAGGCATCCTGAAGACGTCTTACAATGGCCTTTTTCATAATTCTCTGAATATCAGACGGGCTGAACAGCTTACTTTTAATAGAAGAAGCCTTTGTTACCCAGCATTTTCCATCCCTTGGAATATATCGTTCCCAGGGAATTGCCTTCGTCTTTTCAAACAGTTCATCAAAGGTCACAGCTGTAAAGCTGCCTGCTTTTAAAAGAACTCTCTCTGCTGTTCTCAAAAACACATTGGCTCTGGCAACTGCCTCCGCGTCCCCCTCAAAGGTAACGCGTCCATCCTCTACCAGAGTAATCTCATAGCCTAAATCTGTAATTTCTTTTTTCAAAACTGCCTCCAGGCCAAAATGGCAGGGGGCAATCAGTTCAAATCGTTCCAATATTCGCTCCTCTTATCTTTCCTGTGCTGCACAGTCCCTGTTTCAGGGCTGCCCTGTAACTGGATCCCTTTACTTTTCTATGAAGGATCTGCATTTTCTATTCTAATTTAACCACTTTCTCCTGTCAATGGCTGAAGTCCAGTGTTTTACCCTTCAAAGGCCTGAAAATCCTGTTTCTCCAGGTTGTGTCCGCGGTAATACTGGATTCCGTTTGCCACGTCGAAGGCTTGGTAGCCCATCCGCGAAAAACACACAGCTGCCCTCAGGCTCTCACTTCCTCTGGTGCAGTAAAACAGCACCGGAAAAGCCCTGTCTATCTCCTCCGGCCTTCTTAAAAGTTCCTCCAGATCCCTGTTTACCGCCCCTCTCAGGTGAAAACGGCTGTATTCCTCCTGGCTTCTCAAATCTATAATAGTTCCGGAAAAGCCCTGATCTAAAAACTGGTCCAGACGCTGCACCGGTATCATCTGATACATGATATTTCTCCTGTGCTTGTTTCTTATTTTATTCTATTCTGTCCTGACACAGCCTGTTCCATCGGCAGACACAAGAACAGGGAACCATTCTCCTGACACTTTGGACATGTCCTGGAAAATAGTTCCCTGCTTCGTTTTATTTCATTTTTCTTCTGTCTTCTCTGTGCTTCTAGCCGTTATTTCTGCTGCAGTCGTCAGCTCTGTTTCTGCTGCTGTTTCTGGAAGAATTTCTGGAGCTGTCTCTGCCGCAGTCCTTGGAAGAGTTCTGAGACTTATTCTGGCTTCTGTTCTGAGAATCGTCTCTGTCCTTTAAGTTGTCTGCATTATAGCTGTTTCTGTCTGCCATGTTCATTACCTCCTGACTTTTAAATCGTTACACAGTCAGTATGGCCTGTTAAACTGGCATTTATTCAGAAAAATTTTTTATCAGCCCAGCACACTTACAATTTTTACAGGATTTCTGTAGGTCCAGGGAGATATCTTAATGCCTGTCCGCTCTGTGGAGGCATGTACAATCTGGCCGTCTCCGATGTAAAGTCCTACATGGTTGATTCTGCTTCCGCTGGCATAAAATACCAGATCGCCCGGCTGTATCTGTTCTGCGCTGATCTGCGTTCCCTGGGATGCCTGGGAACGGGAAGAGCGGTTCATATCTACACCGCCGGCATGCTCTAACACGTAGCTTGTAAAGCCGGAGCAGTCAGTTCCTGTATTAGGATCCGAGCCGCCGTATACATAAGGGTTTCCAAGGAAGGTGAGGGCATAGTCTACAACTTCCTGTCTGATGTCTCCAGTCTCTGTCTCCACAACTGCTGCAGTTCCGTCTGCCATCAGATAGCCTTCTTCGCCGTTTTCTGAGAAAACCTTCACCCAGCCGTCGCCGTTATCCTCCACTACCTCATAGGTAGCTCCCTGGGACGCCTGCTCTACTACAGCAGACTCTGCGCTCATCTCTGAGTACAGTGAGATCTGCTCTGCTTCTACCTTAACCACCGCGCCCTCTTCAGCCTCAGCGGCCTCAGCCTTCGCCGGATTTACAAATAATACGGCAGAGCAGACACACATCATTCCCAACAGCTTCCATCCCTTATTCTTTATCATCCCAAAACTCCTGACTTTTTATTTTCAATCCCCAATTCTGCAATGTTCCTGCAACATATTAACTTTTTCTTTCTAATTGTTACATAATTGTTAAATATGTTACAACGTTATTATATTTACTTTTTTTTGCAATGTCAAGAAAATTGGAACGATTTATATTTATTTAATAATTTGCCAGCCGTTTCTTTAGCCTTTTGAAGCGCCTCCCATGACAAAAGGAGATGCAGTGAAAGCACATCCGTCTCCCACAGCATCCCCTTCCTGTCTTTCGCTGTTATTTTGCCAGCTCGTTTACTTTTTCATTCATGGCTGCAAACGCCTCCTCCGGTGTCTGCATACAGGTGGTAGCATTTCACAAATATTGCTTCTATTCAGCTGAATATGCCTGTAAAACCTGAGACTTTTAGGATAAGGTCTCCAGCAGAGCCTCCAGCCTGGTGGCAATCTGTCCCTGATCGGATTTAGAGTAATCTGTCTCAATCATCAGGTACGGAATTCCTTCTGCCTCCACGGTGCGCTTCACAAAATGAGCCTCAATATTATAGGTATGGCAGGACTGAAGAATAATCTCCACTACGCCGTCTACTTTGTAATCATGGATCATCTCCTTAATGTAGCCCTGGCGGCTGTCATTAGGGCTCATAACAGAGCAGTTGATGTTCAGGTATTTCTTCGCCAGTGCGTCGAATACCGGCATAGTCTCATCTACCTCTTCTACCTTTTCCCTGGTTCCGCTGCAGGAATCGAAAGCCACTACATCAGCTCCCATCTCCTCCACCGTCTTGATAATCTTATCGCGGACTCCTCCATTAGGACATCCTGTGATAAGAAGTCTCGGACGTTTGGATGTTTTTCCTTTGTAATTCTCCTCCCAGTCCTTTAACACTTCTTCTGTTCGTTTCTCTACCAGGCGGATTCGATCCTCCATGTCAAAGTTAAAGCCAAGGGAATCAGCTACTGTGCTGATCTCATATCCTGAAATAGGAGATGGATACAGTTTTCCAAGCTCCATAAATTTCAGCATGGCCTTCCTCTCTCTGTTCTTCAGCTGGATAGCCTTTTTAATGTCTTCCTCTGTAATCTGAATACCGTAGAAATCTTCCAGTTTCTCCTTCAGGGCAATGATCTCCTTTTTCCAGAGGTCCAGTCCTCTCTCATTTCTCTGAGCCGGCAGCTGCATGACATAGGTTTCTTTCAGCTCATTCATCAGCTCAAACATTTTTTTCTTGCCGTCGCAGGTAGTCTCTCCCACAATCAGATCAGCAAAATAGAAGTAAGGACAAGTGTCTGTCAGCGCAAAGCCGTAGCTGGCTTTAATTAACGGGCAGAGGTTTCTCGGCAGCTTCGTCTCAGCTGCAGGAATTGGCTGCTCGCTGGAAGCGCAGAGGGAAGCATTGACAGCTCCTCCGGCCATCAGAATCTCCACTGGGACAAAGGAACAGAATACGCCTACTACCCTGGCGCCGTTCTCCTTCAGTTCCTTCATCTTCATGAATCCTGCTTGCCTTGCTTCGTCGTAAGTCACAAAATTTTCCGGCAGATTTATCATTTTTCTTTTCCTCCTGAAACAACATCGCTTCTGCACTGTATGCATATTCGTTTATTTTATCACAAGTTCCAGGGGAATTCGAGAGCCGGGAAAGCTGTCTTTTATTTGTTTTTTCAATAAATCAATATACTGTATAGATATATTCTATACGCATTCCCTGCTGCCCTAATCCAGCTCCAGCTTTCCTGTATACAGCTGGTAATAGATACCTTTTTCCTTAATCAGCTCCTCATGGCTGCCCCGCTCCACGATTCTGCCGTGTTCCAGAACCATAATCGCATCGCTGTTTCGGATCGTAGACAGTCTGTGGGCAATGACGAATACTGTTCTGCCCTTCATCAGGTTGTCCATTCCCTGCTGGACAATCTGCTCCGTTCTGGTATCAATGCTGGAGGTGGCCTCGTCGAGAATCAGAACCGGCGGATCCGCCACTGCGGCTCTGGCAATGGCTAACAGCTGCCTCTGTCCCTGGGACAGCTCCTCACCGTCGTTGGTCAGCATGGTATCATAGCCCTTTGGCAGCATTTTAATAAACTGATCTGCGTGGGCCAGCTTCGCTGCCCCATAAATCTCCTCATCTGTGGCATCCAGCTTTCCATACCTGATATTGTCCATAATCGTCCCTGTAAACAGGTGGGTATCCTGAAGCACAATGCCCAGGGAGCGACGCAGATCTGCCTTTTTGATCTTGTTGATGTTAATGCCGTCGTATCGGATTTTTCCATCCTGTACATCGTAGAAACGGTTGATCAGGTTGGTAATCGTCGTCTTTCCGGCTCCTGTAGACCCTACAAAGGCCAGCTTCTGCCCCGGCTTTGCATAGAGTGTCAGATCATGAAGCACCTGCTTCTCCTCTGTGTAGCCAAAGGTCATATCGAAGAAGCGGACATCTCCCTTCACTTCTGTGTAAGTCACAGTACCGTCTGAGCGATGCGGGTGCTTCCAGGCCCAGATGCCTGTCCTCTCTCTGCACTCAGCCAGATTGCCATTCTCATCTTTCTTTGCATTCACAAGAGTTACATAGCCCTCGTCTAACTCCGGCTCCTCGTCCATCAGACGGAAAATCCGCTCTGCACCGGCCAGTGCCATAATAATGGAATTAAACTGCTGGGCAATGGACATAAAGGGCTGGGTAAAGCTTTTGGTAAACTGGAGATAGGAAGCCATGACTCCCAGAGTAATGCCGCCAATTCCCATAACCGATAAAAATCCGCCCAGTACAGCTGTCAGTACAAACTGAAGGTTTCCGATATTTCCAATAACCGGTCCCATCATATTGGCAAAGGTATTGGCTCTGGAAGCACTGACAAAGAGCTTTTCATTGAGCCTGTCGAACTCCTCCTCGGCAATCCTCTCATGATTAAATACCTTGATGACTCTCTGGCCTGTCATATGCTCCTCCACGAAGCCCGTAATGCCTGCTATATCTAACTGCTGGCTTAAAAAGTATTTTCCGCTGTTGCCGCCGATTGTCTTTGTCACAAACAGCATGACTCCAATCATTACCACTGCCAGCACTGTCAGAAGCGGACTTAACACCAGCATGGAAATAAAGGTGACGGTCACTGTAAGGAGAGACTGCAGCACCTGCGGAATCGCCTGGCTGATCATCTGCCGCAGTGTATCCGTATCATTCGTATAAAGACTCATAATAGAGCCGTTAGTATTCTGATCAAAGTAACGGATTGGAAGCTTCTGCATATGCTCAAACATCTCATCCCGGATCTTTTTTAACACTCCCTGGCCAATATAGACCATGAGGCGGCTGTAGATAAAGGTGGCAATGACACCGCACAGGAAAATCGTTCCTAATACAGCCATGGCCCGGTACAGTTCCGTATAGTTTGGATTCTGCTTTCCGATCAGCGGGATAATGAAATCATCCAGCAAAAATTTCAAGGAAAGAGACACTGAAATAGATGCAACAGAGCTGATCAGAATACAGATAAATACGCCGACAAACCTCAGCTTATAATCTTTTAAAACATATCCCAGCAGGCGTTTTCCCGTAGCCAGCGTATCCCTGGTCACTCTTGGCTTTCTCTGCTCACTGCTCACAGTCCTCACCTCCCTTTACCTGTGATTCATATACTTCTCTGTAGATTGCATTTGTTTTCAAAAGTTCCTCAGAGGTTCCCACTCCGTTTACTCTTCCGTTTTCCATGACAATAATCATGTCCGCATCTTCTACAGAGGAAACTCTCTGGGCGATTATAATTTTCGTAGTATCTGGTATCTCCTCGCGGAAAGCCTTCCGGATCAGTGCGTCTGTCTTGGTATCCACTGCGCTGGTGGAATCGTCGAGAATCAGGATTTTCGGCTTTTTCAGCAGTGCTCTGGCAATACAGAGTCTCTGCTTCTGTCCGCCAGACACGTTGTTTCCGCCCTCCACAATCATTGTATTGTATCCGGCCGGAAACTCCTTGATAAAGCTGTCCGCCTGGGCCAGGCGGCAGACTCTCTGAACCTCCTCATCGCTGGCATTTTCGTCTCCCCAGCGGATATTATCATAAATGCTGCCTGTAAACAGGACATTTTTCTGAAGCACCATAGATACCTGATCCCTTAAAGCCTCCAGGCCATAGTCCCGTACATCGATTCCTCCTACCCTTACGCAGCCCTCTGTTACATCGTAGAGACGGGGAATCAGATTGACAAGGGAAGTTTTCGAGCTTCCTGTACCGCCGATAATTCCCACTGTCTGGCCTGATTTAATATGGAGATTCACATCCTTTAAGGACAGATTTCCTCCCTTTCCGCCGTAGCTGAAAGATACGTGCTCAAACTCAATTGATCCGTCGGGAACCTCTGTCACGGCATCTGCCGGATCCTGCATCTCCGGAACCTCGTTGAGTACCTCGCTGATTCGGTCTGTAGACGCCTCGGCAATCATAATCATAACAAATACAAAGGTTACCATTGTCAATGAAACCAGAATCTGAATGGCATAGACAATAACGCTTGTCAGCTCTCCAGTCTCCATGGTTTGGTTGATAATGCTTTTTCCTCCGATGGAAACCATCAGAAGAATGACACTGTACATGAAAAACTGCATGGTAGGCGCATTCCAGGCTACAATTTTCTCCGCCCTGGTAAACAGATCGTATACCAGCTTTGACACGCCGTGGAATTTCTGAATCTCATGCTCCTCCCGCACATAAGCCTTGACAACTCTGGAAGCGTTTACATTTTCCTGAACAGAATTATTTAAGACATCATACTCATCAAACACCCTGATAAAATGAGGATGGGCCTTCTTGGCAATAAACATCAGAAGCCCTCCCAGAACCGGCACCAGCACCAGCAGAATCAGAGAAATCTCCCAGTTAATCG
>Kit_p2__coassemble_2430_pt1 | contig 10907 bp, 6 predicted proteins | sample Kit_p2__metabat2_high_PE_038 | metagenome-assembled genome bin Kit_p2 | reverse complement strand
GAAATCCTGTAAGAGACTGGGAATCGACATCGGTTCCACAACCGTAAAAGTTGCAGTTATTGACGACAGCGGCAGCATTCTGTTCGCTGACTACGAACGCCACTTTGCCAATATCCAGGAGACGCTGGCCCTGCTCCTTGAGCGGGCTGTAAAGGCTCTGGGGGAAATGGAGCTTTATCCTGTGATCACTGGCTCCGGCGGACTTACGCTTTCCTCCCACCTGGGGGTTCCGTTTGTTCAGGAGGTCGTAGCAGTCGCGTCCTCCCTTCAGGACTATGCGCCGCAGACCGATGTGGCCATTGAGCTTGGAGGAGAGGATGCCAAAATTATCTATTTCACTGGAGGAATCGATCAGCGTATGAACGGCATCTGCGCAGGGGGAACCGGTTCCTTTATCGATCAGATGGCATCTCTGCTTCAGACAGACGCCTCTGGTCTGAATGAATATGCTAAAAATTACAAGGCAATCTATCCCATCGCCGCACGTTGCGGTGTATTTGCCAAATCAGACATCCAGCCTCTGATTAATGAAGGCGCTACCAGAGAGGATCTGGCTGCCTCCATTTTCCAGGCAGTTGTCAACCAGACCATCAGCGGTCTGGCCTGCGGAAAGCCAATCCGCGGCAATGTAGCCTTCCTTGGAGGTCCTCTTCACTTCCTGTCTGAGCTTCGAGCCGCTTTTATCCGTACCCTGAATCTTGGACCGGATCAGATCATCGCTCCGGATCATTCCCATCTGTTTGCAGCCGTAGGTGCTGCCATGAACTCTCGCCGGGAAGTAAAAATCGATGCTCACGACATGATCTGCCGTCTGTCTGAGGGAATTCATATGGACGCTGAGGTGAAGCGTATGGAGCCTCTGTTTGAAAACGAGGAAGCCTACCAGAAATTCCAGGCCCGCCATGCAAGCCACTGTGTTAAGAAGGGAAGTCTGCGGGATTACAAAGGAAACTGTTTCCTTGGCATTGACGCCGGTTCCACTACCACCAAGGCAGCTCTGGTAGGGGAGGACGGCACTCTGCTCTATCACTTTTACAGTAATAACAACGGAAGTCCCCTGGCTGCTGCCATCCAGGCCATGTCAGAAATTCAGAAGGAGCTTCCAGAGGAGGCCCACATCGTCTACTCCTGCTCTACTGGCTATGGCGAGGCACTGTTAAAGGCTGCCTTTATGCTGGACGAGGGAGAGGTGGAGACTATCTCCCACTACTATGCCGCCGCTTTCTTTGAACCGGATGTGGACTGTATTCTGGATATCGGAGGCCAGGATATGAAGTGCATCCGGATCAAAGATGGAACCGTGGACAGCGTACAGTTAAACGAGGCCTGCTCCTCCGGCTGTGGCTCCTTTATCGAAACCTTTGCAAAATCTTTAAACTACAGCGTCATTGATTTTGCAAAGGAGGCCCTGTTTGCCAAAACTCCTACGGATCTTGGAACACGCTGCACTGTATTTATGAACTCTAATGTGAAGCAGGCCCAGAAGGAGGGCGCGTCTGTGGCCGATATCTCCGCAGGGCTAGCTTACTCTGTTATCAAAAACGCTTTATTTAAGGTAATTAAAATCACAAACGCCTCTGATCTTGGCAATCACGTAGTGGTTCAGGGAGGAACCTTCTACAATGATGCAGTTCTCAGAAGTTTCGAGAAAATCTCTGGCTGCCAGGCAGTCCGTCCGGATATCGCCGGCATTATGGGCGCTTTCGGCGCTGCCCTGATTGCCAGAGAGCGGTACGATTCCTCAAAAAAAACCACCATGCTGCCTATGGAAAAGATTTTAAATCTGTCCTACAAAACCAGCATGACAAGATGCCAGGGCTGTACCAACCACTGTGTCCTGACTGTTAACCGGTTTGACGGAGGACGCCAGTTCGTTACAGGCAATCGGTGCGAAAGAGGACTGGGACATGCCAGAAAGAAGGCCGACATTCCAAACCTGTTTGATTACAAATACCACAGGATGTTTGATTATGAGCCGCTGACTGCCGATGTGGCAGAGCGGGGAACCGTAGGAATTCCCAGAGTTTTAAATCTCTATGAAAACTACCCCTTCTGGGCTGTCTTTTTCAAAGAGCTGGGATTTCGAACTGTCCTCTCTCCCCAGTCTACACGAAAGCTCTACGAGCTGGGCATTGAGTCGATTCCCAGCGAGTCAGAATGCTATCCGGCCAAGCTGGTTCACGGCCATGTGGAATGGCTGATTAAGCAAGGGATTACATACATTTTTTATCCTTGCATTCCATACGAGAGAAATGAAACTCCGGAGGCTGGAAACCACTACAACTGCCCTATGGTTACTTCCTACGCAGAAAATATCAGAAACAACGTAGAGGAACTTCATGGGGACAAAATCCTGTTCCGGAATCCTTTCATGGCCTTCACCAACAAGGAGGTACTCTCTGAAGCCCTTGTAAGAGAGTTTACAGAGCAGTTCCAGATTCCGGAGCATGAAATCCGGGACGCAGCTGATAAAGCCTGGAAGGAACTGATCTCCTCCAGGGAAGATATGAAGAAAAAGGGCGAGGAAACTCTTCAGTGGTTAAAGGAAAATAACCGCCACGGAATTGTTCTGGCAGGACGCCCCTATCATGTAGATCCGGAAATCAACCATGGAATTCCTGAACTGATTACTTCCTATGGTTTTGCTGTCCTGACAGAAGATTCTGTGTCCCATTTAGGACATGTAGAACGGCCTCTGATCGTCACAGATCAGTGGATGTACCATTCCCGCCTCTATTCTGCCGCCAATTTTGTAAAGACGCAGAAAAATCTTGATTTAATCCAGCTGAATTCCTTCGGCTGCGGACTGGACGCGGTAACAACGGATCAGGTGAATGATATTCTCACCCACTCTGGCAAAATTTACACCTGCTTAAAAATTGACGAGGTCAATAACCTGGGGGCAGCCAGAATCAGAGTCCGCTCTCTGATCTCAGCTATCCGCGTCCGTGAGATGAAGCACTATGAAAAACCTGTGGTATCAAGCGCCTACAACCGTGTCTTCTTTACAAAGGAGATGAAAAAGGACTACACGATTTTATGTCCCCAGATGTCTCCTATCCACTTCGATCTGGTGGAAGCGGCTATCCGAAGCTGCGGTTACCGGCTGGAGGTTCTTCAGAACTCTGACAGGACTGCCATTGATACAGGCCTCAAGTATGTCAATAACGATGCCTGCTATCCGTCCCTGATTGTAGTCGGACAAATTATGGACGCTTTGCTTTCAGGAAAGTACGATTTAAACCGCACGGCTATTATTATGTCCCAGACAGGAGGCGGCTGCCGGGCTTCCAATTACATTGGATTTATACGCCGCGCTCTGGAAAAAGCCGGAATGCCGCAGATTCCTGTTATCTCCCTGAATGCCAACGGCATGGAGACCAATCCAGGCTTTTCCTTCACTCTTCCTATGGTCATCAAGGCCATGCAGGCCGTTGTGTACGGCGATATCTTCATGCGGGTTCTCTACGCTACCAGACCCTATGAAGCCAAGCCCGGAAGCGCTAACGCTCTGCACCAGAAGTGGAAGGAAAGGTGTATCCAGTCCTTAAGCCGGAAAAAGCCGTCCATGAAGGAATTCGGAAATAATCTCAGAGCCATTATCTCTGATTTTGACTCTCTTCCCAGAAAAAATGTAGTGAAGCCGAAAGTGGGAATTGTGGGAGAGATTCTTGTAAAATTCTCCCCGCTGGCCAATAATCATGTGGTCGAGCTGCTGGAAAGCGAAGGAGCGGAGGCAGTTATGCCGGATCTCCTGGATTTCCTCCTCTACTGCTTCTACAATTCGAACTTTAAGGCTGAAAATCTGGGTGGAAAGAAGTCTACAGCCTGGCTCTGCAATGTTGGAATCCAGCTTCTGGAATACTTCCGCCGCACAGCCAGAAAAGAACTGGAAAAGAGCGTCCACTTTACGCCTCCTGCCCGCATTCACGATCTGGCCGCCATGGCTAAATCCTATGTGTCCCTGGGCAATCAGACAGGAGAGGGATGGTTCCTGACTGGAGAAATGCTGGAACTTCTCCACAGCGGTACAAACAACATTATCTGTACCCAGCCTTTCGGCTGCCTGCCAAACCATATTGTAGGAAAAGGCGTCATCAAGGAACTGAGAGCCTCCCATCCAGAGGCGAATATCATTGCGGTTGACTACGATCCAGGCGCCAGTGAGGTCAATCAGCTGAACCGGATTAAACTGATGTTAGCCACAGCCCAGAAGAATCTGGAAAGGGAACAGGCAAAGGAGGCAGCCGCTTCCAGGGAAATGGCATAGTGCTTTCCCTTCTGTTTATGAATATTCTGTGAATATTTGATTACAATTTTTTTAATGACAAATATTCCTTCCTGTGATAGAATAAAGACAGATAGGAGGTTCTTACTATGGGTTTGAAAACATTTGCCTGCGCCCTTGCGCTGACCCTTTCTTATACAGCCACAGCCTTTGGGGCTGAACCGCAGACTGCTCTTCAGACACTGTCTTCTGACACTGTGGCAGCAGCTTCTAACGAAGCCATTCCTATGACTGGCACTAAAATCGTCACAGACGATTTTTCCTTTGTGGTTCCAGAACGCTGGACCGGAAAATGCGTTGTGCTTCCCACAGAGCAGGGACTGGAAGTGTATGATCAGGATGACTATGAGGACGATGGTTCCGGCTTTATGTTTTCCATCTCCATCTATGAGGATGACAGCTACTCCTCTCTGGAGCATTACGCTGTTCTCGGATTCTGTGGAAGCGATACCTTTATTCTGGACACCTCTGAAGCTGATAAGAGCAAAAGCATGAAAAAGGGCTTGAAAGAACTTCAGGAAACTTTTGTTGCCTTTGCAGGAAGTGAAGCTTAAATAAATTGTTAAAAAACCTCCCGGCCGCCAGCTTAAATGCCAGGCGCCAGGAGGTTTTCCTTTTCATCTCTCTTTTACTGCTGCTGTCTTTCTCAGCTCTCTTTCTTCTATTCATTATTCCCTGCGTTTCCGTTTCCTGCATAGGCAGCATACATCTGGGTAGTAGCCATATCCGAATGCCCCAGAATCTGCTGAACTGCCTTCATATCAGCCCCGCTGCCAATCAGATGGGCTGCAAAGGAATGGCGGAGCGTATGGGGCGTGATATCTTTCTGGATTCCAGCCTTTTCCCCATAGTATTTTAAGATCTTCCAGAATCCCTGCCTGCTCATGCGTCCTCCGCTGCAGTTGACAAACAGCCATTCTGACTCTTTTTGTTTTAATAACTCAGGTCTGGAATGTTTCATATAATCGTCAAGAGCTTTTTTCGCTACACGTCCAAAGGGAATCGTCCTCTCCCGGCCGCTGTCGCTGCAGGTGATAAAGCCTATCGTCATATTCACATGGGACAGGCCAAGATTCGTCAGCTCTGACACACGGATTCCCGTGGCATAGAGAAGCTCCAGCATAGCCTTATCCCGAATCTCCTTGGGCGTCCTGTCAGCTGGCTGTTCTAGCAGCCGCGTTACCTCTTCCACCGTTAAAATAGCAGGAGCCTTTTTTTCAACCTTAGGAGCTCTCACCAAATCTGCCGGATTTCTCCGGATATTCCCCTCCGAAAATTCATAGTGAAAGAATGCCTTGATGGAGGCCAGCATACGGGAAATAGTAGTAGAGGCCTTTCCTTCCTTCTCCAAAAAAAGGATATACGAATCCAGGCTGGTCTTCGTTACCTTTCCAGCCTCCTTCACTCCTCTATTCTCCATATAAGATGCAAACTGCAGTAAATCGCGCCTGTATGAGAGAACTGTATTCTGCGACATCTGTTTCACGTCCTGAAGATATACTGTAAATCTCTCTATCTCATCAAACATACTTCGTCCCCTAACCGTTGTGTATTCCTGTAAAACCAAGGAAAAATCCGCTTGTATCTACCATTATATCTACATTTTTCCCATAAATCAAACACATTTTTCCCACTTTTCCTCACAGTTTCAGGAGATTAACATAAAATATACAAGATATTGTTTTATCATCTGTAACAACGCAATATATTGAATTTTTTTAAATTTTTTTTTAATTCTTTTTAACGAAACAGAAGCATTTTCATCCATAACATCCACTGGGAATTCAGCCATACCTCTGCGGCAGCACCTGCTGCCAGAAGGATCTGAAGGATCAAAAAAGCTGCCGCCCGAACCTTTTTTTCTTCCTTCATCCCCCACTTAAAAAGAACGACAACCACAAGGATATAAAAAAGACACTGGGGAAACAGCGCCAGAAGAAACAGAGGAAGGGCCAAAAATCCTGTCTCCATTGTGAGGGCAGAAAGGACTGCTGCCATAGAAAATCCAAATATAGCTGCTGCCAGGCACCAGACTGCCAGACTGCACGGGGTCATTCCAGCCAGCCAGAGGACAGCTGCCTGTCCGGCCCTCCTTATGAATACAGAACATACCGCTCCCCCATCTGCCCGTATTCTGAATTCCGGCTGATTCATCCATGCCCGCCCCAAAATTCCCAATGGTTCTTTTATTTCCTCAGGCAGCCGGTTAAACCAAAGGCTTCCCGCTGCGGCTGACAGAATGAGACAAAGAAACAGCGGCATAAGAGGTTTTCTTCGGAATGCGCCAAGAACTGGTTTCATATTCTGTCCTGCTTCCTTTTTTTCATCTTATGCCGCTGTTATAATTTCCAGACGTTTTATTTTTCTTTTTCAGGGCATCCATATTTTACCGCATAGGCAAGAATGGATGCAGCTGTTTTTCCGTCTGTGATGGTTCCAGAATAAATCAGCTTCAGCAGATCCTCCAGGTCCCACTCCTCTACCTGGATATTCTCATCTGGATCCAGGTGCTGTTTTGACGGAATCAGATCCCTTGCCACAAACACGTCAATGGCTTCATCACAGAAAGCAATCGTTGTGTTAATGCTTAAAAGATATTCCAGATGCTCTGTCTTAAATCCTGTCTCCTCCTCCAGTTCCCTGTAAGCGCACTCGATCTTAGGCTCCTCCGGATAGTCCAGCGCTCCAGCCGGGATTTCCAGCGTATAACGGTCCAGGGCATTTCTGTACTGGCGTACCATCAGAAGTTTTCCCTCCTTTGTCACAGCTACTACAGCCGCTGCCCCGTTGTGGTGAATGTAGTCCCACCTGGCCTCATGACCGTTGACCTGAACAGTATCCTGATATACTTTCAGAATTGCTCCCTGATATTTCAGTTCCCGGTTCACCCGTTTTACAGGTGCTTCTTCCACGTTCCTCACTTCTTCTTTTCGATCCTTTTCCATAGAGTTTTCCCTCTTTCTTTTATCTGTTATTTCATATTCAGGCATTTCTCATAGCAGGCGTCAGCTGCTTTAATCACTGCGCTTCGGAAGCCATGTTCCTCCAGGGCAGATACAGCAGCAATCGTAGTTCCTCCCGGAGAGCAGACGCGATCTTTCAGCATTCCCGGATGTTCTCCTGTCTCAAGAACCATTTTTGCGCTTCCCATCACAGCCTGGGCTGCCATACGATAGGCTGTATCTCTGGGAAGCCCGTATTTTACTGCGCTGTCTGCCAGAGCCTCAATAAACATGTAAACGTAGGCCGGAGAACTTCCGCTGGCGCAGACCACTGCGTTAATCAGTCTTTCCTCTACCAGCTCCATGGTTCCAAAGGATTCAAAGAATGTGCGGATGATTTCTTCCTCCTCCCGGCTGAATTCTGTCTTATCGTAGCAGACGCCGGTCACTCCCATTCCCACTAAGGCCGGCGTATTCGGCATAGCCCTGACAATTCTCTTATTCTGTCCCAGCGCCTCTTTTAAGTCTGCTATCGTAACAGACGGGGCGATTGAAATAACAATCTGTTCCTTTGTCAGAGCATTTTTAATGTCATCGAGAACCACGTGATAAAACTGTGGTTTGACTGCCAGAACTACAAATTCTGCCTGCTCTGCGCAGGCTTTGTTATCCTTTGCAGTCTCCACTCCTGTCTCCTGGGAAACTACTTCTGCTCTCTCCTGATTTGCATCCGTAAAAATCAGTTCTGTCTTGTCAAATACCTGCAGCAATCCCTTTAAAATGGCGTATCCCATGTTTCCCATTCCAATAAAGCCAATCTTTTTCATTCTGCATTCTCCTCCATCTGCCTTTTTCTATATTCCTTCTGCCAGATTTGTTTCTGTTATTCCAGCCAGACTGGTTTCATTGTACCCCCATGATTTTTCCCTGTCAAGAATCCCCTGAACAGGCAGAGGGCAGATTTCGGCCGCCTCTTCATTTAATAGCTGTATTTTTTTCTGTATCTGATAAACAAAATGAATGACAGAATAAGCGCTGTAAATTCTGCCGCCGGTACTGCCAGCCACGCCCCTGTCACTCCAAACAGGGCAGGCAGTATCAGCATGGCAATTACCATAAAGACAAAGGATCTTGAGAAAGCGAGGACAGCTGAAATCAATCCGTTAGACAGCGCCGTAAACATTCCGCTTATGAACACATTAAAACCAATAAAAATAAGTGCGACAGAACAAATACGGTTTCCAGTCACCGCCAAATCATAGACAGGATTATCCGGCCGTGCAAACACCAGAACCAGCGGTTTTGCAGCAATCAGAGAAAGAACCAGCGCTGCAGCCGCTGTAATACCAATCAGTTTCAGACTCAGCCTGATTAGTTTTTTCAGTTTTGCATGGTTCTGCTCTCCATAGAAAAAACTGATCATGGGGGCAACCCCATAGGAGTAGCCTGTATACAGAGAGGTGGCAAACATCAGAACATACATAATAATGGTAATGGCCGCCACACCGTTTTCTCCTGCATATTTCAGCATTGTCCAGTTAAACATCATCGTAATAATGCCTGTCACCAGTGCAGACGCCATCTCTGAACTGCCGTTTACCGCAGCATCCCATAATGTCTTCTTCCTGTATACTGGCTTTGCGAAATGAAGCAGACTGCTTTTTTTAGAAAATAACAGTATTCCCACTGCCGCTGTAACAGAATATCCCAGCCCTGTAGCAACTGCCGCCCCTCCTATTCCCATATCACATACAGCAATCAGAATGTAGTCCAGCGCTATGTTAAGCACACCTCCTGCAATCGAACAGATCATGGAAAGGGCTGCTTTCCCGGCGGCAATCATATACAATGTAAAATTATTCATTAAAAGAATCGGAATTGTGAAAATCAGATAGCGGCTCAGATAAACATGGCAGTACTCAGACACCTGCAAAGATAAATTCATGCTCGCAAACATACTGTCCATGACAAGATAACCGAAACAGGACATCACTAGACCAACTGCAGCATTCACAAGGATCAGGCATGTAAAATCCTCATTTGCTTCCTGCATTTTTTTCTCTCCGGCTTTTTTCATAATGACCGCACTTCCTCCTGCGGCAAGCATGGTTGAAACAGCCGTAACTGCTGAAATGACGGGAGCAGTCAGATTTACAGCGGAAAGTGCATCCGTTCCAATCAGATTGGCAACAAATAAACCGTCCACCATTGTGTAAAACGACATAAAAACTGTCATGATAATCGTTGGAACTGCAAATTTCAAAACGCATTTTAGTGTAACAGGCTGACTATAGACATTTGCATCAGACATAGACAATAATCCTCCTTTTCTTATCTGTATTTGACATCATAAAATGTACAGTAACTGTACAGTCAAGGAGAATCTGTCACTAGGATGCAATTTTTTTGAATATGACACAATTTCCCATAAAAAAAAGCCTGTTTTATCGGTCTTACCGATAAAACAGACTTCTTTTCTGCCTTATTTCTCTGGGTGCAATATTCAGAACCTATTTCCTTTATCTACTTCGCGTAATCAGTTACCCTTGACTCGCGAATTACATTCACCTTTATCTGGCCAGGATATTCCAATTCTGCCTCAATTCTCTTGGAAATTTCCCTTGCCATCAGTACCATGCCATCATCGTTTACCTGTTCTGGTACAACCATGATTCGTACTTCACGGCCTGCCTGAATTGCAAAGGACTTATCAACTCCCTTAAAGGAGTTCGTGATATCCTCAAGCTGTCTCAGGCGGTTTGTATATGTTTCCAGAGTTTCTCTTCTTGCCCCCGGTCTTGCGGCTGAAATCGTATCAGCTGCCTGAACCAGACAGGCAATCAGGCTCTGCGGTTCCACATCTCCATGATGGGATTCCACTGCATTAATGACAATGGCTGATTCCTTATACTTTCTGCACAGATCCACGCCAAGCTTCACATGTGTGCCTTCCATCTCGTGGTCCACAGCCTTGCCAATATCATGTAATAAACCGGCTCTCTTCGCCGTGCGGACATCTACTCCCACCTCTGCAGCTAACAGCCCTGCAAGCTGGGCTACCTCGATTGAATGTTTCAATGCATTCTGTCCGTAGCTTGTCCTGAATTTCATTTTTCCAAGAAGCTTCACTAACTCCGGATGGATTCCATGGATTCCAACCTCCAGAAGAGCGGCTTCTCCCTCCTCGCGCATCATGGTTTCAACTTCCTTCTGCGCCTTTTCTACCATTTCCTCAATTCTCGCCGGATGGATTCGTCCGTCTACAATCAGACGCTCCAGGGCAATTCTGGCAACCTCTCTCCGAATCGGATCAAAGCCGGAAAGAACAACTGCCTCCGGTGTGTCGTCGATAATCAGTTCTACGCCTGTTAAAGTCTCCAGTGTTCTGATGTTTCTTCCTTCACGTCCGATGATTCTGCCTTTCATCTCATCGTTTGGAAGCTGCACTACCGATACAGTAGTCTCTGCCACATGATCTGCCGCACAGCGCTGAATGGCGGTCACTACGTAGTCCTTAGCTTTTTTATCAGCCTCTTCCTTCGCCTTGGCCTCCATCTCCTTAATCAGCTTTGCCGTATCATGTTTTACATCTTCCTCAACGGATTTTAACAGGTATTCCTTTGCCTGCTCTGATGTAAGGCCGGAAATCTTTTCCAGCTCCTGCATCCCTTTCTCGT
>Kit_p2__coassemble_2428_pt1 | contig 10909 bp, 6 predicted proteins | sample Kit_p2__metabat2_high_PE_038 | metagenome-assembled genome bin Kit_p2 | reverse complement strand
AGACATCGCCCTTTCACGGCGGTAACACGAGTTCGAATCTCGTTGGGGTCATTTGAATAACTTAATATGGCGACATAGCCAAGTGGTAAGGCGTGGGTCTGCAACACCCTGATCACCAGTTCAAATCTGGTTGTCGCCTCTAAAAAGTCCTTGAAAATCAAGGACTTTTTTATTTTATAGTTTTTTAACCTTTTTATTAACTGCTTCTAGTTGAATTTTTGAACTATGGATGGTATAATTAATTTAATCAGATAGTTAAAAAAATAACAGGAGGTATGGCTTATGGCACGTTTCACATTACCCAGGGATCTTTATCACGGAGAGGGCTCTTTGGCGGAGCTTAAAAATTTGGAGGGAAAGAAAGCCGTTGTAGTAGTAGGCGGTGGTTCGATGAAGAGGTTTGGTTTTTTAGCCAGAGTGGAAGAATACCTGAAAGAAGCGGGAATGGAAGTAGCACTGTTTGAGGGAGTTGAGCCGGATCCCAGTGTTGAGACGGTTATGAAGGGTGCAAAGCTGATGCAGGAATTCGGACCGGACTGGATTGTGGCCATAGGAGGCGGCTCCCCTATCGATGCAGCTAAAGCAATGTGGGCATTTTATGAGTATCCGGATACAAAGTTTGAGGATTTGATTACACCATTCCAGTTTCCGACTCTAAGAACAAAGGCGAAATTCTGTGCAATTCCGTCCACATCGGGAACGGCTACTGAAGTAACAGCATTTAGTGTTATTACAGATTACCACAAGGGAATCAAATATCCGCTGGCAGATTTTAATATAACACCAGATGTGGCCATCATAGATCCGGAGCTGGCAGAGACCATGCCTCAGAAGCTGACAGCCAATACAGGAATGGATGCTTTGACCCATGCCATTGAGGCGTATGTGTCAACGCTGCATTGTGATTACACAGATCCACTGGCACTTCATGCAATTAAAATGATTCATACCTGGCTGGTTAAATCTTATGAGGGAGATAAAGAGGCGAGAGCACGCATGCATAATGCCCAGTGCCTGGCAGGCATGGCATTTTCCAATGCACTTCTTGGAATTGTCCATTCCATGGCCCATAAGACAGGTGCAGCTTATTCAGGAGGACATATTGTGCACGGCGCGGCCAACGCCATGTACCTGCCCCGGGTGATTCAGTTTAATGCTAAGGTACCAGAAGCAGCTTCCAGATATGCAGAAATTGCACGTTTTATTGGTCTTTCCGGTGAGACGGATGAAGAACTGACCAGTGCGCTGATCCATGAGATTCAGGAGCTGAACCGAAAGCTTTCCATCGCTCCCAGCATTCAGCTTTATGAAGGCGGAATCATTGATGAGAAAGAATTTTTAGATAAACTTCCCCAGGTGGCAGAGCTGGCTGTTGGAGATGCCTGCACAGGTTCGAATCCGAGATCGATTACTCCGGCGGAGATGGAGAAGCTTCTGAGCTGCTGCTTTTATGACAGGGATGTTGATTTTTAAAGAAAACGTAATAAGACAGACAATTGGTCTTGTTGAATATGTAAATCACAACTGCCTGTAAAGGAGAGGTACAGCTATCGGATAGGAAATCCGTTGGCTGTGCCTTTTTGTGATTCTGTATTCATGTGACAGTTCATAGTTGTGTTTATTTATATAGATTTCTAGTCTGGATCTGGTTTTAATAATGTAACAAATGAATCCAGTCCAGGGGTTATGAAAATTATATGGTGGGTAATGTGGACAGGACAGATTGTATAAATTATAATTGTCAGACAGTGAAACAGGAAGGAGACAGTTCTGATGGATAAGGAAAGACCAATGAGAAGGGTAAGTGATTCGATTGTAGAGCAGGTACAGGTTGTTCTCAGCTGCCATATTAATGGAGCCGGTCGTCTGTTTGGAGGCCAGCTGATGGAATGGATCGATGTGGTAGCTGGAGTTGTAGCACGACGTCACTCCCGCAGAGATCAGACAACAGCGGCAGTAGACAGCCTGCAGTTTCGGGAGCCTGTTCACGTAAATGATACGTTGATTCTGGTCGGAAAACTTACTTATGTGGGACGAACCTCGATGGAGGTACAGGTGGAGAGCTTTGTAGAAGCTTTAGATGGAAGCAGAAAACTGGTAAATACTGCTTATTTTGTAATGGTAGCTCTGGATGAGAATGATCATCCAGTACAGGTTCCTGGACTGATTCTGGAAACAGAGGAGGAGAGAGAAGCCTGGAGAGCCGGTGAAAAGCGATATGAGCTTCGCAAACATCGCAGACTCGAAAACTATTAAATTGAAAATGATTAGATTGAAAAGGGGGCTTCCGTAAAAAGGACAGCCCCCTTATGTTGCATATTACATATTTTTATGGAGAAGCTCAAGCACGGCGGCCAGTTCGTCAGCATCTATCTGGCCAGGAGCAGAGGCCTTTCCAAATGCTCCAAAGGTCATGGCAGAGCCGAAAACTTCTCCGCATATTCGGCTGATCACTCCAGAGCCTGACATGGACATGGTGATAATGGGACAGTCTAAACGTCTGGAAGCAGCTTCTGTCGCATCAAGAAGAGTCAGAACATCTCTCCGGTTTTGAGGCATTACTGCTATTTTTGGAAGATCAGCCCCAATCTCCCTCATAGTGCAGAGGCGGTTTACAAGTACCTGAGCATCCGGTGTTTTCTGAAAATCGTGGCTGGAAATAATGACTTTGGCCCCCAGCTTATGAAGCTGTTCTGTCAGTTCTCGGGCAGATTCTCCGGCAGTGAACAGTTCCACATCAATTAAATCGGAAAGACCATCTTTGGCTGCTGTTAAAACCAACGTTTTGTAATCCTGAAGAGAAATGCTTTTCTCGCCGCCTTCGGCGGCGGTGCGGAAGGTAAAAAGCAGAGGTATTTCCCCCAGAATGGTCCGCAGCTGTTTTAAAATGCCTGTGACAGCGTTTAAATCAGGTTTTTTCTGTTCATCCAGAATATCAGAGAGCCAGTCTGCTCTCCATTCTGCTACCTGGGCAGGTGTTTTCTTTAAAGCTGCTGCGGCAGATAAGATTTCGTTCTCCTGTGTTCCCACAATAGGAACACAGATTTTAGGACGTCCTTCTCCGAAAACAACGGTTCTGATTTTTAATCTATTCATGTCAAAAACCTCACTTTTTTGCTTGTTCTTTGTTACTTTGCAGAGCTATCTTTTTATATCTTCTAAAAGACATTTACATAATCCATCCCAGGAAAGCTGCTGCAGGCTGTTGTCCAGGCGTTCCTGTCTGGACACTGGAGAACTCATACAGTCGGCAGCCTGGATGATAGCTTCAGCTAGTTTTGCCTCAAAGGCTGGAAGAGAGGAAGCGACAGGTTCGTCCTCATGCTCCATGTCTGGAGGCGCTACAAAAATAATCCCGTGTCCCGGTACATTTTCATCCATCCAGGGACGGATTCCCGGCAGATCAGTGCATATAGGTCTGAGACCACAGGCCAAAGCCTCGATAAGAACCAGAGGAAGCCCTTCATAGAAGGAGGGAAGGATGAACAGATCGGACTGGTTCATCTGCTGTGCCAGCTCAGTCTGAGACAGTCTTCCGGGAAACTCTACGGCACAGGGACAGCCCTGTTCTGGATCTGCCAGCTGTTTTATCTCCTGAAATTCCTGGAGATTTCCCCATCCTCCGGCAAGAGTAAGAGACAGCCGTTCTGCCAGATCGGGAGGCAGAAGCCGGAGAGAGCGAAGCAGGCTTTTTACTCCCTTTTTTTCAGACAGCTTTCCGGCAAATATCAGACGGATTCTGCCTGGAGATGGGGACTGTTCGGAATTTGCAATTTTATGCTCTGCCAGCAGCGGGGATATTTTTTTAAAAATCAGACTGTTATAGCCAGTTCCCAGGATCTTAACCTTTTCAGGGCTGCAGCCAAACAGCCGTATAATTTCCTGGCCCTGCTCTCTGTGGAGGCACCAGATTGTATCAAGACAGCGGATCTGTGAGCGGATGTAGTCACGATTCATGGGATTTTTTTTAAACTGACGCAGATCCGAGCCATGACAGATTCCGACAATTCTGGGCTTATTTGTATTCTGGGCACTCTCATCAGGCGTGATTTCTCTGGCCAGTGCAGTCAGAAGGTACAGATGGTGACAGATAATCAGATCCGGCTTGAATTCATCTAAGGCCTGTTTTAGGACTTTTCCGAAAGAATTCAGAAACTGCTCTGTCATTGCGGGTGTCAGATCCTGATATCGAGTGCTTTCATAGGGCATTTCATCAGACATTCCGCAGATGGGAAATGGAATTTGGTCAGACTGGTAATACACAGGATAAAAGACAACGTCTTCTGGAAAGCTGACAGAATCCCCCTGGCAGATTCCAGCCAGGACGGCCTGGCGGCAGCTCTGGCGGTGAAGCGCCTGAACGATCTCAGTCAGATATACTCCGCTTCCTGTGCTGTGAGGCTTCTGGGCAGTGATACTTAGTATGTTTACAGCGCCTGAAACAGGCGGAAATTCTTGATGATGCTGATTCATGATAATACTCCTGTATAGTTGTAAATAAATGGTATTCTAGGACTATCATACAGGAAAAATAAAAGATATGCCACAAGAAAAATCAGTTGACACATCTTTAACAGATGTTATACAATAGGAAATGAAAAGAAAGAACTTCTGAATATGGAGTTAAAAGGGAGTAGTTATCTTCGTACAGTCAACACTTCCCGGCGTCAGTCCGGTGGCTGTATGGTTTCTGTATACCGCTTTGCTTTTGCAGAAAGACAAGACTTTTAGCATATACAAGATATGCTGGAAGTCTTTTTTTATAACATAGGCAATGGTACCCTGTGTCATAAAAAACGCTCCGCTTAGGATGTACTCAAGTGAAGAAGAAATATGCTGCAAGCAACCGTGCGAGACACCGAATGTGCCAGGGCACATTCTTTCTTGCTTTACAGGAAAAAAAGAACTGCTTTCAGGGAATACTATAAAACAGGAGACAGATACCGGCGGAAGTTCGAATACAGAAAGAAAGGATGGAAGGCGTATGAGTGAAAACAGAAAAGAATACCTTTTACCCCACGAAGAGGTGATGAAAAATCTGAATGCATCCGACAGCGGCCTGACGCAGGAGGAGGCTGCCAGACGGCTTGCGGAACATGGTCCCAATAAGCTGAAAGAAGGCAAAAAGGAAAGCCTTCTTCACAAGTTTGTGTCAGAGCTGACAGATCCTATGATTCTGGTGCTTATAGCGGCGGCTGTGGTATCTGGAATTACAGCGGTTCACCAGGGCGAGAGCTTTGCAGATACAATTATCATTATGCTGGTAGTTGTGATTAACGCTGTGCTGGGTGTATATCAGGAATCTAAGGCTGAAGCGGCTATTGAGGCGCTGCAGCAGATAGCGGCTGCTACGTCGAAGGTCATCCGCGGCGGCCACCAGATGACAGTCAAATCCGAGGAACTGGTTCCAGGCGACATTGTGATTTTAGAGGCAGGAGATGCTGTTCCGGCAGATGCAAGAATCATTGAATGCGCTTCTATGAAGGTAGAGGAGGCTGCTCTGACAGGAGAGTCAGTAGCAGTGGAAAAGACGGAGGAACCAGTTTCTGCAGATGAGAATGGAGAAGTGCCTTTAGGCGACCGGAAAAATATGGTGTACATGGGTTCCACCGTAGTATACGGACGCGGAAAGGCAGTGATCTGTGGGACAGCGATGGATACGGAGATGGGAAAAATCGCTGATGCGATAGCCAGTGCGAAAGAAGAGGAGACACCTCTTCAGATGAAGTTAAATCAGCTTTCCAAGATCCTGACAGTGATAGTGCTGGGTATCTGCGTACTGGTATTTGGTGTCAATATTGCCCGAAGCATGATAAGCGGAACCGGCGTTGACAGCGGATTGGTGCTGAATACCTTTATGATAGCGGTATCACTGGCTGTAGCAGCGATCCCAGAAGGCCTGGCAGCTGTTGTGACGATTCTGTTATCTATCGGCGTTACAAAAATGTCTAAAAATCATGCGATTATCAGAAAGCTGACAGCAGTGGAGACTCTGGGCTGTACCCAGATTATCTGTTCTGACAAGACAGGAACCCTGACTCAGAACAAGATGACAGTGGTGGAACATTCTGCTTCAGATGAAAATTTCCTGATTAAGGCAATGGCACTCTGCTGTGATGCAGAGCTGGAACAGGGAGAGGCAGTGGGAGAGCCCACAGAGTGCGCCCTTGTAAATGATGCGTTAAAGGCCGGAATGCCCAAGGACGAGCTGAAGAAAACATATGAGAGAGTAGGGGAAGCGCCTTTTGACTCTATGAGAAAGATGATGTCCACTATTCACAGCAGTCCAGACGGAGGCTTTATACAGTTTACCAAGGGAGCGCCGGATGAGGTCTTAAGGCTCTGTACAAAGGCTTATGTAGATGGACAGGAAGTGCCGATGACAGATGAGGTAAAACGGCACATCCTGGAAGAAAATAAAAAGCTGGCAGATCAGGCTCTGCGCGTACTTTGCGCCGCTTATAAGACTTATGATACCATGCCGGAGAATGCGGCTCCAGCGGCGATTGAGAAGGATTTAACCTATTTGGGACTTTCCGGAATGATTGATCCGATCCGTCCGGAGGTGAAAGAGGCCATTGACCAGTGCCGCAGCGCCGGAATCCGGCCGATTATGATTACAGGAGATCACAGGGATACAGCAGCAGCCATTGCAAGGCAGCTGGGAATTCTGGCGGAAGATCAGAAGGCTGTTACAGGCGCTGAATTAAATGCTATTTCTGATGAAGAGCTGGACAGAACCATTCAGAATTACTCTGTTTATGCCAGAGTTCAGCCGGAACACAAGGTGCGTATTGTAAAAGCCTGGAAGAAGCTGGGAAAGATTACAGCTATGACAGGAGATGGTGTCAACGACGCTCCTTCCATCAAATCGGCAGATATTGGAATTGGAATGGGAATTACGGGAACAGATGTTACAAAGAACGTAGCAGATATGGTGCTGGCTGACGATAACTTTGCGACGATTGTTTCTGCCGTGGCAGAGGGACGCAGAATTTACGACAATATCAGAAAGGCGATTCAGTTCCTGCTGTCTGCAAACCTGGCGGAAGTGATTTCTGTATTTATGGCTACCCTGATGGGCTTTACGATTTTAAAGCCAGTTCACCTGCTCTGGATCAATCTGATTACAGACTGCTTCCCGGCTATTTCCCTGGGAATGGAGGATGCAGAGAAGGATACAATGCAGAGACCGCCCAGAAATTCTAAAGATGGAATTTTTGCAAATGGCATGGGATTTGATATTGTATTCCAGGGGATTGTGATTACGGTGCTCACCATGGCGGCATACTTCCTGGGACACTATATGGAATCAGGTGTGTGGGAGATTACAGATTCTCCAGATGGAATGACCATGGCTTTCCTGACACTGTCCATGGTACAGATTTTCCACTCCTTTAATATGCGTTCCAGAAGACATTCTATTTTGACGCTGCCGAAGCAGAATAAGTACCTGATTGGATCTTTTATTCTGTCTCTGGTATGTACTACGGTTGTCATTTATGTGCCAGCGCTCAGGGAAGCCTTTGAGTTCGAACATATTTCTATGATGGAATATGGAGCTGCCCTGCTGCTTTCCGCCTTGATTATTCCGATTATGGAAACAGAAAAGGCTGTAGAGAGAGCACTTGAAAAGAAACGCGGAGTCTCTCTGAATTAATATGCTGCAGAGTCCTTTTGAAAAGAATTGGCTTTTTGAAAGGACTCTGTTTTTCTGTACAGAAATTCAGGGGATTTACTGGTTGCCCGGCTCTCTTAAAAATGATATCATAGATCTCAAAATGCGGCGGGGAATTCTGTCTGGATGAGAAGAAAAAAGGATGAAAAAGATGGAAGCGATTGCTGCAGAAAGTGAAAGAGGAACAGTATAATGGAGCAGGAGAGAGGAAGACATCAGAGGACAGACAGCTCAAACGAGGGGCTTAAGAGGGAGCTGGGGCTTGCTACGGCAATTTCTACGGTGGTGGGCTGTGTGATTGGTTCCGGTATTTTTTTTAAGCCTCAGGCGATTTACAGTGTGACAGGGGGAGCGCCGGGGCTTGGAATGCTTGCCTGGGTAATTACAGGACTGGTAAGTATAGCGGCGGCTTTGACATTTGCAGAAATTGCCATTTTATTTCCAGAAACAGGAGGTATTCCTACTTATCTGAGCCGTGTTTACGGACCGAAGGCAGGATTTCTGGCAGGCTGGGTTCAGGTTGTTTTGTTTTACCCGGCCATGGTTTCCGCTTTGGCGGTAGCCTGCGCCCAGCAGGCGGCGCTGTTCATAGGAGATGATCTGGTGATTCCCTGTGCGGCGGCTGTGATTTGTCTGATTGTCTTTTTGAACATGATGGGATCTAAGGTGGGCGGAGGCGTTCAGGTAATCTTTACTATCTGTAAAATGATTCCTCTGATTCTTCTGATGGTGTTCGGCTTTCTGTGGGGAAAGGGCCATTATCCTGCTTTTTCCCCAATGCTGGGTGAGGGAGTGAATCCGGTGAGCGCTGTGGGACAGCTGATGGTGGCGGTACTGTTTGCTTTTGAGGGCTGGACGGCAGTGGCGCTATTTCAGGAGAAATGAAACATACAGAGAGGGATCTGCCGAGGGCTATTATCGGCGGCGTTTCTATTATTACAGCTGTGTATTTTGTCATGAATCTGGCGTATCTCCAGGTACTTCCGGCCGAGGAGCTGGCGAAGCTTCCGGCTCCTGCTTCTGCAGTGGCGATTGCCCTGTTTGGTGAGGCCGGAGGAAGGCTGGTATCAGCAGGAATTATTGTTTCCGTATTCGGCGCCTGCAATGGCTTTGTATTTTCCGGTTCCAGAGTGGCCTATTTTATGGCCTCACAGGGGCTGTTTCCAGGCAGCAGGAGTCTTTCAAAGCTGAATAAAAATCATGTGCCGGGAAATTGTCTTCTGTTAGTAGGTGGTCTTGGGATCCTGCTGTCCATGACAGGACAGTTTAACCTGCTGACAGATCTGGCAGTTTTTTCCAGCTGGACTTTTTATACACTTACATTTATGGCAGTGATTCGGTACAGGAAAATACGGCCGGATCTGCCGAGAAGCTATCGGGTTCCAGGATATCCTCTGATGCCTGCCATAGCCATTGGAAGCGGAGTGTTTGTGATTATTAACCAGCTGTGTCTGGCCGGGCTGAAGGCCACTGTGATGTCTCTGGGAAGTATTGCAGTGATGGCCGCCGGACTTATTGTCTATGAGGGAATGAGAAGACGCGCAAGAAAATAGAATTATAAAAAAGGCAGCCCGGCTGGGCTGCCTTTTTTACAGGAAAACAGAGTCTTGCTTTATTTCATAACTTCGTTGTAGGAAGCATGCTGCTCCAGAAATTCTGTCATCCGGGCCATCTGGGACAGATCGCCGATAAGAATGACACCGCACAGACGGTTATTCAGGAAGTAAAGTTTTCTGTACTGTTCTTTTCCCATATCTTTAAATTCTACAGTTTTGTAAAGCAGGTTCGGATTCTTTCCATTATCTCCAGCGGCATAGAGAGAGGTGTTCATGCCGTTAAAGGTGAGGGCGGAGGATACAGGGCGGTATTCCAGTTCATCTCCTGCCGCGTTAGCTCCGGCAACGCGGCCCTGCTCAGAGGCCTCCGGCCAGATAGCAAAATTGGCTCCCTTATACTCAGCACAGTCTCCGCAGGCATAGACATGTTTTATTCCTGCCTCCATCCGGCTGTTTACAACGACTGCCTTTTCTATTTTCAGACCCATTTCCTGGGCCAGGGCTGTATTAGCGCGTACACCGGCAGATACAATGACAAGGTCAGCCGGGAGTACCTCTCCGGAAGAGAGAGAAACGCCGCTTACAGCGCCGGTTTCATCCCCGTCAATGGAGGTGATGGAAACACCGGTATGAATGGAAATACCGTTTCGTCTGCTTATTTCTTCCAGAATGGATCCGGCTGTGGCATCCAGCTGACGTCCCATCAGCATAGGCGCCGCTTCCAAAACCGTAACGGAAAGACCGGCTTTTTTCAGTTCCCAGGCCGCTTCCAGTCCCAGCACGCCTCCACCGATAACAACGGCAGTTTTTGAGGTTTTCAGAAGACTGGAAATTTTTTCAACATCGCTGATACGGCGGACAGCAATAACCTGTTCTCTGCCGCTGCCTGGAATCGGAGGGATGAAGCTTTCGCTTCCCAGGGCGTAAATCAGTCTGGTAAAGTGAATCTGGCTGCCGTCATCTAGAATGACTTCGGATTTTTTTGTATCCACAGAGACAGCAGTTCTTCCAAGTATCTGGTAAATATTGTTTGATTCGTACCAGCTCTCTGTTTCGACTGCAATCTGCTCCGGAGTCAGGGAAGCCAGCATACTCTTTGTCAGCATAGGCCGGTTATAGGAAGGATAGGCTTCGTTGGAAATCATAATGACTGTCCCTGTCTTATCGCGCTGGCGTATGGCTTTGGCTGCATTCAGACCGGCAGTTCCGTTTCCAAGAATCACATAGTATTCCTTTGTATCGTTGAAGAAGGTATTTTCCTCTGCTTCAGCAGGAATGAAGTTTTCTTTTCCAACGCCGCAGACAGGACAGATTTCCAGGGAGGAATCGAAAATTTCACCGCAGACAAGGCATTTTACCAGAGTTCTGGCTCCAGTCTTTTTCAGCCTGCAGGACTCGATATTTAATACGCGGCAGCCGAACTGGTAGCCGTACTCATAGGCCCCCACCAAATCAGAACGGCTGGGCTTAAAGCGTACACGGAATCCGTCATCTACTTTCATGCGCAGCTGTTTTAAGCGCTCTAATATATGGGGAACACCTTCGCCGCTCCATCCATAGCTTCCAAAAGCTCCGGCAAATTTTCCGCCGTGGGTTCCGGCAAACATGGAGAGGGTCAGCTCCCAGATAGGGGCCAGAGCTTCACCGAGAATGGTAGGCGTGCCAAGCAGAATAC
>Kit_p2__coassemble_2424_pt1 | contig 10926 bp, 8 predicted proteins | sample Kit_p2__metabat2_high_PE_038 | metagenome-assembled genome bin Kit_p2 | reverse complement strand
GACCTACACCCTTAGCAGGGGCGCCTCTTCGGCCTCTTGAGTATTTCTCCGAATTACTTGTTTTATATAGTTTCTTTGGCTTATCTGCCTCAGAAGCAAGGCCCATTATACTAGAGATACAGAAGGTTGTCAAGCCTATTTTTATAATTATTTTGATAAATCTTTATAAGAATGACTCATGGATTTTACAGATGCTGTCTTTCTGCCTTTTCTGCGAGTTCATTTTACGAGGCACCATCTATATGAAATAAACGGCGCCCCACAAAATAACCGGCTCTCCTGCCTTTTGCTTCCTATACTTTCAAAACTGCCTGCCTATTCCTGGGCCTTGTAATTCTTTACAGCTGTTTCGTACAGATTATTTCCTTCTGAATCGATCACAACGATAGCCGGAAAATTCTCTACTGTAAGACGGCGTACCGCCTCAGTTCCCAGATCGCTATACGCAATTACCTCAGATTTTGTAATACACTTTGACAGCAGCGCTCCTGCTCCTCCCACTGCTGCAAAGTAGACTGCTCCGTTTCGCTTGATTCCTTCTATGACTTCCGGACTTCTCTTTCCCTTCCCGATCATTCCTCCCAGGCCTAAATCAAGCAGCTGAGGCGTATAGCGATCCATACGGCTGGCTGTCGTCGGTCCCGCAGAGCCGATGGGCCGTCCCTCTCTGGCAGGAGAAGGTCCCATATAGTAAATAAGGTTTTGCTTCAGATCAATGGGTAAATCCTCTCCCCGATCCAGCGCCTCCTGCATTCTCTTATGCGCTGCATCTCTGGCAGTGTAAATGGTTCCTGTAATGTAAACATAGTCCCCCGATTTTAAGGAGAGGGCATCCTCTTTGCTGATCGGCGCTTTGATATGACGTTCCATATACGGATTCCTGCCTTTCTATATTCTATCATTGTCTTATTGTTTTTGTTTTTCCCGTATTCCCTGTTTTATCTCTTCCTGTTCTGAAAACAGGAAGCTGTTTCCTGTTCCAACACTGTTGTCCCGGCGCTATTCTGCCGCCCTGTGTTCTTTCATGAACTGCTGCTACAGCACTCTGTGGGCATGACGGTTCACATGACAGCAGATATTGACTGCCATAGGAAGACCTGCAATATGGGTCGGATATGTCTCCACATTGACTGCAAAGGCAGTTGTACCGCCTCCAAGACCGCCGGGACCAATACCCAGCTGGTTAATCCGGCAAAGCATTTCGTCCTCCAGTTCTCTTACCCACGGAACAGACGGACGTTCCTTCAGCTCCCTGGTCAGGGCATGTTTCGCCATCAGAGCACATTTTTCAAAGGTTCCTCCGATTCCCACTCCAATAACCATAGGAGGACATGCGTTAGGGCCTGCATCCCTGACTGCTGTCAGGATAGCCTCCTTCACTCCCTCTATGCCGTCTGCCGGCTTCAGCATAAAGACACGGCTCATGTTTTCGCTTCCAAATCCCTTCGGAGCTACTGTAATGTCAATCTGATCCCCGTCTACAATCTCGTAGTGGATCACAGCCGGCGTATTGTCCTTTGTATTGACCCGTTCAATGGGATCTCCTACCACAGACTTTCTGAGAAATCCCTCTGTGTAGCCCTGACGAACGCCTTCATTGACTGCCTCTGTCAGACTTCCCCCTTCTATATGTACATCCTGACCCACTTTCATAAATACAACTGCCATTCCTGTATCCTGACAGATGGGGATCATGTCCTTGCCTGCAATCTCTAAATTTTCTTTCAGCTGATTTAACACAAGACTTCCTAACGGCGATTTCTCTGCCTCCACCGACTGTTCAAATACCTGTCTCATATCCTCTGAGAGAAAATGATTGGCCTCGATACACATTTCTTTAATATTTTTAACAATGTCTTCTGTTCGGACTGTTCTCATGGTTTTATCCTCCTAAAACAGCCAGCTCTGCTTTTCAGAACTGCTGCGCTGTCCAAAAAAGAAGCAGACAGCACCCGGCCCCAAATCTCCCGGCCAGGGCCTGTCTGCTTTTAGCTTGTAAGCATTCTGATATGCTTTCTATGTTCTGCTGCTCTACTCCTCTGTATCTTCTTCTGTCTGCTCGTGAAGGCTCTCTTCGCCGTCTGTATCAGCGTCAAAGCCTCTCTCCAGCTCGTCATCTTCGTCCTCGCTGCTCTCACGGACCTTGGCGATAGTAGCTACTACAACGCCGGACTCCGGATCAATATCCATCAGCTTGACACCAGAGGTATTTCTTCCAATTACGGAAATCGTGTTGACCTTCATTTTGATGATAATTCCCTCATTGGTGATGAGCATAATCTGGCGGCTGTCACTAACCAGCTTAGCACCGACCAGATCTCCTGTCTTATCGGTAATGCGGTAACATCTCACACCTTTTCCGCCTCTGAACTGGCTGGTAAACTCCTCGATTGGAGTACGTTTTCCAAGGCCATACTGGGAAACAACCAGGAGACCTTCGCCCTGGCTTGCCATCTGCATACCGACTACCTCATCATCCGGATCAAATTTCATTCCGATGACACCCATGGAAACACGACCTGTAATTCTCACGTCTGTCTCATGGAAGCGGATGCACATTCCTTTCTTTGTCACCAGGAAAATATCCTCTGTATTGTCGGTAGCCTTCACCTCGATCAGCTCGTCGTCTTCTCTGAGAACAATGGCCTGAAGTCCATTCTTTCTCACGTGCTCGTACTCCTTCATCGGAGTTCTCTTCACCATACCATTCTTGGTAGCCATAAACAGGAATTTATCCTCGTCAAACTCCTTCATCGGCACAGTAGCTGTAATCTTTTCTCCCGGCTGAAGCTGAATCAGGTTCACAATCGCCGTTCCTCTGGCCGTTCTGCCTGCCTCCGGAATCTCATAAGCCTTTAACCGGTAAACGCGTCCCTTGTTCGTGAAAAACATCATATAATGGTGGGTGGTAGTCATCAGAAGTTCCTCAATGTAGTCCTCCTCAATGGTTTGCATTCCCTTGATTCCCTTGCCGCCCCGGTTCTGGCTCTTAAAATTATCACTGGACATGCGCTTAATGTAGCCTACATTCGTCATCGCTACTACCACGTCCTCATCCGGAATCAGATCTTCTGCTGACATATCGAACTCATCGTAACCGATCTTCGTTCTCCTGTCGTCCCCGTACTTGTCGGAAATAATCTGGATTTCCTCTCTAATTACAGTTAAGAGTTTATTCTCATCTGCCAGGATAGCGCGCAGCTCTGCAATACGCTTTTCAAGCTCCTGATACTCGTTTAAAAGCTTCTCTCTCTCCAATCCGGTGAGAGCCCGCAGTCTCATATCTACAATTGCCTGGGACTGAACATCAGAAAGCTCAAACCGCTCCATCAGAGATGTCTTGGCTTCTGCTACGTTTTTGGAACCGCGGATGATACGGATTACCTCATCAATATAATCTAAGGCCTTTAAAAGCCCTTCTAAAATATGGGCTCTCTCCTCCGCCTTGTTCAGATCATACTTTGTTCTTCTGGTAACAACATCCTTCTGGTGATCCAGATAATAGGTAAGCATCTGGTGGAGGTTCAGCACCTTAGGCTCATTATTTACAAGAGCCAGCATATTAACGCCGAAGGTATCCTGCAACTGCGTGTGCTTTAACAGCTGGTTTAATACAATGTTAGCGTTTACATCACGGCGCAGTTCGATGCAGATCCGCATGCCTTCGCGGTTGGACTCGTCTCTCAGATCCGTAATTCCATCTACCCGCTTATCCTTTACAAGCTCTGCGATCTTCTCAATCAGGCGGGCCTTATTCACTAAGTAGGGAATCTCTGTCACTACAATGCGGCTCTTGCCGTTTGGCATAGTCTCAATATCCGTCACTGCCCGGACACGGATTTTTCCCTTTCCAGTGCGGTAAGCTTCCTCAATTCCGGCTTTTCCCAGAATCGTGGCTCCTGTAGGGAAGTCAGGTCCTTTTACAATCTCCATCAGTTCCTCGATGGAAGTATCCCTTCCTTCCTCAATCTGATTGTCAATAATCTTAATAACAGCCGCGATCAGCTCTTTTAAATTGTGGGGCGGAATATTGGTAGCCATACCAACTGCAATTCCTGATGTTCCGTTGGCCAACAGGTTCGGAAAACGGGAAGGCAGTACCACCGGCTCCTTCTCCGTCTCGTCAAAGTTAGGTACGAAATCAACTGTATTCTTATTGATATCAGCCAGCATTTCCATGGAAATCCTGCTCAGTCTGGCCTCTGTGTAACGCATGGCTGCCGCTCCGTCTCCATCGACTGAGCCGAAGTTTCCATGGCCGTCCACCAGCATGTAGCGAGTTGACCATTTCTGAGCCATATTAACCAAGGCGCCGTAAATAGAGCTGTCTCCATGGGGATGGTATTTACCCATAGTATCTCCGACGATACGGGCGCACTTTCTGTGGGGCTTGTCAGGTCCGTTGTTTAACTCGATCATGGAGTAAAGCACACGGCGCTGCACCGGCTTTAAGCCGTCCCGCACATCCGGAAGGGCGCGGGCTGCAATTACGCTCATGGCGTAGTCAATGTAGGACTTCTCCATGGTCTTTTTTAAATCTATGTCATGGACTTTGTCAAAAATATTTGGTTCCATTCTCTATCCTCCAAAATGGGAGCTTTCACGCTCACGCTTTAAATATCAAGGGTTCCGTATTTGGCATTGGCCTCGATGAATTCACGTCTTGGCTCTACCTGATCTCCCATCAGCGTCGTAAAGGTCAAATCAACCTCGCTGGTAGTCTCCTCATCCATGGTCACACGCAGAAGAACTCTTCTCTCCGGATCCATGGTAGTCTCCCAGAGCTGTTCTGCATCCATCTCTCCCAGTCCCTTGTAGCGCTGGATTTTATTGTTCTGATCCCTGCCGATTTCTTTTAAAATGTCATTTAACTCGGCATCGCTGTAGGCATACCAGATTTTCTTGTTTTTCTCCACCTTGTAAAGCGGAGGCTGTGCCAGATACACATAACCCTGTTTGATTAATTCCGGCATAAAGCGGTAGATAAAGGTCAGAAGCAGGGTACTGATATGGGCGCCGTCCACATCGGCATCTGTCATAATAATGATCTTGTGGTAGCGAAGTTTGGAAATATCAAAGTCATCATGAATTCCCGTTCCGAATGCTGTGATCATGGAGCGGATCTCCGCATTGGCATAGATCTTGTCCAGTCTGGCCTTTTCCACATTCAGAATCTTTCCTCTCAGGGGCAGGATCGCCTGGTTTGCCTTGCTTCTGGCCTCCTTGGCAGAACCGCCGGCAGAATCTCCCTCTACCAGATAGATCTCACAGTTCTCCGGATTCTTATCTGAGCAGTCCGCTAATTTTCCAGGCAGGGCAAGACCGTCCAGAGCCGACTTTCTCCTGGTCATCTCTCTGGCGCGTCTGGCCGCCGCTCTGGCTCTCTGAGCCAGAATAGACTTCTCGCTGATAATTTTGGCAACTCCCGGATTCTGCTCCAGGAAATAGGTCAGCTGCTCGCCTACTACGTTCAGAACAGCCGCCCTGGCCTCCGTGTTGCCCAGTTTCTGCTTCGTCTGGCCTTCAAACTGCGGTTCTTCTAGCTTCACGCTGATAATGGCTGTCAGGCCTTCCCTGATATCCTCTCCGGACAGGGACGGCTCATTTTCCTTTAAAAGCTTATTCTTTCTGGCATAATCATTAAAGGTATTTGTGAGAGCTGTCTTAAAGCCGCTCAGGTGAGTTCCGCCCTCCGGGGTATTGATATTGTTGACAAAGGTATAGATATTCTCTGTATAGGAATCATTGTGCTGCATGGCAACCTCTACATACACATTGTCTTTCATGCCCTCGCAGTAGATAACAGGAGCGTAAAGGCTCTCGCCTCCCTTATTCAGATAAGTGACAAACTCCTTGATTCCTCCCTCATAGTGGAAAGTCTTTTCCTGTTTCTCTTCCCTGTCATCTCTTAAAATAATCTTCAGATTTTTTGTCAGAAAGGCAGTTTCGCGAAGTCTCACCTTTAACGTATCATAGTCAAACACTGTCTCCTCAAAAATCTCCGGATCCGGCAGGAAGGTAACCCGTGTTCCGTGTACATCTGCCGGACATTCGCCCTTGATCTGCAGCGGATACATGGATTTTCCACGCTCATATCTCTGATTATAGATATGACCGTCTCTGTAAATTTCCACCTCCAGCCACTGGGACAGGGCATTTACAACAGAGGCGCCTACGCCGTGGAGTCCTCCGGATACCTTGTATCCTCCGCCTCCAAACTTACCGCCTGCGTGGAGTACAGTAAAAACAACCTCAACGGCCGGGATCCCCGCCTTTTTCTGGATGTCTACCGGGATTCCTCGCCCGTTATCTGTGACTGTGATGGAATTATCTGCATTGATCTGAACGTCAATTTCGCTGCAGAAGCCTGCCAGAGCCTCATCCACGGAATTGTCCACGATCTCATATACCAGATGGTGAAGGCCTCTTATGGAGGTACTACCGATATACATTCCCGGGCGCTTTCTCACCGCTTCCAGCCCCTCTAAAATTTGTATTTGATCTGCGCTGTATTCTGAACCCATAAGTTCCTCCTAACTAATTTTCTTCCTTAACAGTTCCATTTACGATCTGGAATACCCGATCAATGTGAAAGGAGTGGGTGACCAAATCATCCAGTCCCGTACAGGTAATGATCGTCTGAATATGCTTGATCCCCGACAGCAGGTGCTCCTGCCTGCGGGAATCGAGCTCTGAAAGCACATCGTCCAGAAGAAGAACAGGGTAATCCCTTACAATCTTCTTCACCAGCTCAATTTCTGCCAGTTTTAAGGAGAGGGCCGCTGTCCTCTGCTGTCCCTGGGAGCCGAAGCGCCTGATATCAATTCCATTCACTACAAAGCTCAAATCGTCACGATGAGGACCCACCATAGTTGTTCTCTGCTTTAGATCTGTCTCCCGGCTCTTCTTCAGAGCAGACTCCAGATCCTCCTCTTCTGTATTCGGCTCATAGCGAATGAACAGCTCCTCCCTGCCTCCTGACAGATGGCTGTGAATATCCCGGATCAGTCCATTCAGCTGTTCTGCAAATTCCTTTCGGCTTTTAATCACATCTCTTCCAAAGGACGCCAGCTGTATATCCCAAATGTCCAGGGTATCTAAAAGCTCCGGCTTAAAGGAAATCTCCTTTAAAAGCCGGTTTCGCTGAATTAAAGTCCTGTTATACTGCACCAGCGCGTGAACATAAAGCCGATTCAGCTGGCACAGCTCCAAATCTATAAAACGCCTGCGTTCTGCAGGCCCATTTTTTATGATGTTTAAATCCTCAGGAGAAAAAAATACCACATTTACAATTCCAAACAATTCGCTGGCCTTGCGGATGGGAATGCCATTAATTGCAATTCCCTTTGTCTTATTCTTTTTCAGATGCATATCAATCCGGTAGGGAACGCCGTCCTTGCGGACCATCATCTTGATATGAGACTCATCCTGGGAAAACCGGATGATCTCCTTATCCTTGCTGCCTCTGTGAGATTTAGCCGTGGCGCAGAGATAGACAGACTCCAGTACATTCGTCTTTCCCTGGGCATTGTCCCCGTACAGAACATTGGTTCCCGGATCAAACTCCATGTGCAGGCCTGTGTAATTGCGGTAATTTTCTAATTCGACTGATTCTACAAACATATGCTTCCAGTTTTCCTATTTTTCAATTTTAACGGCGGTTCCCTCAAATTCCACCACATCTCCGTCGTAGAGTTTCTTTCCTCTCTGAAGCTCTACCTGACCGTTGACCTTTACCAGGCCATCCTGTACAGCCAGCTTGGCGTCCACACCGGATTCCACCAGGTTTGCAGCCTTCAGCGCCTGACCCAGTTTAATATACTCGTCTCTAAGCTTAATTACTTCCATGGTTGAAACGACTCCTTTTGCTGTATATTTATACATTTATGCATTATTCTGTCTTTCTATGGCGCACACCTATTCTGTTTTCAGAACAGGCGGCGCCGGCCTGATTCTGCTCCCCGTTTTTCTTAAACGGCTGCTGCGTTAAAATTAACCGGAAGGATCAGATAAATATAGTTTTCCTCTTCATCCTTGATGAAGCAGGGGGATTTAGGATTCATCATATAGAGAGTCACTTCCTCATCGTCAATGATTCGAAGAGCATCTATCAGGAATTTAGGATTAAATCCGATCATCAAATCCTTTCCGTACTTGGTAATTCCCACCTCCGCATTCATAGTTCCGAAAGCAGAATTCATTTTCAGCTGCATACCTTCGTCATTGATTGTAATAATGATCGGTTTTTTATCATTTTCTCGGATCAGGATGCTGGCCCGCTCAATACTGTCTAAGAAACTCCGGCGGTTTACATTGACTTTTGTCTCGTAATCACTGGAAAGCATCTGGCTGATCCGGAAATATTCTCCCTCGATCAGGCGGGACACTACCAGAGTGGAGTCAAAGTCGAACATAATATGGTTGGAACTGAAGAAAATCTGTACTTTTGATTCATTATCTCCATTCAGAATCTTGCTGATCTCACCGAGAGTCTTGCCTGGAACGATCACTTTTATATCATTATAATGTTCTTTCAGGACTATTTTTCGGATAGACATACGGTGTCCATCCAGAGAAACCACTTTTAACTCATTATCTTTTACCTCAAACAGCTCCCCTGTCATCATTTTGTTACTGTCATTGGGAGAAATAGAGAAAAGAGTCTGACGAATCACTTCTTTTAATGTAAACTGAGAGAGAGTAATGTAACGATCCCGCTCAATGTGAGGGATGTAGCTGAATTCCTCTCCGTCTTTTCCCTGGATTTTGAAAACTGATTTATCGCAGGAAATGGTTGTATTGTACTTTTCGTCGGATTCTATAATGATCGGAGAATCTCCTCCGGATAATTTTCTGATAATATCGGAAAAGAGTTTTGCTTCCAGAGCAATTTTTCCGTGTTCTAAGATGAGGCCTTCCACCTGGGTTTCAATGCCAAGCTCCATATCATTTCCAGTCAGCTTGATCTCAGATCCAGTGGCATCGATCAGGATGCACTCTAAAATTGGCATTGTCGTTTTGGAAGGCACAGCCTTGAGAACAATATTAATACCGTTTAACAGAGAGTCTTTTTCAAATGATAACTTCATAGTTGTTGATAACTCCTTTGCTGAAAAAATGAAACGCAGTGTAAGTGAAGATATAAATAAATTTCGCCGTAATCGCCGTAGGGGGCGTGAATATGTGTATAAGTCTGAAACAGCCTTAAAAATCAATGACTAATCCATTGGAAAAAGGTGTGCACAAGTCGAAAAAAGGCGAAGGATAACTTGAGAATTATCCACAGGTTTAAAAAGGGTCTGAGGGACCTGAAAAATTTTCTCAAATTATCCACATATTATCCAGACGGTTTTCCACGTCCATTGTGGATGGGCGTTACTGCGGGCTCAGTTTTTTCTTCAGTATTTCAAGTGTGCTGCGGAGAGACTCATTTTTTTCCAGATCAGCTGTAATTTTTTCTGCTCCATGGATAATCGTGGTGTGATCCCGATCTCCCAGACACTTTCCAATTCCCTGAAGAGGGGTGCTGGTCATGGTGCGGCACAGATACATGGCAATCTGGCGCGGATAAACGATCTCTTTATTGCGTTTTTTGGAGGAAATATCAGCCGGGGTGATGCCAAAATGCTCGGAAACCACCTGGATAATAAGTTCCGGCGTAATTTCTCTGGCTCCGCCTGGAGAAATCAGATCTTTTAATGCCTCTTCAGCCAGATCGGTAGTGATTTCTCTCTTATTTAATTTAGAGAGAGCCACGATTTTGGTCAGAGCGCCTTCCAGCTCACGGATATTGGATTTTACATGGGTGGCAATGTATTTGATTACCTCATTGTCAATGTTGTAGCCTTCCAGTTCCTCTTTTTTGCGAAGGATCGCCATTCGTGTCTCATAATCAGGAGACTGGATATCCACAGTCAGGCCCCACTCAAAGCGGGAACGAAGCCGCTCTTCCAGCGTCTCAATCTCTTTCGGAGGTTTATCAGAGGAGATGATAATCTGTTTTTTAGCCTCATAGAGGGCATTGAAGGTGTGGAAAAATTCCTCCTGTGTGCTCTCTTTTCCTATAATAAACTGAATATCATCGATCAGAAGAACGTCGTTGTTTCTGTATTTTTCACGGAATTCCGTGGTGGAAATATTATTTTTATTACGGATGGCGTCGATCAGCTCATTGGTGAATTTTTCGCTGGTCACGTATAAAATCTTAGCTTTTGGGTTATTTTTAAGGATAAAATGGCCAATGGAATGCATCAGGTGAGTCTTTCCAAGTCCTACGCCTCCATAGATAAAGAGGGGATTGTAAATCTCTCCTGGAGATTCGGCTACAGCCAGAGAAGCTGCATGGGCCAGATTATTGTTGGCGCCTACGACAAAGGTGTCGAAAGTATACCGGGGGTTTAAGTTAGCATTCTGGATCACCTGCTGATCCACATCAGAGGATCTGGAGAGAAGCTGATTATCAGAAACTTCTGCCGGAGCCTCTTTGATCTGTTCTTTGGTAATAAAATCAACGCTGCACTCGATTCCTGTAATTTCCGCAATAGCTACGGTAATCAGAAAACCGTATTTTTTCTGCATGTACCCTAAAAAATGGATATCGGGAACCATGATCTGAACCGTGTCGCCCTTCATGGAATAAACCTCTGTCGGCAGCAGCCAGGTCTTAAAGGATACGTCGCTCAGTTCGTGTTCTTCCTTAATATGCAGCAGAATTTCTTCCCATTTTTCTTTGATTTTTTCTAACATAGTAGATCTCCTAAATATATTAAAGAAGCAAAACTGCAAATTTGCCCAATCTAATCATATTTTACATGATTACAAATCAATTTTCAATGGAAATGTGAAAAAGTTGGGGATAACTTATGGGGATAAGTGGAAAAAAGGATATACACAGAATAGATTCCACAAAACATGAGGAAATACAAG
>Kit_p2__coassemble_2386_pt1 | contig 11052 bp, 8 predicted proteins | sample Kit_p2__metabat2_high_PE_038 | metagenome-assembled genome bin Kit_p2 | reverse complement strand
TCGGAACGTCTGATTAAATCCAGATTCGGCTTTGTGACAGGGTGCTTGGCCACGAAAATGGTGCAGCAGTCCTCGTATGGCTGAATGGATGTCTCAAATGTTCCAATTTTCTGAGAAATATCTACAATATCCTGCTTATCAAAGCCAATCACCGGACGGAAAACAGGAAGGGTGCAGACCTCGTTGGTTACTGCCAGAGAGTGGACAGTCTGGGAAGCCACCTGTCCGATGCTCTCGCCTGTGATCAGGCCCAGGCACTCGTCCTTCTTCGCCAGATCCTCTGCGATCTTCATCATGTAGCGGCGCATGATAATGGTCAGCTCCTCATGAGGACACTTATCGTAAATATAGAGCTGGATGTCTGTAAAGTTGACTACATGAAGCTTAATGGGGCCGGAATAGCGGGCTACCTGCTTGGCCAGGTCGATGACCTTCTGCTTTGCCCTCTCGCTGGTGTAAGGCGGAGCGTGGAAATACACAGCCTCAATGATAACGCCTCTCTTGGAAATCATGTATCCTGCTACCGGACTGTCGATTCCGCCGGAGAGAAGGAGCATGGCCTTTCCGTTGGTTCCCACAGGCATACCGCCCGGGCCTGGAATCACCAGGGAGTAAATATTGATCTTGCTTCTGACCTCCACGTTTAACAGCACCTGTGGATTGTGTACGTCCACCTTTGTCTCCGGGAAGGTATCCAGAATAATGGAACCCAGTTCCCGGTTCATCTCATCGGAGTGGACCGGATACTGCTTGTTGGCACGGCGGCAGTTTACCTTGAAGGTAAAGTTCTGCTCCTTGTAGGCCGCCCTGATGTAGGAAACCACCTGGTTTTTCAGCTCCTCAAAGCCCAGATCCTCCACGCGCATCACAGGGCAGATTGCGGCGATGCCGAACACTCTCTGGAGAGCCTCCACCACCTCGTCGTAGTCAAACTCCGACTTGGCCTCCACGTAAATACGTCCTGACTCCTTTGTCACTGCAAAGGTTCCCTCTAATTCCTTTAAGGAGCGGCGGATGTGCTTCATCAGCGCGTCCTCAAATACGTACCGGTTCTTTCCTTTTAAGCCGATCTCGGCATATTTTATCAAAAATGACTGAAACATGTTCATCCTCTTTCTAATCTTCTTCTCTCAGTGTTCTTCCTTTATTTAGCTCTGTATCTTCGGAGCACAGGCAGCAGCTCTCTTAAAACCTCCAGACAGTAGTCCGCCTCCTCCGGCTCGTTAAACAGGCCGAAGCTGAAGCGGATGGTGGAGTCTAACAGCTCTTTCTTCACGCCGATTCCCTTCAGAGTTCCGCTGACGCCCGGGTGGTTCACCGAGCAGGCGGATCCGGAGGAAACGTAGACGCCCCGATCCTCCAGAGCGTGGAGAAGCACCTCGCTTCTCACTCCCTCAAAGCTGGCGCTGACAATCTGGGGCGCATTTTCCCGTCCCTCGTGTCCGTTAATGGTGACGCCGGGCAGTTCTTTTAAGCCTGCAATCAGCCGCTCTCTCAGCTGATACATTCTCTCAATTTTTGCCTCATGATCCGTGTAGACCTCCCGCACGGCAGCTCCCAGACCGGCGCAGCCAGGCACATTCTCCGTTCCGGATCGCATGCCCTTCTGCTGGCCGCCTCCGAAGAGGAGCGGGCGCACCTTGGCCTTCTCATCAATGTAGAGGAAACCTACGCCTTTGGGGCCGTGGATCTTGTGGCCGCTGACAGACAGCAGGTCGATTCCCTGCTTTTTCGGGCGAATCACATATTTTCCGTAGGCCTGAATCGCGTCTACATGAAACAAAGTCTTAGGATTTTTCGCCTTAATAACCTTGGAAATCTCCTCCACCGGCTCCACGGCTCCGATCTCATTATTCACATACATGACGGAAACTAAAATCGTATCCTCTCTCACTGCCTGAGACAGCTCCTCCAGAGAAATACAGCCGTAGGAATCCACCGGCAGATAGGTAATCTCAAAGCCCTGCTCCCGCAGAAATTCCATGGTATTGTAGATAGAGGCATGCTCCACTCCTGTGGTAATCAGGTGCTTTCCTGCTCTCTGATTGGCGAAAGCCGCCCCGATTAAGGCTGTATTATTGGATTCTGTTCCGCCGGAGGTAAACAGAATCTCCTTTTCCTGTACCTTGAGAGATTTGGCAATCTCTGCCCTGGCCTCCTTAATCAGCCGTTCCGCCTCCACACCCTTCATGTGGCGGGCAGCCGCATTGCCGTAATCCACTGTCATGGCGTTGACCACCGCATCCTTCACGGAGTCAAGTACCCTGGTCGTGGCTGAATTATCAAAATATGCTTCCATTTTATCCATCCTTTTTTATCTTTCCTCTACAGGCCGCCTTCCAGGTGGAAGGCCAGCACCGACAGAAGCGCCATCCCTGCTGTCTCTGTTCTGAGAATCCTCTTTCCAAGGCTTACAGGAACCACTCCCGCCTCCCTGGCTCTCTCAATCTCTGCCTCCTCAAAGCCGCCTTCCGGCCCGATGAAAACTGCAATTTTCTGTCCCGGTCCCGTCTGCGATACAAACTGCTTCACAGAGTCCATGCCTGACGCGCACTCGTAGGGAATGCATTTGCTGTCAAAATCCTTTACAAAGGCCAGGGCCTCCTCAAAGCTCATGACAGGAGCCGTCTCCGGGATAATGAGGCGCTTGGACTGCTTGGCCGCGCTCTCAGAAATAGCATTCCAGCGCTTTAACTTGGCCTCCTCTTTCTTCTTATCCAGCTTCACCACAGCTCGTTTGGTAGCCACCGGAACGATCTGATAGGCTCCCAGCTCCACGGCCTTCTGAATAATCAGCTCCATCTTATCGCTTTTTGGAAGTCCCTGGAACAGCCAGATTTTAGCCGGAAGCTCTGTGTTCTCCTCTCTCTCCTCCAGAATCTCTGCCTCCACTGCGTCAGCAGAGATCTCTGTCAGGCGGCACAGATAATCCCGGTCCTCCCTGTTACTGATTAACACCTGCTCCCCCGGCTTCATCCGCAGCACATTTTTAATGTGATTCACATCCGGCCCGGTGATAGTGATGGATGCCGGATGAATCTGGGATTTATCCACGAAAAAATGATACATTCTCTGTTCTGTCCCCTCTTATTTCACACGCTTTGCTGTCACAGACACCCACTCGCCCTGGTAGGTCACCTCTACTACCTCAAAGGCATCGTTGGCTGCAAAAGCCTCCCTCACCGCCTCTTCTTTCATATTAATAATGCCGGAGGTGATGAAAATTCCTCCCTTTTTAATATGAACCGGGATTTCCTTCTGAAGCATGATAATCACATCTGCCAGAATATTGGCTACTGCCACGTCATAGCATTCATATCCCGCCTGATCCTGGATTTCTTTATCGTCAATGATATTTCCCTGGACAACCGTAAAGCGATCTACCCCGATATCGTTGGACTCCAGATTTTCTCCTACTGCTGTAATGGCGTTCTCATCCAGATCCGTTCCAAAGACCTCCTTAGCCCCCAGCTTTAAGGCGGCAATTCCCAGGATTCCGCTTCCTGTTCCCACATCTAAGAGCTTTGTCTCAGGCGTCACATACTTTCTCAGCTGGCGGATGCACAGCTGGGTGGTTTCGTGCATTCCTGTGCCAAAGGCAGTACCCGGATCAATCTGAATCAGGAGCTTGTCCTTATGCTCCTCAGGAATCGTCTCCCAGGTGGGCTTAATCAGGATATCGTCCACAGTAAAAGGCTTAAAATACTGCTTCCAGTTATTAATCCAGTCCTTATCCTCTGTCTCAGAGGCCTCGATCTCACAGGTTCCCAGATCCACGAACAGTTTCAGCTCCTCCAGCCCCTCTCTCACCTGTGCGAGAATGCTTTCCTCGTCTGCATCGTCATCCAGGTAAAAGCTGACCTTCGCCGTACCGTCGTCCGGCGGAAGCTCCGGCAGAATGTCAATAAACATGCCCTTGGTCTCTTTCTCTGTCAGGGGCACATTGTCCTCAATCTCGATTCCCTCAATGCCAATCTCGTCAAACATGCTGCTGACCAGATCCACAGCCGCTGTCGTGGTAGTCAGTGTAAATTTCTTCCATTTCATGTGCAGTTTCCTCCGCTCATTTCTTCTGTCTGTTTTGTTGTTCATTTTCTTTGATTGTCTCATTTGAACGCCTTGTCTTCTCCTCTTTCCGCTATCCCATCAGCACCTTCACAAACAGGATCGCTAACACAATAAGAACTACTGGGCGCACAATTTTCTTTCCATTCGTCAGCACCAGACCGGATCCGATGTAGTGTCCCAGGATGCAGAACAGGCCTGAAATAAATCCCAGCGAGATCAAAACCTTGCCGTTTAACAGGAAGGTGGCAAAGGCCGCCGCATTAGATGCCAGATTGATCACTTTCGTGGTTCCAGCCGCCTCCTTCATGGTATAGCGGGCTGCTCCTGTCAGAATCAGGATCAGAAAGGTTCCCGTTCCCGGCCCATAAAAGCCGTCATAAGCCCCTACCAGGAAAGCCGCCGCCAGACTGATGGCAAATTTCTTTCCGGCTGGAATAGTTCCGGCTTTTGAATCATCCCCCAGATTTTTATTCCAGAGTACATAAACTGCCACTGCCGGAAGGATGACTAACATCAGTTTTTCTATAATTCCCTCACTGACCAGCAAAACCAGATGTGATCCGATAGAAGAGCCAATCAGCGCAGCCACGGCAAACCAGATAGATGTCTTAAAATTGATAAAGCCGTTTTTGGCAAAACGGGCAGTAGACACTGTGGTTCCCATGACAGAACACATCTTATTGCTTCCCAGAGACAGATGAGCCGGAATTCCGGCAATCATAAAGGCCGGAAGTGAAATCAGCCCTCCTCCTCCTGCAATGGAATCCATCAGTCCTGCCAGAAATACCAGGGGACATACAATCAAATATTGAACCAGCGTAATTTCCATTCTCATTTCCTCCCTGACGCCTCGTCTTTTGCTGTCTACCATGATAGCACAAAGGTTAGGGGGTGGCAACTGATTGTTTTCCGTGCCTTACTCCATCAGGAACTCTGCCAGCACATAGTTGCTCACATCAATGCCTCTTCTGGTCAGACGCCAGAAGGCCGCTCCTTCTCTCTCGTACCTCTCCATCAGTTCCTGCCTGGCCAGTCCTTCTAAAACGTCTCCATATACCGTTTCCAAGGTACAGCTGAAGCGCCTGAAAAATTCTGCCTCGGAAATCCCTTCTGTCAGGCGCAGGCCCAGAAACATGAATTCTTCCATCCGGGCCTGCTCTGTGAGAGCCTCTCTTTCTTCTATCTGCCTTCCCGCCTTAAAATCCTCCCGGCCAAAGCTCAGGTAAGTCTTAAAATCCCTTACATTGGAACGCCGTTCCAGCCACCTTTCCTGCCTGCCCTCTTCTCCAGACGCGCTTATCTTCGCATCAGATCCATCTTTCCTTCTTATGCTGATATAGGAGGAAGCTCCCAGTCCCAGTCCCAGGTACTCCGTTCCCGTCCAGTACCCCTTATTGTGGCGGCATTCATATCCAGGCTTCGCATAATTGGAAATCTCATACCGATGATATCCTGCCTCTTTCAGAATCTGCTCCGTGTCATAGTACATCCTGCGCTCTGCGTCCTCGTCAGGAAGCTCAGGAACACCCAGTTCTTTACGGCGTCTCTGTTCTTCCTGTTTGTCCTCATCCTCCCCGAACAGCTGGTAAAAAGGAGTACCCTCCTCGATGATCAGACTGTAGGCGGAAATATGTTCCGGCTGAAGGGCAGCGACTGTCCTTAAGGTTTTCTCCCAGGAGGAAACGGTCTGTCCCGGCAGTGCAGACATCAGGTCAATATTAATGTTGTCAAATCCAGCCTCCCTGGCTGCCTGATAGCTTTCCAAGAATTCCTCCATGGTATGAATCCTCCCCAGAAACTGAAGCTCTTTATTCTCTGCAGACTGGAGTCCAAAGCTCAAACGGTTGATTCCCACCTGTTTCCAGGCCTTTAGTTTCTCTTTGTCCGCTGTCCCCGGATTGACCTCTGTGGTAATCTCTGCATCCTCTGCCACATAAAAGTTTTCTTTCACTGCCTGTAAAATACGCTCTGTCTGCTCCGGCGCAAGCACAGAGGGGGTGCCGCCTCCGAGAAATATGGCAGTTACCACATAATCCCCGGAAACAGCACCCGCCTCCTCAATCTCCTCTGTCAGGCGTTCCACATAGCGCGCCCGCTCCTCCTCCCCAGACGGGAAGGAGAGAAAATCGCAGTACGCGCACTTGCGGACACAGAAAGGAATATGAATGTAAAGCTCCAGGCAGGATAATCCTTCCCTTTCTCTACTCTTCATCCAGCTTCAAAACGCTCATAAACGCCTTCTGCGGAATCTCTACGTTTCCGATCTGGCGCATCCGTTTCTTTCCCTCCTTCTGCTTCTCTAACAGCTTTCTCTTTCTGGAAATATCGCCGCCGTAACACTTGGCCAGCACATCTTTTCTCATGGCCTTGACCGTCTCTCTCGCAATTACCTTGCCGCCGATAGCCGCCTGAATCGGAATCTCAAACAGGTGTCTCGGAATCTCCTCCTTCAGCTTTTCGCACATCTTTCTGCCTCTCTCGTAGGCAGAACCGGCAAATACGATAAAGGACAGGGCGTCCACCTCCTCGCGGTTCACAAGGATGTCCAGCTTCACCAGCTCAGACCGCTCGTAGCCCTTTAACTCATAATCAAAGGAAGCATAGCCTCTGGAACGTGACTTTAAGGCGTCAAAGAAGTCGTAGATAATCTCATTTAATGGCAGCTCATACTTTAAGAGAGCTCTTGTCCCCTCAATGTACTCCATGCCCAGATAATTGCCGCGGCGTTCCTGGCACAGCTGCATAATCGCTCCCACATAGTCGGAGGTTACCATAATCTCAGCTGTTACAATAGGTTCTTCCATATATTCAATCTCCGACGGATCCGGCAGGTTAGACGGGTTCGTCAGCTCAATCATCTCGCCATTTGTCTTATAGACGCGGTAAATAACGCCCGGCGCTGTTGTTACCAGATCCAGGTTATACTCCCTCTCCAGACGCTCCTCGATAATATCCAGGTGCAGAAGTCCTAAAAATCCGCAGCGGAAGCCAAAGCCCAGGGCCAGGGAAGTCTCCGGCTCAAAGAACAGGGCTGCATCGTTTAACTGAAGTTTCTCCAGGGCATCACGGAGATCCGGGTATTTGGAACTGTCTGCCGGATACATACCGCAGTAAACCATAGGAGTCACTTTCTTATATCCCGGAAGCGGACTGTCACATGGATATTCCCGGTTCGTAATGGTATCACCTACCCGGGTATCACGGACATTCTTAATACTGGCAGTAATATAGCCTACCATTCCCGCAGACAGCTCATCGCAGGCAATGAACTGGCCGGCGCCAAAGTATCCTACTTCTACAACTTCAGCAGTGGCTCCCGTCGCCATCATTTTAATAGGAGTTCCTTTTTTCACTGTTCCGTTCTTAATACGGCAGAATACGATGACTCCACGATAGGAATCGTAGAGGGAGTCAAAGATCAGAGCCTGAAGAGGCGCTTCCGGATCTCCTGTAGGAGCCGGGATCTTCTCCACGATCTGCTCCAGTACCTGATCAATGTTCAAACCTGTCTTAGCGGAAACCCTGGGGGCATCGTGGGCCTCCAGCCCGATGACATCCTCAATCTCAGCTGCTACCCGATCCGGATCCGCGCTTGGAAGATCTACCTTATTAATAACCGGAAATACATCCAGATCGTGATCCAGCGCCAGATACACGTTAGCCAGGGTCTGGGCCTCGATTCCCTGGGCGGCGTCCACCACCAAGATGGCTCCGTCGCAGGCTGCCAGGCTTCTGGAAACCTCATAGTTAAAATCCACATGTCCGGGAGTATCGATCAGGTTGAAAATATATTCCTCTCCATCCTTAGCCCGGTACACAGTACGAACTGCCTGGGATTTAATCGTAATTCCTCTCTCCCTCTCCAGATCCATGTTGTCGAGTACCTGCGCCTGCATCTCCCGGCTGGTGAGAAGTCCTGTCTGCTCTATAATTCTGTCTGCAAGGGTTGACTTGCCGTGATCAATATGGGCGATAATACAGAAATTTCTGACTTTGCTCTGGTCAACTATTGCCATTTGTTTTCCCCTTTTCTCTGTCTTTTCTAAATTTTCTCTGGTGATTCTTAGAATCCTTCCAGGAATGTCTCCGCCGCCCGCGCAAAAACAGGGCAGCGTGCTTTTCTCTGCAATCCAATATATCATTTTTTCCAGGTTACTGCAACAATTCCTTGCGTTTGCCCCAGTGTTTCTCCTCTCACGCTCTGCTTCCCAGCACTGCATCTAAAATTTCTGCCAGAGGCTCCATGGCATTTCTCGCCTCCTCATATGTATTGGTCTGGGCGCCCACCTCCACCAGAGCACTTCTGGGCCGCAGGTGCAGGTTGTACCGAAGTCCCTTCAGATAAATATTTCTGGCATAGCCTGGATAAAAGGCATCGGCACAGAGCTTCATCTGGAAACTGAAGGCCAGATTATCCTCCCGGTTGGGATTTTCCAGATAGGAAATCGGCCCGTCCGGAGTCTGACTGGTTCCGTTAAAAAACATAATCTGAGCCGCAGGCTTTCCGTTTACCTCCTGCACCAGGCGGGTTTTGCTGTCCACTCCGTCCCTGTGAAGATCCAGCACTACCTGGATGGAAGGATTCTCCTTCAAAATCTTCTCCACTCCCTCCAGCGCATAGGAATATGCCTTGTTCCGATCCAGCTTTCCATCCCTTAAATCGTACACTGAAGTATCGTGAAGCACCTGATAGCCCTTTTCCTCCAAAAGCTGAGCCAGATATTCCCCTGCCCCCACGATGGTAGCTTCCCTATTTCCCATATGGTAATCAGAAAACTCCTCCTGGGAATGGCTGTGATAAATCAGAATCTGAGGCTTTGCGCTGTCCGTTTCCTGTTTCAGCGAAAAATCTCTGGCAAGAAATTCTTCTGCCTGAATCAGATCCCTGCCTGCTGCCGCCGTCGGATGGACTGTATAAAAATGCTTCATCACATAGTCATAATCGGCCAGCTGCTCAGTCAGATAAATCTTCCCCGTCACAGGAAGTCCCGCCTTCTCCAGCAGATCTCTGCCTGCTGGAGTTCCCATAACGGCCGGCAAAGGTAAAACAGGCGAGGCAAAGTGTTTCTCAGCTGCATCCTCTTTTTTTCTATCTTCCTGTCCAGCTGTTATATCAAAACCTGCACCTTGCAAAGCAGCCGGATTCCAGCCAGCTGTTCCATCTCCAGCCATCAGTCCGGAGTCTGCCAGTATCTGGCTGGAGGAAAGGCATTCGGCCAGGCGGATGTATTCCTCCAGCTGCCCCTGTTTCTGTTTATAAATCCGATAGGCCGGATCTGCCTCATTCCACTTATCCTGTTTTCCTTTCTCTGCTGCTGCATACCATGGCAGTTCTTCCATCAGCTGTACGGCCAAAACGTGTGACAAGCCTGCCCTTCTGCTTCCCCGCCCTTCCTCTGCCTTAGTCTTCATTGAATCAAAGGCAGCAGGAAACCACAGTTCCCCACAGGTATAAAGGACAGAAGAGGCATGAACGCCTGCTTTCACAGTCTCGCCCCACCTCTCCCCCAGGGTTCCTGGAGCTTCTGTCTTTTCCCTTTCCTGCGCTGCAGCCGGACGCCCTGCATTTCCTGTACCAAAGACAGCCAGAACAAGCACAGCAGCTGACAGTCCGATTACCAGAAGCTTCTTTCTTCCATCACCTCTCATCCATCGCCTTCTCTTCCATTTTCCCGCCATCCACGTCCCACCTTTTTCGTTCCCTTCTACATTCTATGCAGGAAAATGCTTTTCTTGTTCTTTTTACAGTCAGGCGCCGCAGGCTCTTATCCTGTTGTTTTCTCTCTATAAAGAGACTGGTGAATACCCTCTGAGACAGTAAAACTCAGACGCCTTACCCTCTCATCTATATCCTGGGGAGTCACAAACATGGGGCCAAACTCTGGTTCTAACAGTTCCCGTATCAGCTGATACTGCTCCTCCGGGCTGATTCTTTCCATATAGCTTCCATAAGCTTTCGTTTCTTTTTCCTGCAAAAGCGCCTGAATCATGGCCTTTACCGTATCATGGACAATCCCAGCTGCCCCTATGACAGTCGGAATTCCCACTGCTATGACTGGAATCCCCAGGCTTTCCCTGGTCAGCCCCTTCCTGTGGTTTCCCACCCCTGAACCTGGATGAATGCCCGTATCTGCCAGCTGGATGGTGGAGGCCAGCCGTCTGGCGCTTCTGGCTGCCAGGGCATCCACCGCTATAATCAGATCCGGTCTTGTTTCCACCACTGCCCCCTTCACAATCTCCGCTGTTTCCATTCCTGTCTGTCCCATCACGCCCGGAGCCATGCCGCTCAGCACAGGGAGCCCTTTCATCCGGCAGAAATCAGGACTGTACTCCAGATTCAGATGGCGGGTCATCTGAAGGTTTTCAATCACCCTTGGTCCGAGAGAATCCGGAGTTACCTGCATATTTCCAAGACCCGCTACAAAAACTGACAGATATTTCTTTCCTGGACAGCATCTGTCAATCATCTCCCGCAGCTGCCTTCCAAGCTCTTTGGCTGCTTCCTTATGATAGGACGGATCATCCTGCGCTAAAGCCTCTGCCTCTATAGTCACATAAACTCCCTCTGGTTTTCCCATAGCTTTCGCACCCTGGCTGTTTTTAATTTCCACCCTGGTCAGCCGAAGACCTTCCCCCCTTTCCCACTGTTCTGCCAAAACTCCTGAAATCTCCTCTCCCTCGGTAAACCGTTCCTTCTCCTCCACTGCCAGATCCGTTCTGGGGTTAAAGTAATTCTGCGCCATCTGCTCCTCCTATTGGTTCCTATTTATGTCTAATCTCTGATTTTCACTCACTTTCTCTTATTTTAAACGTATTTTCAGCCTTTTATGTAGTCCGGCTCTCCATCTTTTTCTTCTGACGAGCAAAAACTTTAAAAAACCTCTGAAAAATCTCAATTCTTCCCATTTTTACTATTGACAGAATCCGGTATTTTCGCTAGAATACAAGAGTATGTTTACATTAGACTGTCCGTGTCCAGGCTCT
>Kit_p2__coassemble_2356_pt1 | contig 11158 bp, 9 predicted proteins | sample Kit_p2__metabat2_high_PE_038 | metagenome-assembled genome bin Kit_p2 | reverse complement strand
TCCGTCAATAATATCGACAGCGATCTGATTATTTTCAGCAGCAGATTTTAAAGCTGCCTCATCACCTTCCTCCATGGCCTCGTCGGAAGGCGCGCCGAGCATAACGAAGAATACATAGTCGCCATGGCGGATTACCTGGGAAGCCTGAATTTTAGCCACATTCATCGGATACTGCATGGTATCGTTTACCAGCTGATCGCGGTAAGCGTTCAGAGCTTTTTCTGCCTCTTCTCCCTTTCCTTCCTTTGCCTTTACGCCGATGAAGGTTTCTACGAAGGTGCTGATCATAGGCATTTCTGCCACATAGCTTTCGCAAAGCTCTGGAGAAAGTCCGATGATATCGGAGAGCATCTGCTCATCAACCGCAGAATCCGGAACATAATTTTCTCCGTAGGCCTCCTTGATATCATTTAAAACATCATCTAACGATACATCAGCAACAGTTTCCTGAGCAGATGTCTCATTGGAAGAAGAGCTGCCGGAACATCCGGTGAGAGATGCAGCAGCCAGAGAAGCTGCCATAAAACATGCAATCAACTGTTTTTTTATCATAATAAATAATCCTCCTTTTAACCACTGTGTGGTGTTTCTGTCACCATTATAAGGGAACGGGAGGAAAAAGGCAATTTACGAATATCTGAAGATAGATGGTCAATTTTCTGACGAAACTGTGTTTTAATTTTCTTTTCGGAAGTTTAAAAACCAGTCAAGAGAATATTCGTTTTCACCAGGATGCTCGGCCCGCTCCTTCGCTTCGTCGCAGGTAATGGGGGAGGGAAGAATTACATCGTCTCCCGGACGCCAGTTGGCAGGCGTGGAGCAGTGGTCAGCATCTGCCTTCTGAAGGGCCTGAATGACACGTTTCAGCTCATCAAAGTTTCGTCCCAGGTTTAAGGGATAGTAGATAATAGCCCGGATGACAGACTGAGGGTCAATGATAAATACAGCCCGGACAGCCTGAGTGCTGGAAACATTGGGCTGCAGCATTCCGTACAGATGGGATACCTTCATATTCAAATCGGCAATGACAGGAAAATCAATGTGAACCTGCTCTATGCCGTTCCAGGACAGCTCTTCAATCCGCCGGATCCATGCGATGTGAGAGTAAAGAGAGTCCACAGACAGTCCTAACAGCTCTGTGTTGAGCGCTTTAAATTCCTCTGCCATGGAAGCGACAGTCATAAATTCTGTGGTGCATACAGGGGTGAAATCAGAGGGATGTGAGAAAAAGAGCACCCATTTTCCCTTGTAATCCTCTGGAAAGTGAACCGTTCCTTTTGTGGTAAGCGCCTGAAATGCAAGGGCAGTATCGCCGATTAACGGCAGGCGTGTTCCTTCTAAATGATCCATTGTATTCTCCTTTCTTCAGGGTCAATGCAGGCTCAGCGCCCGGATGCATTGACATGTCTTGTATGACGGCCTCTGATAAGAGCCATATTTCTTTTTTATAGTATCATATAAAAAGAAGGCTTACAATCATTTCCGGGTATGCCATGATCACCTGTATAGAATTCTTTCTGCCTTCGTGGTAAAATGAAACCGGCAGGAATGCTTGTAAACATCCAGAACGTGCCCCGGCAGATGTTCTGCCTGCTGCAGGAAAAAGGAAAAAAGAGACTGTCGGAATAAAAGAGATGAGGAAATGATGATGATAGTAAAGCCTTCGTATTATGATAAATTTCAGTGTATTGCATCCAGATGCAGGGATAACTGCTGTATCGGATGGGAAATTGATATAGACGAGGAGACGGACCAGTATTATCAAAATGTATCGGGCGATTTCGGAAAACGGCTGAAGGAGGAAATTTCCAGAGATGGAACACCCCATTTCCGTTTGAAAGGGGAGAAGGAACGGTGTGCTTTTTTAAATGCTCAGAATCTCTGCGATATTTTTATTCATCTGGGAGAAGAGCATCTGTGCGGCATCTGTCGGGAACATCCTCGATTTTATGAGTGGTATGAGGACATTCCAGGACTGATGGACTGGAGAGAAACAGGACTTGGCCTGTGCTGTGAGGAAGCAGTCAGGCTTCTGGTGTCAGAGCCATTTGCTCTTGTGGTTCAGTGGGAAAGTGAAGAGGAACAGAGACAGTGGGAGAAGATGACAGAGTATCCCCGGACAGAGGAGGCCTCCTATCTGCTGGCTGTCCTTTCTGCCAGAGAGACTGTATTTCTCCTGTTAAAAGGAGACGGAAACCAGAATGAGGCGGGACAGAGCAGCCTGGCAGACAGAAGTATTCAGATTCTTCAGATGGCAGAAGAAATCCAGGACTGTATGGATGTTTCTGGGAATCTGGCAGAGACAGCAGAGAACATCCGAAAGATTTCAAAATATTATCAACAGTCGGGATTGTATAAAAAAACAGGAAAATACAAAGAAAATCTTTCAAACGAACAAGGCAGCGTGTATTTCAGACAGCTGTTTTCTATTTTAAGAGAGCTGGAGCCAATGGGGGATTTCTGGCTTAACATTCTGGATGAACTTGATTTTTATATCGACGAACTTCTGTCTTTGGCAGCATCCCGTCAGGAAGAGGGGGCAGAATGCTGTAAACGGCTGATGGAGTACATGATTTACCGCTATTTTGGAAAATGTGCCTTTGACGGAGATATCAGTTCCAAGGTTCGTCTGGCTGTCTTATTTGCGGTGCTTGTACAGCTGATGGATCTAAATGCAGTCCGCATCCATGGCAGCTTTTTAAGAGAGGCTCAGATGGAGCACATCCGTCTTCTTTCAAAGGAAATCGAGTATTCTGAGGAGAATCTGGAGTATCTTCAGAATGCCTTCTGGAGTGAAGAATCATGTTCCACAGAGGGGCTTTCCGAGGCTGTAAGAATCCTGTGGGGAGGCGGAAGTAAAGACGAATAACAAAAATACAGCGAAACAATGAATCAGCGTTCAGGGAGGGTTTTATGTATATTGCAGATCTGCACATTCATTCCAGATATTCAAGGGCCACCAGCCGCGATTTGACGCCGGAGCAGCTGGATATTCAGGCCAGAAAAAAGGGAATCCGGCTGCTGGGAACCGGTGATTTTACCCATCCGGCCTGGAGAGAGGAACTGAAGGAAAAGCTGGTCCCGGCAGAGGAAGGACTTTATCGGCTGCGGGAGGACTGTGCTGTAAGTCCAGGAGCTGGTTTAGAGGAGGAGCGAACCAGGTTTGTGGTTTCCGGAGAGATCAGCTCTATTTATAAACAGGATGGAAAGGTGAGAAAGGTTCACAGCCTGATTCTTCTGCCAGGGCTTGAGGATGCAGAAAAGCTGTCTGCCAGGCTGGAAGCAGTTGGAAATATACACTCAGACGGAAGACCGATTCTGGGTTTGTCCTGCCATGATCTTTTGGAGATTATGCTGGAGACCTGTCCGGAGGGTATGTTTATTCCTGCCCATATCTGGACGCCGCATTTTTCCATGTTTGGAGCCTGTTCCGGCTTTGACCGGGTGGAGGAGTGCTTTGGAGAACTGACGCCCTATATTCATGCAGTAGAGACAGGTCTGTCTTCCGATCCCCCTATGAACTGGCAGCTCTCTGCACTGGATCGATTTCAGCTGATTTCAAATTCAGACGCCCATTCTCCGTCTAAGCTGGGCCGGGAGGCGAATCTCTTAAGCGGGGATTTATCCTATTACAATCTGAAACAGGCCATAGAGACAGGAAAGGGGCTGGAGGGGACAATAGAATTTTTCCCGGAAGAGGGAAAATACCATTTTGATGGTCATAGAAAGTGCCATATCTGTCTGAGTCCTGCAGAGGCAGAGGAGCAGGGAGGGATCTGCCCTGTCTGTCAGAAACGTCTGACTATGGGCGTTTCCCACCGGATTGCCCAGCTGGCCGACCGGCCCGAGGGCTTTGTTCCTGAGAAAGCCAGGCCTTTTGAAAGCCTGGTTCCTCTGCTGGAGGTAATTGCCGCTTCTACAGGGCGTTCCGCTGCCGGAAAGAAAGTGAAAGAGGAGTATGAAACCATGCTTCAGAAGCTGGGGACAGAATTTGCTATTCTCCGGGAGGTTCCCATTGAGGATATCAGGCGGGAATGCGGCCATCTGACAGCTGAGGGAATTCGCAGGCTGAGAGAAGGAAAGGTGGAGCGCCTGCCTGGTTTTGACGGAGAATATGGCAGGATACAGCTGTTCGACCCGGATGAGATTTATAATCCAGAGGGACAGATGAGCATGAGCGGCCTGCTTGGGCTGTCTGAAGAAAACGGGTTCTCTGGGGAACGGCAGAAAAGCCCTGAGAAAAAACAGGAGCAGATAGAGAAAAAAGAGAGACAGAGACAGCAGCAGGAGAAGAAAAGAGCAGACCAGCTGCCTTCCTGGAACATTTTGCCGGACGAAAAGACAGATTTTCTGGCCCGGCTGAATGAACGGCAGAGGGAGGCAGCAGAGCTTCAGACCTCCTGTCTGGCAGTCACGGCAGGTCCGGGTACAGGAAAAACAGCTGCCCTTACAGCCAGAATCAAGTGCCTGATCGAAAAAAGGAAGGTAAAGCCATCTGAAATCACAGCGGTAACTTTTACAAACCGGGCGGCGGGAGAGCTGAAGGAGCGTCTGAAAAAGGAGCTGTCTAATAAGCGGAGCCAGAGTCTGATCCAGGCCGGAACCTTTCACTCCATCTGCAGAAATATGCTGAAACAGGCAGGTGAAAATGCAGAACTGGCAGATCCGATGGAGCTTTCTGCTCTTGCAGAAGAGATTCTTGAGGAGGAAGGAGCAAAGCTGCGTCCAGAGGAATTTCTGCGTCTGATTTCGAAGAAAAAGGTTTGCCTTCTGCTGGAACAGGAAAATGCAGAACCAGAAAAGGAACAGACAGAGGGAGTGACACAGGCAGAAGGAGCTAAACAGAAGGAAGCGCTGTTCCAGAAGCTGTTTGCCAGATACAGCTCTGCCATGGAGAAACAGGGCTGGCTGGACTTTGACGATCTGCTTATAAAAGTCCTTCGGCTGCTGAGAGAAAACTGTCCGGCTGCCCGCCGTTTCTGCACCCACTTTCGCTATCTTCTGGTAGATGAGTTTCAGGATATCAGCCCTCTTCAATATGCCCTGATCCGGGAATGGGCCAGGGATGGAAGGGAGCTGTTTGTTATCGGAGATCCAGATCAGGCAATTTATGGCTTCAGAGGTGCTGATGCAGAATGCTTTAAACGGCTGATAAAAGATATGCCAGAGACCAGGGAGGTTGTATTTCAGGATAATTACCGTTCCTCAGAACAGATTGTGCAGGCAGCCTGCAGCGTTATTTCCCGTAATCCGGGAGGTGAAAGAAGTCTGACTGCAAAGGCCGGGGCAGGACAGCCGGTCCGGGTGGTAAAGGCGGGGAGCAGGAGAGCTGAAGGCATTGCTGCGGCAAGAGAAATCAACAGGATGATAGGCGGCATTGATATGCTGGATGCTCAGGAGAGGAAAGACACTGAAGAAAAAAGTGTCAGAAGTTTTTCTGATATTGCCGTGCTCTGCCGGACAAACCGTCAGGTGGAGGAGATGGAGGAGTATCTGCGCACAGAGGGAATCCCCTATATTGTCACAGGCCGCGGAACATTTCTGGAAGCGGAGACGGTCCAGGAGGCGGAAGGCTTTTTCACTCTTTTGACAGACACAGGGCACGGCCTGGAGGAGTCAGCCCTTCGAAGGACCATTCAATTTCTGGACCGGCGTCTGGGCAGGGAAAGACTGATTGAACTGCTGGAAAAATACCGTCCCATGGCAGGAAAAAAACCTGCGATTCTTATCAATATGTGGATGGCTGATCGGGAACTGGCAGAGGACGAGCCTCTTTCCAGGCTGATGTCCATGGCTTTGTTTCACAAGACAATGCAAGATCTTCTGTTCAGCCTTTTCTGGGGAAAAGAAGGCGATTTGAAGCGATGCGGAAAAAAGCGCTATACAGCGGACGCGGTTTCCCTGATGACGATTCATACCTCCAAGGGACTGGAATTTCCAGCTGTCATTATGCCTGGAATGCGAAGAGGTATTCTTCCCCTGGAGACAGAAAAGACAGAGGAAGAACGCCGTCTGTTCTACGTGGGAATGACCAGGGCGAAGGAGGAACTGATTCTCATAACATCGGGAGAGCCGTCTGCGTTTTTAGGCGAGCTCGCGGAGAGCACAGTTCAGAAAGAAGAAATTTCAGGATCCGCTGCTCCCAGAGCCAGACAGCTGAGCCTTTTTGATTTGTTTCCGGCCGGAGAGAAGCCTGGTGAATCTTAGGAGGAAAAAGGGAGGTTTGCCAGACCTTTGTTTTTGTGGTATAAAAGAGGAGACAGCAGAGAGAATAGGAGATTGATATATGGCATTAGAGAATAAATATTCATCGCATATTTGGAAGGTGTTTTCGTTTCCGGTTGTACTGGCATCTGCTTCACCGAGAAGACGTGATATTTTAAACCAGCTTGGAATAGAGCCGGTTATTATGCCGTCGAAGGTGGAGGAACATATGACTGCTTCTGATCCGGAGCAGATTGTCAAAGAACTGTCCATGCAGAAAGCAGAGAATGTGTACAGCAGGTATCAGGCGGAGGCAGAAGGCAGCTTTGCGGTGATAGGAGCAGACACGATTGTGGCGGCAGACGGAGAAATTCTTGGAAAACCCAGGGACGAGGAGGATGCAAAAAGGATGATTCGCCGGATTGCCGGGCGTGTTCATCAGGTTTATACAGGAGTTACGATTATCTATGAAGACAGACAGCTCACCTTTGCAGAGAAAACAGATGTAAGGGTGGCATCGATGACAGAGACAGAAATAGAGGAGTATATTGCATGCGGGGAGTCCATGGATAAGGCGGGAGCTTATGCTGTTCAGGGAGCATTCGCCGCTTTTATCGAAGGAGTGAACGGATCCTATACCAGCGTGGTGGGACTTCCGGCAGGAAAAACCTATCGAAAACTGAGAGATCTGGCGGAGGGAAGTATATGATTAAACTGATAGTATCTGATATAGATGGAACGCTGGTGCAGGACGGGGAAAACAGGATAAACCAGGAACTGTTTGACGTGATCATGCGGCTGAAAAGGGAGAAGCAGATTCACTTTGCAGCGGCCAGCGGACGTCAGGCTGCCAGCATTGAATATACCTTTGCCCCCATTGGAAAGGAAATCTTTTATATTGCAGAAAACGGCGCTTATCTGGGCTGCCTGGGCAGAAATCTGTTTCTCTACCCGATGGAGAGGAGAGATGCTGTGGAACTGATTGAAGATATCAGAAAAAATCCACAGCTGGATCTGGTCATCAGCGGATCCAGCCATGCTTATATGGAGACGAAAAATCAGGAATTTATCGACTGGGTAAAGAACGGCTACCATTTTGACGTGGTTCAGGTGGAGGACGTGACGAAGGTAGACGATTCCATTATCAAGGTGGCTGCCTATAAGAAAGCTGATATTCAGGCGGAGGCAGGGGCCTTCTGGGATAAGTACAAGGACAGGATGAAGATTACGCTTTCTGGTGATATGTGGATGGATTGTATGGCTTTGGGAGTCAACAAGGGCGAGGCAGTGAAAACGCTTCAGGAGAGTCTTGGCATTGCACCTGAGGAAACGATGGCATTTGGCGATCAGATGAATGACATAGAAATGTTAAACAGAGCCTACTACAGCTTTGCTGTTGGAAATGCCAGACCAGAGGTAAAGCAGGCTGCCCGATTCCAGACAGATACAAACGTAAGAGACGGGGTTTTGAAGATTTTAAAAGCGCTGCTCTAGCTTGGCAGGAGAGCTGGAAGCAAAGGAGAGAACAATGAGCAGAGGAAAAAAATGGAGGGTCAGGGCAGCAATTCTGGTTTCTCTGGCGTTTCTCCTGTCAGGATGCCAGAAAACAGAATCAATTCTGGCAGGAATGGGAAGCGAGAGAGGCTACGGCCTGCCGGAGATTATGATAACAGCTATGTCCCAGAAAAATACCTGTGAGAGTCTGTGTACTGATCAAATCTGGTCTGCCCAGGTGGACGAGTCAGGTAAAACCTTTGAGGAATACACAAAGGAACAGCTGAAAAGTTTTATGGATGAACTGAAAATTCTGACTCTCCTGGCTAAGGAGAGAAATATTTCCCTGACAGAAGAGGAAGCAGCGGCTATGTCCCAGGCGGCAGACGAATATCTGGCTGCTTTGACTTCAGAGGATATTTCCTACATGGGAGTGGATGAAACTTCTGTCAGTACCATGTTCCACGATTACTGTCTGGCCAATAAAACAGTGGGAGAGCTGACAAAAGATCTGGATATGGAGGTCAGTGACAGCGAAGCAAAGGTGATTGAGATTTCAGAGGTGAGGACAGACGATTTGGAGCTGGCTCAGTCTCTGGCAGACAGTTTGAAGGAGGGGACTTCCATGGAAAGAGCCGCAGCGGCTAAAGGGCTGGAAGTGTCTTCTGAAAAGCTTGGGCGGGCAGACAAAGGAGAAGCCTATGATTATGCAGCCTTCTCGTTAGAGACAGGAGAAGTGAGTGAGGTTGTGGAGGACGAGGGGGAATACTGCATTATCCGCTGTGACAATGACTACGATCAGGAAGCTACCGCCCAGAGAAAGGAACAGATTTACGATGCCAGACGGCAGAAGGCCTTTCAGGATATTTACAGCGGCTTTCAGGCGGGGATTACCCTGAATGATTCAGTGAGGGACTGGGAATCTTTGACCCTTGCAGGAAAAGCGTATGCAGAGGGCGCTGACTTTTTTGAGATTTACAGAAAGCACACCTTAATTCAGACAGAACAGCTGGGAGAACAGTAATGGATGACGAACAGGTAAGGCAGAGGAGAAGGCGTTCCAGAGCGCGCAGCAGGCGGAGACGCCAGGAAGAAAAGAGAAGACGTTTTTTAATTTTGTTTCTGGCAGTTCTTGCAGCAGCCATTCTTGCAGCAGCAGGAGCTTTGTCAGGAGACAGAGGCGGGAAGCGGGAGGAAGCCGGTCTGATACATCCAGAGCAGCTTCCAGGGGATGATACAGGGATTGGACTGGGAGAATCCAGGAAAAATCCAGGACAGGAAAGTGAAGCAGACGGCAGGATATCAGAGTCAGCCGGGACGGCAGAGAACCTTCCTGCTTTCATGACTCTGGAGGAAAAGATATTTCAGCTGTTTATGGTTACACCGGAGGCTCTGACAGGCTATGATGAAGTTTATATGGCCGGGGAGACGACAAAGGATGCTCTCTGGGAGCGTCCGGCAGGTGGAATTATCTATTTCAGTCAGAATTTAAAGGATGAAGCCCAGACGAAAGAGATGCTGTCAAAGACTGCCCAGTATGGAACTGAGCGAAGCGGTGTGCCGCCCTTTCTGGCTGTGGACGAGGAAGGAGGGCAGGTGGCCCGAATCAGCGGAAAAAAAGGATTTTCTCTGACAGCTTTTCCAGATATGAGTACAATTGGCGCTTCTTACCCTTTGCTGCAGGAATTGAAAGCGGGGCTGATTTTGTAATGGTGGGCCATATCAGTGTCCCAGAAGTGGAGGAGGATGGCCGTCCGGCAGTTTTTTCCAGGATTTTTGTAACCGACGTTTTGAGAAAGCAGATGGGCTTTGAAGGAATTATTATCACAGATGCCATGAATATGGGAGCTGTGACAGAGAGCTATGACAGCGGGGAAGCTGCCGTAGCGGCCCTTTTGGCAGGTGTTGATATGATTCTGATGCCGGAGGACTTTGAGGCTGCCGTACAGGCTGTAAAAGCTGCTGTGGAGGAAGGAACCCTGACAGAGAAGCGGATCGATGAGTCGGTCATGAGGATATGGAAATTGAAGAAAGAGAAAAAACAGGCAAAATAAAAGGAAGAGGAAAATGCAGTTCCTCTTCCTTTTATTTTATACAGTATCGGCTCCGACGCACATTATTCCTTGCCGCTCCAGCAGTAGGTGCAGAGTTTGCAGGGAGAAATTCCGATAGACTTCACCAGATCGTCCAGGCGGTGGAACTGAAGGGTAGTGAAATTCAGTTTTTTACGGATTTCCTCCACCATCTCTTTGTAGTTTGTGCTGTCCGGATTGGCATAATCAGCTAACAGCTCTTCAGAGACATTCTCTCCCTCGCGGTCTCTGATAATCCGTCTGGTGATCAGATCCATCTCAGAATTAGAGCGGGAGAAATTCAGATATTTGCATCCAAACATAAGAGGCGGGCAGGCCGGACGGATATGTACTGCCTTGGCGCCGCTTCTATATAAAAATTCGGTTGTTTCTCCTAACTGTGTTCCGCGGACGATAGAGTCATCAATTAAAAGCAGGCTTTTGTCGCGGATTAAGGAATCCACCGGGATCAGCTTCATGCGGGCGATCAGGCTTCTCTGGCTCTGATTGGCAGGCATGAAGGAGCGGGGCCAGGTAGGGGTATATTTAATAAACGGACGGGCAAAGGGAATGCCGGATTCGTTGGCATATCCAACTGCATGGGCGATACCTGAATCGGGAATACCCGCTACAAGATCTGCGTCAGAATGATCCCGCTTGGCCAGCATCTTTCCACATGCATAGCGCATGGACTCTACATTGACACCCTCATAGGTGGAGGTAGGGTAGCCGTAATAAACCCACAGGAAGGAGCAGATTTTCATTTCCTCTCTGGGTTTGCTTAAAATTTCAAATCCTTCTGGTGTCATAAAGACAATTTCACCAGGTCCCAGTTCATGGCAGTCTTTATATCCCAGATTAATATAGGCGAAGCTTTCAAAGGAAACGCAGTAGGCGCCCTCTTTCTTTCCGATCATGGCAGGAGTGCGGCCTAACCGGTCTCTGGAAACATAAATTCCTTCTGGTGTCAGAATGAGGATACTCATGGATCCCTCAATGCGTTCCTGGGCGTAGCGCAGTCCCTCTACCATAGATTCTTTTTGATTGATAATAGCGGCTACCAGCTCAGTTGAATTGATTTTTCCTCCGCTCATTTCCAGGAAATGGATATGGCCTTTTTCATAAGCTTCTTTGATTAATTCTTTTTCATTAGAAATTTTTCCGACAGTGGTGATGGCATAGCTGCCCAGGTGAGACTGGATTAAAAGGGGCTGGGGTTCCATGTCGGAAATGCAGCCGATTCCCATATTTCCTTCCAGTTCATCTACATCGCGCTCAAATTTTGTACGAAACGGGGAATTTTCGATATTGTGGATGGAACGATTAAAGCCGTTCGGTCCATAAACCGCCATGCCGCCCCTCCTCGTTCCTAAATGAGAGTGATAATC
>Kit_p2__coassemble_2349_pt1 | contig 11195 bp, 8 predicted proteins | sample Kit_p2__metabat2_high_PE_038 | metagenome-assembled genome bin Kit_p2 | reverse complement strand
GATAAGTCCCAGGAGATTTCTTGCGTCAATGTGATATTTATTCAGCATCAGGCATTTTTTCAGAGCTTCTGCCGCTCCCGTCAGGTCGCGTATTTTCGCCCGCTCCAGCCCCAGATTGTAGAAACCATTAGCGGCCAGGCGGATTTTTTTTAACTGATCCATATCTTTTACCGTTCTTTCGCGTGTTTAAGTACTTCCATCACAATATCTGACATATCGGTCAGATCGCTTTTCACTATCGCCTCTCCAATATCCTCCACTTCCAGGCTTGGCTGGAAACGGCTGATCTCCTCATCGAAGTTAATCATACTTCTATCTTCCTTCGTCACGACAATTCCTCCTTATCACATCTTTTATCTCTCCTATTAGATAGAGAGATCCGGCACAGAACACCGTATCCTCCTCTTCCTTATCCTGCAAGGCGGCAAGAAAAGCCTCCTGTGCCGATTGCCTGGTTTTCATGGATATGGACAGCCCGGTCTCTTTTGCCACTTCTTTTGCTGTACACCGAAGCGTCTCTGTATCAAGTCCTCTGCTTCCTAAAATGCAGGTCAGCACCGCCTCATCAGGGCGCAGCGTCTCAAACAGAATGCGGAGCATTGTTTTGTATTCCTTGTCAGAAGCCACAGCAAACAGCAGAATTTTTCTCCTGCCAGGAAGCTGTGCAGCAGCTCTGGCAAAAGCTCTGATTCCTCCCTCATTGTGGGCGCCGTCTAAATATACGCCGGGAACTATCTCCTCCATACGGCCTGGCCAGGAAGCTTTTTTAACTCCCTCTGAAACGATCTCCCAGGAAATCCCAAGATACCCGGCCGCCCGGACTGCCAGCATGGCATTTACTGCCTGGTAAGGTGCTGCAAAAGGAATCTCCAGCGCCCGCTCCCCCTGGCGCAGAATCAGCCGCCCATTTTCCATCGACTGCTGCCAGGAGCTCTCCTCTCCCACTCCAAAGGCCGGACTTTTTAAAAGACTTGCCTGGCGTTCAATCACAGCCGCCGCCTGCCTGTCTGTCCTGTCATAAAACACCGGAACACCAGGTTTTATGATTCCAGCCTTCTCTCCTGCAATCTGCTCCACCGTATCTCCCAGATATTCTACGTGATCCAGACTGATGGAGGTAATCACACACACATCTGGATGCCGGACTGCATTCGTGGCGTCCATCCTGCCTCCAAGCCCGGTTTCCACTACTGCCGTAAATGCTCTGCGCTCCTGCATCATAGCCGCAAACATCAGAAATAAATACTCAAAATAGGACGGATGGCCAATCCCCTTTTTCTCCATCATAGGAAGCAGATCCTGGATCCTGTAAAATGCAGTGAGAAATTCTTCCTCCTCCACCATCTTTCCGTCAAAAGCAAAACGCTCCCTGACTGAAACCAGATGGGGTCATGTAAACACTGCCGTGTGCTCCCCTGCCTCCCTGAGAATCGAGGACAAAAAGGCACAGACGGAACCTTTCCCATTGGTTCCTGCCACATGAATCAGCCGTATACCATCAAGGGAAAGTCCTGTCTCATCTAAAATTTCTCTGAGTTCTTCTATGGAATGCTTCTTTTTTGTAAATTTAGGAATCCCATTCAGATATTCCTCTGCCTCCTTCACAGCAAGGCTGTCCAGCCCTCTGATCATCGTTTGTTCAGTCCTTTCCTCTGTGATACCTCCGCCATTTCCAGACTGCCTGTCCTTTTTGCCGGTTTTGCTTTTGGTTCATCTCTCTATTATAATATAAGCTCGCTATTATGCAAGAAGTTTATTTCGGTAAATTTTCCGCTTTCTCGACAGAAAAACCAAGGCGGCCCCTCTGTTCTGCCAAAAAGGCTTCACAGAAGGCCGCCTGAAGCACCTGCTTCCGCTATCTAAAGCAGTATATCCTGACGCTACCTGTTTTTAAAAATATCAATGACTGCCTTTACAATCTTTACAATCACATTCCAGATTCTGGCCAAAGGCCCCGGATCCGCCTGGGCGGAGGCCTCCAGATCTGCCGTGTCGTCATTTAAAGCCTCATCATCTATCTCCTCAGTTCTTAACAGTATCTGGATACTGTGTGGAGAGGGGTTCTTCCCTGAGGTGAAGGACACCAGATCCTCATTTGGATCCAGATTCAGGAAATTATTCTCTTCCTCAAATTTGTCCAGCTGATCGTCCAGCGTATCTTTCATATTCTGGCTGGCTTCTCTCACCTGTTTTAAACTTTCTATAGCTGTCAGGCTGTGATTTAAAAGCTCCTGCATTCCTGCAATAGTATTCTTCGTTCCCTCGTCCAGGGAATCTCCGGCAGCTGCCAGAGTATTGTGAACCGTGCGCAGCACCTGCTCCGTACTTCCCATGACTTTTGTCAGGCGGTTCATCAGTTCCTCTGTGGCTCCCAGAGCATCCAGTAGGGATGGAACATAACTGTCCATGGTATCAATCATCACTCTCGTATCATCCAGCAGGTTTACCAGCTGATCGGTGCAGCTTCGCAGCTCCTTCACCACTCTGGCCGTATCCCCTCCAGCTTCAGAGATGCTGGAACAGAGACCGTTGATTTTCTGAATCAAAGCTCCCGCCCTGGCTATTGTCTCATCAGAGCTTCCGATCAGTTCCTTTACCATCTGAAGCAGGAGACTGATATCTCCGGCATAGGAGGTTCCCGACACAGTCTGAAGTCCTGCCTCCACCTGATCCGCATACTCCTCCAGCTCCTCATCCTGCCACTCCTGCCATTCTTCAAAGTCCGCGTCATTGTCGCCGCCGGAACCAGGCTCTCCAGAAGGCCCACGCCTGTCAGGATCAAAAAGAACTGTCTCCTCTTCCACAGAAAAAACCGTTACGCTGTCACTTTCTTCCTCTTTTTCTATTTCCTCCTTTTTTTCCTCCTGCGCGCTGCTTTCTGTGGCCTTTCCAGCGCTTTCTGAGGAGTCCTGTCTGTCAGGCTTTTTTAAAGAAGAGCCTCTGTCATACCGGAAGGAATCTGCCTCCGAAAGAGCTTCTTCCAGCTCCTTCCAATCCTCAAAGGCCGTCTGATAGCTTCCCGCTGCCCCCTGGCCCATCTGGCCCAGGGCCGCTAAAATCTGCTCCAGCTGTTCTGCCTTTTTCTGGATTTCTGCTGCCAGAGCCTGCTGCTCTGCTTCTGTAATCCCGGCTCCGATCTGGTCGGAAGCACTTTCCAGAGAATGCTGCAGAGACTTTAAACCGCTGTAGAGATCATCCAGCTCATCCTGCATATCCTCCATGGTATTGTAAATAGCTCTCGCATTGTCGTTAATATCCACCACTGCATTCTGAGCTGTTTTCAGATAGGGGATCAGTCTGGACGTCTGTTCTGTCACAGACAGCAGATCGTCCAGGGCCTGGGCTGAACCATTTTCAATGGCCGCCCTGCTTCCTGACAGAATCTGTCTGCCCTGCTCCAGATGGTTAAGACCGTTTTGAACCGCCGAGACACCGGTTCCCATCGACTCAAAAGCCTGCAGAACAGCGTCATAGCTTTCATAGAGAGCATCCCCGTTCTCCCTCCAGGTATCCTTAGCTTCCTTTAAATCTGCTATGTGCTCAAAGGCGCTGGCAGTTCCAGGAACCATCATCATCACAATACCCGGGCTCTCGAAGCTGTCGCTTCCAAGCCGCACAGTGTAGTCTCCCTCTTCCCCTGGAAGCGCCATAAAAACAGCGGCAGAATAGCTTCCCACAGACTGAAGCTGGGATCCGGGCGCGTCAATGCTGTAATATTTGCTCATATCAGCCGGAACCGCCACTGTCAGAATCATGTTGTTTCTGAAATAGGCCTTAGCCTTTTTATTGGGAGTCGCCTTCACATGAATCTCCACCAGACCGGAAGCTCCGTTTAACTGTTTTGGCTCTGTCTCCACACCGTTGAGCTTATAGGAAATATCAAAGGTCCAGGGCAGCTCTGTCTGCGCTTTAGAGAGAGTACACTGATAATAAAATCTCTGATTTTTATCTGGAAATTTCCAGGTAACAGTTCCATCCCCCAGGGACGGTTCTGTACCGTCCGTCATATTTTCCACCTTATCGTATACTCCATAATCTGTATACTCAGTCACTCCGTTGGTATTGCAGCCTTTTACTACATTAATCTCTGTCTCTGTTCCATAATAATCCAGGTTTACGTACATGGTCTCATCGACCTGAACTCTGGGGGGCGCCGCAAATACCGGCGTGGCAATGGCTGTGGATGCTGTTACCGCAGCCATGACGGATGCTGCCAGCCGTTTCCCCATCCGTTTTTTTGAGATTTTCACTCTATTTTTCATGGCCTGAAGCCTCCTTTTCCTGTGCCTTCTTTTTTCTTGCCTTTCTGCTGAATGCCTTTTTAAACCGCTGGAATTCATTATCCATAAGAATCGAATCGCACAATACCAGGAAAGCCGGCATCAGCGTCAGTACCAGAACCATGCTCATCCAGGCTCCTCTGCCAATCAGGTGTCCCAGATCCCCGATAGCCGCCACGGTAGAAATCTTGTAAACCATATAGCCTGCCACTGTCAGAATTGAACCGGATGTCAGCACGGCCGGTATGGTTCTCTTCAAGGCCATAATCACAGCCTGCTTTTTATCAGCCTCCTTGCGGCACTCCAGATAATTGCTTGTGGTAAGAATTGCATAATCAACGGTAGCCCCCAGCTGAATGGAACTTACTATGATATACCCCATAAAAATCAGGGTGTCTCCTGCGATATAAGGCACTGCCATATTAATAAAAACTGCCACCTCAATGGGAATCATAATAATCAGCGGTATGATCAGTGATTTAAAGCTGAACATAACTACCAGAAATACCCCTGCCATGGACATGGTATTGACCCTGGCATAGTCCTTTGTGATCGTAGTCTGAATATCCTGTGTAGACGGAGTTGTCCCCACCAGATAAGAATCTTCTGGGTAATATCGCTTCATAATCGCCTGAATTTCATCTGAACTCTGATACGCTAACGGGCTTTCCCCTTTCGTTCTGACATAAATCAGAATTCTGGCATAATCTTCCTTGTGCAGCAGATCTGTTACCGATTTCGGCAGAAAGCTTTCCGGAATTCCCGCTGGAAGGGTTCCTGACATAGATGTGACAGACTTTGTATAAGGAAGCTGTTCTATTTCATCTGAAAATTCCTTTTCTGTTACTATAGAAGTATTGGGAACCAGAGCAACCATCAGATTGCTTCTTCCGAACTTTCTTTTTATGATCTGTTCATCCTCATAGACCTTAGTTCCCTCGCTGTCACCGACTGCCTCATTTCCAAACAGAAAGGAATTCATTCCCTGAGCAGTATAAGCAGGAATGGCAATCACTGCTACAAAGGCCAGCACGAACAATCGAACCTGATAAATTTTTTGGCTTAGTACATTAAATTCAGGGAGAAACGGTCGATGGGCTGTTCGCTCGATCAATGCCATAGTTCTGAGAATCATGGCCGGCATGAACAGCACCACTGTAAACAGACTGACTACAATTCCCTTAGCCAGCACAATTCCCATGTCAAATCCAATATTAAATTTCATAAAAGCCAGCACAATAAAGCCTACAATCGTTGTAAGACTGCTGGCAAAAATGGAACGGAGAGCCTCATCGATGGCGTTCCTAAGAGCCAGCTTCTGCTCAACCCCCTTTTGCTTCTCCCTGGTATAGGCATGGATCAGGAAAATAGAGTAGTCCATGGATACAGCCAGCTGAAGCACTGCCGATACACTGTCTGTCAGAAAGGAAATCCGTCCCAGAAAAATATTCGTCCCTTTATTGATGATAATGGCCACTCCCATAATCGTGAGGTAAAGCACCGGCTCAAACCACGAATTTGTGGTAATGCACAGAATCAGAAAGATCATCACAACTCCCAGGGCAAGAATCATATTCATCTCTCTGCTGACATTTTCCTCCAGAGATTTATTCTGTACAGCAGGGCCTGTAAAGTATCCCTTATCTCCCAGAATCTCCATCATCTCATCAATCGCTTCGGAGGTTTTCTTACTGGTATCTCCCTCTACAAAGGTTACATCCATTACTGCCGATCTGTCCTTGTAATAGTCGGCAATATCGCTGCTGTTGATGAAGCTGGACGACGAGTAGATATCAGTCCCCATATCCAGCCACAGAATCTGATCCACTCCATCTACCGCCTCCAGCTCATCCTTATAAAGTTTAGCCTGGTACAGGGTTACATCTTCAATCATCACTCTGGCTGTTCCCGGATAGCCAAATTTTTCCTCCATTAGATCCAGCCCCTGTTTTGACTGGACTGTATCAGGCAGATACTCTGTCAGATCGTAGTTTACCTCCACAAAAGGAGCCGCAATGACTGATAAAATCACAAGGAGAATGAACAGCTTTTCAATGGCCCGGCTCCGGTCCAGGATAAAATCCGGAAGACTGAATTTCGGCTTTTCTCCTGCAGGAGCTCCCGAAAACTGCATTCCTTTTATTTTTAATGTTCTTATTAATTTTCGCATCAGAATCCCCTGCCCGTTCGTCTTATTTCATGAAGATAACCATGTAGTAATCGTTTCCATTTACCTCTGTATGGGCAATTCCCATTTCGCTGTAGTAATCCGGTCTGTCCTGACGTTTCTTTGCGTCTTCCTGAAGATCCCAGAATTTTTCCTCTGCCTCGTCAGCTCCGTCCACATTCCGTATATAAACTTCTTTATGCCTTCGCCCGCTGTTATACTGGATGCTTTTCAGATAATCGGTCAGTTCGCCTTCTCCTGGAATGTTTCCGTTTCCATATCCCTTTTCCCTTGCCATGGCAAGGCGGTGGGCTGCAATCTCTGTCAGCCTTCCGCTGATCTCATAGCTGGCGTCCCTGTCATAATCCTTTTTATCATCCTCATAATAGTCATCATCCTCATCTCCGTCAAAGCTGTCCAGCTTCAGTTCATTTAAGTTAGACGCCAGATTCTGGCAGGCTTCGTCGTAAAAGCCGATTTCAAAGGCTCCTCCGCCTGTATTTTTTTCCTTTTTGGCAGCTTCCACGCTTCCATCGCTGTGGAAGGAATAGACGGTTCCGTTCCGTTCCATATGTCCGGTTTTCATGGCTCCGCTTTCTGTAAAATAGTAGCTTTTTCCGTTAATCGTCTGCCAGCCTGATACCATGGCCCCGGAGTCATCCAGATAATACCAGGTATCGCCCTGGGAAAGCCAGCCGGTTTTCATTCTCCCATCGTCCTCAAACCAGTACCATACTCCGTCAATCAGCTGCCATCCCGGTGCTGCATTCGTTCCGTCTGCCATTATGTATCTCCAGCCTGTTTCATCAGAAGTCCAGCTGCCTCCTTCTGCTGCTGCAGTTCCGGAAACTGCCAGAGAAAAGAGAGCTGCCGCCAGGCAGATGCTGGATATGTGTTGATTCTTTCGCTTCATAGACATCTTCCTTTCAAAAAATATGGATATTCGTTCCTTGTTCAACGTCGTCACTATTAATAAACTATATTCTATTAATTGACATGTGTCTATTATTGATTTATAATAAATTATACTCACGAACGAAATCCTTGACAATAATCATTTTTCTACACACAGATTATTAACAAACAAATAGTTGTATTTTGTTGATTAATATATGATTTTGAACTTATTTTTTAAAAATATGCAATGCTTTAAAGGAGATTTTTATATGAAAGAAGAAACTCTTGACCGCAGAATCAGAAAAACGCGGCGTGTCATCCGCCAGTGCCTCACTGAGCTTTTAAAAACAAAGAGAATTCAGGACATTACGGTCCGTGAAATCTCTGAGAAAGCTGATATCAACAGGGGAACCTTTTACCTCCACTACAGGGATATTTTTGATTTGATGGAACAGATTGAAAACGAGCTTCTGGAAGAACTGGAGGATGTGCTGAACCATTTTAAGGCCTCGGATCTGTTATCCAATCCAGCCCTTGTATTCAGCCGGGTATTTCAGCTGGTAAAGGACAACAGCGATATGGTGGCCATCCTGATTGGCCAGAATGGTGATATTAACTTTGTCAATCGGCTGAAGAGGATTGTCCACGAAAAATGTCTGAAAGACTGGATGGAGCTGTTCCGCCCTGATTCAGACGGCAGCCAGAAAAGAGTGCTGTGCGTGTCAGGTGCTGTCTCAGATGACTCTGCCTTTGAGGCTTACTATTCCTTTACTGTCACCGGCTGTATCGGCCTTGTCCAGTACTGGCTGGATTCAGGGCTTAGGGAAACTCCGGAACAGCTGGCGGCCCTGGTGGAACAGATCATTTTAAAAGGGCTGCGTTTATTCCAGCCAGAGCCATCTGCATAAACAGGCTGATTTCCCTGCAGACGTTTAAAAAGCCGGACAGCGAGGCGTGGTTTTACACCATCCTCTCTGTCCGGCTTTTATTATCTATTGTTTCTATTTAGAAAGCTGAGCCAGGCGCTCCTTTACCTGTTCCATCATCTGTGTATACTTTTCAAGCTTTGCCTTCTCCTCAGCAATCTTAGCTTCCGGCGCACGGCTTACAAACTTCTCATTTCCAAGCATACCATCGACGCGGGCAAGCTCCTTTGTCAGGCGCTCCTCTTCCTTCTGCAGTCTCTCAATTTCCTTGTCAATATCTACCAGCTCTGCAAACGGCATATAGATAGCTGCCTTCGGGATTACGGCAGACACAGCATCATCAGCAATACCTGTCTTGTCCTTCTGGAGGCATACCTCGCTGGCGTATCCAAGAGTTGCAAAGAATACCTTGCTGTGTTCAAAAATACCAAGCAGGGACTCATCCTCGGAAACTACGTAAACCTTTGCCTTCTTGCTGGGCGGAACATTCATAGAGGTGCGGACATTTCTGATTCCGCGGACTGCCTCTTTAATAGTCTCCACTGCGTTCTCCTCAGAAGCAAAATTCCACTCCTCTTTGTAAACCGGCCAGGAGGAAATCATAATAGACGGTTCCTCCTCCTGCAGATTACAGAAGATCTCCTCTGTGATAAACGGCATATACGGATGAAGGAGCTTTAAGGACTGGATGAGTACTGTCTTTAAGGTCCAGATAGCAGCTGCCTTTGTGGTATCCTCATCATTGTAGAGACGCGGTTTCACCATCTCGATGTACCAGTCACAGAATTCCTCCCAGATAAAGTCATAGACTTTCTGAAGGGCAATTCCCAGCTCGTACTTGTCCATATTCTCTGTTACATCCTTCGCTAGTGTATTAACCTTAGAGAGGATCCAGCGATCCGCCATGGTCAGATCAGACAGGGCTGCCTGGCTTTCCGGGGCTTTTTCCACGTTCATCATGATGAAACGGGAAGCGTTCCATACCTTGTTTGCAAAGTTTCTGCTGGCCTCTACTCTCTCCCAGTAGAAGCGCATATCATTTCCAGGCGCATTGCCTGTCATCAGTGTCATTCTCAGGGCATCTGCGCCGTACTTGTCGATTACCTCCAGCGGATCGATTCCGTTTCCTAAGGACTTACTCATTTTGCGTCCCTGGGAGTCTCTTACAAGGCCGTGGATCAGAACCGTGTTAAACGGCTCTTTTCCTGTCTGCTCCAGACCGGAGAATACCATTCTGATAACCCAGAAGAAGATAATGTCGTAACCTGTTACCAGCACATCTGTCGGGTAGAAATACTCATACTCCGGAGTGCTCTTCGGCCATCCCAGAGTGGAGAACGGCCACAGGGCGGAGGAAAACCAGGTATCCAGGGTGTCCTCATCCTGGGTCATATGAACACAGCCGCATTTCGGGCATTTCTCAGGCATGGTCTTGGAAACTACCATCTCGCCGCACTCATCACAGTAGTAGGCCGGGATTCTGTGTCCCCACCACAGCTGTCTGGAAATACACCAGTCCCGGATTCCCTCCAGCCAGTGAAGATATGTTTTTCCAAAGCTCTCCGGAACGAATTTCAGCCTTCCTGACTTGATGGCCTCCACTGCCGGTTTTGCCATCTCATCCATTCTTACAAACCACTGAGGCTTTACCATAGGCTCTACGGTTGTACCGCAGCGGTCATGGGTTCCTACATTATGAGAATGGGGAACTACCTTTACTAAAAGGCCCTGCTCCTGTAAATCCTCTACCATAGCCTTTCTGGCTTCATAGCGATCCATACCAAAGTATTTTCCCGGAGCGCTGATGGTAGCGTCGTCGTTCATAATGCAGATTTCCGGCAGATTATGGCGTTTTCCTACCTCAAAGTCGTTCGGGTCATGAGCCGGTGTAATCTTCACACAGCCGGTTCCGAACTCTTTGTCTACATACTCGTCTGCCACAACAGGAATCTCTCTGTCTGTGAGAGGCAGTTTTAACATTTTTCCCACTAAGTCTTTATATCTTTCGTCCTCAGGATTTACTGCAACAGCTGTATCTCCCAGAAGTGTCTCCGGACGAGTGGTGGCGATCTCTACAAAGCGTCCCTCTTCTCCTGCAATCGGATAATTAATATGCCAGAAGAAGCCATCCTGCTCCTCATGCTCTACCTCAGCATCAGAAATAGAGGTCTGACATACAGGGCACCAGTTAATAATGCGGGAACCTTTGTAAATATATCCCTTTTCATAGAGCTTTGTAAATACCTCAAGCACTGCATCAGAACATCCCTCGTCCATGGTGAAACGCTCTCTGTCCCAGTCAGCGGAGGAACCCAGCTTGTGCAGCTGATTTACAATTCTGTTTCCATACTCTTCCTTCCACTCCCAGGCCTTCTCTAAAAAGCCCTCACGGCCCAGATCGTGCTTGTCAATGCCCTGGCTCTTTAACTTGTCAATTACCTTTACCTCAGTGGCAATGGCCGCATGGTCTGTTCCCGGCTGCCAGAGTGCCTCATAGCCCTGCATTCTCTTATAGCGGATTAAAATATCCTGCATGGTATTGTCCAGGGCATGACCCATGTGGAGCTGTCCTGTAATATTTGGCGGCGGCATTACGATAGTAAAAGGCTTCTTTCCCTCTCTTCTTCCCCTCTCTGCATCTGCGTGGAAATACTTGCTGTCCAGCCACTTCTGATACAGACGGGCTTCAATATCCGCCGGATTATAATTCTTTTCCAGTTCTTTCATCTTGCGCTCTCCTTTTTCTTATTGTTTCTGTGCCGTCTTGCTTTTACATCTGTTTACGCACAATCAGGTACTCATCGTTTATGTGATAATAGGGACACTGGAATTTCCTGTCCCCCAGAAAGGCCGCCATCTCATCTTCATCCAGGCTGGCCTCGCAGACATAGTATCCATAGTCTTCGTCATAGACGTAATTGCTGC